>Ga0209277_10001651_pt1 | contig 10876 bp, 7 predicted proteins | sample JI81AbrownDNA_FD_187503 | JGI IMG/M metagenome (GOLD analysis project Ga0209277, IMG submission 187503) | Wastewater effluent complex algal communities from Wisconsin, to seasonally profile nutrient transformation and Carbon sequestration -... | ecosystem: Engineered > WWTP > Effluent > Algae... | reverse complement strand
AAATGTAGGCCCTTCGATAGAAAATTATTCCACACTTGTCAGTGACGATGCGGATGACCACTTCAGCAACAAGGACGACCCAGATGACTTGGACGAGCCAGAGGATGTAATCCCAATCCACGTTAACACCCCGAATGTACGTGAGACGCTAGACCGTGCGAGGGACAAGGCAAAGGTTCGTGAAAGGGAACGCGCCGAATCAGAGAAATATCGAACCAGAAGTAGTAAATCTGTAAACTCTTCTGGTGTAAATGACGCAGTGCGTAAATCTAGACATGGAGCCACCTCTCAACAAACTTTTGCCAAAGACAAGGATTCGCTGAGGAAATCTAGACATGGAAGTTCACGGCATCTCGACGATACGCTACACAAGCCCCGACACGGAGAAAATCATAGAGCGTCAACGGGTGATCTGAATATGCATAAAACTACGCATGGACAAACTGGAGCACGACGTAGTGCAAGCTCTGTTGAGGATTTGTTGCGATCAAGTCTACATGGAGAGCGAGACCGTGAATATGGGCGAGATAAAGCAAAGGCGAGCGACAGCCTCCGCAAATCACGGTATGGGAGTAGTGCAAGCTCAAATTCTGGCCAAGTTATTGAATCTCTACACAAGAGTTATCAAGGTACAGATAATCAAGACTTTTTGAAGTACTCTAGTAAAGATCGGACCTCTGATGTAAAAGTTGCTGACTTATTATCCAGAAGTCTTCACGGAGACGAAAGGAATGATGCTGTCAGAAAACCTCGCCACGGTGGTTCAAATACCTCGAGATCTCGACACGGAGTTTCCACCACATACAAAGCCCGGCAAAGCCCTAAAGACAACATACAGAGAAGCAGACATGGAAGTAGAAAAGATGTAAAGGACTTACTCGCCCCTTCACGACATGGCGCACGGCCATCCTCTGATCTTGAGCAAGAGCTAAGAGGATCCGAGGCACTGTCGGCGTCCATTTGTTGCGTGTGCAATGAACCTGCTCGAACCTATTTACAGGCCTTGAATAAGAAATACCATCATGCTTGCTTTAACTGTGTCGGGTGCCATGAGCCGATCGATCCAACTGCGCCTTTTACATATATGTCAGAAGGCGGTGAAAAGCACCCTCTTCACATGTCATGCCACTCGGAACTCTACAGCATGAAATGCACTGTGTGTCTTAATCCTATCCCAGCTGGAGCGGATGGAAAGATCAAATATACCAAACACCCATTTTTTAGTAACGAGGTTATGTGCCCAACACATGTTGTTGAGACTATAGAGACAGGAACTATGATGAAAAACGGCTCGATGTCATTGACATCGCGAAGTAAACGCCCCGTAAGGCGCTGCACATCATGTCACAGATTTGAACCCCTCAAGGGAAAAGGTTTTTTGGACCTAGGAGATCTGGATCGATGCGTATGCATGGCTTGCTGTCGGACCATCGTGTGTGATTCCGTCGATGCACAACCTCTATGGCGCAAGATCCTTAGATTTTGGGAAAAGAATTTGAATTTGCCCGTATGGGAAGGCATGAAGGAGGTTCCTATCTTAGTCGTTGGTAGTGACGTCATGTTTGAGCAGGTCGCTCTGGGTGGATCTGCCGGAACAACTCACCATCACACAACAATGGCAAGAGGACTCTGCTTGGGCGAGCAGCAAGCAACTAATTTGCCCTCTTCTGTAACGGACGACGGAAAGCCCCTCCCAACTACCAAATCACCAGAACTCACAGCTATATTGTGTTTAACTGGCCTGCCCTCCGATCTAACTGCAAGTGTACTCGCCCATGAAGCAATGCACGCTTGGTTCAAACTACATCCTGAGTTCGGTGCATCTAATCACACTATACCGCCCAACGTGGAAGAAGGCTGCGCTCAACTTATTTCATACTTGTATCTTTGTGAAAGAGAGGAATCGGCGTCAGAAAGCAAGAAACGTAGCACACGCAATGAAGATGGGCCAAGTGACGAAATGTTAAGACAATACTTTAAGTACAGCATTGAAAGTGATCCTACTGAAGTTTTCGGAGATGGATTTCGAGAAGCAAGTAGGGCTTACTCAGAGGTTGGAATTGAAATGCTATTGAACCACGTTGCTTATTACAGGGAATTTCCTGATATTTAAAAGGAAAAGCTTCAGCTACAAATATGCATTATTACTTTAGATTTAGCATCCTATGTGTTTTGAGTTGCGCTATTTAGTTCATATGCTACATAGATGTTATAGATTAGTTTTCCGATTTTCATATCTTCCCCAAGGCTATTCTCAACATACAAGTATACAATACTCTGCAGTGCTTGCTATATTAATGGCCAATGAGAGACTTGTTGTATCTAAACATGTGATGACATGAATTCTGGCATTATATATGCTGAATTAGAACATTCTTGCTCATTAATCCATCAGTATATATAGTAATCTGTCATACTACAAATGCCAGTCTAGGCGGAAATCATATACTATTCAGATGAACTTAGATGTTTGACCCAGTTTTGTTCGCTCAAGTCTAATGCAGCAAATTTTATCGAGAAACCTTCCAGAATTATGGGAAATGTTGCCCTGTTGGATCATCTCATGGGTTTGTGCTGCCAGTCACAATATGAATTCATTAGAAGAGCCATTAACTGCTTCAGCCACTTGATCTTTCAGTTACTGCCTGATGTTGAAGAAGTTACGGATGGGTTTGTGCTGCCAATCACAATATCAATTCATCACAGAAAAGCCATTAACTGCTTCAGCCACTTGATCTTTCAGTTACTGGCTGATGTTGAAGAAGTTATTGGTCCAGTGGATCGACCACAATGCCCAGTCTATAATGAAAGGGAGGAACAACAAGGAGTAGGAAATGTGATAACAACTGGAGCGCAAGAATAAGATATACATCCAAGACGAAGATAAGAATCACAGTTGAAGAAAACCAATTATTGCCTATATGTCAAAAAATGGGTAAAACCAAACAGTCGGGCAAAGTTGCCTACTATAGTTAGTACTTTCTAGTCAGCAACAGCAGTGACTATCAGAATACTCTTCTAGATCATTTTCAGATACAAGAAGAATAAAATCAAGTGAAAAAGGGAATATCCTCAGAAACCTGCTGTCTTTGAGCAGACATTTGCAGAAGGTTTGATCATCTTGTGAGCTACCTGCAATGAATTTCAATAGAGCTATGAAAGCTGGAGAAATGGAAAAATGTTTGTGAATATGCAGTGGTTCGTGCAAATTTGTGGATTGCACTACGTTGCGTATGATTTCTTGTCTGTCGTAACTGAATAAGCCAGTATTATTCTAAGATATCAATCATTTACACTGGATCAATGTACTGTATGTCGAAATTTTAAAGGCAAAATCTAATTTGTATGAAAGACCCAAAAGTTTTATCCAGGAAGTGTTCTATTGATATTGCTACAATCTGTAAGCTGAAGCTAGCAGCAAGAGTTTTGTGCAAGAGTAGAATTCTTATGGAAATCACTATTGTCAATGCAATGTGAATTGCATTTAACGACTTCTAAAATTTATTGATGTTCAAAATGTGAATAATATTTTAGATACTACCTAATTTGATTTTTCTACTTTCATCCTGGTGTACACTCGTCTTGTCATTTGTAATCCTTAGCTTCTCATACAGCACATCCTTTGTCTTTGCTATACTCCTGATGCTTACAATTGCCATTTAGCCTGGCCCTGTGCTTGCTTATTCCCTTTGTGCGGATTTTTCTTTTTCTCTTCATAGCCCATACTGAGTCCAGTATTGTTATTGCTTTTGGCACTTATTTATTTAGAAATTGTTCCAAATGTTTCCTCTATTGGTGGGTCTCTATTTCTTTGACCTTGGCCTTGATGAATTCCACTCTGTCAGATTGCTGCATGGCTTATTGTAGTGGCAATATTCTGTTTTTGTTACAATCTTTCATCTAATATGTATTCAGGCATCCATTCAGTTATAGGTGATTGAGGAGTGGTACAGTGTTAGAGTTATTGAATAATGATAGTGGAACAAGGTCGTCTTGAGTTCTTGGTTTAATGTTTCTTACTTCATTTGCCAGTCAGAGTGCACATGGCCACAGGTGAGATGTGATGACATCTGGCCTTTGGTGTATGGAGTGTAGAAGTAGTATCCTGCATTTTTCCTCTAGGTCCTTAATTCTCTTCTAAGCTCTTCCATTCTTTTGATGAACATTGACTCCATCAGATGAAATATTCTGGCGTAGCTCCTTCATGTTGTTTAAGAAACTCTTGTCTGTTAATCTTCTATTGTTGGCATGGTAGTGTGTATGCGGTGTTTAATTACATAGTTTCTGAAGGCTATCTTAACATTTCACTTCATATTGTCTGTTTGCAAGCGAACATATGATAAGTCACTATAACTGTCCGCATATTTTGTGGCCACTTTGTACCTCTTATATGTCACGCATACTTTCATCTGTGCCACAAAACCTGCAGTGTTGTATTCTATGCTATCCAATGACACACATGTTGTTTGCTGGATGTATACTTTTGTTGTAACTTTTGTTACGCCATGGCTTTTTGGTGGCTTTGCTGAAAGTGCAGGTTGGGCAAAAAGTTTCCTCTACCTTGGATAGTTATATGAGTATACTTGCCTATAAAACTTGTAGTTCGACCTTGTTTTATTTTACGCAATTCAATCTCACATGCCACTTCCTATGTTGGCGTTTGTCTGGAATAGTAGCTTTATCCACTTCCTTGTTCAATTCCTCAATGTCGAACTTGCATGGAATGAAGTGTTCTATTTCACTTCCATTGGTCTTTTGTTTTATTTGGCCTTTTAATTGTACTTACTTTTTGTCATTTTCCATATTTGGGTTTATTTGATTTACAAATTTGCTATATTTCTCATAATTTGGCGTGCTACTGATGAATCCACAGTTGTTGTCTTTTTCCAGCTTTATTTGCCTCTGGATTTGCCTTTACATTCTGTTGTGTTGGATAGTTTAGTAAGTTCCACTTGGGTATTCATATTTTGGCGCCAGTGTTGAGCGTAAAACAAATGTAATGGGCTTTGAAGCATTGATTGTATTTGGGATTAACTCAGTGTGGGTCATATCCTGGTCGTTACTTTGATCTTCCCTGAAAATCCCTGTATTATTGTATTGCATGGAGTCATCTTCCCAACAAAATACAATTTCCTTTTCACTACAATGTATGAGCAGCATCTGTCGATTGCTATAGTGATTGTGTCTCAGTCAAGTAGTTGCTCTTTGCACCATTTGTTTGTTGGTGTGGCTTTGTACATGACTGTAGTCAGCTCCCATTAGTTGTTTGTGCTTTTCTTGGTTTCTTGATTCTCTTCATGCCAGTTGTGGCTCTCTTGGTGTTATTGAAGTAGTACTTGAGGAATTTCTTTATCCTCTTTTGTTTACATTGTTCTCTTATCGTATTTCGGGTCTTTGAACTGCTTTTTCGATTATCATAGATAAGCATATTAGTTTATTGGAGAAGTAGTATATAAAAATATTATTAATAATAGATACTCAATTTTTTGGCTGTAAATATGTTGGTATACTAATCCACCTATAATCAAACCCCACACCCAAGCAAGCAAGCCAAAGACATTGGAGTCATTACATTGACTCATCATAGTTCTGGATTGCTGATAGTGCCTCCTAAAGCTTTTAGGCCTTCCTTGTTCTTCACCTGATCTTTCTTCTCTTCAAGACTAGATTCCTCTGCCTTTTGTTGTTGATTCACCAGTGGTATGTCTTCGCTTTTCTGTGCTTAGTTGACGTGAAGTCTTTGGGGGCTTTCTTTCTCCATTAGAATTTCGTTGTTCCTCTCGCTCTTCTGACTCCTCTTCGCCTTGGTGGGGTTTTCTAGTTTTGCATATAGTGCAAGAATATTCTTTTGATCCTTGTCTGGAGCATTCCATTCTCCTGTTCGCACCAGCAATTTGTATATATTTCCGCCATCACCATTAGAGAATCTTCTGAGAAATCCCTTCCTTCCTTGTACTACTTCTTCTTTTGTTTAATATAGTATCTGAATTCTTGGTCATTTGCGGCTAGGTAGCCTTTAAATAGATTAACCGTCACATCGTGAAGTTTCACCTCCCGCTGTGAGGGAATTGATCTCAAGCCTTACGAATTCATTTAACGTTGTTTCTTTACCATTCACACTGGTCATATAGTCATCTAGTTCAGATAGTGCCTTCATTATGTAAACAGTAGATCTTGAATCAATGGTGATCCTAGATACTAGTGTGATATGCTCACTGAGTGGGTTCCCCTCTTGACCTCAATTTCAGATGTCTCTCTGCTGGTTATTACCTTCAGAGGCATTTGTCGCTGATGGATTCTTGGATTCGACAAAACATTTGAGCTAAGAGTTGCGCTCTCTTGTTCAAAGTCAGGTTGCCTGCAGAGTCTAGATTTAAAAAAGGTTTAGGCACTTGCTGAAATGGTGCTGTACTGAGTGATGAGGTCTTTGACTTTGATGTTGGTGATCAATCTCCGTCCTTTGAGGGATTTCGCCATAACTTATCTCACTCAATTTATCGTTGGAACCTGCCCTTTTTTTCATACCCCATGTCATGTTTATATTCCACAAGGAATTTGGTTGATAAATCTGGAGTAAGTGCATACTTGACCACGATAATGCCATACATTTTTTTGCTTTATTTTATTTATAATCCTTTTGCAGAGGAAGGGGAAGCACTATTGTTGATTCAACTAAAATTGTGATTATAAACTTGTAAATTCATTGGTGATAAAAATGTGAATTATTTCAGATACTCTCTATTTTGTTTCCATTCATTAGTCCAGGTGTACCTTGGCTCCTCTTGTCATTTGTAATTCCTAGCTTCTCGCACATCGCCTAGTTTGTCCTTGCTAATTATGTGTTTTTACCTAGTTTTCTCCACAGCGCTTATTGTTCTAGAGATTTTCATAATTGGAATTTGTCTTGGTCGCTCTTTTATTTCGTTCTGGAGTTCTCATCTCATCCTAATTTTTTCTCAAAATACGCCATAAGACGGCCACAAATCCTTGTCTCTACTAATCTTGGACGATGACGGAAATCCGTGTCTGTGTCTGGTTGAATGGATAGATGAAAGCCAAATAGGAGGAATTTAAACAGGAGTGACAGCAGCTAATCAGCAGATGAAGCAGAAATTGGATTGAAATGAGGTGTGGTGAGTCGAAAATGTACAGATTTGGCTGTAGTGATAACAAGTCGATCATGCCTGTCGAATCTGGCAAAATGCTGGTAAATTGTGAGGAATCAAAGTTCTCCAAAGAGGACCAACAATAGGGGTTGTCAAAGTTCTATCTATCGTTGATTATTTTCGCGTTTTTTTGAGAAAATTAGGATATTTTTCTCAACAAATTCTGATTGGTCAAAACCAAAAAGAGCTATAATAATAGTAACTTCTAAGATATACTGTTTTTGGTTATCTTCAATGATATTTCTCACACAAGCCACATGCTGCAAATGGAGAATACATGTGAGCTTCACTAAAAGTGCCTCAAGAAGGACGAAAACTTAGATGAATGTAAGAACCCAGAGCAGGAACCGACAATCAAAATGGAAAAGCTCAGAGCAGAAGAAGCTCATGAGCGCCTCAATGTTGAAAAGGAGCAATTGCAGCTAAAAGTAGATTTACTGCAACAGAGGGTGCAGCTACTTAAGGAAGGGGTATCACAAGATGACATTGATAGTGAATTGCCTTTAGTGAATGACTAATCTAATAATTAAACATACTAATCTAATAATTATAGTTTAATTTGAATTTAGTTTAGTTTATCCAAAGCTTTAGTTTATCCTGTTCAACACTCTTTGCCAGCTTGGTGTTAAAGTATTTTCTTTCCTCGCTCAGATTGGTGTTGTGGCCTTTCTTGAAGGCTGGCCTTTCTTGAAGCCTGGAATCATCACTGCTGAGTTGGTTTACCCTACTCAACGACCTTCTAACATGTAGGCAAAGACTTGGTTGCATCTTGCATCCAAAGTGCTATTCTCAACAGACTGGCTGAGTTCATCTTCTTTCTCTAACTCCACAATGTTGTATACTCCTTCTGATTGAAATACTTATCTCTACCAACATAAATCTCACTGTTTGACCATACTCAATTGTTGTGGACACTACCCAGCCAACCCATTTTAATCCAGGTAATCGCAGCATCATCACAAATGACCAACGCTTTAATAGCATAATCACCTTTTCTTGTATAATAATCTTCTCCATTCACTGTGGGTGCAAAAGCCAAAGGAAACAATGTACCATTGATCACACCAATACAACCAATGAAACCATGTACCTTTCTGATTCTTCCGCTGATGTTTCGATGTTCTTCTTTGTCTGGCCACTTGATAACTTGATCATGATGCTTCAAAATAGCGTTACAAGCCTGCACGACATAGTCATTTACCGAACCTTTCAACATACCCATCATGTGACCAATCTTCTGAAATTGAGCTGCATTCCTATAGCTACCTAAGAACTTTAACAACACCATGATATGAAGCACTGATGATCACCTGCCTACCTTTCCATAAACTCATCTTCAACCAGTCTGTTCAATTGCATGATGCATGATCCAACCATACAAAAGTTGGACAGAAACTGTCATGTACATACCATCTTCCAACATTTGTTCCCAATTGATATCCCATTGCCTATATGGGCCTCATAAACAATACCATGATTCCTTCAACACAGCTAACTCTGCCGATATACAATAATCAATGTCATCCTCAGAGCTATCCTCATCTTCAAAGCAAAAGTGGACACAAGCCTTTATAACCCCATGTTTTGCTAGTGATTCATATTCTCTTATCAAGGTTGCTATTTTAGAAAGTCTAGGCATTTTGGAGGGGTTCTTTCGAATGCGACGGGTTCATTCAGCTGCAGATAAAAAATATACCTTTTTGTGATTTTAAGCCTTTTGGGGTAGTCAAAGTTGCTTGGATTGGATTGGTTGAGCCGGAAGTTTAAAAAAAATATTTTTGTTCAAAAAATTTCGATGATAGATAGAACTTTGACAACCCCTAATGTGTCATAAATAATTGGAAAACTCCTACAGCACAATTCACTGGCCAAGCCAAGTATGTTCGTGATCTATCAAGGCTCACAAAAGTGGGAGCAACTGTGTAGAACGTACAGGTCCACTGTGTATTAACGTACATTTTCTCTCTCTTCTTCCATTCATATTAGCTATTTGATTCTCATCATTGTTAACTTTTTAGTCTTTTTCCGGTTCTTGTTTATTTCACATATTTCCTGGCATTTTTTAATTTTAATTCAACACACATCCGTGCACTCCTGCGTTTTTTGGAGGTAGATTGAGGCTATTCTTTCTGAATGTCCATCTTGAGATGATTTGTTAAGAAATCTGCTAACATGTTTGTTTTCAGGCAACTCCACCTTTACTTACTCTTCTTGATCCTGTCAGTTTCAAAAATAACTTTATTCAAATATATTGTTTTTGCCACTGGACAGCTTTAAATTCTCAACATATATGATTGTTGTCTGGTATGTTGCTGTTGTTGTTATGTGTAGGGCCTGAACAGAGGCGTGTCAACATTTTTTGTCTTATCACATCATCAATTGCTCCATATTCAACATTTGTAGAGCTTTGAAATGCCTTTGCTGTAAAGTGTTGGCAAATGGCCTCAAACACAGTGGCCATGCCTATAGGAACACTAAGCTCTGTGAATCTTATTCTGTTCTTTATATGACATTTCCTCTTTATGTATAGGCTGTAGTGCATCTCTTGTGCAAGGTTCTTGTGTTTGTAAAGTGTGTCTTGACTCATTGCTATCATCCATTTATGTGATTTGAACAGTTAGTATATTCACATCTATATCTGTAAATAATATACCCTCATGTTCGTCAGACGCCGAAACCATTACTTGTACATTCTAAAACCTCATTTGCGATGGACAAATTGACCATGTGCATCTGTTGATTCTTTCTTTGGATTGTAGGCCGAGGAAATAGTGTGGGCCTTATTCATAGCCCTTAGGTAGCAGTGCTATCGGGATGTTCCTCATGGACTTGTACATATGCCCCAAACAGCAATAACATTTGCTTGATGTGATGTATGGAATGTCCTGTCATTAAACTTTTATGGCATGCATATTGTTGCATGTATCCTATGTTTTGTGAGAAAAGCTGTTCGACCATAACCCATGGGCAATACCATCTAGTGGTTTCTATGAATCTTTTTCCTGTATGTAGACTTAGGAAATAGTGTCCAACCTGTTCATTTCCTTGTGGTCTTAGGTCTATAGCACCTGACATCCTTGATTCCATTGAGTTGTTTTGTTTCTAACGTGTTTGTACATATGATCTGAATTCCACTTTGCAATGTTTGTCATACATAATTTTCTGTCCTGTCATTATCACTCTTGCACTCATTGTTGCATGTACGCCATCTTTGTGTGGGAAGCTATTTAGCCAGAATATGCATTGCACACCATTCCAATGATTAGTCATGGTGGATATCTTTCGAAAGGAAGTGTCATGGCAATACTCCTGACTCATTCTTTTATGGTTCTTATTTATGGCACATGTTCATTTGCAGCGCATATATTCAAGATAATACCCTTTTGTTCAATAAATTGTTGGATATGTTTGAATTGCCCATCCATGAGAATTGCCTTGATTTTGAATCCCACATGCTGTATATTCCTGTATTACTTGCTCGATTGATGTCATCATTGTATTGTTTTCATGTCTTTTACTAGCTCTGCAGTTCCAAAATTTATATTGCATGATTTTGTCATTATGGGTTGTCAATGTTCTATCTAACATCGATAATTTTTTTGAGCAAAAATATTTAATCTTGGAAACTTCCGGCTCAACCAATCTAAACTGAGCAACTTTGACCACCCCAAAACACTCAAAATAACAAAAATGTATTTTTTTTCTTTGTT
>Ga0209277_10001650_pt1 | contig 10888 bp, 12 predicted proteins | sample JI81AbrownDNA_FD_187503 | JGI IMG/M metagenome (GOLD analysis project Ga0209277, IMG submission 187503) | Wastewater effluent complex algal communities from Wisconsin, to seasonally profile nutrient transformation and Carbon sequestration -... | ecosystem: Engineered > WWTP > Effluent > Algae... | reverse complement strand
CGCTACTGCTACAGCGGTAGCAAAGAGCTATTCGAGTAGCGTCGTGGGAAGAGTTTGCCTCTGGCCTGTGGATAACGTCCTACGTGGTCGGCGGATCCGATGCACTCAGGGACATGAACGACCCCACCGTGCGCGACCTCCGAGCTTTGCAGGCCGACGGAGTCACCCAGTCCCAGGTTCGTGCTCTGCAGAGGGTGGGTGAACTCGAACGCGTCAGACGGGGGGTGTATCGTTACAGCCCCCCTACCGACGAGAGCCCCGAGGCGGCGCACGCGGTGTTGGCTCGAGCGACGTGGCGACAGTTGCGTCCCGGCGGGGCGGTCAGCCACCTCTCCGCCGCCGTGCTGCACGGGTTGCCCCTGCTGGGCGCCCCGCCGTCGCGCGTGTGGGTGACCAAACCCGAGGGTGGGCATGGACGTGCCGGGTCAGCGATCCATCTGCGACGCTGCGCTCTGGACCCCCACGACGTGGTCGACCTTGACGGGGTCCTAGTCACCTCCCTGGCTCGAACAGTGGTGGACGTGTCCAGGTCGGCATCATTCGACCAGGCGGTCGTCCTGGCGGACGCCGCGCTGCGACTCGGTGTTCCTGCTCTGGCTCTAGATCGGTGCACGGAACGCTCCGCCCACTGGCCAGGCGCGTCCCAGGCGCGACGCGTGCTCGCTTTCGCCGACGCGGCAAGCGACAGTGCGGGGGAATCGGTCAGCCGAGTGCGCATCAATCAGGCCGGGCTGCCCGCGCCCGTCCTGCAATGGCGAATCGCCGACTCCTCAGGCCGCCAGTTGTTCACTGATTTCGCGTGGCCGGATCTGCGCACCGTGGGTGAGTTCGACGGCAAGGTGAAGTACGGCCCGTTGCTCGAACCGGGACGGAGCGCCGCGGACGCCGTCATGAATGAGAAACGTCGCGAGAACCGCATCCGCGCTCAGGGTTGGTGGCTCGTCCGTTGGGGCTGGGCGGATCTGGCCGACGTCCGCTCGTTCGAGAAAGTCATTCGCCAGGGGTTCGCCAACGCGCCGCGCATGCGGTGACCGGGTGACCCGATGGGCCCGCGACGCTACACAGAAAGCTCCTCGCTACTGCTACAGCGGTAGCAAAGAGCTATCTGTGTAGCGAGGTCCGTCCGCGCGCCGCCACGCTCCGGACGCAGCGATGCCCGGGCACGTGGGCCCGGGCATCGCGTCAAACTGTGCGGACGATCAGCCGATGGACTTGCCGGCCGAACGCAGGTTCTGGCACGCCTCGATGATCCGGGCACCCATGCCGGCCTCGGCCACCTTGCCCCAGACTCGCGGGTCGTAGACCTTCTTGTTGCCGACGTCGCCGTCGACCTTGAGCACGCCGTCGTAGTTGCTGAGCATCCAGCCGGCCACCGCGCGGGTGTAGGCGTACTGGGTGTCGGTGTCGACGTTCATCTTGATCACGCCGTAGTCGACGGCGTCGCTGATCTCTTGCGGGGTCGAGCCCGAACCGCCGTGGAACACCAGGTCGAACGGCTTCTCACGACCGTACTTGGCGCCGACGGCGTCCTGGATCTCTTTGAGCACCTCGGGGCGCAGCTTGACCGAGCCCGGCTTGTACACACCGTGCACGTTGCCGAAGGTCAGGGCCACGATGTAGCGGCCCTTCTCGCCCAGACCCAGCTTCTCGACCGTGGCCAGACCGTCTTCGACCGTCGTGTACAGCTTGTCGTTGATCTCGGCCGCGACACCGTCCTCTTCGCCACCCACGACGCCGACCTCGATCTCGAGGATCTGCCGGGCCTTGCTGGTCAACGCGAGCAGTTCGTCGGCGAGGGAGAGATTCTCGTCCATGGGCACCGCCGAGCCGTCCCACATGTGCGACTGGAAAAGCGGCTCGAGGCCACGGTCCACCCGCTCCTGCGAGATGGCGATGAGCGGCCGGACGTAGGTGTCCAGCTTCTCCTTCTGGCAGTGGTCGGTGTGCAGGACGATGTTCACCGGGTAGTTCTTGGCCACCACGTGGGCGTACTCGGCCAGGGCGACGGCGCCGGTGACCATGTGCTTGATGGTGGGGCCGGACGCGTACTCGGCGCCACCGGTGCTGACCTGGACGATGCCGTCCGAGCCGGCCTCGGCGAAACCGGCCAACGCCGCGTTGAGCGACTGGGACGAGGTGACGTTGATCGCCGGGAAGGCGAACGAGCCGGCCTTGGCGGCTTCCAACATCTCGACGTACTTCTCAGGTGTTGCGATGGGCATTAATGCGCTCCTCACGCTGGGTGTCGTGGCTTGACCGACAACCGGCGAAGCCTGCGATGACTGGCCCAGTCTCGCAAAAGACGACCGGACGCGCGACCCCTGACACGTGGGCGCGGTCAATCGTCCAATCGAGAGAGGTCGATCCAGCAGCGACCCCCTGACAAGGCACGCACAGCCGAGTCGATGTTGGCCGGTAGAGCACTGAGATAGTCCATCGGCACAGCCGCGGACCGGCCGTCCCGAGCGTCCACCCGCAGCCGCGGCGAGCGGCCGAACCGGCCGGGGTTCGCCAGAACCGCACCGACCTCCGGCCAGGTCAGCCAGAGTTGGGCGATCCAGACCCCGTCGCGGGTGACGGCGAACGCAGGACCGGGGGCGACCTGCTTGGCGTCACCGCGGGCGATCAGCATGCCGGTGACGCTGACGATCACCCAGATCAACCCGATCACCAACGCGGACCCGACCAGCCAGGGGCCCCACGAGCCCACCTGAGTGGGGAAGAAGTACCAGATGGCCGCCCCGATGGCGACCGAGACCGCGGTGGAGATCAACCGCTGGATCAGCATCGAGCGCCAGCGCGCCACCTTGGCCTGAACGGCCTCGGGCGCGTAGAAGACCACGTATTCGCCGACACCGTTCACGGCGCCCATCCTAGGGCTCGGCCGGAGCGGCCCAGCGGCGGGCCCAGTGATACATCGCGATCGCCGCCGCCGCACCGGCGTTCAGCGAGCGGGTGGATCCGTGCTGGGTGATCGACACCAGCCCGGCGCAGCCCGCCAGCACCTGATCGGTGAGGCCCGGCCCTTCCGAGCCGAAGATCAGGCAGCAACGCTGCGGCAACTCCGTGGTCTCCAGCGGAACCGAGCCGGGCAGGTTGTCGACGCCGATCGGTGTGACGCCGAGTCTGTGCAGTTCGGCGAGAAAGGACGGGACGTCGGCGTGGTGCTGCACCGATAGGTACCGGTCGGTGACCATGGCGCCCCGGCGGTTCCAGCGTCGACGGCCCAGAATGTGCACCGCTTCGACGTTGAAGGCGTTCGCGGTGCGCACGATGGAGCCGATGTTGAAATCGTGCTCCCAGTTCTGGATGGCCACGTGCAGCGGATTGCGACGGGCGCCCAGCTCGGCGACGATCGCGTCGAGGCGCCAGTAGCGGTAGGCGTCCACCACGTTGCGGCGATCGCCCTCGCGCAACAGGTCGGGGTCCAGGCGGGCATCGTCCGGCCACGGTTCAGCATGCGGCCCCACACCCACGGACGGGGCGGTCGGGTCGTCCGGCTCGTCCGGGGTGGCCTCGGGCGCGCGTCCGCCGTCGTCAGGGTTGTTGCTTACCGGCTGCACAGCGCTCCACGGTAGCCTGAGAACCGTGACCCTGCTTCCTCTGCTCGTGCCACTGCTGCTGCCGGACTGGATGGACCCGGAGTACCTCATCCACGCCCTCGGCAATTGGGCGCTGTGGGGCGTTGCCCTGGTGTTGATCATCGAGTGCTCGATCTTCCCGATCCTGCCCGGCGACTCGTTGCTGTTCACCGTCGGCCTGTTCATCGCGATCGATCCGCCGTCCATCACCTTCGAAGGCATGAGCCAGCCGATGGTGCTGTTGGTCTCGTGCGTGGTGCTGATGATCGCGGCCGTGCTCGGCAACGTGCTGGGCTACTTCGTCGGCAGGTGGGTCGGCCCGGCGATCTTCAAGGAACGTGAAGGTTTCTGGGGACGGGTGTTCGACCCCAAGCGCGTCGAGCAGACCCACGACCTGATGGAGCGTTACGGCCCGCGGGCGCTGGTGATGGCCAGGTTGGTGCCGTTCGCCCGCACGTTCATCACCCTCATCGCGGGCATCGGCCGCATGGACTTTCGCCGCTTCATTACCTGGACCGGAGTCGGCGCGGTGGCGTGGGCGGTCGGCCTGACCGTGCTCGGCTACTTTCTCGGCAATGTGCCGTTCATTCACACCAACCTCGAACTCGTCCTGATCCTCATCGTCGCGATCTCGGTGCTGCCGATGGTGTTCGAGTACCTACGCGAGCGACGCAAGCTGAAGGCCGCTGCCGCCTCGAACCCCGCCGAGTGAGCCAGCCCCGCCGGTGAGCGACCGGCAGGCCGACACGCAGGCGATCTACCGCCACTTCGGTACCGTCGAGGCGCCCGGCAACTCGGACCTCTATGCGGGCCTTGCGCTCGGCGTCGCCGACGACGCAGAAGCGCTCGCCCTGATCGGACGCCTGCCGGCCGCCAAGCAACAGGTCAACCTGATCTTCGGAGCCGCTCGATACCTCGGCGCGCCCTTCACTACCTACGAGGATTTTCGCGAATGGCTGGTCGGGCACTGGGCGAGCGTCGAGGCGATGGCGTCGAGCCGCGCGACCCAGACCAATGAGGCCGGGCGTTGCGCAGTTCTGCTGCCGGTGCTCAGCCGGCTGCCTGGTCCATTGGCGCTCCTCGAGGTCGGGGCTTCGGCCGGGTTGTGCCTCTACCCCGACCGCTACAGCTATCGCTACCGCGCGTCTGGCGGCACGACGGCGCTCGATCCGGCGGGCGGGGTCAGCCCGGTGCAACTCGACTGCGTGATCGAAGCCGGGCCGGCGCCGTCCCTGCTGCCGGAGATCGCCTGGCGCACGGGCGTCGACCTGAACCCGCTCGACCCTGCAGACCCAGACACCCTGCGGTGGCTCGACGCGTTGATCTGGCCCGAGCACGAAGACCGCCGCCGCCGGTTGCGCGAGGCGCTCGATGTCGCCGCCGCGCACCCGGCGCGCGTCGTGCGAGGAGACCTGTTGACGAAGCTGCCCGAGCTGATCGAGCGAGCGCCGGGGGGAACGAAACTGGTGGTGTTCCACACCGCCGTGCTGAGCTACTTGTCGGCGCCGGACGTGCAGCGGTTCGCCGCCCTGGTGCGCGCCGACCCCCGAGTCACCTGGGTGAGCAACGAGCACGCCGGCGTACTGCCCGAGGTGGACGCCCGAGTGCCGATGCCGGCGCCTGGCAACCGGATGATTCTCGCCGTGAATGGCGAGCCCGTCGCGCTGACCCATCCGCACGGGCGCAGCTACCGGCCGCTGTGACCTTCTGCACAACGGCAACGGCCCCCGGCTTGAAGCCGGGGGCCGTTCGGTGTGCCTGATCAGGAGGACTGCGGCGGGGTGTAACCGCCCTGGGTGGGCTGTCCGCCCTGGCCCTGTTGCGGGTACTGCTGGGGCTGCCCATACTGCGGCGGCTGGCCCTGCTGCGGCGACTGGTACTGCGGCGGCTGCTGTTGGTATTGCGGCGGCTGCTGCTGGCCGTACTGGTTCGGCTGCGGCACCGGCTCGTTGAACTGGCCGGGGCCGGGAGCCTGGTAGTTCTGGCCCTGGTACGACTGCGGGTTCGGTAGGTCGTTGGACGACTGGGGCGCGGCGTTGAGCTGCGCGTTGGTGGGCTCGGGTGCCGAACCGGACTCTTCGCCGCGATAGCTGATCTCGCCGAAGTTCACATCGGGGGCACGACGCACCTCGGCGTCGTTGACCTCGAAGTAGGTCGCCTTCTCGAACTTGTACATGCCGGCCAGGATGTTGGACGGGAACGAGTCGATCTTGGTGTTGTAGTTGCGCACGTTGGCGTTGTAGAAGCGACGACCGGCTGCGATGCGGTCTTCGGTGTCGGTCAGTTCGCGCTGCAGCTCGAGAAAGTTCTGGTTGCTCTGCAGCTGTGGGTAGGCCTCGACACTGACGATCAGGTTGCGAACGGCGGCGGACAGCTGATCCTCGGCCTGGGCCCGCTGAGCGGCGCTGCCGCCCTGCTGAGCCAACGAGGCGGCCAGGTTGCGCATCCGGGTGACACCCTCGAGCGTGTTGCGCTCGTGAGCGGCGTAGGCGCGAACGGTCTCGACCAGCCGGGGAATGAGGTCGTAGCGGCGGTTCAACTCGACGTCGATCTGACGCCAGGACTCTTGGATCATGTTTCGGTCGCGAGCGAAGCCGTTGTACAGCGACACGGCGTACAGGCCGGCGACGACCGCGATGATCACGAGGATCACCAGGAACCACAAAATCCCGTCCATGGGGCAACTCCTTGTCGTGGATTGATTCTCGACCAGCCTAACGGGTCGGTGATCCAATCCGGCCGGGGGCGGTGAGCGATCGGGACATCGGGCAGAAGTAGTGCCGGCGATCGTGGACGATCAGACGACCCACGTCCGACGTTGCTCAGGTTTCGATTCGTTGATCAGGTTTGAACCTCTGCAACGAATCCAAAGCTGAGCAACGTCCGCGCTCGACGGGATCAACCAGCCGACTACAAGCCGAGGTCGCTCAGGGAGACGGCGTAGCGGTAGGGCACACCCGCGGCCTCGATGCGCTGCGCGGCTCCGGTGTTGCGGTCGACGATCACGGCGACACCGACTACTTCACCGCCTTCGGCGCGGACCGCCTCGATGGCGTCCAGTGGCGAGTTTCCGGTGGTGGAGGTGTCTTCGACCACGAGCACCCGGCGCCCGGCGACCGCGGCCCCCTCGATCCGTCGTTGCATGCCGTGGGCCTTCGCAGCCTTGCGAACGACGATCGCGTCGAGGCGTCCACCGGCGGCCGCCCGGGCATGCAGCATCGCGGTGGCGACCGGGTCGGCGCCCATGGTCAGGCCGCCGACGACGTCGAAGTTCCAGTCGGCCACCAGCTCGTTCAGCACGCGTCCGGCCACCGGCGCGGCGACACCGTTGAGGGTGACCCGACGCAGGTCGATGTAGTAGTCAGCCTCGAGACCCGAGCTGAGCGTGACCCGGCTGTGCACGACCGCCAGGGTCTTGATGTGTTCGATGAGCTCGTCGCGATCCGCCATGTGGCTCACCCTAGTGCTGACGGCGCGGGGCCCCGCGCGGTCACTTGTCGATGGTCTCGACCAGCTCACCGAAGGCGACCGAGCGCTCCGCGGAGTGGAAGAAGTTGCGACAGGTGATCAACGTGATCAACTTCTTGGTCGGCTCGGCGTCGGGCTTGCCGGGCACCGCATCGATCACCCAGGTCTCGTACTTGTCGACGGTCTGGTTCTTGGGATAGTTGGTCAACGCGTACACGTAGGTGGCCGTACGGGTCTCGACGATCACCCTGGATCCCGGCGTGAGATCGAGCAGCGGCACGAACGGACCGGACGCCCCCCGATGACCGGCGACCGCGAAGTTGCCCACCTGACCGGGCGCTGCGGTGTCGTCGAACCAACCAACCCCCACGTTCAACGAATACGGAGTGGTGCCGGTGACGACGGCCACCTCGAAATCGCTGCCGAACTCCGGGATGCGCATCAGGGCCACCGCATTGCCGGGGATCTTGGACGAGGGCGACTCGCCCTTGGCCCATTCGCGTTTCACCTCGTCAACCTGCTGTCGGGCAGCTTTCACGTCCATCACCGGGTTGAAGTAGGCGTCCCACACGTAGAGGCCGAGAAAGCCCAGGCCGGTGGCCACCAGCAGTACACCGAGCAGGGTGAGCGGCCAGCGCCGCTTCTTGGCCGGTCTCTCCGGCGCGGCCTCCGGCGGTGTCAACGTGTGCAGGTGCCCCACGCCGTCCATTGTGAACGCCGCCCGAACGCCTCACAACTCATCCGAACCAGGTGTGCCCCCCGGTCGGGCCGGACGAATCCCGGGGCGCGTCGTCGGTGAACGGCAGCGCCCCGCCGATCCACCGGCGCAGCGCCGGTCCGGCGACCGCCCGGTAGCCGAAGACCGCGTGCCGGGCGGCCGTCTCGAGATCCGCGACCGGCAGCGACCGATGAGAGGCCGCCACCACGAAGTTGCCGTACCTGCGCCCCTTCCAGACGGCGGTCTCGGCGGTGACGAGCAGCTGGCGGAACTGCTCGGCGACACCGGCCAGGCAGGCGCGGGACCAGCGGAACGGCGCCTCGTCCGCCAGATTCATCACGATCAGACCATCCGGCCTCAGCACCCGGCGAACGTCGGCGAAGAACTCGGAGGTGGCCAGCGCGCCGGGAACGTGCAGACCGTCGAAGGCGTCCACGATCACCGCATCCGCATAGTCGTCGGGCATCGCAGCCAGGCCGCTGCGACCGTCGGTCTCGCGCACCTTGATACCGCTGCGTCGATCCAGCGGCAGCTTGCGCCGTACCTCTTCGAGCAGTTCGGCGTCGGGTTCGCACACCACCTGCGCCGTGCCCGGACGAACCGCCGCCACCCATCGCGGCAACGTCATCCCCCCGCCGCCGAGATGCACGACCCGAAGCCGGACCGATCGATCCCGCTGCACCAGGGTGGCGCGCAGGATCTCGGCGATGCGCTGCACGTATTCGAACTCGAGCCGAAGAGGGTCGTCCGGATCGACCCAGGACTGCTGCGTCGGCCCGGTTCTGACCAGGAACGCGCCACGTACCTCTCGGTCGGGCTCGACCCGCTCACTCATCTGCTCGTCCTCATCGCATGGTCACCGAGATCACGCCGGCCAACAGGTTTCCGGTGCCGTGGGCGGCCCACGGCCACAGCAGTGACCCGGTGCGCTGCCTGACCCAACCCACCATCAACGCCGGGCCCGCCCCGAGCGCGAAAGCCGCGAGGCAGGGCGCGAGTCCTCGGCTGACGAACAGCCAGTGGACGACCAGGCGCAGCAACCCGCACGCCACCGCCTGCACGACGTTGGCCAACATGGGCCTGCCGCTGCGACCTTCGACCCAGCCCAACATGAAGCCGCGAAAGAAGAGTTCCTCGCTGAGGGCGGTCTGCACGACGGCGACCAGGGCGATGGCCAGGAACACGAAGTAGCCGGTGCCCGTGATGGGCGCTGCCGCCCGACTCAGCAGCGCGCTGCCCAGAAAGCCGAGTGCCGCCGCGATGGTGGCCCCCAGCACCAACGGGTCCGTGGTCTCGCGCCCGCGCCGAAACCCGAGCCAGCGCAGAAACGAGCCGTCCGGACGTCCGGCGTTCAGCCACCACGCCAGTGGGACGAGCGCGAATACCGCCACCTGGGCGGGCACGCCCACCAGTAGCGTTGTCACGAGGTCCATGCGCTCAGTCTGGGGCCTTAGAGTGGGCGAGAACCTCAGGGAGGATCCATGAACTCGGAAAAGGTCATCTTCGGCTTTTTCATCACGCTGGCCGCAGCCCTCAACTTCGGTTTCTGGACCGGCGAAATGGACCAGATCAACCTGCACAGCGTCTGGGAGCTCGCGGCGGCCATCGTCGCCAGCCTGATCGCCACCGTGCTCAAGTTCGGGGACCGCACGCAGCTGGGAGCCGTACACCTCTCCACCTCATTGGTGGCCGACGTGCAGCTGATCGCCGGCGCGATCGTCTGGACCTTTGCCGCGACGAGCCCCGCGGGCCTGACACCCACCGACATGGCGCTGATCGTGTCGATGTCGGCCGGCGCCCTGCTGGCCAACCTGATCTCGGTGGTGCTGATGATCAGCGAGATCATCACCGCTCGGCGCTAGGGCGGTTCAGCGCGCGACCATGAACAACGTCACCTTTCTGTTTCTGCGGCGGATGCGTCTGCCGCTGGTGCTCGTGATCCTGCTCTACACGGTCAGCGTGTTCGGGTTGGCGGTCATGCCCGGGGTGGACGATGCCGGTCGACCGACCGAGGGCATGGGCCTGTTCAACGCGTTCTACGTGATCAGTTACACGGCCACGACGATCGGTTTCGGCGAACTGCCGCACCCCTATTCGGGCGTGCAACGCATGTGGATGACCCTGTCGATCTATCTGACCGTGACCGGTTGGTCCTACGCGGTGGTCACCGTGGTCGGCCTGCTGCAGGAGCCCGCTTTTCAGAACGCCCTGCGCAGCGGCCGCTACGCGCGTCGCATCCGACACCTGAAGGAGCCGTTCTTCATCGTCTGCGGCGTCGGCGAAACCGGAACGCTGGTCTGCCATGGGCTGGATCGCCTCGGCAAGCAGTTCGTGGTGATCGACTCCGACGCCGCGCGCATCGAGCAGATCAAGCTGGAGAACTTTCACAGCGATCCTCCGGCGGTGATGGCCGACGCCTCGCAGCCGTCCACCCTGACCGGCGCCGGGTTGCTGTCGAAACACTGTCGCGGCGTGATGGCCCTGGCCGTCGACGACAACATCAATCGCGCGATCGCCGTCACCGCTCGGCTGCTGCGGCCCGGGCTACCGGTGATGGCCCGGGTGGGCGACGCCAACACCGACCACACCCTCGGTGCGTTCGGCGGCGACATGGTGACCAACCCGTTCGAGCGCTTCTCGACCTACCTGGCGCTCGCCGTCGCCCGTCCCCAGCGCTACCGGATGGGCCAGATCCTGACCGGCATTCCCGGCGACGATCTGCCTGAGCTGCACCATCCGCCCCGGGGGCACTGGATCATGTGCGGCTACGGACGTTTCGGCCATGGCGTGCGCGAGGCGCTGACCAAGGCCGGCAACGAGGTCACCGTGATCGACAAGATGCACTACGGCGAGGAGGGCGTCGACATCGAGGGCACCGGCACCGATTCGACCAGCCTGCGCAAGGCGGGCATCGAACGGGCCGCGGGCATCGTGGCGGGCAACGCCAGCGACCTGAAGAACCTGGCCATCGCGCTGGTCGCCCGTGACCTGAAGCCCGACATCTTCATCGTCACCCGGCAGAATCAGATCGGCAACAACACCCTCTTCGAAGCGTTCGGCGACGACCTGTGCATGCAGCCCAGCCACATCGTGGCCCGGGAGTTTCTGGCCCTGATCACCA
>Ga0209277_10001648_pt1 | contig 10892 bp, 10 predicted proteins | sample JI81AbrownDNA_FD_187503 | JGI IMG/M metagenome (GOLD analysis project Ga0209277, IMG submission 187503) | Wastewater effluent complex algal communities from Wisconsin, to seasonally profile nutrient transformation and Carbon sequestration -... | ecosystem: Engineered > WWTP > Effluent > Algae... | reverse complement strand
AAGCTCAACCAGCTCACCTCCGGGTTTCGACAAGCTCAACCAGCCAACCCTGCGGTTTCGACAAACTCAACCAGCCAACGAGCGGGCTTCGACAGGCTCACCCAGCCCACGAGCGGTTTCGACAAGCTCAACCAACCGACAAGCTCAACCAGCCGAGGGCGACCGTCAGACGCTGGGGTCGCCGATCACGTACAGCATCACGATGCGTGCTTTGCCATTCTCGGCAGCGATCACGGCGGGCGGGAACGAGAAGTCTGACTGGTTCACCACCGCACCCAGCACCCAGTTCTGCTTTCTGACCCTCTTGAACGCCTTGAGAAAGGTGTCCGAGAACGCCTCGTGCTTCGACAGGTAGTCGGTGATGTGCGCGGGTACGTGGTCCTTCTGGTCGGCGGCCAGGGCGGTGATGAAGCCGAGCGCCGTTTTGTGGTCCGCCGCCCACGCCCGGTCGTAGATCTGCTGACGATCCGGGGCCGTCGACCAGATGTTCCACCGCAGCACGAACTCCGTGACATTGTCAGCGACATAGTCCTCCAAGCCACCTTTGGGCATGTTTACTCCTTCTCTGTGAACCGCACCCAGCCGGGCGCGAACCTGTGGGCGACGGACGTCGCCACCCCTCGGTGCCGGGCACTTCCCCCGGCGTCCCCCCGCAGCTTCAGCAACGTCGCCAGATGCGCGTCGGCCGGCCCCACCCCGGCCGAACCGCCCACCGGAATCCAGCAGCCGCTCAGCACCTCCAACTGCCCCGCCAGCTCGTCGCCGAACGCGGCTGAGATCGGCGCATCACCCAATGCGCTGACGAGCAGCGCTGCCCCCGCACCCGCCCGAAACGTTCCTCGCACGCTTTGCCACAGCTGCGCCAGGTAGTCCTGCGGAAGTGGCGAGCCGACCGCCGCCGCAATCGCCGCTCCTGCGATCTGGTAGAGCGGATCGGCGTTCGACATGTCGTCCTCGAGCCCGTCCATGGCCGCCGCCAGTTCGGCCAGAGCACCGTCGCGCAGCGCGTCGCTCAACTGCCTCTCGTGTTGCGCGACCAGCACGGTCTCGGGATCCACTCCGGATTGCAGCGCTGCGACCCGGGCAGCATGGCGGGCGGCAACCGCGGTGCGTCCGCCCAACCGGGCAACGAGCTCCGAGCGTCCAGCCGCCCACCACTGGTGCAGCACCGATCCGGCAGCTTCGGCCCGCTGGCCGTAGTGCTGCGCCGCAGCGGCGGCGGCCAGCCGGTCGGCGAGCTCAAGGTGGGCGTTGACCACCAGCCGCAAGGCCTCCAGCTCGGCCTCGGCGCTGTCCACCCGCGCGGCCGTCACGGCGATCCGCTGCGCGAACTCCAGCCTCGCCCGGGGCGACTGCCCGCGGGGCCAGGTGAGCGAGTGGAGTGCGCGCAGGGCGTCGAGCGCCACGGCGGGATCCGGTCCCTCGGCCTGCTCGATCAACTCGGGCTCCACGTCGCCCAAGCGCGCCAGCATGGTCGGGTCGCCGGCTTTGCCGGCGCGCAGATAGCCCTCGATCAGCCGGACCCGTAGCGCACCTTGCTCGCGGGGCAACCAGTCGAGGGCCTCGCTGATCAGCAACTGCGCGCGGCGGGCGTCCGCACCGAGGGGCACCCACGGGCTGGCCACGGCCAGGGCCGCTTGGGCGAACAGTGTGGGCGCGCCGGCGCGGCGCGCTTCGACCGCGATCTCGCCGGCCCGGACCATCGCCTGTTCGATGCGGCCGCCGAGGCTCAACGCGTTGACCTGTTCGAGCTCCCACGGCAACCAGACAGTGGGTGGCAGTTCCGCTCTGCGGGCCAGTTCGACGGCGCGTTCGTAGGCTTCTGAGCCGGCCAGAAGGTCGCCGTTCCCGACCAACAGAGCAGCTCGGCGGGCGCCCTCCTCAGCGGCGAGGCGTAGCGCTGCCGGGTCGGCCAGCGGCAGGGGGGCATCGAGCCGCGCGTCCTGGTTGAGCACATCCGCCTCGAGCCGACGAAACGCGCGAGTGGCGTCCAGGCCGTACTCGTCGGAGAAGCGCCGGATGAAAGCCCTGCACTCCTCGAGCGCCGCGATCGGATCGCCGCTGCGGTAGAGCGCCACCACGAGACTGGACGCCAGCGCCTCCGACTCTGGAAACTCCGCACACCAGCGACGCAGTTCGGCCACCACAGTCGTGTGCCGGCCGGCGGCCAGTTCGACCTCTGCCAGCTCGGTCAACAACTCGGCCCGGCGGCGCTCCAGGTAACTGCGGATCATGGCGATCGACTCGATCCCCTCGATGCCGTCGAAGGGCGTTCCGCGCCACTGCTCGAGGGCTCCGCGCAGCAGGTCGCCGGCATGACCCGGATCGCGCGCCGCATGGCTGTGGGCTGCACGCAGCACGTGCTCGAACCGCGCCGAGTCGAGTTCGTCCGGCCGCACGACCAGCCGATAGCCCCCCGCGCCGGTGACGAGACAGGACGCGTTGCTGCGACCGAGCGCGGTCCGCAGGCGTTCGATGTGCACCCGGATCGCGGTGGTAGCGGTGCGTGGCGGCTCACCGCGCCACACCCGATCGACCAGGGCGTCCATGCTGACCAGCCGGTTGGCCTCGGCGAGCAACACCGCGAGCACCGTTGCTTCCATCGGACGCAGTCGTTGCGGCTGCCCATCCACGGTCACACCCACGCGTCCGAGGACGCGGAAGTCGACCGCTGACATCAGGCCTCCGGGGGGTGTGAGGGGCTGTACTGCACCCTAACCACTCCATGGGTCCCTTGGGGGTGCAACGGGCAAGGGCTGACACGGCACGCTCCCAGGGCTGGACTGAGCCCAGCTTCACCCGTACGGATAAACGCCGGATAAAACCTGAGAAGAGCTGGTCGAGCCCACTCACGCCGATTGGTCGAAGGTTTCGAGACCACCCAGTCGGTCGGTCGAGCTTGTCGAGACCACCCACGCCGGTCGGTCGAGCTTGTCGAGACCACCCACGCCGGTCGGTCGAGCTTGTCGAGACCACCCACGCGGGTTGGTCGAGGGTTTCGACAAGCTCAACCAGCCGACATTCGGGTTCGACACGCTCAACCGGCCTACATCGAGAGTTTCGACACGCTCAACCGGCCGAGGGTTTTGACAAACTCAACCAGCCGAGGGTTTGCCACGCTCAACCAGCCAAGGGTTTCGACAAGCTCAACCAACCGAGGGTTTCGACACGCTCAACCAGCCGAGGGTTTCGACACGCTCAACCAGCCGAGGGTTTCGACACGCTCAACCGTCCGGCGCTACAACTGGTTCAGGTGGGTGGGTCGTCCCATCCGGTTCCACAGGTGAGCAGCCGCGAGCAAGGCGGCCAGGCCGGTGGCGATGGCGCCGACGAGCAGCGTCCAGCGCGGGCCCCAGGCGTCACCGACCCAGCCGATCAGCGGGGCACCCAGCGGCGTGCCACCGGTGAAGATCGCCATGTAGAGGCTCATCACCCGGCCTCGCATGGCCGGCTCGGTGGTCAGCTGCACGGTGGTGTTCGCGGCGGTCATCACGGTCAGCGAGGTGAGCCCGACCGGCACCAGCAGCACCGCGTACACCCAGTAGGTCGGCGACAGGGCCAACAGCGTGGTGATCACGGCGAATCCGGCCAGGGCACCGACCAGCAGTCGCAGCCGCGGCCGACGCCGGCGGGCAGCCATCAGGGCGGCGGCCAACGTTCCCGAGGCCATCACCGAACCGAGCAGTCCGTATCCCTCCGGACCCACCCCGAACACCTTCGTCGCCATCAGGGCATTGGTGATCTGAAAGTTCAGGCCGAACGTGCCGAGCACGAAGATGCAGAACATGATCAGCTGCAGATCAGGACGATGACGCACGTACGCGAGACCTTCGCGGATCGCGCCCCGTCCACGTCGCACCGGCGCCGGCCTCAGTGCGGCGGGGTTCATCATGAACAGGCCGGTCAGCACGGCGATGAAACTGAGCGTGTTGACCGCGAACACCGGCCAGATGCCAACGCCGGCGATCATCAACCCGGCGATGGCCGGACCGAGCAGTCGAGCGCCGTTGAACGACGCGCTGTTGAGCCCGACGGCGTTACTGAGCAGGTCGTCCGGAACCACTTCGCTGACGAACGCCTGACGAGCCGGCGCGTCGAAGCCCCAGAGCACCCCGGCCGCGATGGCGCTCAGGTAGACGTGCCACAACTGAACCGCGCCGACGGCAACCAATCCGGTCAGGGCGGCGAAGACCAGGGCAGTGCCCGACTGAGTGACCATCATGATGCGGCGCTTGCCGTACCGATCGGCCACGGCTCCGGCTAGCGGCGAGATCAACACTCCCGGAGCAAACTGCAGGGCGGTCACCAGGCCCAGAGCACTGGCCGAATGATCGGTGAGTTGGGTGAGCACCAACCAGTCCTGGGCGACCCGGCCCATCCAGGTGCCGACGTTCGAGGTGAGCGAGCCCAGAAACAGCAGCCGGTAGTTGCGCACGGCGAGGGAGGCGAAGGTGCGGACGGGTTCGAGGGCAGCGGCTTCGTTGTCTGTCTCGCTCATCGCTCTCGGCTCGCACTCATCCACACCATCCTAGGACGAGAAATTCATCCGGCGGTGAGGAGGGGATCCCCCCGAGCCCCCTCCTGACCGCCGACCCCTCCCGGAGCGGTACACCGGATCCCGTTGGCAGCTTCCCCCGTCTGCCTCCGGCTCCGCTACCGGGATTGAGACAAGTCTCCGAGGCAGTCGTAAACGCCCTGTAAACGCTTTCACTTGACAACCTACAACCGTTTGGTTGTATATTAGTTCCATGATCGAGGACGACGAGGACCGGGCGGACGCGCTCTTCCACGCCCTCGCCGACCGCACCAGGCGCGACATCCTGCGCCGGGTGCTCCAGGGCGAACACTCGGTCAGTGCGTTGGCGAAGCTCTATCCGATGAGTTTCGCCGCGGTACAGAAGCACGTGGCCGTACTGGAACGGGCCGGCCTGCTGACCAAGCGTCGGCAGGGCAGGGAGGCGCTGGCCAGCGGCGACGTCCAGGTGGTGCGGTCAGCCGGCCGCCTGCTGTCGGAACTCGAAGAGGTATGGCTCGGCCGGATCGCCCGGATCGACGCCCTGCTCAACCAACTGAAGGAGTGACCATCATGCCTGTTGTCGATATCTCGAAGAATGTCGATGCCCTGTCCCTCACCATCGTTGCCGACTTCGCCGCACCCGTGCAGCGCGTCTGGGAGCTGTACGCCGACCCCCGCCAGCTCGAGCGGGTGTGGGGCCCGCCGGAGTACCCCGCCACGGTCGTCGACCACGACCTGGCCCCCGGTGGCCGCGTCAACTACTACATGACCGGCCCTGACGGCGAGCGGTTCTACGGCTACTGGCAGGTGGACCAGGTTGCATCGCCCGACCACTTCACGTTCGCGGACGGCTTCGCCGACAGCGAGTTCGAGCCCAACACCGACCTGCCGGTCTCGGAGAACACCTACACCTTCACCGCCCACGCCGAGGGCACCCGAGCCACCTACGTCACCACCTACGCGACGGCCGAGGGGCTGCAACAGGTGCTCGACATGGGCATGGTCGAGGGCTCCACGTCGGCGATCAACCAGATCGACGAGTTCCTCGCCGCCTGACCCTCGGGCGCGGAGCCACCGACGCCCTCAGGCCTGACATCACCCCTTGCCCGCTCGATCACTGCCGTCGAGCGGGCATCGGCGTCGTTGCGATCGCAACGCCGCCCACGCAGTATCGACCGCCGACCACGAGCCGCGAACAGGCTCGGCGGCGTCCGATCCCCGGGCTAGGGTTGGGATCGCGGCCGGGACGTCCGTCCGAACAGACCGAAGGAGCAGCTGTATGGCAACGCTGAGCAAAGCGCAGGCGCATTGGGAGGGCAGCCTCGTCGAGGGTGCCGGCAGCGTCGACCTGGTCACCTCCGGATTGGGCCACTTCGAACTCAAGTGGGCCAAGCGCACGGAGGCTTCCTCCGGAGCCACCAACCCCGAAGAGCTGATCGCCGCGGCACACTCGTCGTGCTACTCGATGGCTCTGTCGCACGCACTGGCCGGCAACGGCACGCCGGCCGAGTCGATCGACACCACTGCGGTCGTCGGCTTTCAGCCCGGAGTGGGCATCACCGGCAGCGACCTGACCGTCGTTGCCAAGGTGCCGGGCCTGACCGAGGAAGAGTTCCAGAAGTTCGCCGCCGAGGCCAAGACCGGCTGCCCCGTCTCCGGTGCACTGACCGGCATTCCCATCACCCTGACGGCTCAGTTCGTCTCCTGATCGGAGCCGGTCGGCCAGCGCCGACGATCGCTGAGGGCGTCCTTCGGGGCGCCCTCACCGCGTCGGCACCTCGAACCAGAAGGTGCTGCCTCGTCCGGGTACGGACGAAACCCCGTACTGGCCACCGTGAGCGCCGATGATCGCGGCCACGATGGCCAAGCCGAGCCCACTGCCGCCGCTCGCCCGACCACGCCCCGGATCGGCTCGGTAGAAGCGGTCGAACAAGTGCGGCAGTTCGGCCGACTCGATGCCGGGGCCCGCGTCCGCAACCTCGACCCGGACCCGCCGCTTGCCCACCTTGAGCCCTCGCACGGTCAGGTTCGCCGACGGCGGTGTGTGCCGCAGCGCATTGGCGGTGAGTGCCGTGACGGCCTGCTGAAGACGCTGCTGGTCGCCGGGCACCGTCAACCCGTTGCCGGCCTCGACCCGAACCGTCCGCTCCGGCTGGATGACCCGAACGTCCGAGGCTGCGTCGCGGAGCACGGCTCCGAGGTCCACCTGCGCGGACGCACCAGCGATGCCCGAATCCAGCTCGTTGAGCAGGAACAGATCGTTGACGATGCGGCCCATCCTGGTCGCCTCCGAGTTGATCCTGCGCATCGCGTCGCTGATGCCCTGCTGCTCGACCAGCCCGTACGCCGCCGTCGAGGTGGCCGGACGGGCGTACAGCGACGAATAGCCGGTCAGCGTCGTCAGCGGCGTGCGCAACTCGTGCGACGCGTCCGCGATGAACCGCCGCATGCGTTCCTCGGAGGCCTGATTGGCGTCCAGCATCGTGTTGAAGGCGCGGGCGAGTTCGTTGGCCTCGGTGCCGGCCGGCCCGGGCGCGACCCGGCGCCGACGCTCGCCGCGGGTGATCGCCCGGGCCGCATCCGTCAGGTCGGCGAACGGTTTCAGTCCCAGCCGGTAGGTCCACCAGATCACCAGGCCGACCATGGCCAGCACGGCGAACCCGCCTGCGGTCAGCGTGGCCGCCAACTGGGCGATCGTCTGGTCCACCGACGTGGTCGGGATCGCGAAGACAGCCTGAACGTCGGTGCGCAGCTCGGCGGTGACCACCCGGACGCCGCGCGCGTTGCCTGCGGTGACGCCGCGATCGGTGGGAACGGTGAGCACGTCGCCCCGACGCACGTCGGGCAGCAGCTTGGGGTCGTCGTTCGGTGCGATCACGGTGACCAGCCGGCCGTCGCCGAACAGGCGTCCGACGTACACCTCCGACAGCGCCACGTCGGCACGGTCGGTGCCGGACAGTCCGATCACCAGGCGCGGGGACGCGGCGTAGCCGGCCAGCTGGGCGTCCAACTGGCCGATCAAGTACGTGCGCTGCACCGCCACCACGCCGGCGCCGAAGATGCCGAACGTGCATGCCAGCGCGAACAGGGCGAACAGCAACCGGCGGCGCAGAGTCATCGAGGGTTCCTGACCGGCGCCGTCACGGCTCACGCACCGTGTAGCCGATGCCGCGCACGGTGTGGATCAGCTTGGGTTCGGCAGCGTCCACCTTGCGGCGCAGGGTCGAGATGAAGGACTCGATGATCGCCGACTCACCCGCGAAGTCGTACTGCCAGACGTGATCGAGAATCTGCGCGCGCGTGACCACCCGCCCAGCGTTGACCAGCAGCAGCCGAAGCAGGCTGAACTCGGTGGCGGTCAACTGGGCCTCGAACTCGCCGCGCCAGACCCGGTGCGCATCGGTGTCGAGCACCAGGTCGTGCACCTGTAAGCGGTTGCGCTGGGTCGTGGTGCCTCCGGCCCGGCGCAAGGCGAGCTGCACACGTGCCACCAACTCCTCCAATGCGAACGGCTTGACGATGTAGTCGTCGCCGCCCGCGGTGAGCCCGCGTACCCGGTCGGCGGTGCCGGTTCGGGCAGTCAGAAACAGCACCGGCGCCGAGTTGCCGCTCTCACGCAGCCGATGCAGCACCTCGAATCCGTCCAGATCGGGCAGCATCACGTCGAGCACGATCACGTCGGGGGTGACCGCCTGCGCGAGTTCCAGGGCATCGACGCCATTGGCGGCGCGCAGCGTGCGCAGACCGGCCAGCTGCAGAGCGGACGCAACGAGGTAGTTGATGTTCTCCTCGTCGTCGACCACCAGCACGGTGGCGGGAGCTGCCATACGGCCCAGCGTGGCACAGCGCCCTGCCGTCACCCTGGAGGACGGCTGGAGGTTTCCTGAAGCCGGCGTCGCGGCCCGATCGCGAGTGCCCCCTGCCCGCGTGCCCACACCTGCGCCATGATGGCCGCATGACGATCATGCCGGGCGCGGAACCGATCAGTATCGACGGCTCCGAGGTCGGCGTGCTGCTCTGTCACGGCTACCCCAGCACCCCGCAGTCGTTGCATGCGTGGGCGGAGCATCTGGGCGCGGCCGGGTACACCGTACGGGTGCCGCTGTTGCCCGGCATGGGCACCCACTGGAAGGACCTGAACGCGACCACCTGGCAGGACTGGTTCGGCGAACTCGTCCGCAGCTACGACGAGCTGGCGGCCCGGTGCTCCACGGTCTTCGCGGGCGGGTTGTCGATGGGCGGACTGCTGACGACCAAGCTGGCCCAGGAACGTCCGGATGTCGCGGGCATGGTGCTGGTGAACCCGATCTTCGCGCACAACGCCCCGGCGCTGTTGGTGCTGCCGCTGTTACGCCACGTTCTGCCCTCGTTGGGGGGCATCGCGGGCGACATCAAGAAGCAAGGTGTCGTCGAGCTTGCGTACGACCGCAATCCGCTGAAGTCGATGTACAGCCAGACCCTGCTGTGGAAGATCGTCGTGCAGGACCTGCCGCAGCTGCGCCTGCCGGTGCTGCTGCTGACCTCTGTCGAGGACCATGTGGTGCCCGCCCTGTCGTGGCGCACCTTCCTGGCCGGGGTCGGGTCCACCGACGTCACCCACATCGAACTGCAGAACAGCTATCACGTCGCCACGATGGACAACGACGCCGAACTGATCTTCGCCGAATCGGTGGACTTCTTCGAGCGGTTGACTCCTCGATAGCTGAGCCCTGATCCACCGGTGGTGTTTCCAGGGGTGGCTCGTTTCGGGCTGGGTGTGTCGTTCTCGGTCCAGGACGCGGCGTGATCGCCGGTCTGTCCGGCTTTTCCACTGGGGTCCTTGGTTGCGCCTGCTGGGCTGGGTGGTCAGGAAACGGCGAGTTGCCTGGGTGGGTTGGTCGCCGCGGCCCAGAGCGCTTCCCAGCCGGGTCTCCACGGCCAGTCGGTGGGTAGGTGCAGGACGAGCCGACGGCCGGTGGCGGCGACCCGGCCGGCGATGTTGATGAGGGTGCGGCGCAGGGTTGCCCAGCGGGCCTTGGCGAGCCCGGCAGCGGTGGCGGCGGCGCGGGCGATGTTGAACCCGATCGTGGCCAGAGCGACCCAGGCGGCGTTCGCGGCGTATTTCCCGGACGGCAGGTGCGCCAATGGTCCGTCCTTGAGTTCGGCGATCACTTGCTCAATGATCGCGTGACCGCGGTGCAACTGGTCGGCCTCGACGATGTCGAAGCCGCTGTTGGTGATGAACGCGTGATGCCGGTGGACAGCGAACAACTCACCTTGTTGGCTGCCATCGGAGGCTGCGGGCGGTTGGAGTCGTTTGACCCGGCGCACGATCAGCCGGCAGGGGACCTGTTCGGCTTTGCGGCGACCGGTGAACGCGACAAACGTGGCCTCGGCAACCTCCGCTTCGGAGATCCAGCACTGCTCGGCCTCGTCCCAGACCGCACGCGGGTATCTGATCGGCTGCCAGGCATCAGCCGGGATGCCGGCGATTGCTGCGGTGACGGCCGGGGTCATCCGGGCGGTCACCGAGAACCATGCCCGGCCGCGCAGCGCGGCCCCGACGAACGCCCACCCGTAGTAGGCCGAATCGGCCCGGCACAGAATCCGGCCGTGCACCCCGGCGGAGCGGGCCGTGGCCACTGCTTGGGCCAGCAGCCGTCCCGCACCCGTCGCCGATCCTGTGCTGCCTCGGCGTAGCCGTGCCCGCGCGATCACCGGAGCCACCAACGGCGACGACAGGGTCGCCAGCTGGATGTTCAAACCCGACACCCCGGTATAGCCGTAACCGGCCGCCTGCTTGGCATACCCGTGAACCTCACGGATCGTGTCATCAACATCGATGAACGCCAACCCCTCAGCGTTACCGGTGCCCGCGAGCAGCTGCGGCACCCGAGCGGCCAACCCCGCCAACAACTGCGAGTTCACCGCATCGAGTTGCTGCACATGCCCATGGGTGAACGACCGTAGGAACGTGCCCAACGTGGACGGTGCCCGCACCCCGGTGAACAACCGCTCCATGGCGCCGTGCCGCAACCCGTCCAGGTCATCGATGCTGTCCGCACCGGTCAGCATCCCGGCGACCACGCCGGTCGCCTTGAGGGTTGCGTTCGGCGACCCGACACTCAACCGGTCATCCAGCAGGTCATAGAAGCCGGCCGACTCGGCCAACAACAACACCGGCGCCAGACCGGCAGCACAGACCAGGTTCGGGTCATCGAACACCGGCCGGATCATGTGAGAAGCTTTCACTTACGAGGTGACCCTTCAGTACGGCAGACGGCGACATCAGCAATCACCATCTTCCCTACCCAGCAGGGTCACCTCGACCCACGCCACGCCCACACCGGGGAATCACAACGGTGGATCAGGGCTGAGCCGCTGATCTTCGGCGTAG
>Ga0209277_10001645_pt1 | contig 10893 bp, 9 predicted proteins | sample JI81AbrownDNA_FD_187503 | JGI IMG/M metagenome (GOLD analysis project Ga0209277, IMG submission 187503) | Wastewater effluent complex algal communities from Wisconsin, to seasonally profile nutrient transformation and Carbon sequestration -... | ecosystem: Engineered > WWTP > Effluent > Algae... | reverse complement strand
GTCCGGGTACTTGTGGGCCACCGCGTAACGCACTCGGGACTTTGTCTCCAGGTACTGGATCATCTTTGGCGCGTGCTCCAGGTAGGCCCGCAGGCGGCTCTCGTCCACCCGGCCGCCGGTGGCGGCACGCAGGTAGTAGGTGAGCGCCAGCTCGCCGCTGTCACGGCCGCCGATGCGCTAGAAGTAATGGTTGTCGGGGATCCAGATCCCGCCGCCGGAGATGGCCGAGGTGCCCCCGAACTTGTCGCTTTTTTCCACCATCAGCACCGACAGGCCCTGGTCGGCGGCGGTTACCGCCGCGGTCATGGCACCCGCGCCGGAGCCGACGACGATGACGTCGAAGGCGGTCTGGGACTGATCTTGTGCGCTCACGCTGGCCTCGCTGAAGTGGATGTCGGCCCCGATATTCCCGCGGGTATCCGATGCGGCCATCGTCAAAGCGGACTAGCCCGATCCGGCGGCGGGGCCACGGCCTGATTTAGTCCAATTGGCCGATGCCGGGCGGACGGGCCGACGCGATGATTTCGTGAGCTGCTGCGTTTTTGTGTTTGGTGCCTGGCTTTCCGTTGTTCTACGTTGGATTGGCCGGGTGCTTCCCACGGCCGGGTTTGCACACCCGGCCGGCTACGGCGGCGCGGAGCGATGCTCCGCGAAACCCCGCCTCCGCCCCCGGCGGGCGACCTTCTTCTTTGCTTCGCCAAAGAAGAAGGCAAGAAAGGCGACCCGGCTTCCCCGGTCGTTCGCGTTGCGAACGACTGCCCTGCGCTGCTCGGCGGGTCAGGACGGGCTTTTCCGCAAACACCGAGCCTTTGCTGAAACGGGGGGTGGTGATCAACAGGAAAAGCAGAACCCCGACGTCTCGTAAGCACCTGCGTCTCCGTAGAGGCTCGGTACCCGGCAAGAGCCCGTTCCGACCCGCCGAGCAGCGCAGCGACAGGCGGGGTAGTCCGGCGCGGCTGTCTGAGCCCGAAGGGCGAGTTCCGCGCTGGCCGCCTGGCGTGAGCAGCGCAGGGCAGTCATTCGCCTAAGCGAATGACCGGGTTGGCCGGGTCGCCTTCTTTGCCTTCTTTCTTGGCGACGCAAGAAAGAAGGTCGCCCGCCGGGGCGAGACCCGGCCAACGTAACGCCAAACAACGGAAAGCCCCTACCCGACTCACCCCCCTGAAAACCCCATCAACCCCCGGAGAACCTCATGCCCCAACCCCGCCGTTTCAGCCCTGCCCGCTCCTGCTTCATCGAGGACGTTCCCCACTGGGATCTGGAGACCGATGTGCTCGTCGTCGGCTTTGGCGCCGCCGGTGCCTGTGCCGCCATCGAGGCCCGCCAGGCCGGAGTCCGGGTGCGGGTGCTGGAGGTCGCATCGGCCGGTGGAGGCAGCGCGGCGTGGTCCGGCGGCGAGGTGTACGTGGGCGGCAGCGGCGGCACCAGCGTGCAGCGGGCCCACGGTTTCGAGGACAGCACCGAGGATCTGGCCGCCTACCTGATGATGGCCGGCGGCCCTGGTGCCGACGGCGAGCGGGTGCAGGCCTACGCCCACGGAGCCGAGGCCCATTTCCGCTGGCTGCAGGACCAGGGCGTGCCCTTCAAGGGCAGCTACCTGCCGGGCAAGTGGATCGAACCCACCACCGACGACACCCTGCTGTGGTCCGGCAGCGAGCAGGCCTGGCCCTTCCGCGACAAGGCCCGCCCGGCGCCCCGCGGCCACACCGCCCAGTTTGTGGGTTGGGGCGGTGGCAAGGTGCTGATGGAAAAGCTGTGCGCCCGTGCCGCCGAGCTGGGGGCCGAAGTGCACACCGACAGCCGTGCCCTCACCCTGATCGTGGATCACACCCATGCGGTGGCCGGCGTGGTGGCCCGCATGGACGGCGCCGAGAAGTTCATCCGGGCGCACAAGGGCGTGATCCTGTGCGCCGGCGGCTTCATCCTCAACAAGGCCATGCTGGCCCGCTTCACCCCTGGCGCGCTGGCTTGCAACAAGGAAGTGTCCGGCGGCAACGACGACGGTTCGGGCATCCGCATGGGCATGGCGGTGGGCGGCGCGGCCATTCACATGGACCAGTTTTTCGCCACCGTGCCCTTCTTTCCGCCCGCGTCCCTGGTCAAGGGCATCTTCATCAACGGGCGCGGAGAGCGCTTCATCAACGAGGATGCCTACCACGGCCGGGTGGCCCACTACGTGCTGCACCAACCGGAGGGCAAGGCCTGGCTGCTGGTGGATAACGAGATTTTCGGGCGGCCGGTGATCAAGCCGGACGTCACCGTCGCCGCCGTGGGCGAGACCTGGGAAGAGGTGGAGCAGGAGCTGGGGCTGCCGGCGGGCAGCCTGGTGCACACCGTCAAGACCTTCAACGAAGAGGCCGCAGCAGGCCGCGACCCGCTCTTTCACAAGGCCGCCGACTGGCTGCGCCCCCTCACCCAGGCGCCCTTCGCCGCCATCAGCTATTGCAGCGCCGAACTGGAAGCCCACGCCTTCACCCTCGGCGGCCTCGCCACCCGTCCCGGCGGGGAGGTGCTCGATGGTGACGGCCAGCCGATTGCGGGCCTGTTTGCCGCGGGTCGCAGCGCCTGCGGCCTGCCCCGCTGGGGCGAAGGCTACAGCTCGGGGCTGTCGCTGGGGGATTCCACCTTCTTCGGACGCATGGCCGGGCGGACGGCTGCGGCCTGAGGGCTGCGGCAAACGCCGGCTCCGGGGGAGCCGGCGGAAAGGCCGCCTCAGCCCCGCGGCATGCCGAGGCCGCGCTCGGCAATCAGGTTGAGCTGGATCTCGTTGGTGCCGGCGTAAATGGTGTCGGCGCGAGAGAAGAAGAACACCTGCTGCAGACGGCGCAGAGGATCGTCCTGGGCCTGAAGATCGCCGGCCGTGCCCATCACGTCCATGGCCAGCTCACCCAGATCCCGGTGCCAGTTGGACCAGGCGTACTTGTAGACCAGAGCTTCCGGGCCGGCCGCCGCTTCACCCCTGGCGAAGATGCGCAGGGCATTGGCCCGCAGGGTCCGCAGACCGATCCAGGCGTCGGCGATGCGACGCCGGATGGCCGGGTCGCGGTCAACAGCGCGGGCGCGGGTGGCGTCCACCAACAGCTGGAGTTCATGGCTGAAGTGCATCTGCTGGCCGAGGGTGGATAGCCCGCGCTCGTAGCCCAGCAGCGCCATGGCCACCTTCCAGCCCTCGCCGGGCGCGCCGACGATGCACTCGGCAGCGGTGCAGGCGTCGTCGAAGAAGACTTCGTTGAATTCCGCCTCGCCGGTCAACTGGCGAATCGGGCGGATCTCCACGCCGGGCTGATCCAGCGGCACCAGCAGGAAGCTGAGCCCCTCACGCCCCACGCTGCCCGGTGTGCTGCGGGCAATCACGAAGATCCACTCGGATTCGTGGGCCAGCGAGGTCCAGACCTTTTGCCCCTGAAGATGCCATTGACCACCTTCCAGCCAGCAGCGGGTGCGGATGGCGGCCAGGTCCGAGCCGGCGCCGGGCTCCGAATAGCCCTGGCACCAGAACGCCGTGCCCTCCCTGATGCCCGGCAAAAAACGCTGCTGTTGCTCGGGCGTGCCGAAATCGATCAGGGTGGGGGCCAGCAGGGTTTCACCGATATGGCCCATCCGGCCGGGGCCACCGGCGCGGGCGTATTCCTCGTGGAAGGCCACCTGGAGCGACACGGGCAACTCGCGGCCGCCGTGGGCGCGGGGCCAGCCCAGGCCGATCCAGCCGCCCGAGGCCATCACCTGCTCCCATTCCCGACGCAGTTGCGAATGGGCGGTTTCGTCCCCCGGCCCGCCCCGGTGGCGCAGCACTTCAAAACGGCCGCTCAGATGGCGCGCCATCCAGTCGGCCACTTCGGCCCGGAAGGCCTGCTCGTCAACGGCGGGCGCGGGTGCCTCTGCGTGCTGCGCGCCGTGATGCCGGGTATCCGGCGTCTGGCCGAGCACGCTGTCGGCCACCGCAGCGCGCCACGCGTCGGGGGTGCCGAACCACTGGCGGCCCCACTGGGCGCGCTTGAAATGCAGCTGGGGGTCGTATTCCCAGGTAAAACCCACGCCACCGTGGAGCTGGATCGCCTCTGCGGCGCAGAAGCGGTAGGCCTCGGCGGCCTGCACCCGGGCCACGGCGATCTCGTCGAGGGCCGCCCCGGAGCTGGCGGCCAGGGCACTGCCCAGAGCCGAGCGGGCGCTTTCCAGGTGCACCATCATCTGGGCGCAGCGGTGCTTGACGGCCTGGAAGCTGGCCACCGGACGGCCAAACTGCTGGCGCTCCCGGGTGTAGGCAACAGTGAGTTCGATGCAGCGGGCTGCGCCCCCCACCTGTTCCGCCGCCAGCAGCACAGCCGTGGCGGCCAGGGCGCCGCAAAGCCCGTCATCCAGCGCACCGGGCGAATCCAGCCGGGCCTCGGCAGCCAGACGCACCCCGTCCAGCTGCCAGCCAGCCTGGGGGCGCGTCAGATCCCAGGCCTCAAGAGGATTGCACGTGACGCCGGCGAGCCCTGCCGCGACTTCGAACAGGCCCATGCCGCCTTCCGCGAGCCGGGCCACCACGAGGGCCATGTCGGCCGTATCCCCGTCCAGAACCTGGCCGGCGAGGCCATCCAGCACCCAACCATCGCCGTCCCGGCGGGCCTGGATGTCCAGCCCGGCAGCCGCGACGAAGGGCGACAGGCCGGGGCCGGCGATCACCGTGGCGGTGCAGCGGCCTTCCGCCATCGCCGGCAGCAGGCGCCGGCAGGCCGGGTCGGTGGCACAGCGCACCAGCAGCGGGTGGGCCAGGACCACGCTTGCAAACAAGGGCGAGCGACTGAGCTGACGCCCGCTTTCCTCCAGCAGCACGGCCGCCTCGGCCAGGCCCAGCCCCAGGCCGCCAAAGGCTTCCGGCACGATCACCGCGGCCCAGCCCAGCTCGGCGATGCCCTGCCACAGGGCCTGGTCGCCGTCCCGGCTCTCACGGGCATTGGCGTGGCTGGCCAGATAGGCCGCCGCGGTTTCCTGGAGGGCGCGCTGCTCCTCGGTCAGGACTGCGCTCACGGGGTAACCTGCGCTTCCATGGCGGCCAGAAAGTGCTCGCCATAAGGCGGCAACATGCCCCACTCCCGGCGCGGGTCATAGGCCGGCGCCCTGAACACGGTGCGCACGTGGCTCAACTCGATGAAGCCCTCACGCCCGTGGTAATGGCCCATGCCGGAGGCGCCGACACCGCCGAAGGGGGCGTCGTGCATCGCGGCGTGGAACATGGCCTCGTTGATGGTGACACCGCCGGACAGGGTGTGATCCAGCACCCGCTGCTGCTCGGCGGCATCCTCGCCGAAGTAGTACAGGGCCAGCGGGCGCGGACGGCTGTTGATGTCGCGGATGGCTTCGCCGACTTCGTCGTAAGCCTTGATCACCACCGCCGGGCCGAAGATTTCCTCCTGCAGGATGCGGGCCTCGGCGGGCGGGTCGATGACGATGCGCAGGGGACAGCGCCGGCCGGCCACCGGAACGGCCGGGGTGGATTCCACCCGGGCACCGCGGGCGATGGCGTCGGCCAGGCAGCCCTCGATGCGGGCCAGGTGGCGCTCATTCACCACTGCGGTGAGATCGCCATTGCCCGCAACCGTGGGGAAAAGGCCGGCGAAGGAGTCCTTCAGGGCACTCACAAAGCTTTCGAGCTGCTCCCTGGCCACGTAAACCACATCCGGATTGACGCACAGCTGGCCCGAGTTGGCGCCCTTGGCGGCGGCGATGCGGAAGGCGGCGGTGGCCAGATCGGCGCTGCGCCCGACGATGGTCGGCGACTTGCCACCCAGTTCCAGGGTAAGCGGCACCAGGTTGGTGGAGGCATTGCGCATGATGGCCTTGCCGACTTCGGTGCTGCCGGTGAACACCAGGTGATCGAAGGGCTGGGCGCTGAGCGCTGCGCCCATCTCGGGCCCGCCGGTAACCACCGCCACGTCCAGCGGATCGAACAACTCGGCCACCGCGTCGGCGATCACCGCAGCCGTGCGCGGCACGATCTCGGAAGGCTTGAGGATGGCCCGGTTGCCGGCCGCCAGCGCATAGGCCAGCGGCGCAAAGAGCGTGAACAAGGGCGCGTTCCAGGTGCCGATGATGCCCACCGAGCCCTTGGGCTGGTACTGCACCCAGGCTTCGGCGCCAAGCTGGTCGTAAGGCATGAAGGGCTGGCGTTGCTCCGGGGCCATCCAGGGCTCGAAGTGGTCGCGGGCATGCTTGAGGGAGGCCAGCGAGCCCAGCACGTCGTTCATCAGGGAGAAGCCCTGGTGGCGCCCCCCGAAGTCCTCGTCCAAGGCTGCGACGAGGGGCTTGTAGTACTTCACCAGCAGGTCGATGGCGGCCTGGATGCGGCGACGACGGGTGGCGCCATCGACGGCGCCGGCAGCGTTGAAGGCCTGTTTCTGGGCGGCCAGCATCTTGGCCAGGGCCGCGGGGGTGTGGTCGTGTGTGCTCATGGTCTCCGGATCACCTTGGTTGGAATGGGGGAATGACGGGGTCTGGCCAGCCCGGTCGGCAGCGCAGCGTCGCCAGGGCGGCCCACAAGCACAGGCGCGCATGCCAATGGTGAGCTTGTCGGGCACGGGTCGGGCCTGCCAACAGGTCTGTTCCGCACCTTAGCAAGAGATGCCCGCCCGCCCATCGTCCGATTGGATGAGACGGGCGGCCGGCGTGACGGCCTGGCGATTAGTCCGTTGGGACGATGCCTGTGCCGGGGAGAGCTGTCGATACTGCGTTCATGACCCACCGCCCCAGCGAGGCATGACATGACCCAAGCCAGCTTTGACCCCCAAGCCTTCCGGGCAGCCCTCGGCGCCTTTACCACCGGGGTGACCATCATCACCACGCGCGCCGCTGACGACACGCCCGTCGGGATTACCGCCAACAGTTTCAACTCGGTGTCCCTGAATCCGCCGCTTGTGCTCTGGAGCCTGGCCAAAACGGCCAAGAGCCTGCCGGTCTTCGAGGAGGGCCTGCACTGGAACGTGCATGTGCTGTCCGCCAACCAGGAGAGCCTGTCGGGCCGTTTCGCCTCGCAAGGCGCCGACAAATTTGCCGGGCTGGCGCTGGACATGGGAATCAGCACGGCGCCCCTGATCCCCCAATGCACGGCCCGTTTTCAGTGCCGCACGGCATTCCGGTACGACGGCGGGGACCACGCGATCTTCGTCGGCGAGGTGCTTGCCTATGACCACAGCGACCTGCCGCCCCTGGTCTACCAGGCCGGCCAGTATGCGATTGCCGCCCGCAAGCCTCGCCAGGAAGTGCGCCTGGGGGCCAGCCCGCCGCCGGAGTGCAGCTATACCGAAGACCTGCTGGGCTACCTGATGGGCCGGGCCCACTATCAACTGCTGTTTGCCCTGCGCCAGTTGCTGGCCAGCCATGCGCTGGACGAAGCGGCCTTTTTCATCCTGTCCACCCTCAGCGTACGCGACCGGCTGAGCCTGGCTGAGCTTGACGGAATCATCGGCTACACCGGCTTCGAGGTGACGGCCCCAAAACTGGCCGCACTGGAGGCCCAGCGCTACATCGCTCGGGAAAACGACGGCGACGTGCTGCGCTTCGTGCTCACCGCCGACGGTCGCGAGGCCTCGCTGCGACAGATCGCACATGCCAAGGCGGTGGAAGAAGACCTGGTGGATGCCTTGGGCGTCGGTGACGTGATGGCCCTCAAGCTGCTGCTCAAACGCCTGATCGCCAGCACAAACCCCGGCCTGCCCGATCTGTGGGCACAAGCCGGCGAACCGGCCGCCCTCGCCTGATCCCGCCAGGCCCCCCTCGCTCCACACCCGACATTGATTCCAGGAACCTTCCGATGCCTTTGATTGATCGCTTTACCCTTCACGACCAGGTGGCCCTGGTTACCGGTGCCGGCCGCGGCATTGGCCGGGCCATCGCCCTGAGCTATGCCGAGGCGGGTGCCGACGTGGTCTGCGCCGCCCGCACCCTTGCCGACGTGGAGGCGCTTGCCGGGGAAATCCGCGCCCTCGGCCGACGTGCCCTGGCGGTGGCCTGCGATGTGAATGATCCCGTGCACCTGGCCGCCGCCGTGGCAGCCACGCTGGCCGAATTCGGGCGTTTGACCCACCTGGTCAACAACGCCGGCGGCGCCGGCCCCAACGACCCCCTCAAACTGTCGCCCCAGCGCTTCGACGAGATCCTGCGTTTCAACGTGGGCAGCGCCTACGCCCTGACCCAGTTGTGCGTGCCCGCCATGCACGATGCCGGCGGCGGCAACATCATCAACATCACCTCGGGCGCCGCCCGCTACGCCCAGCGCCACTTCAGCGCCTACGGCGCCGCCAAGGCGGCCCTGACCCAGCTTACCCGCCTGCTGGCCCAGGACTTTGCGCCCAGGGTGCGGGTCAATGGCATCGCACCGGGCCCCATCCTCACCGCGGCCCTGGACCGGGCCTTGCCCGCTGCCATGCGCGAGGGCATGATCCGCAACACCCCGCTCCAGCGTCTCGGCGAGACCGAAGACATTGCCGCCGCCGCCCTTTACCTGGCCACCCCGGCCTCCGGCTGGGTCACCGGCAAGATCCTCGAGGTGGACGGCGGCGCCGAATCCAGCGTGTGGCCGGGCTGAACGCGGCACAAGGCCCCGACCGCCGCCAGAATCTGGTCCGCAGACGCCAACAAGTAGCATCCCTGCGCATCACGCACCAGCAGAGAGGAATCGAGAGACAGAGAAAGTTGCGACATGATCGTGCTCCAGTTGCTCAGGCGAAATTGCCTGGAACCGGCCCCGGCACTGCGCAGCGAGCCGGGGCAGGGTCGAAGACGACCACGGCCGCAAGCGCCAACGGCGCGCAGCCCTTGACGGCGAGAACGCCGTGATATGGTGAAGGGAACAGCAAGACCGCCCTCCCCGCCCACGCAGACCTGACCAGGCCGGAGGCGTCAGTGATGGACACCCGTAGGGGCGAGACGCCAAGGGCAGCCCGATGCGAAGTACGACAGCGCGTCCCATTCGGGGACGCCCTGAAATCGGGTATCTTTAGAGCCAACGGATTCCCGAATTGGGTCTCGCCCAGTCTGATAGTCAGAACACCGCAATTGCGAGGAAAGGCATGCCAGCGCTATATCAACTTGCCCTGCTCGGCACCCCAACTGCAGCTCAGATTTCCGAACTTGAAGAAGTCGTCGGAAAGGCTGCCGGCATGTTCAATTTGCGGTTGGGGCATGAGATTGGATGGGAGGTTTGTCCCGATGAATTCAACCCAGACCAACAGCGATCGTCTGCGGCGGCTTTTTTTGGAGGCCATGAGCCTCCTCTTGCGAATGTGGCACGGCTGCTGGCACGAGGTATACCGCTGCTCCCAGTCGCCTCTGATGTCAATCGAGTCAGTGCAGAAATCCCCGCCTTGCTGCAACCGCTCAACTGCTTGGCATACGCCGCTGGCGGGGCGCATCGTGTCGCAACTGCTTTGCTGGAGTGCGCTGGGCTCCTTCCTCGGCAGCGCCGGGTGTTCGTAAGCTATCGACGGGGCGAAGCTAGGGAAGCTGCCTTGCAGTTGTTCGATGCGCTGTCTGCGCGGCTATTCGATGTGTTTCTCGATACACATGGCATTCCACCTGCGGAAGATTTTCAGACCATGCTATGGCATCGGCTTTGTGACTCGGATGTCCTGCTGATGCTCGACACGCCAGGATATTTTGAAAGCCGTTGGACGAGTGCTGAATTCGGCCGCGCTCTGGCCAAAGGCATCAGCGTCTTGCGGGTGGGGTGGCCGGATACAACGCCTTCTGCGCGTACGGCGACGGCCAGTCGGGCGGAACTGCTACCCGAAGAAGTCGATCCGGCGACCGGACGCATCGCAGACGGCGCGGTGGATCGCATTTGTCTTCAGTTGGAGGAAGTTCGCAGCCAGAGCCATGCGGTTCGCTCTGTCAATCTCGTGAGCAACCTGCGCAACGCTATTCAAACGATCGGCGGCCAAGTTGTCGGAGTGGGCGCCAACAGATCTGTTTATGTCCAACTGCCGGATGGGCGGAATGTAGTCGTTTATCCAACGATCGGAGTTCCCACGTCAACTACGTTGCACGATGCGTCTTCGAATTCACCGGAACAATCCGTTGCGGTTGTCTACGATCACGTAGGCCTGCATCCCAAGTGGCTGGACCATCTAGACTGGCTGGGTCAGCACATTCACTCCGCTAGGTGGGTTAAAGCCAGCGAGGCGGGTTGGCAATTCGCGGACTGGGCGGCGTAGCCATGAGCGCAATATTCCTCTCGGCCAGCGTGCCGCTTGTTGGACGTGGCACTTACCACGAAACTGCCAATCCATTTCTCATCCAATGTGCGGTTAGAGAACTGGTCATAGCAGTCATTCGCCAGCACAAGATCGTATGGGGTGGGCATCCTGCGATTACCCCGATGATTTGGAGCATATGTGAAGACTTGGGCGTCGATTACTCGCAGTCTGTCGTCTTATATCAAAGCACGTTCTTTGCAGATGTGTTCCCTGAAGAGAACAAGCATTTCCAGAATGTAGTTTTCACTGACGCTGTCCCCAATGACCGGGCGGCGAGCTTGCTTGTCATGCGTGAAAAGATGCTCTCGCGTGCGGACCTGAGCGCTGCTGTGTTTATTGGTGGAATGGATGGGGTAGAAGCCGAGCATGAGCTTTTCAAGCGATTCCATCCTGCAGCCAAGGTGCTCCCAGTGTCCTCGCCGGGCGGAGCGGCGCTGAATCTCGCCACGGACCATGGCTATTTCACCGATGAAGCGCTCGTCGATGTGGACTTCGCTCAGCTCTTCCATGTGCACCTGGCGGTGCCCTTGGCTGGCAAACCGAGTTATTAACCCGGCCCTTAAATAGCCTTGCTATGCAGCATAGGCGGCCAGAGGGTGCTGGAAGTAGGATTGAACCCGTCCGGGGATCTGGGCGATGCGTTTCATGATCCGCATCG
>Ga0209277_10001642_pt1 | contig 10899 bp, 9 predicted proteins | sample JI81AbrownDNA_FD_187503 | JGI IMG/M metagenome (GOLD analysis project Ga0209277, IMG submission 187503) | Wastewater effluent complex algal communities from Wisconsin, to seasonally profile nutrient transformation and Carbon sequestration -... | ecosystem: Engineered > WWTP > Effluent > Algae... | reverse complement strand
ACCGCCAGCCTGTCCAGCCTGGCTGGCCGGGGCGTGGGCATGGACGTGGTGAAGAGCGAGACGGCCGCCGTGGGCGGACGCATCAGCGTCGAGACCACCCCCGGCCAGGGCACGTGCTTCCGTATCCACCTGCCCCTGACCCTCGCCGTCACCCAGGCGCTGCTGGTGCGATCCGGCAACCGCACCTTCGCCATTCCGTCATCGATGGTGGCCCAGGTGCTCGAGCTCAAAGCCGCCGCCCTTGAAAAGCTGCGGTACGAACAGGGTACCGAATGGCTGGGCGAGCATTTCGGCTACCGCTATCTGCCGCGCCTGCTTGGCGATTTCGAATCCCGGCCCCAGATCGAACGCTTCAACTGGGTGCTGCTGCTGCGCGCCGGCAGCGAGACCGTGGCCCTCCACGTGGATGCCCTGCGTGGCAATCAGGAAGTCGTGGTCAAGAACGCCGGGCCCCAGTACGCCCGGATGGTTGGCTATTCCGGTGCCACCGTGCTTGGCGACGGCGAGATCGTTTTGATCCTCAACCCGGTCGCCCTGGCTGCCCGCAGCCCGGCGGGGGTCGACGATGGTGCCATCCTGCAGGCCGCCGCGCTGCCCAGCCAGCCCACGGTAATGGTGGTGGATGACTCACTCACCGTCCGCAAGATCACCGGCCGCCTGCTCGAACGGGAAGGCTACCGGGTGATCACCGCCAAGGACGGCGTGGACGCCCTCGAGCAGTTGCTGACCGTCCGCCCTGACGTAATCATCGCCGACATCGAAATGCCGCGCATGGATGGTTTCGACCTGACACGCAACATTCGCGCCGATGTGAAACTGAAGGTCGTGCCGATCATCATGATCACCTCGCGCACTGCCGAGAAGCACAAGCGCTACGCGGAAGAGATTGGCGTCAATCACTACCTCGGCAAGCCCTACGACGAGGATGTGCTGCTCGCCTTGATCCGGGGCTTTGCCCCCTTGCCGGAGTCCTGAACGGCGGGAAAACCGCGCTTTCGTCCGGGGCACGGGCCGGCTTGGCTATAATCGGGTGTTTTCCAGCCCGACCGTCCCATGAATCTGCTCTTCGAAGAGGATGGTGCCTTCAAGACCGGCACCATCCTGACCGACAACGACGCCTCCCTGCAGGTGGAAACACCCTACGGCAAGCGCCTCAAACTGAAGAGCAAGGACGTGCTGATGCGTTTCGCCCAGCCGTCCGCGGGCGAACTGCTTGAGCGCGCGGAGACCGAAGCCGAAGGTTTCGATACCGAGTTCCTGTGGGAAGTCTGTGGTGACGACGAGTTCGTGTTCTCCGATTTCGCCAGGGAGTACTTCGGTCACGCCCCCAGCCCGGTCGAATCCACGGCCATTCTGCTGCGTCTCCACGCTGCCCCCATCTACTTCCACCGCAAGGGCCGCGGACGTTTCCGCAAGGCGCCTGCCGAGATCCTCCAGGCCGCTTTGGCCGGGCTCGAGAAGAAGCGCCTCCAGGCTGCCGCGGTCGAGCGCATGCGCGACGAACTCCTCGCGAGCCGCCTGCCCGAGGAACTCAAGCCCCTCGTCCGGCAACTGCTCTACAAGCCCGATCGCAACCGCCTGGAAACCAAGGCCCTGGAAGCCGCCTGTGCCGAAAGCGGCCAATCGCCGGCCCGCCTGCTGCTCGCCTGTGGCGCCCTGGCGTCGTCCCACGAACTTCACTTTGATCGCTTCCTGTTCGAGTACTTCCCCGCCGGCACCGATTTCCCCCCGGTGGACGATCCGGTCGAGCCCGGCGATCTGCCGCTGGCCACCGTGCGCGCCTTCTCCATCGACGACGCCGCCACCACCGAGATCGACGATGCATTCTCGGTGACGACCACCGATGCCGGCTGGCGCATCGGCATCCACATCGCCGCCCCGGGCCTGGGCTTCGGCCGGGAGTCAGGGCTGGACGGCATCGCCCGCCAGCGGCTGTCCACGGTGTACATGCCCGGCAACAAGATCACCATGCTGCCGGAGAGCATCGTCGGGCGCTTCACCCTCGGCGAAGGCCGCGACTGCCCGGCCCTGTCCCTGTACCTGGACGTCAGCCGCGATCTCATCGTCACCGGCAACCATTCGTGCATCGAGCGCGTGCCGGTGGTGGCCAACCTGCGCCACCACGACATCGAGCCGGTGTTCAACGAAACGACCCTCACCGAGGGTGGGCCGGACTTTCCATGGAAGGCCGAGCTGACCCTGCTGTGGGAACTCGCCACCGTACTGGAAGCCGGCCGGGGCAAGCCCGCCGCCAACCAGAACCTGGTGGACTACAACTTCAACGTCGACTGGAACGACCGTACCACCGATGGCCCCGGCCGCATCGAGATCGGCCGGCGCCCCCGGGGCTCGCCCCTGGACAAGCTCGTTGCCGAGCTGATGATTGCCGCCAACAGCACTTGGGGCAAGGCCCTCGCCGACGCCGGCATCCCGGCCTTGTACCGCGCCCAGACGGGCGGAAAGGTGCGCATGACCACGGCCGCAGCCCCCCATGAAGGGCTTGGCGTCGATTGCTACGCCTGGTCCAGCTCGCCCCTGCGCCGCTACGTGGACCTGGTGAATCAGTGGCAACTCATCGCCTGGCTGCAGGGCAGCGCGCCAGTCTTCCCGCCCAAGTCCCCCGACCTGATCGCCGCCATGCGCGATTTCGAGCTCACCTACGCCGCCTATGCCGAATTCCAGCGCGGCATGGAGCGCTACTGGTGCCTGCGCTGGCTGCGCCAGGCCGGCCATCCGGCCATGAACGCCCGCGTGCTGCGGGAAAGCCTGGTGCGCCTGGAAGACATCCCGCTGGTCTTCAAGGTGCCGTCCATGCCCACCCTGCCTCCGGGCACCCGGGTTCGCCTGGCCATCGACAGCACCGACCTGATCGACGTGGAGGTGCGCGCCACCTACCTCGAAACCCTGGCCGCTTCCACCGGCGAGCCTGTCGACGTAGACGAGGAGGAGATTCCCGAAGCCCTCGCCGCCGCAGACGAGGCACCCGCGCCGTCCCCGGCGGCAGACATCCCACCGCCCCATCCCGCCTGACCCCTCGATGCTGCAGGCACTCCGCCGCCTTCCCGGCCGCTTCGGCACACCGGCCGCCCCTGCCAAACGGCAGCCAGGCCCCTTGCCGGTCTTCGCGGGGGCAACGGCACGCTACGCCCTGGAATGGGGAGTGGGCCTGTCCCTGACCCTGCACGGTATCCTCCTGTCCATCCACTTCGTGATGCCGGACCCGGACAAGTTCAAGCGTCAGGACAAGGGGCTCAACGTCGTGCTGGTCAATTCCCGCCACGCCCAGCGACCGGACAAGGTGGACGTGCTGGCCCAGAGCAACCTGGATGCGGGCGGCACCGGCGATAAGTCCGAACGCATGGCCACCCCTCTGCCGCCCCAGGAACGCTCCCGGATCGGTGATGGGCTGGTCGAGGCCCAGCGCCGCAGCGAGCAGCAGCAGACGCCGCAGATGCAGGTCATGACCGGGCCGAAGGGTCGCCCGACGCAGGTGGATAGCCAGCAGGTCAATCCCACCGAAGCGCCCAGCCCAGTCTCCGGCTACGACCTGCTCGACAGCTCGGCCGCCGTTGCCCGTATCGAGGCCCAGATCGACAAGGATCTGGTGGACTACGCCGCCCGCCCCCGCAAGAAATTCATCGGCGCCCGCGCCGGTGAGTACCGGTTTGCCCAGTATGTGGAAGACTGGCGCCAGAAGATCGAACGCGTCGGCACCCTCAACTACCCGCCAGCGGCCCGGGGCAAGATGTACGGCAGCCTGCTGCTGTCGATCAGCATTGGCGCCAATGGCACGGTCCGCCACGTGGAGATCCAGCGTTCGTCGGGCAACAAGATCCTCGATGACGCGGCCGTCCGCATCGTCCAGTTGGCCTCGCCATTCGCGGCGTTCCCGGAGAGCATCCGCAAGGACACGGACGAAATCGTGATCACCCGTACCTGGAGGTTCACCAACGCCGACATGGTCAAGACGGACAACTCCGAACAACCCTAAACGAGCACGCCCATGGACCGCTACGCCGTGATCGGCAACCCGATCTCCCACAGCAAGTCACCCCGCATCCACAGCCTGTTTGCGGCCCAGACCGGCCAGGACCTCGTCTACGAAGCCCTTCTCGGCCCCATCGAGGCCTTCGCCGCCACCGTGGAGGCCTTTCGGGCTGCGGGCGGGCGGGGGCTCAACGTGACCGTCCCCTTCAAGCTCGAGGCCTTTGATCTGGCCGACCGTCACACCCCGCGGGCCCTGGCCGCCGGGGCGGTGAATACGCTGGCCTTCGACGTTGACGGCATCCTTGGAGACAACACCGACGGCGCCGGCATCCTGCGGGACATCAGCGTCAACCAGGGCTGCCCCGTTGCCGGCCGGCGCGTGCTCCTCCTCGGCGCCGGCGGCGCCGCGCGGGGCACCGTGCTGCCCCTCCTCGAGACCGCACCGGCCAGCCTGGTGATCGCCAACCGCACGGCCAGCAAGGCCGCCGGGCTGGCCGACGAATTCGCCCGCTCCGGCCCCCTCAGGCCGCTGGGTTGCGGTTTCGCCGAACTCGCCGGGCAGCGCTTCGACGTGGTCATCAACGCCACCAGCGCCAGCCTCTCCGATGCCGCCCCCGATCTGCCCGACGGCCTCTACGCGCCGGGCAGCCTGGCCTACGACATGATGTACGGCAAAGGCGACACCCCCTTCATGCGCGCCGCCCGGGAACAGGGCGCAGCCCGCCTCTCCGACGGGCTGGGCATGCTGGTGGAACAGGCCGCCGAGAGCTTCCTGTTGTGGCGTGGCGTGCGCCCCGACACCGCCCCCGTACTGGCGCAGCTACGCGCCGGCCTCTGACACGCGCGGCGATGAAGACACTCTGGCACTGGACCCGGCGCACGCTCCTGGCCCTGGCCCTGCTCTTTATCGCCTGGCACCTGTGGCTGTTCGGGCTGGTCGTATGGTGGAAGTGGGTCCCACCCTCAGAAACCAGCTTCATGAGCCTGCGCCTGGACGAGCTCAACGCAAAGAAGCCCGACGCCGAACTGCGCTACCGCTGGGTGCCCTACGAGCAGATCTCCCTGCACCTGAAGCGCGCCGTCATCGCCGCCGAGGACGACAAGTTCGTCGATCACGAAGGTTTTGACTGGGACGGCATCCAGAAGGCCATCGAGAAGAACCAGAAGAAGGGCAAGGCGGTGGCGGGCGGCTCCACCATCAGCCAGCAACTGGCCAAGAACCTCTTCCTGTCGCCCTCCCGCAGCTACTTTCGCAAGGCCGAAGAGGCCATCATCACGGTGATGATCGAGGCCGTCTGGGACAAGCGCCGCATCCTCGAGGTGTATCTGAATGTCGTCGAATGGGGCAACGGCATCTTCGGCTGCGAAGCCGCCGCGCAGCGCTACTACAAGACCTCCGCCGCCCGCCTCAACCCGGCCCAGGCCGCCCGTCTGGCCGTGATGCTGCCCAATCCCCGCAAGTACGAAACCAGCTTCGGCCCGCGTCTGGCCGCCCACGCCGCGCGCATCCAGGGACGCATGCATTACTCGGAAGTCCCCTGAGACTTCACCCTCAAAACGGTACTCGTGCACACCCTTGGGGTACTTCGGCCCCTGCCCGACCGAGGGCCCTTGGGGTAGAATGCCCTGCTTTTCCCCAGTCGTGCCTCCCCCGATGCAATTCGCCGGATTCACCTTGCGAAACAATCTGTTCGTCGCGCCCATGGCCGGCGTCACGGACCGTCCTTTCCGCCAGCTTTGCAAGAAGATGGGTGCGGGTGTCGCCGTCTCCGAGATGGTCACCTCCAACTCCCTCCTCTACGGCAGCGCCAAGACCCAGCGGCGCGCCAACCACGATGGCGAAGTGGATCCCATCTCCGTGCAGATCGCCGGTGCCGACCCGGCCATGATGGCCGAGGCCGCCCGTCACAACATCGACCGTGGCGCCCAGATCATCGACATCAACATGGGCTGCCCGGCCAAGAAGGTCTGCAACGTGATGGCCGGCTCGGCGCTGATGCAGGACGAACCGCTGGTCGCACGCATCCTTGAGGCCGTGGTGGGTGCCGCCGGCAGCACCCCGGTGACCCTCAAGTTCCGCACCGGCTGGAACAAGGCCAACAAGAACGCCCCGATGATCGCCCGCATTGCCGAAGAGTCCGGCATCCAGCTCATCGCCATCCACGGCCGCACCCGCGCCTGCCAGTACACCGGTGAGGCTGAGTACGACACCATCGCCGACGTGAAGACCCGGGTACGCATCCCGGTCATCGCCAACGGCGACATCACCACACCCCAGAAGGCCAAGTTCGTGCTCGACTACACCGGCGCGGACGGCATCATGGTCGGCCGCGCGGCCCAGGGCCGCCCGTGGATCTTCCGCGAGATCGAACACTTCCTGAAGACCGGCGAAGAGCTGCCCCCGCCCCTGGTCTCCGAGATCCTGCAGGTGTGCAAGGAACACCTGGCCGACCTTTACACCTTCTACGGCGAGGACACCGGCGTAAAGATCGCCCGCAAGCACATCAGCTGGTACACCAAGGGTCTGGTCGGCTCGGCCCAGTTCCGCAAGACCATGAACACCCTGCCGACCGTACAAGAACAAATTGCCGCCATTGACGAGTTCTTCGGTCGGCTCGCTGACAGAGACAGCCGACTGGTCTACGCAGACCCCGAAGAATTTCCTCAGGAGCTTGCAGCATGAGCAGTACCAGCAATGACATCGCCGACTCCGTCTGTCGCGCGCTGGACACCTATTTCCGGGATCTGGACGGCGAGAAGCCGAACGCCCTGTACGAGATGGTGATCAAGAACGTCGAGCGCCCCATGCTTGAGTTCGTCCTCCGGCAGGCCGGCGGCAACCAGACCCTCTGCGCAGAGATGCTCGGCATCAACCGCAACACCCTGCGCCGCAAGCTCTCCGAGCACGAACTCCTCTAAATCGATTCCCCCGTCATTCAGTGCCGCGAATCCTCGCGGCCTTCCCGAGAAGCCCCATGAAAGTCACCCAAGCCCTGCTCAGCGTCTCCGACAAGACCGGCGTCATCGAATTTGCCCGCGAGCTGTCCGCCCTCGGCATCAAGCTGCTGTCCACCGGTGGCACCGCCAAGAGCCTGCGTGATGCCGGCCTGCCGGTGACCGATGTCTCCGACTACACCGGCTTCCCCGAAATGCTCGACGGCCGCGTCAAGACCCTGCACCCCAAGGTGCACGGCGGCATCCTGGCCCGCCGCGACCTGCCCGAGCACCTGGCCAAGCTCGAAGAGCACGACATCCCCCGCATCGACCTGGTGGTGGTCAACCTCTACCCATTCCAGGCCACCGTCGCCAAGGCCGACTGCACCCTGGAAGACGCCATCGAGAACATCGACATCGGCGGCCCCACCATGGTCCGCGCCGCGGCCAAGAACCACGGCAATGAGGCCGGCGGTGTCGGCATCGTGACCGATCCCGAAGACTACGCGGCCATTGTCGCCGAGCTGAAGGCCAACGCCGGCGCGCTGGCTTACAAGACCCGCTTCGACCTGGCCCGCAAGGCCTTCACCCACACCGCCCGCTACGACTCGGCCATCTCCAATCACCTGACCGCCCTGGCGGAAGACGGCAGCAAGATGGCCTACCCGGAACGCTTCCAGCTGGCCTTCGACAAGGTGCAGGACCTCCGCTACGGCGAGAACCCCCACCAGTCCGCGGCCTTCTACCGCGAGTCCAGCGCCCCGGCCGGCGCCATCGCCGCCTACACCCAGGTGCAGGGCAAGGAGCTCTCCTACAACAACATCGCCGACTCCGACGCGGCGTGGGAGTGCGTCAAGGCTTTTGACTCAGTTGCCAACACTGTGGCCTGCGTCATCGTCAAGCACGCCAACCCCTGCGGCGTGGCCGTGGCCGCCAGCCCGCTGGACGCCTACAAGAAGGCCTTCTCCACCGACCCCACCTCCGCCTTCGGCGGCATCATCGCCTTCAACACCACCGTTGATCGGGCCGCCGCCGAAGCCGTCAGCGCCCAGTTCCTGGAAGTGCTGATCGCCCCCGCCTACACCGACGAAGCCCTTGAACTGCTCAAGGCCAAGCAGAACGTCCGCGTGCTGATCGTCCCCCTGGGCGCCGTCAAGCAGCCCGACTACAAGCGCGTGGGCGGCGGCCTGCTGGTGCAGAGCGCCGACTTCGCCCCGATCACTGCGGCCGACCTGAAGGTCGTCACCAAGCGCGCGCCCACCGAGCAGGAGCTCGGCGACCTGCTGTTCGCCTGGCGCGTGGCCAAGTACGTCAAGTCCAACGCCATCGTCTACTGTAAGGACGGCATGACCATCGGCGTTGGCGCCGGCCAGATGAGCCGGGTGGACTCCGCCCGCATCGCCAAGATCAAGGCCGAGAACGCCGGCCTCGTCATCCCTGGCTGCGTGGTGGCCTCCGATGCCTTCTTCCCGTTCCGTGACGGCCTCGACGTGCTGGCCCAGGCCGGCGCCACCGCGGTCATCCAGCCGGGCGGCTCCATGCGCGACGCCGAGGTCATCGCCGCCGCCGACGAGCAGGGCATCGCCATGGTCCTGACCGGCTTCCGTCATTTCCGCCACTGATCCGCGCCCTCCCATGAAGATCCTCGTCATCGGCTCCGGCGGGCGCGAACACGCGCTGGCCTGGAAGCTGGCCCGCTCACCGCGGGTCCATAAAGTCTGCGTCGCCCCGGGCAACCCGGGCACGGCCCGCGAACCCGGCATCGAGAACGTGGCCATCACGGCCATTCCCGACCTGATCGACTTCGTCCGCAAGGAGCAGATCGGCCTGACCGTGGTCGGCCCCGAGGCGCCCCTCGCTGCAGGTGTCGTGGACGCCTTCCGTGCGGTCGGCCTGCCGATCTTCGGGCCGACCCGGCTCGCCGCCCAGCTGGAGAGCTCCAAGGACTTCGCCAAGCAGTTCCTGCAGCGCCACAAGATTCCCACGGCCCGCTACCAGACCTTCTCCGACTCCGCCGCGGCCCACGCCTACGTAGACACCGAAGGTGCCCCCATCGTCATCAAGGCCGACGGCCTTGCCGCCGGCAAGGGCGTGGTCGTCGCCATGACGCTTGAGGAAGCGCACGCCGCCATCGACGCCATGCTCACCCACAACACCCTGGGCGTGCAGTACGACGAGCGCGGCCCGCGGGTGGTGATCGAGGAGTTCATGGACGGCGAGGAAGCCAGCTTCATCGTCATGGCCGACGGCCGTCACGCCCTGCCCCTGGCCACCTCGCAAGACCACAAGCGCCTCAAGGACGCCGACCTGGGCCCCAACACCGGCGGCATGGGCGCCTACTCGCCCGCCCCCGTCGTGACCCCCGAAGTGCATGCCCGCGCCATGCGCGAGGTCATCATGCCGACCCTGGCCGGCATGAGCGCCGAGGGCCTGCCCTACACCGGCTTCCTTTATGCCGGCCTGATGATCGACGCCAAGGGCGCACCCCGGGTGGTCGAATTCAACTGCCGCATGGGCGACCCGGAAACCCAGCCGATCATGATGCGCCTCAAGTCCGACCTGGTGGACCTGGTCGAGGCGGCCATCGCCGGCAAGCTCGACAAGATCGAAGCCGAATGGGACCGCCGCTTTGCCCTCGGCGTGGTGATGGCCGCTGCCGGTTACCCGGACAGCCCCCGCAAGGGTGACGCCATCCATGGCTTGCCTGCTGTAGCCGCGGACGACGCCCATGTCTTTCACGCCGGCACCACCGAAGTCGATGGAGAGATCCGTACCAGCGGTGGTCGTGTGCTGTGTGTCACCGCCCTCGGCGACAACGTGAAGAGCGCCCAGAAGCGTGCCTACGAGCTGGTGGACCAGATCCACTTCGACGGCATGCAGTGCCGTCGCGACATCGGCTACCGTGCCGTCGGGCGCAAGGGTTGAATACGATGATGAAACACCCCCCACGCTCACGCGCACTGCCCCCCAGGGGGACGGTACGCGTGAGGCAGCTTGGCGCGTACTGACATGCCACATCTGCGCATCGAATACAGCGAGAACATGGCAGGCCGCTTTGACGGGGCTGCCCTGGCCCAGGCGGCCTGTGACGCCCTCCTCTCCAGCGGCGTCTTCAATCCGCCTGACTCCATCAAGGTCCGCCTGATTCCGGTACAGCACTTCCGTGTCGGCAGCGGCGCGGACCACGGCTTCGTGCACGCCGAACTGGCCATGCTGTCGGGTCGCGACAAACCCACCAAGCAACGCCTCACCGAAGCCCTGGTGCTGGCCATGAGCAGCTGCGTCAGCCCGGGCAACCGGATCGTGCAGATCACTGCCGACGCCCGCGACATGGATCGGGACGTCTACGCCAAGCGCCTGCTGCCCGCCAGCTGATCCGCTCTCCCCGGCTCCCATGGAGCCGTTTTTTCGCCCCCCCCCGAGAATGCCCATGCCCGACCGCGCCGCCGTCAAAGCCTATCTCCTCGACCTGCAGGCCCGCATCGTCTCCGCCCTCGAACAGTTTGACGGCAAGCCCTTCGTCACCGACAGCTGGGACCGCCCGGCCGGCGGCGGCGGCCTGACCCGCCTGATCGAAGACGGCAACTTCTTCGAACGGGGCGGCTGCAACTTCTCCCACGTGATGGGCGAAGGCCTGCCTCCCTCCGCGACTGCCGCCCGTCCGGAGCTTGCTGGCCGCAGCTATGAAGCCATGGGCGTCTCGCTGGTCCTGCATCCGCGCAACCCCTATTGCCCCACGGTGCACATGAACGTGCGCTTCTTCATCGCAAGTGCCCCCGGCAAGGACGACGTGTGGTGGTTCGGCGGCGGCATGGACCTGACCCCCTACTACCCCTTCGAGGAGGACGTCCGGCATTTCCACGCCACCTGCAAGGCCGCCGTACTGCCCTGGGGCGAAGCCGAATACGCGCGGCTGAAGGACTGGTGCGACCGCTACTTCTTCCTCAAGCACCGCAATGAACCGCGAGGTGTTGGCGG
>Ga0209277_10001638_pt1 | contig 10910 bp, 6 predicted proteins | sample JI81AbrownDNA_FD_187503 | JGI IMG/M metagenome (GOLD analysis project Ga0209277, IMG submission 187503) | Wastewater effluent complex algal communities from Wisconsin, to seasonally profile nutrient transformation and Carbon sequestration -... | ecosystem: Engineered > WWTP > Effluent > Algae... | reverse complement strand
CGATCCACTGCGGCAAGCGGCCTTGCCCGAAGTGACGGGGCCGGCGCAGCCAATGCGTTTCCGGCGCTGGCAGCCGGGCGACGCCATGGCAACGGATCATCACGGCATTCCGGTGCCGGCGCACGGTGCATGGGTAGAGCCGGACATGATCCTGGTGCCCCTCAACGCCTTCGACGCGGCGGGCTACCGGTTGGGCTACGGCGGCGGCTATTTCGACCGCACCCTGGCCGCCCTCGATCCGGCGCCGCTGTGCATCGGCGTGGCCTTCGAACTGGCCCGGACCGAAACCACCCACCCCCAGCCCCACGACCAGCCCATGGACTGGATCGTCACCGAGGCCGGCAGCTTTCGAGCCGCTGCGCGACCCGACTTCAGCGGCTGACCGGACGCACCCCTTGTAGCGGGCTGCCGAGAATGGCCGCCCGGATGACATCGATGGCCCCGCTGCGGGGATAGGTGACCCGCCAGGCCAGGGCAATGCGCCGGAAGGGTTCCGGTGCCTCGAAGGGGCGCACGGTGAGCAGGGAATTGCCACCGGGCAGGGGGTCGGCAGCGGAGCTGGGCAGCACGGTGATACCGGCGCCGGTGGCCACCATGTGGCGGATGGTCTCCAGGGAGCTGCCTTCCAGGGTACGCTGCAGGCCCTCGCCGCCGCGGCACAGGGGGCACACTTCAAGCACCTGGTCGCGAAAACAATTGCCGGCCCCGAGCAGCAGCAGCGGCGCCTCGGCGAGGCGGGCGGCCGGGATCGCAGAGTCGGCCTCCCAAGCGTGCCCGGCAGGCATCAGCACCCGGAAGGGTTCGTCATAAACCGCCTGGGTGACGATGCCAGGCTCCTCGAAAGGCAGGGCCACCACGATCACGTCCAGGTCGCCCCGCTTGAGCGACTCAGCCAGCCGCGCGGTATAGTTTTCCTGGATCAGCAGGGGCATGGATGGGGCCGCGGCATGAACCCGGGGGATCAGGTGCGGCAGCAGGTAGGGGCCGATGGTGTAGATCACACCCAGCTTGAGGGGGCCGGACAGGGGATCTCGCCCCGCCGTGGCCAGCTCCTTGATCTGCCCGGCTTCGAGTAGCACCTTTTCGGCCTGGGCGACGATGCGCGCCCCGATGTCGGTGATCTTCACGTCAGCCGCACTGCGTTCAAAGAGGGTGACGGCCAGTTCGTCCTCAAGCTTCTTGATGGCCACCGAGAGGGTCGGCTGGCTGACATTGCAACGTTCGGCCGCATGGCCGAAGTGACGCTCGCGGGCCAGAGCGACAAGATAGCGAAGATCGGTAAGCGTCATCAGGTCACCCCAGGTGGCAATAGTGATTAACTATACAACGTCGCCGCCCAAAGGGCGCACCAGACCGGGCACCTTCGGCGTGGACTTGCACTCCGCCAAAGCGCCCCCATTTTGTAAGCACTTGTTTAAGCACGGAACGCGATCCTCCCCGGGAGCGTCAGTTTTCAGGCTATCAACTGGAGCAATCGATGAAACCTGTCCTGGTTCGGTCCACCTTCGCCTTTTCAGCCCTTGTGCTGGCCCTCTCCGGCTGCCTGCAGGAGGGTGGCGCCATCTCGCCGTCCCACGCCGCCAATGGCGCACCCGCCAGCGTTGCCCCCCCGCCCCAGCTTGCACCCGCCTCCGCCACACCGGCCAGCCGCTACGGGCTGCCCGATTTTTCTGCGCTGGTCGAGCAGGTAGGGCCGGCGGTGGTCAACATCAGCGTCACCCAGAAGGTCTCCCGCAGCGGTGGCGCCACGGCCGGGGAAGACCCCTTCGCCGGCGACCCCTTCTACGATTTCCTGCGCCGCTTCGGCGTGCCCGTGCCCGGCATGCCGGGCAACGGTGGTGGCGGAGGCGGCGGTCGCAGCCCGGAGCAGATCCAGCAGGGCGTTGGCTCGGGCTTCATCGTCAGCGCCGACGGCTATGTGCTGACCAATGCCCACGTGGTCGATGGGGCCGGCGAAGTTACCGTGCGTCTCACCGACAAGCGCGAATTCAAGGCCAAGGTGGTGGGCACCGACAAGCGCACCGATGTGGCCCTGCTCAAGATCGACGCCAGCGGCCTGCCCTTCGTCCGGACCGGCGACGCCGAACGTACCAAGGTCGGCGAATGGGTGGTGGCCATGGGCTCGCCCTTCGGCTTCGAGAACACCGTCACCGCCGGCATCATCAGCGCCAAGGCCCGCCGTCTGCCAGACGAGAACTACGTCCCCTTCCTCCAGACCGACGTGGCCATCAACCCGGGCAACTCCGGCGGCCCCCTGTTCAACCTGGCTGGTGAAGTGGTCGGCATCAACTCCCAGATCTACTCACGCTCGGGCGGCTTCATGGGTATCTCCTTCGCCATCCCCATCGACGTGGCGATGAGGGTGAAGGATCAGCTGCAGAAGTACGGCAAGGTTTCGCGCGGCCGACTGGGTGTGACCATCCAGGGGCTCGATGCCGAGCTGGCCCAGAACTTCGGTCTCGACAAACCGGGCGGCGCCCTCGTTGCCAACGTCGAGGCGGGGTCTCCGGCCGAGAAAGGTGGGCTGCAGGCCGGTGACGTGGTCATCGGCGTCAATGGCCAAAAGGTGGACAACTCCGCCGATCTTCCGCGCATCATCGGCGAACAGAAACCCGGCACCAGCGTGCGCCTGTCGGTCTGGCGTGATCGCAAGACCCGCGAGATCACGGTCACCCTGGGCGAGCAGGTCGGAGAGAAAACCCTCGCCGCCAACCCTGAACGCAAGAGCGACAGCACCAGCAACAAGCTGGGCCTGAACGGCCGCGCCCTGACCGGACAGGAGGCAAGCCGCCTCGGCATTCCGGGCGGGATCGTCGTCGAAGGTGCCAGCGGCCCGGCCGCCAAGGCCGGCCTGCAGAACGGCGACGTCATCCTCGGCATCAACAACCAAGCCATCACCAGCGTCGAACAGTTCCGCAAACTGCTCGACGCCGCCGGCAACCGCTTCGCCCTGCTCATCCAGCGGGGCGGCAGCCGGATCTTCCTGCCGATCCGAATCAACTGAGGCCGGTGCTGCCCGCCTCCGGGCGGGCAGCACTCAAGTGCATCAATTCACAAGGGAATAGCAAAAGAATACACAGGCCTATCAGCATGCAAGCTTTATAATTCGTGAGCCGGGGCGCGGTTAAAAAACAGGGAAAGCTCCGACCCCACCAAAACAAAAATCGTCCGATGCCCTCGCTGTTCTCCTTGCGGTCCTTGCTCACCGCACTTGCGGGCCTTGCATGCGCACATCCCGTTTTCGCTATCGACAGCCAGGCGGGATATGGCGCCGAATTGCCTTTTTTCGAGGATCTCCCAACAATTCTGTCGGCCTCCCGACTGCCCCAGGCACTCAATGAAGCCCCCGGAGCGGTCACCATCCTCGACCGGCACTTCATCCAGGCAACCGGCTACCGCGATGTGGCACGACTGCTGCGCCTGGTGCCCGGCATGCAGATCGGCCAGGAACGCGGGCACTCCCAATGGGTTACCTACCACGGCCTGAGCAGCGACTTTCCCACCGAAATCCAGGTGCTCGTAGACGGCCGTTCGGTGTACGCGCCCAGCTCTTTCGGCGGCGTCGACTGGTCTTCCCTGCCCCTGACCATCGACGAGATTGAGCGCATAGAGGTCGTGCGCGGCACCAATTCAAATGCTTACGGCGCCAATGCCTTCCTGGGCGTGATCAACATCATCACCCGGCACAGCCATCAGGAGCGTAGCGCCTCCGGTCAGATCAACGCCGGCAATCGCGGCATCGCCGACATCCGCACCAGCTGGACCGGCGGCAGTGACAACCTGGGCCTGCGCCTGTCGGCAGCGCGGATCCGCGACAACGGCTTCAGGCGCTTGAATGACTCCCGCGTCAGCCAGACCCTCAGCCTGCGCAGCGACTATCGCCTCAACGCCCGGGACGAACTCACCCTGCGCGCCGGCTACAACCGCCTTGAACGCGGCATGGGCTACCCCGATTCGATCTACAACAACAACGGGGAGCGCACCGCCGGAGTCGAAGCCAGCACCATTCACCTGACCTGGCGGCGCACCCTCAACAACGAGGAAGAGTGGCTGGTCAGCGTCTACCGCAACCACGAATCCAACATAGAGCGGTGGACGGCCAGCTCTCCCAGCTTCCCCAATGTGCCCCTGAACCGCAACCGCAGCAGCGACCGGACCAACATTGAATTGCAGCATCGCTTTGCGCTCAACACCCAGGCGCGGCTGGTGTGGGGCCTGGAGGGGCGGCGCGATGAGTCCGATGCGCCCTTCCTCTTTGCAGGCGCCAAACCGCCGAGCGTGAGCATCTACCGGGCGTTCTCCAACCTGGACTGGCACCTGAACCCGGCTTGGCAACTGAACCTGGGCGGGCTACTCGAAAAAAATGGCGATGTCGCCGCCCAGTTCATCCCGCGGGCCTTTCTGAATTGGCAAGCGAGCACCACCGACACCTTCCGGGCCGGCTACGCCAGAGCCTGGCAGCAGCGCAACATGTTCGACATCCATGGCGACGTGCGCGCCTATGCGCCCAACACCGACCCACGGACCAGTGCCCCCATCGCCTGGCCCTACGTGCCTAACCCCGGTCTGCGCACCACATCGGTGGATACAATCGAAGTGGGCTACCTGGGGCGCTTCCCGAACATGGATGCCACCCTCGACGTGCGGATCTTCAACGAGCGCATCCGCAATTTCGTGGTCCGCCGAAACATCCCTTCGCCCATAGGCCCGCTGGCCCTGGGCGCCCTACCCTCATCGCAGTTCGTCAACCTTGACTCCCCTGTGGTCCTGCGCGGCCTCGAATACCAGCTTCGCGCCAAACCCCGGGCGGGCACCGAGATCCTGTTCAGCCACACCCTGATTGACCGTCACACCGACGCACCGGAAGTGGCCAAGCGCACGGCCCCTTACTCGGCAAGCCTGACCTGGTTGCAAGACTATGGTGCGGGCTGGACGAGCACCGCAAGCATCCTGCGCATGGGCTCCCTGGCCGGCGGCTACGGCTATGTGCCGGGCTGCGATTACACCTCGCCGGACTACACCAGTCTCGATCTGCGCATCGCCAAAGCCTTTCAACTGGATGGCCGCCGGGTGGAGATGGCTATCAACGGCATCAATCTGGGCGAGCGTCACCAGGAGATCGCCGACCGCTCCGAGCAGTGTCTACCGGTGCATCTGAACAAGCCGGTCAATCCGGCCTCCAGCATGGTCTGGCTGTCCCTGGGCGTCGAGCTCTAGGCGAGCGCTCTGCCCCGGACGCCAGCCTGCAGGCTCAGACGCTGTCCGAGCCGACCGTCTTGCGGATGAACACCGCCCTCTGAATTTCCGTGACCCACACCAGCCCATCACCGGTCTGGCCGGTACTGGCCACCTGGACGATCTGATCGACCAGCGCATCAGCCATCTCGTCCGGGGCAATGATCTCGATCCGCACCTTGTCGGTGAAATCGGTAAGCACCTCCTTGATGGTGTGGGGCGTATGCCGCGAGGTGGCACCACAGCCCGCCACCTTGGTGATGGTCATGCCCGGAAAGCCCGGAATCGCCCGCAGCACCTCGCGCAGACGGGGCAGCTTCTGGGGGCGGATGACGGCAAGAATTTCCTTCATGTGCATTCCTTCATTCTGGGGCGGACCACCCTTTCGGCGGCCCGCCCGGCGGGGATCAGGCTTCGTAGGGGGTGTCGTCAAACCACTTGTACAACGTGGGAAGCACGACCAAGGTCAGCAGCGTGGAGGTGATCAGGCCACCGATCACCACGATGGCGAGGGGGCGCTGCACTTCGGAACCCGGTCCGGTGGCGAACAGGAAGGGGATCAGCGCCAGCAGAGCCACCGTCGCGGTCATCATGACCGGCCGGAAGCGCAGGGTCGCCCCCTGCACCACGGCCTGGGCCACGGGCATCCCCTCGGTACGCAGGCTGCGAATATAGCTGACCAGCACCACCCCGTTGAGCACCGCGATGCCCCACAGGGCAATGAAGCCCACCGATGCCGGCACCGACAGGTATTCACCGCTCACCAGCAGGCCGAGCACACCGCCCACGCTGGCGAAAGGCAGCACCAGAATGATCAGGCTGGCCAGCTTGAGTGACCCGAACAGCAGGAAGAGCAGGAAGAAGATCGCCGCCACGGTCACCGGAATGATGATGGTCAGGTGGCCCATGGCCCGCTCCAGGTTCTGGAACTGGCCGCCCCACTCCAGATAGTAGCCATCCTTCAGCTCCACCTTGGACTCAACAGTCTTCTGCAACTCGGCCACGAAGCCGCCCAGGTCACGGTCCTTCACGTTGATCGCCACCACCACCCGGCGTTTGGCCAGCTCGCGGGAGATCTGCGCCGGACCATCCACGATATGGATGTGGGCCAGGTTCTCCAGGGCCACCTGCACGCCGCCCGGGGCATTCACCAGGATGTTGCCGATCTTCTCCACGTTGTCGCGGAAACTCTCGGGCAGACGCACCACCGACGCAAAGCGCCGTTCGCCCTCGTACACCTCGGTGGCCTGCTTGCCGCCAATGGCCGCCTCGATCACGTCATTCACGTCCGACACGTTGAGGCCGTGGCGGGCGATGGCGCTGCGATCGATCTCGATGGACAGGTATTGCTGGCCGGTCACCCGCTCGACGCGGATATCGGTGGCTCCGGTAATGCCCGATGCCACCCGGGCGATCTCCTCAGCCTTCTTCTTGAGCAGCTCCAGGTCGTCACCGAAGACCTTCACCGCCACGTCAGAGCGCACCCCGGTGACCATCTCGTCCACCCGGTCGGAGATGGGCTGGGCCATCACCACCTGGGCGCCCGGCAGCACCTTGAGCTTCTCGCGCATGGCGTCGGCAATGGTGTCCTGGGTCCAGCCGGCAGGCCACTCGTCCCGCGGCTTGAGACTGACAATGGGTGTCGACTCGTTCTGGCCCTGGGGGTCGGCCGGCGACTCGCCGCGACCCACGCCGGAGATGGCCGACTTGACGCCAGGCACCTCCATGACCAGCTTCATCGCCTGCATTTCCATCTTGATGGACTCTTCCAGGGAGATGTTGGGCACCCGGTTGATACCCGGCACCACCGAGCCTTCCTTCATTTCCGGAATGAAGGCCGTCCCCAGGAAGGGGAACATGCCCAGGGTCACCACCAGCAGCGCCAGGCCGCCCACCACCGTCTTGCGGCTATTACCCACCGACCAGTGAAGCATCTTCAGGTAGGGCGCCTTGATCTTCGCGATCAGCCAGGTGTCGTGCTCCGCACCGCCCTTGAGCAGATAGGAAGACAGCACCGGTGTCAGGGTCAGGGACAGGAACAGGGAAACAGCCAGGGCAATGGCGATGGTGTACGCCAGGGGCGCAAACATCTTGCCCTCCATGCCCTGCAAGGTCATCAGGGGCAGGAACACCAGGATGATGATGCCGACGCCGAAAATCACCGGCGTGGCCACTTCCTGCACCGCGTCGAAGATGACGCGCACCTTGCTCTCCCCTTCCCCGACGTGGCCCAGGCGGGCAAAGGCGTTTTCCACCACCACCACGGAGCCGTCCACCATCAGACCGATGGCGATGGCCAGGCCCCCCAGGGACATCAGGTTGGCCGAGATACCGTAGTGGTTCATGGCCATGAAGGTGAGCAGCGGCGTCAACACCAGCGTAGCCACCACGATCAGGCTCGAACGCACATCCCCCAGGAACAGGAAGAGCACCACCACCACCAGGGCGATGCCTTCCAGCAACACCTTGATCACCGTCCACAAGGCCGCGTCCACCAGCTCGGAGCGGTCGTAGTAAGGAACGATCTTCAGGCCATCAGGCAGCATGCCCTTGTCGTTGATCTCGGCCACCCGGTCCTTGATGCGGCTGACCACCTCCTTGGCGTTGCCGCCGCGGAGCATCATCACGATGCCGCCCACCGATTCGGTGACACCGTTCTTCACCACCGCCCCCTGACGCACCTCGTGACCGAAGGTCACTTCGGCCACATCGCGGATGTACACCGGAGTCCCGCCCACCTCCTTGAGCACAATGGAGCCGATATCACCCAGGGTCTTGACGAGGCCGATACCGCGGATCAGGTACTGCTCGGAATACTGGGGCAGCACGCCGCCCCCGGAGTTGGCGTTGTTGCGGGCCACCGCCTCATACACATCCCGCACCGTCAGACGGTGGTGACGCAAGCGGTCCGGGTTCACCAGCACCTGGTACTGGCGGGCGTAGCCGCCCTGGGAGTTGATCTCTGCCACCCCCGGGATCGAACGCAGGAGCGGGCGCACCACCCAGTCCTGGACGATGCGCCTCTCGGTCAATTCCTTCTCGGTGAGTTTGCGATCACCGTCGTCGGGATGATCGAGGGTGTACTGGTACACCTCGCCCAGACCCGTAGATACGGGCCCGAGCACCGGCACCACACCCTCGGGCATGCGGCTGCCCACTTCCAGTAGGCGCTCCATGACCAGCTGGCGGGCAAAGTACACATCGGTTGCGTCGGTAAACACCAGGGTGATCAGCGACAGGCCGGGTTTGTTGAGAGAGCGCATCTCCTCCAACCCGGGCAGGCCGGTCATGGAGATTTCCAGGGGTACGGTGACAAAACGCTCCACCTCCTCGGGGGAACGCCCCTTGGCTTCGGTCGCGATCTGCACCTGCACATTGGTAACGTCGGGGAAGGCATCCACCGACAAGCTGCGCGCTGCGTTGAGGCCAAAGGCCAGCAGCACCACAGCCACCACCACCACCACCAGGCGCTGCTGGAGGGCGGCACGGACTAATGATTGAATCATGGCCGGTCCTTATTCCAGTTCCTTGCGCTTGCGCTCGTTGTTCAGGTGGAAGGCACCCTCGACGAGAATCGGCTGTTCAGGCTTGAGCCCCGACAGGACGGCACGCTTGCCCTCCATGTCCGGGCCGAGGCGCACCGGCGTCAGGCGGAACTGCCCCTTGGCCACTTCGACAAACACGTTGTCGGCGTCGCCGTCACGCACCACCGCCTGGGCTGGCACCACCACCCGCTCCACCGGCGCGGCCTGGATCAGCATGGTGGCCAGCATGGCCGGCTTGAGCTGCCGGTTGGCGTTGTCCACCACGCTGCGCACGGTAATCGTGCGGGTTTCGGGGTTCACCGTGTCAGCCACGTAGATGAGCTTGCCGGTCAGGCGCGAACCCAGCGCCGGCACTTCGATATCGACGGTCTGCCCGGACTTCACCAGGGCCCCCTGCTGCTCGGGCACCTCGGCGGTCACCCACACCCGGGACAGATCAGCCACCACATACAGGGCGTCGGCGGGCTGAACTACCTGGCCCGGCGCCACCTGGCGCTCGACCACGGTGCCGGCCATCGTGGACGCCACCGACGTCACCGAGTTGATGGCGCCCGTAGTGCCCAGCTTGTTGATCGCCCCGGACGACATGCCGAGCACCCGCAACTGGTCAGCCGCACCGCGCTGCTCCGCCGAGGCAATCGACAACTCGCTCTCCCGACGCTGCAGTTCGGCCTTGCCGATCACGTCGGCGGCAAACAGCTGGCGGGCGCGCTCGACGCTGCGCGCTTGCAGGTCAGCCTGGGCGCGGGCCTTGAGATAGCTGAGTTGGGCCTCCCCCAGCTCGGTGCTGTTGATCACCGCCAGGGAATCCCCGACGCGGACCTGCTGGCCCAGATGGGCCTGGATCTCGATCACCCGGCCGGTCACGGTGGCCCCGATGCGGGTCACCCGCGCCTGATCGAAGTCCACCTTGCCAGCCACCCGCAAGGTATCGGAGACCTGGGTGTTGCCAGCCGAAGTAACCTTGATGGGCGCACCAAAATTGGGCGGAACGGTGACCAAAAGCGGATCGGGTGGTGCCACGCTGACCGCATCACCGGTGCCTTCGCTCAGGGTGGTGGATCCCTGCTCGGTGGCGGACTTGCCCGCAGGTTTCTGGGCATCCTTGCACCCGGCAAGGACGAGGGCGGCCATCAGCATGGCCAGGGCAGTCGGTCGTAGCTTCATGGGGAGGCTCCGGATCATTGGGCAGCGCGCAGGCGCTCGATTTCGATGACGGCCAGCTGCAGCTCGTAGCGGGCGGCGATGAGTTCATTACGTGCGGCGCGGAAGACGCGCTGGGCGTCCAGGTAATCCAGGATGCCGCGCTCGCCGAAGCGGTAAGCCGCCTCGGCCACCTTCAGGGCCGCCTCGGCCTCGCGCAGGATGCCGTTCTCCAGGGCATTCACCTGGTTGCGGGCAATTTCATAGTGGCGATAGGAGGCTTCAAGGGCCTGCAGCAGGGTCAGCTCCTGGCTGTCCCGGTCGCTGCGGCTCTTCTGCAGCAGGGCCCCGGCCTCGGCCACCTGGCCGCGACGCTGATCCCACAACGGCACGATGGCCATCACGCCGATACGGGTGTTGCGCAGCTCCACATCCCGGTCCTCGGCCACTTTCACGGCCAGCTCCGGATGGCGACGCAGGCGCTCCAGTTCGAGCTGACGCTCGGCACGCCGCACCTCGGCCTGGGCCCGGGCCAGCTCCGGGTTGCGGGCCACCACCTCCGTGCGCAGCCCATCCAGGGCTGGCACCGTCGGCGTACTGGCCAGCGTCCCGTCCACCTCAAACTCTGCCGGCAGGGACGGCCCGACCAGGCCGCGCAGGGCCGCACGGGCCTGGGCAACGCGCAGGATGGCGCTCTCGGCGCTCTTCTGGGCGTTCAGCAGCTCCGTATCGGCCTTGATCAATTCATAGCGCGGGGCTTCGCCGGTCTGCACGCGCACCGCCACTCGGGCACGGATCTGCTCGGCCAGGCTCAGGTCTTCCTGCGTGGCACGCTGCTCCGCCTGACGCCGCAGGAGATCAAAGAAACGCTGGTCGAGACGGGCCAGCAGATCCACTTCAAAACTGCGCCCTTCCGCCTGGCGAGCCTCCAGCCCGGAGGTGGCGGCGCCAATGCGCGCCTCACGCTGCCAGGGGTTGTCGATGCGC
>Ga0209277_10001637_pt1 | contig 10911 bp, 7 predicted proteins | sample JI81AbrownDNA_FD_187503 | JGI IMG/M metagenome (GOLD analysis project Ga0209277, IMG submission 187503) | Wastewater effluent complex algal communities from Wisconsin, to seasonally profile nutrient transformation and Carbon sequestration -... | ecosystem: Engineered > WWTP > Effluent > Algae... | reverse complement strand
GGGCAGAGCGCGGATCCTGCTCGGTCTGCCCGAAAACCGCCGCCGCACCGATGTGCAGCACCAGCGTGTCGGCCAGGGCCTCACCCAGCACCGGATAGGGCTGGTCGAGGAACATCACCGCCTCGCCAAAGCTCTGCAGCGGGCCGAGGATCTCCACCACCTTTTCATTGCCCTGGGCCGAGGTGAAGGCCAGCTTGACCTGTCCCCAGACCACCAGGAAGAAACCCTTGGGCTGATCGCCGCGCTGGAACAGCCGGTCGCCCTTCTGCAGACGCCGCTCCCGGGTGGCCGCCGCCATATGGGCCAGATCTTCCGGGGACAGGGCACTGAAGAGCGGCATCCGGCTCAGAAGGCCGGGAATATCGATTTTCTCGCTGGACATGACACTGATTCTCGATTCGGGCGACATGCCCACGAGGGATTCTAACCCTGTCCGTTGCTCCCAAAGCCGCGGCAAATGCCATCTACCCCTTTATGGATAAGCCCATCCGTCTGCAGCCCCGTCCCACCGAACCCGCCTCGCCCCCTCCTGTCGGGCCCGCCGGCCCCATCCTGTTCGCGGCCCCCCATCGGGCCATGTTTCTGGCCGGAATGGTCCAGGCTGTACTCGTTTTCCTGCCATGGACCTGGGAGATGCTGGCCCGCAGCGGCGTCGTCGCCGGGCCGGTCTGGCCCTGGCCGCCGGGCTGGGTGCATGGGCTGTGGGCGGTGTATGGCATCTTTCCCTTCTTCGTCTTCGGTTTCCTGCTGACCGCCATGCCCCGCTGGCAGGGCCTGCCCGACACTCCGGGCACGGCGGCGCGTCCGGCCTGGCTGCTGCTGTGCGGAGGTTGGCTGCTGTTCGACGGCGGGCTCCTGTTCGACCTGTCCAGCCTGCGTGCAGGCGGCCTGTTGCTGGTTCTGGCCGGCTGGATGCTGGCCCTGCGGCGGCTCTACCCGGTGGCCTTCAAACCCGGTGCGGCGCGCCTCCATCCGGTCAGTGCATGGGCTGCCCTGGCCGCCGGTGCCGCCGGGCTGCTGGCCTGGACCGGCTTCGCCCTCTCCGGCGAAGCGGCCTTCGCCCGGGCAGGCATCGCCGTGGGGCTGTGGTGGCTGCTGGCCCCCCTGTTCATGGTGGTGAGTCACCGCATGATTCCCTTCTTCTCGGCATCCGCCCTGCCGCATTACGAGGCCGTCCGCCCCGACAGCGCGCTGGTGATCCTGCTCGCGGCGAGCCTTATCCACGGCACCCTCGCCGCCGCGGATCACGCCGCTTGGGCCTGGCCGAGCGATCTGGCAGGCGCGATGACGGCCTTCTGGCTGAGCGCCCGCTGGCAGCTGCGGCGCAGCTTTGCCGTGCCGCTGCTGGCCATGCTGCACCTGGGCTTCCTGTGGCTGGGGGTGGCCTGGCTGCTGGGCGGCGTGAATGGCCTGCTGCAGGTGAGCGGGCTGGGCACCCTCGGCCTGGCCCCCCAGCATGCGCTGACCGTCGGTTTCTTCGCCTCCATGAGCCTGGCCATGGTGTCGCGGGTGAGCCTCGGCCACGCCGGCCGCCCCCTGGTGGCCGACGCCCTGACGTGGCGGCTGGCCCTGGGCCTGCACGCCGTCGCCGGCCTGCGCGTCGTGGCCGATCTGCTGCCGGGCAGCCAGACGCTGCTGCTGACCCTGAGCAGCATCGGCTGGCTGGCCGTATGCGTTCCCTGGGCAATCCGCCTGATGCCAGTCTATCTGCAGCGCCGGGCTGACGGCCGCCCCGGCTGAAACCATGAACTATGACCGCATCCGCCTCACTTCGTAGACTCCGCCGTCATGAATCCGGGACTTCCTTCCTTAGTCAGCAGTGGACCGGGCGGGCATGATCGTGGCCAAACCGCATCACCCGGATCAGACCAGGATGGAACACAAGCCTACCCCGACAGACGCCACCCGCCACGCAGGACGCCATCTGGCGCCGGAGTGCACCCTGTTCGACGCGCTTTCCTGCCTGCTCACCCGGGGCCTGGGTGCCATCCGGGTGGGCGAGGCCGGTGCCGGACAGAAGCTGCTCAGCGCGGCCATCCTGGTGAAGGCCTGGCAGGCCGGTCTGCCGGGTGAAACCCCGCTCTCCGCCCTGGATCTGGAAAACGCCGACACCGTGCTGCCGGACGCCCCTGGCGCCGAAACCCTGATCAACGGCCTGCCCCTTTTGCTGTGGCTGAAGGATCGCCAGGGGCGCTTCCTGCTGGTCAACCAGAGCTTCGCCGAATCCTGCGGCCAGGCTTCCCCCCAGGCCGTGCTCGGCAAGACCGACCTGGACCTGTGGCCGCGGGAACTGGCCGAGCTGTACCGGGCCCAGGACACCGACGTGATGGACAGCGGACGCCCGCGCACGGTGATCGAAGAGATCACCGACAAGGGCACGCCCACCTGGTTCGAAACCTACAAGGCTCCAGTACGCAGTGGTGACGGACGCATCCTCGGCACCCTGGGCTTCGCCTGCGACATCAGCGAACGCATGCGCCAGGAGGCCGCGGCCCGTCACGACAAGACCCAGCTGGCCTATGTACTGGCCACCATCGGAGAAGGTGTGTGGGACCGGGACCTGATCTCCGAGCGGGTCAGCCACAACCCGCGCTGGTGTGAAATGCTCGGCCTGGATGAAGGCTACCTGGATCATCCGGCAGCGGCTTCCCTGGCACTGGTGCACCCGGACGACCGGGCGCGCCTGTCACGGATCATCGACACTTGCCTGTGCGGTGGTGGCGCTTACTGCTGCGAGTACCGCATCCGCCACAGCGACGGCCACTATCTTTGGGTACGCGACCGGGGCGACGTGGTGGAACTGGACGAGCACGGTCAGCCCCTGCGCATGGTCGGCAGCATCGCCGACATCACCCTGGCCCGCGAAACCGCCGCCGCGCTGCAGGAAAGCCAGAACCGCTACCAGCAGGTCTTCGACAACGTGCGCGAAGTGATCTTCCAGACCGACACGCGGGGCCAATGGGAACTGCTCAACCCGGCCTGGACCGAGATCAGCGGCTTCAGCGTGGAGGAATCCCTGGGGCGCAACTTCGGCGATTTCCTGCACCCCGATGACCGGGCCCACAAGTACCGCTCGTTCAAGCCGATCATTGCCCGCACCCGCACACACTGCAGCGCCACCCTGCGCCTGCAGTGCCGGGACGGCAGCTATCGCTGGATGGATATCTTCATCCGCGCCCAGGTCAACGACGCCGGTGAGGTCATCGGCACCTCGGGCACCCTCAACGACGTTACCGCCCGGGTGGCCGCCGAGGATTACCTGCGCCTCACCGCCAGTGTGTTCCGCCATGCCCACGAGAGCATCATCATCACCGACCCCGGCTCCCGCATCCTGGAGGTCAACGACAGCTTCTGCACCCTGACCGGCTACACCCGGGACGAGGTCATCGGTCAGAGCACGCGCATCCTGCGCTCGGGTGTGCACGATTCGGCCTTCTACGAGCAGATGTGGGCCGAACTGCGCAACACCGGCACCTGGCAGGGTGAAACCTGGAACCGCAAGAAGAACGGCGATCTCTACGCCCAACTCGGCAACATCTCGGCCGTGCGCAACGAGGCGGGTCAGACCACTCACTTCGTGGGCCTGTTCACCGACATCACCGACATCAAGGAGAGCCAGCGCCACCTGGAGCACCTGGCCTATCACGACGCCCTGACCCAGCTGCCCAACCGCAGCCTGCTTGCCGACCGCATGCAGATGGCCCTGGCCCAGGCCGGGCGCAACAACACCCTGGCCGCTGTGGCCTACCTGGACCTGGACGGCTTCAAGCCGGTGAACGACAGCCATGGTCACGAGGTGGGCGACCTGCTGCTGGTGGAGATCGCCCGCCGCCTGCAGGCGTCCACACGGGCCGGCGACACCGTGGCCCGCCTGGGCGGCGACGAGTTCGCCCTGATCTACAACGGCCTCGAACACAGCGACGAATGCGAGCAGGTCTTCGCCCGAGTGCTTGCCAGCATCGCCGAACCGATCGTCATCGAAGGCCTGGCGCTGCAGGTGACTGCCAGCATCGGCGTGACCCTGTGCCCCCTCGACGGCTCGGACCCGGAGGCCCTGCTGAACCACGCCGACCGGGCCATGTACCTGGCCAAGCAGGCCGGCCGCAACTGCTTCCACCTCTTCAACCCGGAGCGTGACCGCGCCCTGCGCGCCCACCGGGACGCCCAGATCCGGGTCGAATCGGCCCTCTACGATGGCGAGCTGGAGCTCCACTACCAACCCAAGATGGACGCCCGCTCCGACCACCTGACCGGTGTCGAGGCCCTGATCCGCTGGAAGCATCCGCAGCTCGGCCTGCGCCTGCCCGGGGAGTTCCTGCCCATGGTCAGCGAATCACGCTTCGAAATCGAGCTCGGCAACTGGGTACTGACCACCGCCGTGGCCCAGCTCGACAGTTGGTGCCAGGCCGGCTTTGCCACGCCCATGAGCGTCAATATCTCGGCCCGCCATCTGGCTCACCCCGACTTCGTTCCCCATCTGAAGGCCGTGCTCGACGCCCACCCCCGGGTGGACGCCGGCCTCCTCCAGCTGGAAGTGCTGGAAACCGCCACCCTCGGCGATCTGAAGCGCATTGCCGCCATCATGGCCAGGTGCAATGACCTGGGCGTGAGCTTCGCCATCGACGATTTCGGCATCGGCTACGGCGCGGTCAATAGCCTGCGCAGCCTGCCCGTGCGCAGCATCAAGATCGACCGCTCCTTCATCCACAACATGCTCGAAGACGACGACGATCTGGCCACCGTGCAGAGCGTGATCGGCCTGGCCACGGCCTTCCACCGGGAAGTCATCGCGGAAGGTGTCGAGACACCCCGTCACCGCCAGGCGCTGCTCAAACTGGGATGCCACCAGATCCAGGGGCACGGGATCGCCCGTCCCATGCCCGCGGCGAACATGCAGATCTGGATGCAGGAGCACGCGCTGCACCATTGATGGCCACAGGGTTATCCCGGACACGGCGCAGGGGATAACCCTGGGCCGTATTAACGAATTTCCACCTTTGGCGCATCATGCGGGCACTGCTGATGCTCCCTATGCTGGATGACGCCACCAACCACCTCTGCCGACTCCACCCCAGACCCCCACTCCCCGCTTGAGGAGGCGCTTGCCCGACTGGCTGAAAGCCGCAAGCAACTTGAGTACGTGTTCGCCGCGATCGGCGAGGGGATCTGGGACTGGGACATCAGCACAGACCAGGTTTCCCGCAATGCCCGTGGCTGCGAGTTGCTCGGACTCGACCATACGTTCACGGGGCACACGGCGGCCGAGTTTCGTGAACTGATTGCCGAGGAAGACCGTTTGGGCATGGCAGACGCCCTGCAGCACTGCCTCTCCGGCCACGGCCCTTACCATTGCGAATACCGGGTACGTCACCCGTCGGGTCGCCTGGTGTGGGTTCGCGACCGGGGCAACGTGGTTGAATACGCTGCCGACGGCCGTCCCCTGCGCATGATAGGCAGCCTCTCCGACATCAGTCTTGAGCGGGAAGCCAGCGCAAATCTGCGCCTCACGTCCAGCGTGTTCCGCCACGCTCACGAATCCATCGTGATCACGGACACCTCCGCCAACATCCTCGACGTGAATGACGCCTTCTGCCGGATCACTGGCTACCTGCGTTCGGAAATCATCGGCCGCAACACCCGCTTCCTGCGCTCCGGTCTGCAGACGTCCGAGTTCTATACCGACATGTGGCAACGCCTGATTCGCGACGGGGTCTGGCAGGGCGAACTGTGGAACCGCAAAAAGCACGGCGAGCTCTTTGCCCAACTCGGCAACATCTCGGCGGTCCGCAACGAAGCTGGCCAGACGACCCACTACGTGGGCCTGTTCTCGGACATCACCGAGATCAAGGAAAGCCAGCGTCACCTGGAACACCTGGCCTACCACGATGCCCTCACCCAGCTGCCCAACCGCAGCCTGCTCGCCGACCGCATGCAGATGGCCCTGGCACAGGCCGAGCGCAACGCCACCCTGGCGGCCGTGGCCTACCTGGACCTGGATGGATTCAAACCGGTCAACGACAGCCACGGCCACGACGTGGGCGACCTCCTGCTGGTGGAGATCGCGCGGCGCCTTCAGGCCTCCTCCCGCGCTGGCGATACGGTGGCCCGGATGGGCGGAGACGAGTTCGCCCTGATCTACAACGGGCTTGAGCACAGCGAGGAATGCGAGCAGGTCTTCGCGCGGCTGCTCGCCGGCATCGCCGAGCCGGTCACCCTCCGCGGGCGGGAACTGCAAGTCAGCGCGAGCATCGGCATCACCCTGTTTCCCCTCGACGGTGCCGACCCCGACACCCTGCTACGCCACGCCGATCAGGCCATGTACATGGCCAAACAAGCCGGTGGCAACTGCTTTCACCTCTTCGACCCGGAGCGCGACCGCAGCCTGCGTGCCCACCGGGCCGCCGTGGCCCGGGTCGAATCCGCGCTCAATGACCGCGAGCTGGAGCTTCACTACCAACCCAAGGTGGACATCCGGCGCAACCGTATCATCGGTGTCGAGGCCCTCCTGCGCTGGCGCCATCCCCAGCACGGAGTGATTCTGCCAGGGGAGTTTCTGCCGGCCGTCATGGATTCGGATTTCGAGATCGAACTCGGCAACTGGATACTGGCCACCGCTGTCGACGAGATCCAGGCCTTCGCCGACGCCGGCCACCCGCTGCCGGTCAGCGTCAATGTTTCACCCAATCACCTGGCCCACCCTGACTTCATCGCTCACCTCCAGGCCCTTCTCGCCCGCTATCCCCGACTCCCTTCGGGCATGCTCGAGCTGGAGATCCTCGAATCCACCTCCTTCAGCGACATCGGTGCCGTGTCCCGGATCATGGAGGCCTGTCAGCAGCTGGGCGTGCGATTCGCCCTGGATGATTTCGGCACGGGCTACGGCTCCCTCACCTACCTGCGCCGTTTGCCGGTCCAGACCATCAAGATCGACCAGTCCTTTGTTCGCGACATGCTCGAAGACAACGACGACCTGGCCATCGTCCAGGGTGTCATCGGCCTCGCCGCCGCCTTCCGCCGCGAGGTGATTGCCGAGGGCGTGGAAACGGCGGCCCACCGGCAGGCCCTGCTGGCGCTGGGCTGTCATCTCATCCAGGGTTTCGGCGTGGCCCGTCCGATGCCACCCGATCAGCTCCTTGTCTGGATCCGCGAAGGCGAGGCCGGTCAGTAAGAGTCAGTCCGGCGGTTTGCCCTGCTCCGGTGAAGCAATTTCGTGCGACCATTCGCGGCGTGGCTCCCTCCGGCAGCCCGCCCTCCCGCAACAACTGCATACCCAACCATGGAATTCCTGACCGACCCGCAATTGCTGATCGCATTTCTGACCCTCACCGCCCTCGAACTGGTGCTGGGGATCGACAACGTGATCTTCATTTCCATCCTGGTGGACAAGCTCCCCCCCGAGAAGCGCGCCTTCGCCCGCCGCCTTGGCCTCTTCCTGGCCATGTTCATGCGCATCGGCCTGCTGATGATCCTGTCCTGGCTGGCTGGCCTCACCGAGCCCATGGTCACGGTCCTAGGCCACGGTTTCTCCGGACGCGACCTGATCCTGCTCGCTGGCGGCCTCTTCCTCGTCTGGAAGAGCACCCAGGAAGTGCATCAGCTGATGGAGGGCGAAGAGGGCGAAGCGTCCAGCGCCGTCAAGGCCACCTTCAATGCGGTGATCATGCAGATCATCCTCATCGACATCGTCTTCTCGCTGGACTCGATCATCACCGCCATCGGCATGGTCAACAACCTTCAAGTCATGATTGCCGCTGTGGTCGCTTCGGTGGGCCTGATGATGGTGGCCTCCGCGCCGATCGGCGAGTTCGTCTCCCGCCACCCCACCGTCAAGATGCTGGCCCTGTCCTTCCTGCTGGTCATCGGCGTGGTCCTCATCGCCGACGCCTTCGGCCACCACGTACCCAAGGGCTACATCTACTCGGCCATGGCCTTCTCGGTGCTGGTGGAAATGCTCAACCTGCGCATGCGTAGCCGCCAGGCCGCCAAGGTCGAGCCGGTCCAACTCCACGAACCTTACGTGCGCGAAGGCAACCAGCAGTGACGGCGCCCTTTGGGCCGCTCACCCCCGATTTCATCCTCAGCGCAGTGGAGGCCTCCGGCCTCCGCTGCGATGGCCGCCTGCTGACCCTCAACAGCTATGAAAACCGGGTCTATCAGGTCGGCATCGAGGACGCGGCCCCGCTGATCGCCAAGTTCTACCGCCCCGGGCGGTGGAGCGACGCAGCCATTCTCGAGGAACACGCCTTCCTGGCCGAGCTGGCCGACGCAGAAATCCCTGCGGTGGCGGCCCTCGAGATCGGTGGTCAGACCCTGCACCACCACGAAAGCTTCCGCATCGCCCTCTTCCCGCGCCGGGGCGGGCGGGCGCCCGAGCTCGACGACCCCGAGGTGCTGGGCTGGCTGGGGCGCTTCCTGGGACGCATCCACGCAGTGGGCGCCACCCAGCCATTCAGCCACCGTCCGACCCTGGACATCCGCAGCTTCGGCGACGCCCCGCGGGACACCCTGCTGGCCTCCCCCTTCCTGCCACCGGAGCTGCGCGACACCTGGCTGTCGGTGGTGGACCAGGCCCTCGACGGGGTGCGCCGCTGCTTCGAACACGCCGGTTCCGTGCCGCAGATCCGCCTGCACGGCGACGTGCACGGGGGCAACGTGTTGTGGACCGACGCCGGCCCCCATTTCGTGGACTTCGACGACGCCCGCAACGGCCCGGCCATCCAGGATTTGTGGATGCTCCTGTCCGGCGACGCCCAGGCCATGGCCCGGCAGCTGGACAGCGTGCTGGAAGGCTACGAGCAGTTTGCCGATTTCGACCCGCGCAGCCTCCATCTGGTAGAGGCCCTGCGCACCCTGCGCCTGATCCACTACGCCGGCTGGATCGCCACCCGCTGGGACGACCCGGCCTTCCCGGCGGCCTTCAGCTGGTTCGACACTCCACGCTACTGGCAGGACATGATCCTGTCCCTGCGGGAACAGGTGGCGCTGATGGATGAATCACCGCTGACGCGGCTGTTCTAGGGTCGAATCCAGACAACGACAGCTGGCGCGACGGCTCCCTTGTGGGACGGCTTTCCGGTGTTTGGCGTGACATTGGCCGGGGACTCGCCCCCGGCGGGCGACCTTCTTTCTTGTTGTACGACAAGAAAGAAGGCAAAGAAACGTACCCCGCTGTCGCGCCCCCTTCGGGGGTTCCCTCCTTCCGGGCGCGCCGGGCGGGGTCTTCGCAAACTCGCCCTTCGGGCTCAAACATGCGAAGCCCTCTTTCCGCCCGTCCCACCCTCCAGTCGGCACGTCCGAGGGGACCGGAAAGACAGGTGATCAAGAGCCAGTACCCGACCCCGTTTCCGTAGAGGCTCGGTGTATCCGAAAAGCCCGTTCCGACCCCGCCGAGCAGCGCACCAGCAGGCGGGGCCTTCCGGCGCGGCTGTTTGAGCCCGAAGGGCGAGTTCCGCGCCGGCCGCCTGATGGGAGCAGCGCAGGGCAGTCGGCCGAAGGCCGACCGGGGGTGGCGGGTCGCCTTCTTTGCTGACTTTCTTGGCGAAGCAAGAAAGTCAGTCGCCCGCCGGGGCGAAATCCCGGCCAACGTCATGCCAAACAACGGAAAGCCGGCCAGTAACGGCAATGGAGAGCCTTACCTAGCAGGGGTGAAAGCGCTTTCCATACTTAACGCGAACAGCGCCAATGAATTCGACCCCACGGCCCCTCCCAGTCAGCATCAGAGCCTGCGGACGCCCGTTGCGCGTCACGCGTTAAACTGCCGCCTCCGGCGCCTTGAACGCCCCGCTGCGGAAGGCCTCCAGCAGCCGCCGCATACGCCCCGCATCCTCATCGGTGAAGCCCTGCTTGAAGTCCGTCAGCACCAGCCGGGCACGGGTTGGCCAGTTGCCGGGGGCATCATCCACCGCCAGCCACTCGGCTCCCGGAGCCCGACGCTCCAGCCATTGCCGGGCCTCGCGCTCGCGCAGGCCGTAAAGCTCATTGGGCGTGCGCGGAAAGATGGTGGGCGAGCAGTCGATCACCCGCGCGCGGAGGTCTTCCGAAAAGCGCGCCGACAACTTCTGCAGGGAAAACAGGGTGCGCCAGTCGGAAGCAATGATCACCCGTGTCTCCGGGTACTCCCGCAGCACCGATTCCAGCAGGGGCAGGCAGCGAAAATCCTCCGCCTCACCCCATGGATGGGTCACCCCGTCAAAATCGAGGAACACATAAACCGGGGACAGGACCACCGGGGGAATGTTTTCGGCCGTTTTTTGATGCATCGCAACAATGGCACTGAGGAAAGGCGGAAACTTGCCGTTAATTGAAAAATGACTACGTAACAGTCACGTTAGACTATTCTAAGGTCAGCAATTGCTGCAGTGCGGTAATTTTTCTCGATCCAACGGAGCCCAGCCATGAAACCCATTATCAACCTCGAAGGCAAGGTCGGCCTGATCACCGGCATCGCCAACGAAAAATCCATCTCCACCGGCGTTGCCGAATCCTGCATCGAGGCCGGCGCAAAAGTCGTCATCACCTACCAGAACGAGAAGACCCTGGCCTTCCTGGAGCCCATCGTCAGCCGTCTGGGTGTCGAGGACGTGCTGCTGCTCGACGTGACCAAGCCGGAGACCATGGACGAAGTCTTCGCCAAGATCGATGCCAAGTACGGCAAGCTCGACTTCGCCATCCACTCGATGGCCTTCGCCAAGCGCGATGACCTGCACGGTCGCGTGGTCGATACCTCCGCCGATGGCTTTGCCCTGGCCATGGACGTGTCCACCCACTCCTTCGTGCGCCTGGCCCGCAAGGCCGAACCCCTGTTCGACAAGGCCGGTGGCGGTTCGCTGATCACCATGACCTACCTGGGCAGCGAAAAGGTCATCGCCAACTACGGCGTGATGGGCCTGTGCAAGGCGGCCCTCGAAGCCG
>Ga0209277_10001635_pt1 | contig 10913 bp, 11 predicted proteins | sample JI81AbrownDNA_FD_187503 | JGI IMG/M metagenome (GOLD analysis project Ga0209277, IMG submission 187503) | Wastewater effluent complex algal communities from Wisconsin, to seasonally profile nutrient transformation and Carbon sequestration -... | ecosystem: Engineered > WWTP > Effluent > Algae... | reverse complement strand
TGGAGGTGGTGGAGGTGGTGGTGGTGGAAATAATAACGGAGGCGGAAGCCCCTCCAATTCTGGAGGTGGTGGCGGGAATACCTCTGCACCACCTCCGGCAAATAATGGTGGCGGTGGTGGTGGCGGCGGGACCGGCGGCTCCTAACCCATGATACATCGCCTAGGTTTCCGTGCTATGGGCACTGAAATGCTCGTCTGCGTGGACAACGGCTCGGATACTCCACCTGTTGAATTGGCAAATGTTCCCGTCTGGTTCGAGGAATGGGAAGAGGTCCTCAGCCGCTTCCGCGTGGATAGTGAACTAACTCGGCTAAATCGGACGAGCAACTGGCTCGTTCCGGTTTCCGAAACTTTATGGCAGGTTTTTCAGTCCGCTTTATCTGCCGAAAAATATACAGACGGGTTGGTTACCCCCACCATTGCCAGAGCTGTGATCGAAGCAGGCTACGACCGTGATTTCAATCTATTCGCAGGTAATATCCTCTCCGCTCTTGAGCAGAATTCAGAAACAGTCCGCATGCTAGACTCTGTCACATGGGATGAATCGACCCACAGTATCAACCTGCCCGAAGACGTAGAACTGGATTTCGGCGGTATTGCCAAAGGCTGGGCTGCGGAACAAGCCGTGCAGAGACTCAAACATCACGGATCAGCATTGATGAATTGCGGCGGCGATATTTTTATGAGCGGTCCGCTTTTGGATGGCAGCCCCTGGGAGATCGGCATTCACCGTCCGTTTGACCGAAGCAGCGGATACATTGGCATGATGTACTTTCGTCAACCATGCGGGGTGGCAACCTCAGCCACAGACCGCCGTCGTTGGATGCAAGGCGAAATGATACGCCACCATATTATTGACCCGAACACAGGCACGTCTGCCCAGTCGGATGTGGTATCAGCCACCATCGTAGCGCCAACTGCTGTCGAAGCAGAATCAGCTGCAAAGTCCGTTTTGATCCGCGGCAGTGAAGAAGGCATCGCCTGGCTGGAATCCAATCCTGCGCTGGCTGGTCTCATCATGCTGGAAAACGGAAAAATTTTATATAGCCAAAGAATCAATCAGTATTTGTAAGGAGTACTACATATGTCTATGAACTCACCCGAACAAGCAGATTATGAATCATCCGTCAACATCCAATCTTTCCTGATGTTCCTCGTCGCCATGACGGTTGGTTTGCTTGTGGCGGTTTTACTTTTACCGGCATGGCTGCCCAACATGGCATTTTCATTGGGCGGCGACGCCCCGAAAGCCTACTGGTATCTTTCACGCGCAACGGCGTTTGTCTCACTCAGTCTGCTGTGGATGTCCATGGCGCTGGGGCTTGGCATCACCAACAAAATGGCACGCCTGTGGCCGGGCGCTCCCGCCGCATTTGCAATTCATGAATACGTCAGCCTGCTCGGGTTGGCCTTTGCAATTTTTCATACCATCGTTATCCTTGGCGACCACTACATTCAATTCACCCTATTACAACTTCTCACTCCGTTCAGCACTGTGGGCTACCGCCCATTCTGGGTTGGCATTGGCCAGATCGGCTTTTACACATGGGCCATCCTCGCAGCTACCTTTTATATCCGCCCCGTCATCGGACAAAAAACATGGCGCTTCCTGCACTACGGAAGTTTCGGCATGTACCTGCTTGGCGTCTCTCATGGCATCTTCAGCGGCACAGACACAAGCACAGCCTGGGCGCAAAATTATTATTGGATCTCCGCAGGCAGTTTAATCTTTTTGTTGATGTATCGGATTCTAGCAAGCCTGGCAGACAAGTTCTTCCCACAAAACAAAAAACCGGCGGTTCAAGCGCCGCGTCCCACTCAGGGATAGTTGATCCTGTTCCGAAATTCATTTCCCTCCGCTGTAAAAATTCTTACTCAGTCTAACCACAAATCTGTAGGCATTTGAAATACTTGGCTTCCGCTGTTTTTCCAAATCAATTTGGGAGTATCTTCATCATTGCCATACCATGACTATTCAAAAATAATCTGCAATTTCACTTCTCTTCATCCGTATCAATGTGACCGGGCTTTTCCTTCCCCAACTCCAGTGAGCGTTGATACGCCGCCCACACCGCACGCGAAATAGCCGTGCGAAAGCCCGCCTTCTCCAAATAGTACAACGCCTCGGCAGATGTCCCACCCGGAGATGTGACTTGATTCCGCAAGGTGGCGGGATGCCGCGCCGCGCCCTGATAATAGGATGCCGACCCTTTGATAGTCTGCAAGACCAATTGCTCGGCAATGCGGCGCGGAAAACCCATGTGTACGCCGGCATCGATCAACGCTTCGGTGAAGAGGAAAACATACGCGGGACCTGAACCTGACAACGCCGTTGCCATATCCAGATAGGATTCATCTTCCACGAAAACTTCCTCGCCCAATGCTCCAAGCATGGCGCGGGTGATCTCCTGTTGTTCTGCGGTAACTTCCTTGGACGCAGTCCAGACCGTGATCCCTTCGCCAATTTGACCGGGTGTATTCGGCATCGAGCGGACAATGGCTTTGTGTTTCAAACCTGTACCGATCTTCTTGATCGTCGCTCCCGCAATAATGGACAACACCAGCGCATCGCTGCGAATACCTTTGAGTCCCTTCATCACTTCGGTGAGCCGTTGCGGCTTGACGGATAGCACAACCACATCTGCATCCTGTACGGCAGAGGCATTATCGGTTGTGGCTTTGATTCCGTGCTTTTTGTGCAACTCTGTGCCGCGTTCACTGCGCGGGCCAGACGCAATGATGTTTTCAGGCTTTGCCAGTTTCTTGTTGAGCAAGCCCGCGATCATGGCTTCTGCCATCACCCCAGGACCAATAAAGGCGATTTTCTTTTTTAGCATGGGAACTCCTGAATGAAAAGATGAAAGATAAAGGATGAGGGATGAAAAAAGTGAGAAGGGAGAAGTAAAAAGGGAATGCTACTTAAGATTCAGGGAATCTGGGAACGGGGTGTGCCTGCCAGTGATTTGCCAGATCAAGCGCTTCATTTGCCGCGGCATACATTTTCTCTTGAAACTCCTTTGAGTATTGATATTTTACGGCGGCTTCTGCGAATTCATCTTCATCAATAAGCTCGGCGGGTTTGGGAACATATCGGGAGACATCCAACTCATGGTCTTTGAAACTCATGATCCCGTTCTCGAATTCGGGCGGCGCGGCAATGTTGATGTAGATATGAAATAATTGGCCGCCGGGTTCAAATATCTCAAGCAAGTTATAGAATTTATCGAACCAATAATACGCACGATAATGATGACGGATCGGATAATCCTCACCTTTGATGTTGAACACAGAAGAACCGGCAGGCGCAATTGTAACAATCGAGTCTGTGGTTACAGACTCGATTGTGGCTTGCCAACTTCGATATACCGTCCCATCCGTTTTGCGGGCTTGGACATGAATTCGTTCGCCAACGTTCATCCGGTAAAGTACCCCAGCGCCACGCGCAAGCGTTCTTCCACTTCCTTGGGCGCATCCTTTGGCATGGACTGGATTGCGGCCTGCGCTTCGACCACGGAATATCCTAGTGCGGTCAGTGCAGCAAGGACTTCGCTGTCGTAATCTGCCATTGCAGCCAGTTTGGAAAGTGCGTCTGTTGGTTTGAGTTTGTCCTTCAAATGCAGAGCCATCTTTTGCGCGGTCTTCTTCCCCACACCTGGCACTTTGTTCAACAAGTCCGCTTCGTCAGCGAAGATGGCACGTTGGATGGTGTCAATTGTCAGCGTAGAAAGAACCGACAATGCCACTTTGGGGCCGACTCCATCCACACCGAGCAAAATGTTAAATAGGTCACGGTCGGCTTGGGATTCAAATCCGTACAATGTGAGCGCATCTTCCCGCACGACCAGATGAGTGAACATGAACATCATTTCACCCGCTTTGGCATTCGCGCGCATTGGTGCAGGGACAAAGACTCTCATACCCACACCGCCAACTTCCACGATTAGGGCGTTCTCTTCAATCTGGGAAATTTCTCCACGCAGGGTTGCTATCATAGAATCTATTTAACCACAGATGAACGCAGATAAAAAGGATTTGGTGGGTGAAATTTGTAATGGCGGGGTTACCCCGCCCTTACTCGTATCGTTTGGTATTTAAGTGTGTGATGGCAATTGCCAGCGCATCGGCGGCATCATCGGGTTTGGGGATTTTCTCCAACTGCAACAGGGCGCGTACCATTTCCTGCACCTGGCGTTTATCTGCTGCGCCATAACCTGCCACGGCTTGTTTCACTTCGTTGGGGGTGTATTCAAGCGGTTCGATGCCTGCCTTTTGCAGGCAGAGCATGATCACACCGCGGGCTTGTCCCACTGCAATGGCGGTTGTGACGTTTCGTGAGAAGAATAATTTTTCAACGGCGGCGGTATCGGGTTTATGTTCCTTCAACAAAGCATTGAGCTGGTCGAACAACATCTCAAGCCGCGCCGGTGCAGATGCCTCTTTTGGAGTGGAGATAATGCCGTAGGAAACAGCCACCAGCTCCCCGTCGGACATGAGGCGCACGAGTCCGTATCCAGTTGTGGCGGTGCCGGGGTCAATTCCAAGGGCAAGTGTCATTTAAATAAAAAGTAGGGGCGAGATAACCTCGCCCCTACAATAATTGTTACGCAGCTTCGAGTGCAGCCAGAGCTTCGTCTGAAACTTTGACGTTGTGGAACACATCCTGCACATCGTCCATTTCTTCAATGGCTTCCACCATGCGCATGAACTTTAAAGTTGATTCCACATCGAGGTCCATTTCCTGCTTGGCGATCATACGCAGACCCGCTTCGCTGGGATGAACATTAACTTGATGAAGCGCATCCGCAATCGTCTTGAAGGCTTCCACGGGGCCGTAAATTTCGACCGTGTCTTCGCCATCCACAACATCATCTGCACCGATGTTAATGCCAAGCTCAAAAGCTTTATCAAAAGACAAATCAGTGGAGGGGAAGGCGAAATAAGATTTGCGGTCGAACTGCCAGGCTACCGCGCCTTGTTCGGCCATGTTGCCGCCGTATTTGCTGAATGCGTGGCGAATATCCGGCACGGTGCGGTTGCGGTTATCGGTCACGCAGGTCACCATAAGGGCAGAGCCGTGCGGGCCGTAGCCTTCAAACATGATCTCTTCCCAAACTGCGCTGTCCTTATCTTCGCCTGTGCCTTTTTTGATGGCGCGCTCGATATTATCTTTGGGCATATTTTCGGCACGGGCTTTATCCACCGCGAGCCGCAGACGGAAATTTGAATCAGGGTCGCCGCCATCACGAGCGGCAATGGCTAACTCACGGGCAAGGCGGGTAAACACGGCGCCGCGTTTGGCATCTGCCACGCCTTTCTTTCGTTTGATGGTGGACCACTTTGAATGACCAGACATACGCGTTCTCCTTCAGTTAAACAACCACATTTGGTGGGGAATTTTACGTTGAGCGCAAAAATTATACCACCCCAACAATTTGGCTTAGGCAAAAAAACCAACTCCCATTGCCTTTGGGCCTGCATGAACCACAATGGCGGGCGGAAGCTCATAGATGGGGATAGTTGGAACGCCCACCTTCGATTTCAATTCTTCGACGAGGGCCTCCGCCTCTTTCTCCGCCTCAACCTGTAACACACACAAATGGGCATCGTCTCCGCCTTTGAATTGCTCTGCCACAACTTCCACCAGACGCGCCAGTGCGCGCTTCTTCGTCCGCTGCTGCTCAAAGGCTTCGATCTGTCCGTCCTTTACCTGCAAAATGGGTTTCACCTCAAGCAATTCCGCCAGTAGCCGTTTCGCGCCGCCTATACGGCCGCCCTTTGCAAGATATTCAAGCGTATCCACGAGGAAGTACAACTTCCCGCGTGGAATCAGATAATTGAGTTTCGCCACGATCTCATCAGCAGATTTGCCAGCCTTGGCCATATCATCTGCCACAAGCACAAGCGAACCTAGATTACACGAGATGGTGAGCGTATCCACCACGCGAATATCCACACCGGGGAATTCCAGCGCAGCCGTCTGTGCCGAGCGGACGGTTCCGCTGGCTTTGCCAGTTGGCGCAACCACGATCACACTCTCACCTGTTTTCTTTGCCTCTTCAAAAACAGGAAAGTACAAGGGTGGTTCGGGTGCGGCGGTTTTCGGCAATTCCTTCGAGGCTTTCAACTTCTGCAAAAAGACGGCGGTGTTCAGGTCTTTGTCGTCATGAAAAGATTCTTCCCCAAACATAACCACCTGCGGAATCAATGGAACTCCGCGCTGGGCGAGCATGTCACGTGGAAGTCCGCAGGTGGTATCAGCGACGATAATGGTCATGACAACCTCTTGATTTACGATTTACGATTTTGGATTGATGGTCAATTTCATTGTATGCAGTTTGTGTCATGGCGTGTATGTGTTTTTTATCCCTCTTTTCAAGCCCGAAACCAAAAGACACGGGGCACGGACAAAAACTCCGCACCTCCGTGTCTTGGTGGCTAAAAAATTACAAACGGTGAATTACATGGATTTTGCGCGTTCCGCCATTTGCTCGCGCAGATCGTGCGAGTCTTTGTCAATGGTGAAAATGGCTCCGAGATAGAAGAAGAAGCACAACACCCACGCGACCGTGCAAATTAAAAGGATGGCGGTTTTGAGATCATACGCATCGGCGATGATGCCCGTGATGATGGGAGCGAAAGCCGCGCCCGCATTTTCAATGAAATATTCCGAAGCCTGCGCCGTGGAGCGGACTTCCGGCACAGTCACATCATAAACCGTGGCAATCACGTTCGCAGAGGAAAGCGGCATGAAAACAGCCGTGATGCACATGAAAACAAAAAATTGATTTTTCGCTTCGATTGGCGTGGTAATGGCAAGGTACATAAAGAGCGCGCCCATCAACACCCCAATGCTCGAAACAATGATGCGTCCCTTGTTGCTGTATTTGAAAGCATAATCACCCAACGCGCCGCCGATGAAATATCCACTGGCGAGGATGAGGATGACAGGAGCCATCGTAAAGAGGATACCGTTTGCATCGTAGCCGCGTTCTTTTTCAAGATAGGCAAAGAAGAAGAAGGTGATCACATTCCACGGGAAGACGCCCGCAAAACCTTGCAGGAACACGAACCACATGGTTTTCTTTTTGAAAATTTCACGAGCCTCAGCCCACGAGAATTTGAAAGTCTGCATTTCGGCCATGCCTTCAAATTCGGGTTCGGCCTGGCCGCGCGGCATTTCCTTGACAAAGAAGTAGATCAGCACAGCGATGACCAATCCCAAGGAGCCGGTGAGATAAAACACGCTTCGCCACCCGCCGATAGCTGGTGCGACCATCAAGGCAAGGATCATTCCGAGGAGATAGCCAAGCGGCTGCGCGAGTTGCAAAATGCCGTAAATTTTTCCGCGCAGGCTGGGACCAAAATAATCAGCGATCAATGTGTATAGGCCCGGGTAGGATGAGTCATCAATGCCGGTGGAGGCGCGTGTGGCTAAAAACCCGCCAAAAGATCGGACGATGGCATTGAGCCAGGTAGTGCCGCCCCAAACAAAAGATGCAAAGGCAAGCAGTTTCGTGCGGGAATAACGATCATATAAATATCCCCAGATCGGGTAAAGAATTGTAGCCACGATCAGCGCGCCTGAGTTCACCAACCCCCATTGTGTATTATCAATATTGAAGTCGTTGCTGATCTGCACTTGCAGCGAGCCGATCATCAATTTATCGGTTTGATGCAAAAGCATGAAGAAGAAAAATATGACGACTACGACCCACCGGTTACTCGTTTTTTCTTTAGACATGATGACCTCGCTGAAATGGAATGGCTTAGTATCAGGTTTCAGAGGTCAGGTGTCAAGTATCAAGTTGGAATGAAAAAGCTATTACCACAGAGATCACAGAGGCCACGGAGAAAAACCACTAAAAAATCTCTGTGTGCTTCGTGGTCTCTGTGGTTAATTCTTTTGGCAGAGTATGAGATTAGTCACCCCATTAAAGCGTTTTGCATCCTTGACACCACTTTGAATCGGCGTAAAATTTGGCGCAATGTATAAACATCTGCAACCACGGCAATTCCTGCATCAACATTTCTTCGAGACGGATTGCTTTTGGATTTTGTAATTGGAGAGTCGCATTTTTTGCGGCTCTCTTTTTTTATATACCTCACCCCGCCCCCTTTCCTTTTAGGTGAGGGGAGAAAACCAACAAAAGAGGAGAATGGTTATGGCAACAAAACAAAGCAAGGCAAAGCCCAAAGGGAAGAGTCAGCCTGTAGCACAGAAGCAGGCTGAGGTTAAGAAAGAAGCGAGCGGTTCCGCAGTCATCGGTTATCTGCCGGATGACACTCCGCCAGTCGGCGCGATGTTGAGCCTCGGCTTCCAGCAATTCCTGACGATGTTTCCCGCCACGGTGCTGGTCGCCATCCTGACCAAATTTGACGTGGGCATCACGTTGCTCGCATCGGGCCTTGGCACGATCATTGCGCTGCTGGTTTCGAAACGCAAAATCCCGATGTATTACGGCTCGTCGTTTTCATATATTGCGGTGATTATCACCGTGATGAGCCGCTTCGCGCCCGATTGCTTCGGTGACCCCACACAAGCCTATTGCCCGGACGGTGTGCGGATCGTGCAGGTGGGAATTATTCTCACGGCGCTGTTCGAGATCGGCATTGGTTTTCTCATCATGCGCGTTGGTAAAGCCGCATTGGACCGCGTGCTGCCTCCCATCGTGACGGGTTCGATGGCAATGGTTATCGGTGTGGCGCTAGCTGGCGCGGCGTTGAATAATGCAGGCGGCATGTCGATTGGCGTGGGCGCTGATATTGCATGGAAATTCTGGACGGTGGCTTTCATCACATTGGTTGCGACGATCTTGTTCTCGGTCTATTTACAAGGTAAGGGACTGATCGGGATGCTGCCGATTTTGCTTGGCGCGATATTCGGTTATGTAGTGGCCATTCCGTTTGGACTGGTGAATTTCGCAAACGTGACCGCCGCCCCGTGGTTCGCCGCCCCGCATTGGACCTTCCCCGCTTTCACCGACCCGAACGCATGGGGCATGGCGTTGAGCATTGCGCTGATCTTCATCGCAACCGTGCCTGAGTCCACGGCGCATTTGTATCAAATGAGTTTGTACATCGATGAACTCGCCGTTGAAATGAAGCGCAAACCTTATAACATCAAGGAACTCATCGGCCTCAATCTCGTCGCAGACGGCGCGGATGACATTGTGGTGGGTATGCTCGGCGGTGCAGCAGGCACAAACTATGGCGAAAACAATTCACTGATGGCGATCACACGCAACTACTCCACCTCTGTATTGATGGTGGCAGGCGGCATGGCGATCGTCTTCGGTTTCTTTGCCAAGCTCGTGGCCTTGGTCAACACACTGCCTGTGGCCGTGCAGGGCGGTTTGGGAATTTATCTTTTCGGTGTCATCGGTATGCAGGGCGTAGCGCTCATTCAATCAGAGAAGGTCAATCTCTTCGACCCGAAACAACTTGCGGTCGGTGCGATCATTTTGATCTGCGGCATCGGCGGCAACCTCGCGCTGCCGAACGGCGTCTTCCCCTTCCATATTCAATATCTGTTCCCCAATGGCATTCCCGCTATTGTGTTCGCGGCCATCATGGGCATCTTCGTCAACTCGATCTTTTTGATCTTCAAAGCTCCGGCAGTACGTGGGGATGTGGTGTAAGAGCGAGTAAAAAGTAAGAAGTGAAAAATAAATAAGTAGGCAAGTAAACAGGTATACAGGGAATGAAATCCTTGTATACCTGTTTACGTTTTCCGTATATACGTATTTACTTGTATACGTTTTTACATTTTTTCCTTTATACTTTTCCCATGATCAAACTCCCTGGCTTAATTGACCCCCATGTCCACTTGCGCGAACCTGGCGCCACGCATAAAGAAGATTTCGACTCCGGCACATCTGCTGCCCTCGCTGGTGGATTCACCACCGTGTTGGCTATGCCCAACACAAAACCGCCGATCTTCGACAAGTCAACACTTGATCTGGCTCTGGATGCCGCCAAACAAAAAGCGCGCTGTGACTATGGACAATATATCGGCGCAGGACCCAATAACGCTGAAGCCGCCGCTTCGCTCTCAGGGACGGCTGCGGGGCTAAAGATGTACCTTGATTCTACCTTTGGGGAACTCCGCCTCGATGACATGTCTCTCTGGCAGCCGCATTTCGAGAAGTATCCGCGTAACCAGCCCATCGTGGCCCATTCCGAAAGCCGGACAATGGCCGCCGCGATCCTGTTCGCCGCCATGTATGACCGTTCCGTTCACATCGCTCATGTTTCATTGAAAGAGGAAATCCTCGTCATCAAAGCCGCCAAGGAACGCGGTATCAAAGTGACCTGTGAAGTTGGCCCGCATCATTTGTTTTTGTCTAAAGATGACATCCCCGCCATCTCAAATGGACACCCCGGCCGCGGAGAAGTCCGCCCGCGTTTGGCAACCAAAGAGGATGTGGATAGCCTGTGGACAAATCTGGATGTCATCGATTGTTTCGCCACAGACCATGCTCCGCACACCATTGAAGAAAAAGATGGCGAAAATCCACCGCCCGGATTCCCCGGTTTGGAAACTGCGCTGCCACTTCTCTTAACGGCTGTTGACCTTGGACGTTTGACCTTAGACGATCTTACTCAAAAGATGTACACCAACCCGCGCCGAATCTTCAACCTGCCCGAGCAACCTGAAACCTGGGTCGAGGTGGACGAGAATGCAACCTACGAGATCAAAGCCGCAGATCAATTTACCCGCTGCAATTGGACTCCGTTCGAGGGTTGGAAAGTGAAAGGGAAAGTGACTCGCGTTGTCTTGCGCGGCGCTGAAGTATTCAAAGATGGAAAAGTCCTTGCCCAGCCCGGATTTGGCAGAAACGTAAGAGCCTGATGTCAATCAGCCTGCAAGCCCGCTTCTGGCGAATCATCCTGCGCAAGGTATTCAAAGAAAA
>Ga0209277_10001632_pt1 | contig 10926 bp, 17 predicted proteins | sample JI81AbrownDNA_FD_187503 | JGI IMG/M metagenome (GOLD analysis project Ga0209277, IMG submission 187503) | Wastewater effluent complex algal communities from Wisconsin, to seasonally profile nutrient transformation and Carbon sequestration -... | ecosystem: Engineered > WWTP > Effluent > Algae... | reverse complement strand
ATAAGTCTCTAAGCTTCTGATATTGCTTGCAATTCAGTATTGATTCCAGTGAGAAGTCAGTTAGGTGAGCTGGAATCCTTTGTCTAATAGATCAGGGAGAAATCTGATTTGATGCTGCTTGTCCCAGGCATAATGTTTTCAATGGCCCCACAAAACCTTGTAGGTCTTCAAATTCATTTCCAAGTGGGCTCCAACACTGTTCAAATGATTGAACAGTGGAACATGCTTGTGCATTTGGCAACATTTGTTAAAATCCACTTTGATCCTTGAATGCTAGATGCAGGTTACGAAACTGGTCATCAATTTTTTCCACGTCCACATCCAAAAACTTGTTGCTTTAGCTGGATCACTTGCTGTTGCAAACAAGAAGTAAAGTCTCTCAAAAGTACAGAGCTCAAATCAAGGGGCACAGGAGGTTAATTTATCTGATGAGCTGTTCCAATTGTCGTGCTCGGCGCAAACCTTGGATATTCCAACAACGATCTGTAGTGAGAAATTTGCAATTGTTGACACAACGTTGTCATGTATCTCCTTCTCATGAGCATTGCCGCTTGATCTTAATTGATCCATACTTATCTGGACAAAAGCTCCAACTTCATCAATCGAATCCACAACCTTCTGTTTCTTTGCCTCTGGACAAAAGCTCCAACTTCATCAATCGAATCCACAACCTTCTGTTTCTTTGCCAAATAGTTTTGTAACTGAAATCCGGGTCGTTCATAACTGTGTTTGAGAATGCAGTGGTTTCTTCATTTGTCATAGGACCCTTGATATTACAGCGTGCCTTGATGTCATGATGCAAGCCTTAATATTTCCTTCTGGTTGGACAAAATCAATGATGCGCGCCTTCATACTTCCTTCCAGTTGGACAAAAGATCACATGTTGACAACTTCAGCAGATTCATTCTTCACAAAAGATTTGGCCTGCTGACAAGCATGTGTACTCATTCCATTTCTTTGGATTTTGCTGCTTACAAGCATGTGTACTCATTCCATTTCTTTAGATTTTGCTGCTTCAAGTGAAAATTAAAATTGTCACTTCACCATGGGTAGCTGAAGTATTTGAGATTTGTAGTCCGTTTTCACTTTCATTCAAAATCTTCATCTTGTTGGCCAAACTGATGACAGAAAAAGCACAGCAAACTTGTAACCTCACTTGTGGATGGATTTCTTGTTGAAACTTCAAGGCCATATCTCAATTTCCATTCTGATTGGAATGTCTTGACTTTACCTTTGTCTTAGTGCTGGTGCTGGTGCACCACAGCTGCGGCACTTTGTCACCGCCACGATGCTACTAAACTACACCATTACCAGCAATAAGACTAACCAATTCAGAGGAGGAAGCGGATGAATATTACAGTTTTGAACGAGCAAAAAAGAAAGCTCTCAAACATTTTGTTTACAATCTTGAAGAAAATATTTTTGTGATTGCAGTGAAGTTGGTCCTCAAGTTGAACATGGTCGCAAATTTTGTGTCTGCTGGTGTATCATTTAGACAAGCAAGCAGGTCATACCAATCTGTTAAGGAAGAGACAGGAATGGTGTCATGATATTTATTTCGGATGTTGAGGTCACACAGCATTGTCAAATTGTATGCGCTGTCAATTTTCAGTATCTGAAGGAGATATTCAGGAATGTTTGGGCTTTTGCAATAGCAATTGATGCTGTGAATATTTCTAGAACAGCATACCTATCTTCAGATGCAATGCTATTTTAAGGGCCCTTTACAGAATTTACACTTCTTGCCATTCCAAAACTTCACACTGGAGAATACCAGTATGGTCTTGTTGTTGAAGCAACAAGTGTCCTTGTCCGACTCTGCAGACATCTCATTGGAATAACAACGATGGTGCGTCTTCCATGACTGGCTGTGTACAGGGAAATGCCCCTTGATTTTTGTTGTCCTTTCGAGAGACTTTACTTCTCATTTGCAACAGCAAGCAATCCCGCTCAAGCAACAATTAACGGATGTGGAGGTTGGAAAAATTGATGACCAGTTTCCTAAGCTGCGACTAGCATTCAAGGAGCAAAGTGGATTTTCACAAATGCTGCAAAGTGCACAAGCATGTTCCATTGTTCAATTATTTGAACAGTGTTGGAGCTCACATGAAAGCAAGTTTGAAGACCTGCAAAGGTTTTGTGGGGCTATTGCAAGCATTATGCATGGGACAAGCAGCGTTGAATCAAATTTCTCCCTGATCAATTGTACAAAAATTCCAGCTCACAAAGCCTAACTTACTTCTCCCAGTAATCAATACTGCATTGCAAGCAATATCAGAAGCTTAAAGACTTATTTGAATAAATCTATACTGATTTATATGATTTTATTCGTGATCCGAAAATAGTCCTAATTAAACATCGAAATTGACCCAAAATTAGCTATTTTCCATATTTTTGGATTTTTCCGAAATTAAGCCTGATCGAGAATCGAGACCCATTGTACTGCACATCCTTATTTTGGGTTCAAGCACTCACGAATTCCTATGGTAGCAAGATCTTGTCATCAGAAAATGAGTATACAGCCCCTAAAAGTTGTTCACGAGTCTTCAATTCCACTGATCGTCGAATTTTTTTTGATTTGTTTTAGTCCTTTAGCAGATTCTATCTGTTTGAAGCCCTCCAGGTTTAAATTTAATTTAAAGTAATTAGTTACGCGAAAGAAATGGCGCGGATCACAAAAAAGTTCAAGTTTTGTTTCACAGATCGTTTCAGATAAATATTCCTATGTAATTATTAAAATTATAAAAAATCCCTTGCGTAACTACTCCAAAAAAGCCCCGACAAAATTATAAATATTGATTCGTGGTATTAATTGCTGCTACTACTGTCTAAACATATTTTAATTTTTACCTGCGCCAGCAAAATAGCGACGATTGCTGAATAATTGTAGAGATATTGCACAAACTTTTTTGGACCATCAGATGTTTTCGGGCAAAATACCCCTAATATTCCAGACCAGGCTAAAGCAAGCCTCAGGTGCAGGACAAAAAGAGCGTTCGTACTAGGAAAATTTTGCCGGCAAATAGTCAAGGTGAGAACAAAATGGATGATGGAATTTGGCTAAAGAACGGTAATTATGATCAATGGCATCAGCGACTTTACGAATGTTTGAGTCTGTGATGGTAAGGTAAAATTCTACGTGGATGCCCATTTATTAATCAAGAGAGTCAGCTACAACTCAACATGCAAAGAACGTTCTATAGATTGGACTCGGAAAAACGTTTCAAATCTCCTTGACCTGATTTCAAGGTCTTAGGCTTTTTGGAAATAAATTAATTAGCATGCAAATGTGAAAGCATGATGATTTGACTTGAGCTTAGTTCTACTGTGTTCTTGGAAGATTTTCATTCAGGTATCTGGGATTGAAAGAATAGTGGTTTCTAGGGGAAACATGTTGTAATCAATAGTGTGTTGGATGACCATTTCAAAGCTCAACAAAGCCGCGATATGTTAGGCCTGCTGTGATTTATCGTCGAAAGTGCGGAAAAGAATTTGGTATAAGATACACAGAGATCATACTCATTAAATCAAGCAAAATGTTAACTACTTGTACAAGCAATTGCCAACAAGGACTAAGAGTATTGATATTGCACCCTTCATTAAGACGATGCGGTTGACTTACGATCAGATATAACATCAGATGGACATCTAACGCCTCATTATTAAGATTTCCATCATGCACCATTTTGAGATCCGCAAGAAGACATAAATTTAGAACTGAGATTGGTAATTCTCAAATTGCTGTATTTTGGATATTAATATGGGTAAATATCGTATTATATCCATTTCCAGAATACAAACTCGTTGTGAAACCCATTTGTGGATTCTAACTTTACTTCTGATCTGGTGGTCGGCAGGAGCAGGCCAGATTAATTGCAGATGATAAACAACTTGATTCAGTTCTATTTAACTGAGGGCAGGGAGCGTAAAAGTTTACACTGAAAGTGAATTTGTTGCAGCATGAAGTACAGTCGAACAAAATTGCGATTTTTGATTTACTGTGCGATATCTTTGGGTTTGTGATCAATGCTGGTTATTTGGTAAAACGTTGCACTACAATAAAATAAGGAAAATACAGAAATAAATTAGGGAATGAAAGTTATTTGAATCAAAGAGTTGGTTATCTGTCATTTGGAAATCGTTCCAGGGTATTAGAGATTTCGATATAAAGTTCAAGCTCTAAGTCATAACAAGATAAATCATCTAAGCGAAACTTGGTACCTTAAATTCAAAAACATTCCCTTATACGAAACATAACCTCAGCAGGAAAAATGCAAAATCTCTCAGCTCTGTATTAATAGCGTAATAGTTTCATCCTTTTGTTTCTAGTTAATCTGTTTGTTATACTCATAAACAAAGTCACATTTCTCGTGGCGGTTTAAATGAGACTAAACAGATAAATCATCTTGTGAAATTTTGATGTATCCAATTCTTGACCAAATATTTTCGGCTGATTAGAGCATCTATTTGTTGGTCTGCAAGCATGCTGTGCACTTCAGACCAAAATTACATGTGATCACACGTGACGGGACATTTCCCTAGTAAACAAAACGGGACTTTAATCAACTAAGAAATTCAGTTAAGACCTCTAATAACGCTATCAGCTACATGACTTAGTTATTAACGTTCTAAATGAAGATCAGCATTCAATACTGATGTCAAGGGCTCTGAAATATAACGTTGGGCAACCACACTTTGGCGCACTTTGGGTGCTAACCAATGCACTTGAGGCTAATAGCAGTTCGGTTCCTTTGTTTCTAGGGTGGTGGTATGTATCCCACTTAAGTCTCCTCCTCAAAATACAGCAATATGCAACACTGTTCGAGGAAGAATTCAAAGCCCCTATCAACCCAGGTCAATTCACTTCCTCTGATATAGGCGCCGATTATCAGATCAAAGCCCCATGGGAGGTATGGAAGGAGTATCATTACACGTTTCACATATGCCAAGCAGTGGAAAGAGCACTTTTACTCAAGTGATAGGCAAAGTGGAACCACCAAATCTGGTGATTTGCTAAACACACATACAAGCTGATATGGCAACTATATCGCAAGATCCTACAAAATCTCTCGACAACATATGGTCATATTACACCACAATTACAAAAGATACTGAAATGGAAATCTGAGGTGGCGACAATGATGAAAACAGCAAAAAGTGTACCTACACTTCTACTACCAACAACAAAAGTAAGGAATCCAATCAGAACAAAAGTAAGTGCAACAGAAACATAATAACATCTCAACCACTCAAGTACTGTCGGATTCATGGCGCCCAGACCAGCACAGAGTTTATGCATACTTCCCATCTAAAAATTGGTCCACAAGTTTTCAACACAGAGTTTGTAAGCAATCTAGATAGTGCCATATGCGTGCTACCTCATTCCAAAACATACTACAAAATCCCAACTCCGAGGGTGCTACCTACCCCTGTCTCAGCTCCAAGGTTGCTTTATACCACTGTCCCAGCTCCAAGGTTGCTTTATACCCCTGTCCCAGCTCCAAGGTTGCTACATACCCCTGTCTCAGCTCACAGGTCTATTATTCTGCAACACCCCATGCCACAACATCGTTGCCCTCATCTGTTACACCTTATCAGTACCACCCAGCAAGATAATGCAGTTGGAGGAAAACTCTTTGACCGCATCACTATCCGACTCGAGACAATTAACACACCCCTGGCAGGCAAGTAAAACACCATCTGGATGAAATCTCTTGCCAATAATTTTAGCGGATGTCTACTGGTTTTTGAAAGCTACATAAACCACATGAGCGCATCAGTGGTAACAACAGTGTTTTCTTCATCAAACCTTCTGCCACCAGGATTCAAGGTAGCCTAGAGCAGTTTTTAATGTCACATGCAGCCAAGCAAAACTAAAATTTACAGAATCTGGATTACACTAGGCAGCAACAGACTAGATGCCGTCCAAGATGCTTGATAGCTGACAATTGAAATATTTGATGCAAAAATACACATCTAAAGCACAAAATCAGATGGAACAAAGGTGCAAGCTCTTGCATGGCAGACATCAATTATTCCTTCCTTTTCTTGACTATACAAATCTACCAATACATGTGTATTGACATTGTTAAATCCCAGCATAATAGTTGGTCAAATACAACTTGACATCTGATTACTTTGACTCCAAGGGTTATAGTATTTTGAAATTGGAAAAGGCATGTATAGATTCAAATAAACCCCCATATTGACCAATGAGGAACTGTGATTACACTTGGAAAAATAAGGTTATGTGTCTTTCAAACATACACCTGCCATGTTGCGCCAAACCACTCACCCTATCACATTCTCCTTAGCAGACAATGATTTTTGTGTCAAATATTTAAGTGCTGATGATGCAAACCATCTGTTTTCTTCTCTCTAGGATAAATACTCCTTCTCAATTGACTGGTTTGGCGAATCTTACCTTGATCTATTAGATTTCCAGAGTTCAAGCATCCCACGCCTTGTCTTCCGCAACATGCCCCACATGCATGGACAATTCCAGCCTATAGTAAATGACACAATGTGCAATGACAGATGATTCACCTTTTCTTGATGTACATCCAAAAACAATTAAAAGCAATATATAGCACTTTACAATAATATGCACATATTGTTGACCCCACCATCCTGCCAGCACTAAATGAAATTCCAACCAGCTAGCAAAACCAACAGAGAAACCTGCAAAAGCTCTTAGACAGCTGACTAACCAACATATTGATCTCATATTGCTTTGATTACATATGTGTTGTGTGAGAGAAAACATGTATCTCCATATGACCCCTTTTGTCATCCTAAATCAGCTCCTAAGTTACTTTTTGGCTCTCCAATGTCCTTCAACAAGTATCCATAAGAATCCTTCATCTGTTGTAGTATCGTTTTTGCAACTTTTCTTATGATGATTATATCTTTCACATATACCAGGAGATATTTGTAGTAAGGTCTACCATCCACGCGGTTAGATACCCTCAACCACACATCTGGATCAGCTAAAGAGGAGCTGAAGCCCATGTCTGAAATTCTGCTTCCCAAAAGAACATGCTATGCTGCTCCACTGCTTTTGAGCACATAGATGGCTCGTACAATCATTACTGTGTTTCCTTCATCCTCTCCAAATTCCTTTCCTGCAATTGCATAACATTTTTCTTTGGTCGTTGCATTCAAGTAGGCATTACTTACATCAGTCATTTGAATATCCAAATTGTTTAGTGTGGCGATGATGAAGAAGATGCCAATACTATCACTTGATACTACTTATGTGTAGGTCAGTTCGGTTGGTGTGTTTTTCACATGGCCTCTCGCCACTAGTCTTGTCTTAAGTGTAAAATCAAGTTTCAAATTGAATATCCTTCTCAGGGGTACTGTTGTGTATCCGATCGGTAATGTTTCACTTGGATCCAACACCTTAAATGCAATTCTCACATTTGCCATTTCTTTTCTTATTGCTTGAAACCATAGTGTGTTGTTATTTATCTTGTCCAGTTCCAATGCTTCTTGTACTGTATTGGGTATTTTGATTCCAAATTTGTATCATGATCTCTCCAACCATTTTTTGATGCATTTATTAACCTGTTCTTCTTTTTTAAAGTAAGTGGGACCCACCAATCAAATTCTGACTCATCTATGATTGCATTTGCCTTTGCTTACTCTGCAGTTTCTACCATGTTGGTTTATTTTAATTCTCGTAAAGCCAACCATGAAGTGGTGGAATCTGCCCATTTGACTTCCAGTTCCCAACCTGCTAGAGTCCATTTCTTGTGTCATTTACCTTAGATACTCTACATTGGTCGTCTTTATCTACCACTCCCTTACTCATTCTATGATTAATTATATTGCAGAACAATCTAAACTGATTTTTGTCTCTCTTACGTTTGATGACCTTAGCTATCTCGTTTCTGTCTCCATGAGCTAAATAAATCTCTGCACCTATTAATGTATCAGAACCTTCAACTAGATTCCCTCGTACTTCTTTATTTTGCTGGTCCAATGTCTCTTTATCATATGGTGTTGTTGTCAATGGTTCTACCATGTCTTCTGTTTCATTACATCCATCTTTATCTGTTGTGAACACATGTGGTGATGAGATGAGATGAGCATCAATTGGGGTTAATATTTCATCCAACAGACCAATAAATATTTCCTGGTCTGCCTTTACTTGGCTGTCATTAATTTCTTCATTGGATAAGGGCTTACTGTGGATCATGCTACGATCTTTCCATTTTGTTTTAAAACATAATATGTCATTGCTGGTCAATGTCATGAGCCACACCTAACCATTTACCCAATTATTCTCCATATGTTGGGAATCCTGTAGGTCTCAATATTTTATCCATGAATAAAAGCCAAAGTTCATAAGATGTGAGATGTCTGGGGTGTTTCAGATAACCAATTCTGTATGGGTTCTATCATTTGATTGTCCCCTAGGCATCATTTGTCATAATTCCGCGACATGTTTTATCCCATACTCCCATAGTCATTCTGCGCATCTGCTTGTGTTCATTATGTGCCAGAAAGTGTTTCTCTAGTTCCCTGATTTTGAGCCCTGCCTTATCCTGAAAGGGTGAATGTGGCTCAGTTGTCTGTTCTTGTAATAGGTATATTTTATCACCAAATCCTGATTTACCTCATTATCCTCTTTCGTATTATCAGTTATTATTTTGAGGGGAAATCCGACTGTCACATAGAAATTATTCAATGTGTCATATGCTTCAGCTTTGTTCTTCATCAGGTAGACTTTTACAAAACCTTCTGTCATTACAAATACTTGGGCACAAGTCATGCCATGCATACTTTTCTTGTCTGAGAACATTGTGTCAGAGTAGACCCTTGTCTTGGAAATGGGGTTCTCCCACATCAGGTTGCAGTTTGGAGATAATGCTTCTTCTCTAACCTCGAAAACCTTGTTGTAAGGGTCCCATTCTTTATCTTCTGTAATTTTAGATGGCAACACCCCTCTTATTCTTTATTTGTTAGCAGTCTGCAAGGTATCTATGATATATCACCATACATCGCAAAGTGTATTGTTGTGTTTTCTTGAGACACAAACATACCATGCATACTATTTCTATCATATTTTTTTAGACAGTTATGCACCACCAATCCATTATTCTGGAGCTGGTTTGGATTCATCAATGAGCTGTTGAACTTCCACCAATGAATAGACTTTGCGCGAATACCAGAATGTAAGTTGCCCCATCACTGTGATCATAAGCTGTAGCAGTAGATCAGGGTGGAATCCCGTCACATCACTCAGTTGCCCAGTTTTCTCTAGCAATCTAAAGGTTGCACCTGAGAGCATCATGTCTGCGCGGGTATCTACCTTGCACCTGCCTCTCAACTCATAGCTCATATATTCTTCCATGATGGTTATTTTTCAGAAGATATTCTTCTGTTCAATTGATACAAAGCGCCAAACCATTGGCCCCTTATAACATTGTTAGTTGGGTTTGAGGATTGTCCAGTTTGTAGGGATTTGCTTGATAAATTGAAACCATGTGTGGGTGGTGGTGGTGGAATAATCCCTTGTGGTGGGAAACAATTTGGGTGGTGTTCAATGTTATTTGCATCAATTTATCTTCTTGAATTTCTTGTCTTATTGCATCTCTACCTCTCATCAGAATTGCTCTGTGTCTACTATTTGGCATTTCATTGAGTACTGATGATCAATGAATAGCCTGTCTCCCTCATTTCTATTTTGTTTACGGTCCTTGTGACTAGTGTTATGGCAGCCAAAACAGCCTCTTCCACCTACATATCTTCCTGCATGGGTTTCATACCCATTAGTAATGTTTCTACCACCTCAGTATGGTCGACCTGATCCGCAGCACCCTCGGCCCTGCCCTTGGCCCTGTCCCCAGCCCTGCCCTCTTAGTATCTCTCATCCTCATTCACGTCCCCTGTTTCCGTATCATTCCCCATTGCTGTTAGTATGGATATGTTTTGCTGTTGTGGTTTCTTGTATTGTACTCCCATAGCTGTATTCATGAATGTTGGAAGTAGTGCTGATGCAATGTCTTTAAATTGTATTGCGGCCTATTGTAAGTTTGCTCTTGTTGTAGGGTTCATGATTACGTTTGACTTCTCTGCCATCAATTCTGGTACCTTGATACCTTGTATAAATGCTTGTACTTGAGATACTCCATCCATCCTTGTCCTGCCATAATGCCTGGTGCGCCAGATCCCATAGCACCATCTGTGAATAGTGTATCACTATCCATCATCACCAACTCCATAGTGTTAGAAATGCTTTGGTTTACAATCCTGTTGATGTTGGTTGCAGACAATCCAGAGGGCATCAACTTGTCTCTGAATGCTTGTTGCTCTGTGCTAAATGTTGTCATGTTTATTTGTTTTTGTTTTTTGTTTTTTCTTCTGTGTTTTCTCTGATTGAGATGTGTGCGTTCCAATCTTGTGATTTGCTTAGATGGATTGTTGATATCCTTGAGTAGCTGTTTGAGTTTGATCTCTCTGTTGTTTATATATGCCTTTATCTTCTTTGATTTCGATTTCGCATTAATTCTTGGTTTCTTTGTGGGGATTTGGTTTCTTGGTGGGGATTTCGTGTTAAGGTTTGATTTTTTGTAAGACTTGTGGCTTTTTATTTCGCTTAGTGCCATGTCACGCTAAACTTATGGAGCATTCAGTGCATTGATGGTTCACACTTATACTTTGGAGCAATTATTGCTTCCATATGCATTTATGTATAATACATTTTAGCATTGTTGTTTGTTCTCACTCTTCTCCAGCCTCTTCTGCTTTCATCCAATCATAATGTAGAAATTTTGGACGGTAATCTAATATAATAGATGATGTGTTTAACAAACACAACTGGTCACAATAAACTCTGAGGGCTGTGTAATATTGCTTTCCCTTTTGGCACATAATATCCATCTGTAATTATCTGTAACATTGAATGGCCAGATGTCT
>Ga0209277_10001631_pt1 | contig 10927 bp, 5 predicted proteins | sample JI81AbrownDNA_FD_187503 | JGI IMG/M metagenome (GOLD analysis project Ga0209277, IMG submission 187503) | Wastewater effluent complex algal communities from Wisconsin, to seasonally profile nutrient transformation and Carbon sequestration -... | ecosystem: Engineered > WWTP > Effluent > Algae... | reverse complement strand
TCTCAGAGACATGATTGGACATAAAAGACAGCCCTAGCACAAGAAATCAATGCTTACCACACAGGAGGCTTTAAAGTACTGCATATATTGTGAGATGGGCAATTTGAGAGCATGAGAAATCATATTGAACAAATGGGAATCATGTCAAACATCCCAAGTAGGAATGAACCTGTACCAGAGATAGAAAGACATATCAGAACAGTGAAAGAAAGAGTGCACACAACAGTTAATACATTGCCTTCTGGCAAATACCCCTACATATTATTAGTAGAAGCAGTGTACAACACCATTTTCTGGCTAAACTGTTTCCCAGACAACAACAGCATACATCCTACACTCAGCATGCACACAATAGTGAGCAGATTAAAAATCAACCACAAAAAAACTGCACACTGCAATTTGGTACAAACGTACAAGTACATGAACCACAGAACAATTCTCTTATGCCAGAAAGGCAGGCTCTATGGCCCTCCAACCCATGGGCAATGTGCAAGGGAGCTATTACTTCCAAAATCTACATTCTGGCAAACAAATCATCAGAAACAGATGCACCATACTGCACATGACTAGTGAGGTTATTGCCAAAGTACATCAACTAGCTGTTGCATGTAAGTAATACAAGGGCATAGATTTTACAGACAAGGAAAGGAATGTCATAGACAACACAAGCAAGACAGCAGATGATGAGAACAATGCACTGGCAAGTAAAGGAGTGGCCAAAGATCACGCGCTGGCTATTGCAGCAGTGTATGAAGATGACACATTAGAAGCTACAGGAGTGCACACCAGCAACAAAACAAACATACTACACAACACATAAAACACAAAGTTAGTATCAAGAACATACTACAAAATACAGAAACCACAACAGATAATACAGAGAACATAACAGAAACTGAACAAGGCAACAATGAACAGAATGACAAGTCATACACCCACCAATATGACCACCACCACAATGATGTCTCCATTGAGGAAAATCACCAGAAGACAACTTTCTAACCATAAACAATATGAATATCTTAAAAGAGATGAATGCAGGGCATTTAAACATGGAACCAGAAACTGGAGAAGACACCAATGGACAGGAAGTTAAACAGGACTGACAGCACCAACACAACAAGATGAAAATACTGAAAATCTTTGGAATTTAGATCAAAAGGAAAATTATGAGCTGACAACCTTGATACTAGCTCACAATTTCTAATTTTTATTAGAATACACCTAAACTTTAGTTTATCACTAGGTTATTTGTGTATTTTCAACATCAAAGCCACCACCAACTCACCGGGTCTGTTCTAAGTTTTCTTCTTGCTGCTCTCGTAGATTATCATGACTTTTGATCTTTCGGTAATAGAAGTTGGCCATATTCGTCGTTTTAATGTAGTTTGTGTTTCCATGATGAGTCTTTGCAAAAGTAGGAAGATCGTGTAGACTTGAATGATTTCGCTGTATAATTCTTTTCGATTTATCTTCTTGCTCAGCATCGCCCCTAGTTCCGTCCTCCTCTTCGTCATCACTGTTGTCCATAACGAATAAACCCGATCCCATGGAATTTTGTCTAACCAAACTGCCGCCGGAAAAATTACCCCGCAGTCCTTTGCCTCCCCAACCAGGATTGACCTCGTCACTCAGTAGCAGCGAACCAACAGCAGACAATTTCCCATTCATTAATCCTCCGCCATGCTTTATAGGTATAGCATTAATTTGCTTACTTCCTGCTGATGAGCTGGCCCATTCGTGTAAATAGTCTTGATCTCCGACATTGAGCCCACCGAAGTTTACAAGACTTGGGCTTGTATAAAAACTGGGAACTCGTCTGCCCATTGTCTCCTTCGTCGCATGACCGCGGTCAACTTCCGAGGCATTGTATCGTGAAAGCTGCTTTGCTTCCCATGACTCAACAACTACACGACGTCTCAATTTTTGAACACACCTGTCTAACGTCACCTCAACAGCCATGTGACTCTTGAGGCGTGGTATATGCCTACATTAGAAAACATGAAACTCGTCAGAATCGTTTTAATCTGACTTCAGCTACTGTCAAGCCGCTAGTCATAGCTTACCTCCAGGTTTCTCGCTCTGCAGATTCCACCCATGACTTGAACTCGATTTCCGAGGGATTATATAACAAATAGAAGAAGGACTGTAACAATGACATGTGCCCAGCCCATGGATTAAGAGTAATATCAATGTCCCGGCCAACGTATTCTTGAGTAAAAAACTGAGTGAGAAAGCCCCGTCTTGTCTCCCATATCGGAGCAACACGACTCCCACCAATAAGTTCCACTACATTCCTAATCCAAGCTTTTACCTGATTCTTGATAAAAGAAAGTATCCCTCCAGCAAATTTAATGTATTGGCTGGTCCAGATGGAATGATTCAAACCCAAATCTGAAAACATGACTGCATGCGGATTGACCTGAGAAATTATAAAATGATTGATGTTGAACATCTCTGATAATTGCTGCATGGGCAAGTCGGCCTCCATACTTCCGTCTAAGAAACGCACTCCCGTTGCGCTTTCAAACCGCTCAGTTCCATCAGCATCGCGAACCAGTAGTCGATTAGATTCGAAAACGCCCGGAAGTGACGAAGATGCCACAGCAGCGCTCCAGACCAGAACATGTGGTGCTGTTAGATAATTTAGTAAACGCGGCGGATCGCTTCTATTCTGTGGAGAGACAGTTATGTTTAAAATACGGCCTGACCGATCAAATGCTTCTTGAAACGTGAAGTCTCCTATGTTCACGCGACAGCATTCTCGAAAGTGCTCTGTATCGCTCATGAGCATATCTTTCACCTTAGAACGTCCCCTTGCAATATCAAAAACATGCGATGTGAAATTTCTTAAAACTGCCGGAAATAATAGTTGCCAAATTCTATTTAAAGTGTAAACCTGCTTGATTTGCTGGTCTGAATCCTCACTATCACAGTCCTCGTTGCCAAAGTTTTTCGACCGAATGGGTCGAAAGAAGTCAAGCTTTAGCCTGCCACTATGGCCCGGTGCATCCGTGCCTTTGACTTGGAACAGATCGTTCGTACATTCTTCGGCAGTTCGTGTGCCAATCATAGCACACACGATAGATCCTGCCGAGGCGCCACTCAAGACTCGTGGCATCAATCCATTTTCGAGCAATGCCTTTGCTACACCTACGTGGAAAAAACCTAAAGCTGCACCACCAGAGAACATCATTGCTGTTCGACCATACGCATGGCGTGATTCATTGAAGAACGCCAACCTTGCATCAGTCGGTATTGGATCGTCACCGGGTGACACAGGCGCGTCGCAAATAAATTCCAAACTTGCACAAATGACGTTGTGATAAGTTTCAATAAGAACCTTGCTACCAGCCAAAGCTCTCGTAAAGAGCCCTTCGTGAAGTAATCCAAATTTGTTACGCGCTATCCCACCTCTCAGTGTAAACATTAGATCAAAAATATCTCGGCGACGCATCAAGTGAACGAACTCATCTATTCTAGCTGAGACACGATCTGCTTCGTAGAGTTGGCATTCGGGCTCTGATCTCCAGATATCGTTGCCTTGCATAGCATCAATTTGTTCCGCTATGTTCATCCACTCATCTTGTGTAGTTGCCGTGTTTTGTTGCGACTCTAGTTGACGAATTTTCCGAGATCTTGAAGAAAACCTTGAAGTTACACCTTTGCATACATGGTACAGTTGTTCTGCAGTCATCTATATATTAATAGGCATGGAACGCAGATTGAGCAAAGTTTTCATGAAAAATGAACCAAATACAAGACGAAACGAAACTTACAGCACCTGCTTCTAGAGCAATCGAGATCATGAGTTGTTTTGCAATTACCTGCGGGGTAAATAGCACATCTATGCAGTAATAGAGACAATATTGTAAATGCGGGATATTTGATATTGCTATTTTGCAGGCCCTGGAGGGGAAAAGAGTTACATAGCGAAAGTTAAGAGTGAAATTCAAAGAAAAAAAGTTATCTCATATAGGTCACTCACTCATCCAGAGCTGATTGTGCCCATCGGGCATCGAATGTACTCTGCGAATGAAACGATGGATCGCTTGAATGATCCATCTTTTTGCACAATTTTTCGTTTCTTCGTATGCAGTCCACACTTCTTCAAATCTTTTCTTGGTTAAAAGAATTTCATGCAGATGTGCATCAACTTTTTTGCCCGGTCAAAACTGAATCTAAATATCTTTATGATTTCATCATCAAATCATCATCATCTCCTCTTCAACTTTGCGTTAAATGACAACCTAATAGTGAGTGACTAATTTAATGAATTTCAAAAACCTGACCGAAATTTGCGTTTTCATTTGTGTGTAATCTATTCTTTTCGAACAACCTCAAATACGCACATAGAGACCTTGTCAAAACATGAGAATTCTGTGTAGCCAAGGCTATGGGGCAATAACCGCATTTAAAGTACTCTTGACACCTTTTCAAAATTTACGAGTGACGCGCTGCTCTTTTCTATGCGTCGAGGCGAAAAATCTGCCTATACATATAATTAAACATTCTTTAATTACAAGGACATGAGAAAAACTACCGTTAGTTGAGTTAATTTGCCTCATGCAAGACATGAGATAAACGAACTGAGTCAATTTACCCAAAGCAAACATGAGGTAAACAAACTGAGTTTATTTACCTGAAGCAAGACATGAAATAGGCAAAATTAGGTGTGAACTAGCTAACCGAAATGTTAATTTTTTAATAAGAACAGAATTAATTCCTCCACTTTTTCTATTTTATTTCTCGCTTACATTTAACTTATCATTACATGACTCCAGTATCTCTCCCGTCGTCTGTTTCAACAAGATCTTCTCCATTATTCCAAACCTCGTCGGTATTGTTTTCTGGGCTTACACCATTACTATCTCCCACCATATCTTCTTCGTCGGGCACAAGGACTGTAGCAGTGACAATTGGAACAGGTAGCTTTCCATTTTCCTTCACTGACGTCCAGCCTTCTCGAGGGGGGAGCTGAGCGCCATGAGCGTCGCTCATGTTGCAAGACGCCCAATAAAAGTCGGTATCTTTGTTGGTTCCTGGCATAACACCGCGGGGTACAATGGATATGAACCATTTGCGTGACCTATCGAGCAACTGACATCGATAAAGGGCAAAAGATTGCTCTTTACCTTCGAAAAGTCCTATTTTGGTGAATTTAGGAACACAATCTACAGTTCCAGTATTGTGATACTCTCCATTTATGGCTTGAACTCCTGCGCCCGACACCACAACTTTTTTGCAAGGTACAGCTGGTATGACATTCTCTGTGGGATCAAAACGAAACTCTTCCTCTTCGTCCTCAGATTCATTTCCAAAGCCTTGATTCATATCTGAATCCGAATATTGGGGATGGTTTACATTTACTGCTGCAGGGTGAATGGAACCATCTCGTAAGACTTCTCGCACACGATTGGGCTCCCTTGGTTGCTCCATCCAAGACCAATATTCACGATTTTGCTTCATCCACTCAGCCACTGGTTTTAAGTGGTGCAAGATTTTCACCAGCTCGACGTAACGGTCTAGAGCTGAAGGAACGTGATAGTCTGTTGAATATTGAGGTGTTCGCCACAGAGACAACTCTTTAGCTGCGATCATAATTCCAACACCAGATTCTGCATATGGATGTGACCTATGGGTACTCAGCATGGTGGTTTTTATCCGCTCTTGTTGCTTCGAATCGGGAATGGAAAGCAGAACCTTGAAAATCTGAACAAATTAAGAATATTGTAAGCAAGAAACATCAACAAACTTGGTGCAACATACTTGACATAACCTACCATCAAGCAAGTTCCTATGAGATCTGAGCCGTTAGCTCCAGTTGGAGCTTGACTCAGAAGCTCAAGACTCTCGATCAGTATAGGAGAAGAATCTTTCTCATATGAAGACGCAGCGAGAATATATTCAAGAACCTCTCCTATGTCTTTATTATGCTGAGGGTGATGGAATGCTGGAGGGAAATATAGGTGATAAGAGTTCATACCTAGCTCGGCCAAAGGTCCTAACTGCTGGGTTGGCAAACCTCCATGAGTCAGAAGGTGAGCAACGTCCAATGCTACACTCTCATGAGTGTCGAAATAGCCTCCTTCAGGAGCTTTCCGAATTCGGGCTTCTTTGGGACGACGACTAAGATCGGGCCTGAATCCGAAAGTATTGAGGTCAGACCGTAGCTTACAATGAAAACAAAACAACAGGAGTTAGCAACTTGATTCGGTTTAGTATACCGTAACATGACTCAGATCATACCTGTGCTTCATTGGCTAAAGCGGAATCCCTGTAGTAATCTTGGAATCCATCAAGAGTCAACACTCGAGTCTCTTTACAGCCTTCACGATACAGTATACTATCGTATTTTGCGAGTTTTTGTACAATTTTCTGTGCAGCATGGGCCCTATGGTCAATTCCACAACGTTCCATATAACGGTTAATTTCCATTTGGCCCATACCATTCAGAGCATGCGATTTGGATTCCTCAAAGATTGTTTTCAAAGCATCTTTAGCTTTGTCGGTTAAAAAGGTTCTACTTTTGGGCCCGACCATTTCTTCGAGTATTCTGTCTCTTCTTGTACAAGAAAACCCGATCACACAAGCTAGCGATTCATATAGCAGCAAGAAATCGGGTTCATATCTCTCGGTAACTTTGGGGGATTGCAAATTGTTTCCGCTTCCCATTCCTTGAGGTAGCATGATGTGAGAAACAGATCCTTCGGGTCTCACCATCAGAGAGGCCGCGTCTTGCGAAAGTGTGGCACCTGGGAATGCAGCCTTCAATGGCTGTGCACAGTTTTCACGAACGGCTAGACATGTCAATCTAGCAGGAAACTGTGAGGCAACTAGGGCCTTTCGAATTGTCTCACTTTCACAACTTAGTTCGCGCAGTACGTAAAAAATGTCAACACTGAATCTCCACAAACGCGGGCAAAATTCCGTATAGCTAGCTAAGGCGGATAGAATTATGCCAATTGTAGAAACAGTATCGTTGCCAATGCCATCCACTGATTCTAATTGTTCCCATTCTGCTTGTAGCTTCGTTGGTACAGGATGAGGACTTATCTCACCAGTAGTCATACCACTTTCATACACAGCCATCTGGTGTTTCCATGAACCTATCCAAGTGTGAAGCTTCAAGTTCTCTTCTTCGTTGGCTGCATATTTGAGGATAGCAGCTACAATTATTTTGATTGCAGCCTTTCGGGAAGTATCATCGGGACAATCTGTACAATACTTCCTTAACCAGTTGGTGCTGATCGATGCTGTTCTCTTAGCAAGTTCACTTACTAGCCATTTGGCTGCGTCCATATCTACATCAAAAACATTACAGACTCTTGAACACCAATCATTTACACTGAGTTTATCAGAAGAATGCAAGAGCACATCAAACACATAACGTAATGAAACCTGAAGAAGTGCAAGACGCCAAGTAGCATTCGCGTCAGCTTTCGGGGAGACGCGATGTGGTACTGGAGAAAGATCCATCTCGTCACCATCAGACAAGGAAGTATGCCCACAGGGTGCCAGCAGATTTTTCAAAAAAATTTGGAATTCGCCGTCAGCCAAGAACTCATGCCAACCATGAGTTGTATTAGATCTTCGCACATCTGCTTGAAACACATCATAACCGTTGGTGTATTCTGCTAAGTTGCAATCCTCTTCCATAGAACAATCAGACACCTCATTGTCTTCGTTCGTGGTTCCGTGGATTTTCTTAACTTTTTCATAAAACAACATCAAAGCATTGGCGAATTGGTCGCTCTCTACGAAATGTACTTGCCCGTTGGGCCACTTTGCCTCTTTCTTTAGCTTTCCACCAAAACATTCAACTTCTATGTTGGCCGGATCAAAGGGCGTAACATCCTCGTCGTCAAATCTGTACCATTTTTCACTTTCTTCACCCTCTACCGGAGCTCTGTCTTTAATGTAACTATAGTAATGTCCGCCCTGAGCTACCCCTGCGTGAACTAATACTCCAACAAGTTGATACTCGTAATCCTCGTCGGGTAAAGCGGCTAGGGGATCTGGCCAGTCGTCCATTGTTTCGTCACCATCATTAGCGGAATTCTTATCCTTTCCATTGCTCTTGGCATTGTCAAGGGCCTCTACTCCTTCTAGGGTGTATTTCTTCATGTTTAGTGTGTGCCCAAAGGCGAGCCTGCTGTTCAACTTGACTGTCTCAAAGGTGTTAAAGTCTAGGTCAAATCGTTTTAAAGAGAGGACCAGAACATCTGGCAAAGCGGATATCGCAGTTCTAAGAATTGTATCACATTTTTTCTTACAACGATCGCAAAATACTTTGTTATCTCCTTCCATATATTCCACCTCACACATCGTTTCAAGAGCTTCATGAATATCAGATTTTCCTCTAATCTGACAGTCTATATTCATCTGATTTTCTTCACGATTCGTCTGTTGAAATCAAGATAAGATATGTTATATGAACTGAAGTGAGCTAGTGTGAGATGCAATTGGTGCTTACCTTGAGACCGCACTCCTTGCATAATTTCTGTTTCGTCTGTTTCAATCCAAAAGTATTTTCAAGAAATTTGAAGTGCTTCGGTGCGTATCGCTTTAAAGGAACTTCCAACCTATCTAATAGCTTCATGGCATATTCAGAGGCATCATTTTGCTGCCATACGTCGAACTCTAGTTTAAGACAAGTGCTGGCCTCTACAAGTGCACGAGGATCAAAGCAGCGACCTCTAGTGCCCTCCTCTAGATGTACAAATGTGCGTTGAATCTCTTCCAAGAGGCGTCGAGCGCATGCCTGTTCATCATTTTCTTCAGGATGCGCTTTTCCTTCTGATACAATTGTTTCACTGGAGTTTTCGCCGGCGGAACCATTCTCGTGAGCAACAATGACATCGAAAATGCCAGTTTCTTTTCCTGGGCGCCCCTCTGTCAGCGTGAACTCCTCAAGCATATCTGGTGGAGCAGACTGGATCTCTTCGTTCATTCGCTGCTGATGCAGCTGAATTTGCTGTTGCTGATGAGTGTTGGATCGGTTGGCCACGGTATGCAGTGGCATTTGGCAGTAGCGTATTGCATGCATACCTGTCAACTCATCATATCCTTCGACGACTGCCTCGTACGCAATGCCAGTGGCCCACTGTAGTGAAATACGTTTTCCAACTAATTCTGCACCTTTGACCACGACGCTTCCGCCAGCTGATCGCAGTGATGAAGGAATGGGGGCAGAACATATCTTCTTCCGCAAGTCGGACATCATGAAAAGTTGTTGCAGAAACGAGTTCATGTAGCAGGTGCAGCCTTGGTTCCTCAATCCAGAGTACTTGGAGACATTAGCCTGTGCCCTGGAATTGTCGGAGTCTGTAGCGTTCACTCCCCATCGATGTCGAAGAAATGGAGCTGCAGAGTTCACTATTTCAACTATTCTGTTGACCAACGCAAGGTAACCTACATTACTTTCACAAGCTCTTGCAGCGGCAGCAACAGCTTCAAATCCAAGTTGGCGGGATAGTTTATCACAACAAGGCGGTGCAAGTGAGGGATTCTCAGCTGAAGATAAATAACCATCGAACAAGGCACTCATAATATCGATCAAGGCGGCGTCTTCAGTGTTATTTATGGAGGACTTGGACCACGTCTTTGATCCAGCAGCTTCGCGAAGAAGAGGCGCTCCGTCCACAAGGGCAGCACCTCCACAGGAATCAATAATGGCGTGTAGCAACTGCAGGCATCCACATAGAACTCCTGTAGCGCTGTCAATTGCGGCTGCGGCATTTGTAAGTTGAGGTTGGGCTGCAATTTTTTCACATGTCGCCGTTCCCAGATTTTTCAACATCCCGGGATCAATACCCTTGCTGCCCTCAACGAGCTCCCTCAGTACTGCGAAAAATTCCTCCGTATAATCAGAACCCACATTAATTTCCTTCAAGGCTTCAGCCAGCCAAGGCAAAGCATGATACTGTAAACTCGAAAGAACGAGCTCTTGGGCACTCTTCCTAACTCTAGCTGCGGTGCTGAGTGACGCTGCTGCCATGAAGGTTGTGTTTTGCCTCAGGAGCAATCGAGTAACAAATGTTTCAGACAATTTGTCTGGAAGATTGACGAAGTAAATGGTCTCGTCATCTGCGGATTGATATTTCAAGAGTAATCGGGCCATGGAAAGAGCATCCAAAATCGTCGAGTCACAGACGTCGGGATCAGATACTACAACTTCCACTAAACGACGAAGCAAGTTTCTAGAGTCCTTCTTGCTCAGATTTTCTAGTAATGTCTTTCCTATATCGTCAAGTTCAGGTAGTCCGTCGGTCAAAATGACATTTTCTATGCCATTTCCGAAGAAGCAACATTTCAACACTCTTAAGGCCACTGCATCGCCACGACGTGTTCGCCTGCTTTGGCTTCCGGTGTTCTTTTGATTACTTCCTTGAGTAAATAGACGCAGAAAGGCTTCAAAACCACCGGTTGAGATGAAACCTTTTCGAAAGGCAGTCGATTCTGTTTTCATGTCCGCCGTCAAACGAATCTTGGTTGAAGATTCAGGTATGCTGCAGAGGACTTCGGGAGCAGGCTGAAGAAATGAATCGACAACTTGCATCGTGTATACAGACCTATGCAAACAACTTCCATCTAACATTGATCCCCATTCTTCGTTGTTCTGTGGCATATCCACAGCCATCGCATCACTATCGTCGGATTCTACAGGGACCACAGATGCGTGCAGTTTTGCACCCGCAAGAGCTCTAACCCTCTCAACGATGCTAGGGTTAGAGGGCATCGCAAGAAGTAAATCCCAGACGAGTCTTGACGAGTCCTCTTTCGCCTTTGCTCCGAGATTATTCATGTTTTCGTCTTGATGTATAGGCAAGGCTTCAAGAACAGACAGAAGCGTGTCGAAATAACGATCTTTTCCATCTTGCGCAACATCTTCTGCAAACATTTTGGCTAAATCAAAACAAGCCCT
>Ga0209277_10001630_pt1 | contig 10929 bp, 11 predicted proteins | sample JI81AbrownDNA_FD_187503 | JGI IMG/M metagenome (GOLD analysis project Ga0209277, IMG submission 187503) | Wastewater effluent complex algal communities from Wisconsin, to seasonally profile nutrient transformation and Carbon sequestration -... | ecosystem: Engineered > WWTP > Effluent > Algae... | reverse complement strand
TGCCCGGACAGCCAGTAGTGCGAGTGGACGAGGTCGAACCAGCCCTCGGGCCGGGCGGCCTCGGCGCGCATGACCCCCGCCGTGACGGCGCACAGCTGCCCCGGCAGGTCCTGCTTGAGCAGGCCCTCGAAGGGTCCGGCGGTGACATGGCGGACCGTGACGCCCGGGGACGTCTCGACCGTCGGGGGCAGGGCGGACGAGGTGGCGCGGGTGAAGATCTCGACCTCGACGCCCGACTCGGCGAGGCGCCGTGCCGTCTCGACGACGTACACGTTCATCCCGCCGGCGTCACCGGTGCCGGGCTGGTCGAGCGGCGACGTGTGGATGGACAGGACGGCGATCCGGCGGGGGACCAGCCGACGGCGGGCCGAGTCGAGACGGGTCGTGTTGACCAAGCTCCTCACCGCCCCTCGCCACCGGCCGCTGACCGGCCTGCTGCCAGCACAACTGTCGCGAAGTCTGGCCTATTCCGCTGACGGCGGCCACCTGTCAGGCGAGGGAGACCCCGACGTACGGCTCGCCGGTGACGATCGTGACGACCCGGCGGGTCACGGAGACGGCGTGGTCGGCATAGCGCTCGTAGTAGCGGGAGAGGAGCGTGACGTCGATCGCCGCCTCGACTCCGTGGCTCCACGCCGGCATGAGCACGATGGTGAACAGCTCCCGATGGAGCCGGTCGACCTCGACGTCGTGCCGGGCGATGTCGGCCGCGAGCGACACGTCCTGGGTGGCGATCACCGAGCCGGTCTTCGACACGATGGCCTCGGCCAGCCCGCCCATCTCCGCGAAGGTGCCGCGAAGCTCCTGGGGGATGGACGGCCGCGGGAAGCGGAGGCGCGCCTGCTTCGCGACATGCTCGGCGAGGTCGCCCATGCGCTCGAGGGAGGCGGCGATGCGGAGGGCGCCGATGACGACGCGGAGGTCCTCGCCGGCCGGATGCTGCAGGGCGATGATGTCGAAGCACCGCTCCTCGACGTCCCCGGTGAGCGTGTCGATCTGGGCGTCGGCGTCGATGACGGACTCGGCGAGGCTCAGGTCGGCGTCGAGCAGCGACTGCGTGGCCCGGTTCATCGCCGACCCGACCAGTCGCGTGATCTGCACGAGCTCGGCGTAGACGGGGTCGAGCGAGTTCAGGTGGGACGGTGTCATGCGCTGCTGCTCCTCGTATGGGGCGGGGACCCCGGCCTGTCGCCCCCACCAGGGGCGCGAGTCGTGCGGCCACCATATGCCTGCCCCCTTGCATCGCGGAGACCCCCGGTGAACAGGAGGGGGACGGAGGATGAACACCCGGATCACGAGGTGAACGCTGGGCGAATCCTTCGTCCCCGCGGGTCGCGATCGACGGGGGTGGTGCCCGGGCCCTCCTATTGTTTGTCTCGTGGCCAATAGACAGCGCTCCGGCGCCGCTGCTGCGGGTGCCGGCGTGACGCCACGCCGTGCTGCCGGGGGACGCCCGGCGATCCCGGACGAGGTCATCCGCGTCCTGAGCGTGCTGCCGTCCGCGTCCATGGTGGTGGATCCCGACGGGCTGGTGCTGCGCTCGAGTGCTCGTGCCACGGCGCTCGGCCTGGTGAACCGCACGGCCGTCACCATCCCCGACATCGTCCACCTCATCGAGCGCGTGGCCGTCGACGGCCACGCCCGCGAGCAGGAGATGCGGGTCCGGCGCCCTCCGCTCGGGCGCGAGCTCCTCGAGCTGCGCGTGCGGGTCGCGGCCCTGGGCACCGGGGCCATCCTCGTCCTCATCGACGACCTCGCTGAGGAGCGGCGCGTCGACGTGGTGCGGCGCGACTTCGTGGCCAACGTGAGCCACGAGCTCAAGACGCCCGTGGGCGCGCTGTCGCTGCTGGCGGAGGCGGTGCTGGCCGCCAGCGACGACCCCGTGCAGGTGCGGCACTTCGCCGAGCGGATGACGACCGAGGCCAGCCGACTGAGCCACCTGATCCAGGACGTCATTGACCTGTCGCGGCTGCAGGGTGACGACCCGCTGACGCACGCGGAGGTCGTCGACGTCGACGACCTCGTCCTGCGGGCCCTCGAGGAGGTGCGCAACCTGGCCGTGCGGCACGAGATCGAGCTCGTCACGGGCGACCCCAGCGATGCCGTCGTCTACGGCGACCTCGGACAGCTCCTGACGGCCGTCCGCAACCTGCTGAGCAACGCGATCGCATACTCCCCCAACCACACGCGCGTGGCCATCGGAGTGCGGTCGACTGACGCCATCGTGGAGATCTCGGTCAAGGACCAGGGGATCGGCATCCCGGTCAACGACCTCGACCGGATCTTCGAGCGGTTCTACCGGGTCGACCAGGCGCGCTCGAGGGTGACGGGAGGCACGGGCCTCGGCCTGGCCATCGTCAAGCACGTGTGCCAGAACCACGGCGGCGAGTGCACGGTCTGGTCCGAGCCGGGCGTCGGCTCCACCTTCACGCTGCGCCTGCCCTCGTACCAGTCGTCCACGCCCTTCGACCGCGACAGCCACGAGCTGTCGGTCGAGGTGCTCGCCATCCCCACAGGAGAGGTGCCGTCGTGACCCGTGTGCTCATCGTCGAGGACGAGGAGTCGTTCTCCGAGGCCCTGTCCTTCATGCTGCGGCGCGAGGGCTACGAGGTCGAGGTCGCGGCCGACGGGAACGACGCCGTCGACCTCTTCGAGCGCCGCGGGGCCGACCTCATCCTTCTCGACCTCATGCTGCCGGGCATTCCCGGAACCGAGGTCTGCCGGACGATCCGGCTGAAGTCCCAGGTCCCGATCATCATGCTCACGGCCAAGGACGGCGAGATCGACAAGGTCGTCGGCCTCGAGATCGGCGCCGACGACTACGTCACCAAGCCGTTCTCGTCCCGGGAGCTGCTCGCGCGGGTCCGCGCGGTGCTGCGGCGGCACGGCGACGTGGAGGAGCTACTTCCGCTGACGGTCGAGGCGGGGCCCGTCCGCCTCGACGCCGACCGGCACATCGTGACGGTGCGGGGCGATGTCGTGTCGCTGCCGCTCAAGGAGTTCGACCTGCTCGAGTTCCTCGTGCGCAACGCCGGGCGCGTGATGACGCGGGCGCAGCTCATCGACCGCGTGTGGGGCTCGGACTACGTCGGCGACACCAAGACTCTCGACGTCCACGTCAAGCGGCTCCGCGCCAAGGTCGAGGAGGATCCCGCGAACCCCGTGCACCTGATCACGGTGCGGGGATTGGGCTACAAGTTCGAGGCCTGAGGGTCAGCCTGCGGGGACCGCGGCCTGGGGCGGGTTCGGGGCGATGCCCTCGTAGTAGCCCACCGGGGGAACGCTGAGGACCGACATCGACACGAGTCCTGCCTCGGCGAAGCCGAGCTCGACGGGCACGTAGACCGACGTGGCCACGTCGATGCCGTAGGCGTTGATCCAGTGCTCGGAGTCGAAGCCGAAGGAGATGGACGCGCCGGGGGCGAGGTCCGTGCCGCCGGCGGTGATGTCGGCGGGTGCCCCGTCGATGGTGGCGTACACGAGCCGGTCGGCGACGGGCCCGGTGTTCACGATGCGGGTGGTCAGGGTGGCGGACCGGGAGCCCTCGGGGCCGAGCACGAGCGTGGCGTTCTCGATGTGGATCGCGCCGGCCTGGGCGGCGACGCCGTTGCCCGAGTTCATGGTCGCCTGCATGGTCGTCGTGGCTCCCAGGCCGTTGAAGCACCCGGCGAGGGCGGGGCTGAGGAGGACGAGGGCGGCGACGGCGGCGACGTGGATGCGCTTCACGGGCACACAGTAGCGAAAGGGTCCACCCGAGGCGGCGCCTCCCGGCAGCCTCCGGCGCGCGGGAGAGGGGCCCGGATCCCCGTGGTAACCTTGACCCCCTGAGAAAGGGGCTCTCCTCTATGACGTTCAACGTCGGCGACACGGTTGTCTACCCGCATCACGGGGCGGCCGTCATCGAAGCGGTCGAGATTCGGACCATCAAGGGGGAGGACCGCCACTACCTGGTCCTGAGGGTCGCCCAGGGCGATCTGACGGTCCGGGTGCCCTCCGACAACGTCGATCTGGTCGGCGTCCGTGACGTCGTCAACGCCGAGGGCCTGGACCGCGTGTTCAACGTGCTGCGCCAGCCCTACACCGAGGAGCCGACCAACTGGTCGCGCCGCTACAAGGCCAACCTCGAGAAGCTCGCCTCGGGCGATGTCATCAAGGTGGCTGAGGTCGTCCGCGACCTCTGGCGCCGCGAGCGGGAGCGCGGACTGTCCGCGGGCGAGAAGCGCATGCTCGCCAAGGCCCGCCAGATCCTCGTCAGCGAGCTCGCCCTCGCGGAGAAGACCAACGAGGTCAAGGCTGAGGCCATCCTCGACGAGGTCCTCGCGTCCTAGGCGGCCGCGGCCGTATGAGCACCTCCTCCACGGGTCGCACTGCTGTCCTGGTGCCCGCTGCCGGGCGCGGTGAGCGTCTCGGACCCGGCGCCCCGAAGGCCCTCCGCCCCCTGGGGGGCATCCCCATGCTCGTGCACGCCGTGCGCGCACTTGCGGCCAGCCGGATCGTCGACCTCGTCGTGGTCGCCGCCCCCGAGGACAGTGCCGAGAGCGTCGCGTCGATGCTGGCCGAGCAGTCCTTCCTCGCCGAGGTGGTGGTCGTCACCGGGGGCGACACGAGACAGGACTCCGTGGCCCGGGCCCTGCTCACCCTTCCTGACGACGTCGACGTCGTCCTGGTGCATGACGCCGCCCGTCCGCTCGTGCCCGTCGAGGTCGTCACGGCGGTCGTGGCCGCCGTCCGCTCGGGTCACCCTGCTGTGGTGCCGGGCCTTCCTGTCGCCGACACCATCAAGCGGGTCGATGCCGCCGGCGACGTGGAGTGCACGGTCGACCGCGCCCCCCTGCGCGCCATCCAGACCCCCCAGGGCTTCGACCGCCAGGTCCTGCAGAGGGCGCATGCGACGGCCGACCTCGACGCGGCCGCAGCCACCGATGACGCCGGTCTCGTCGAGCGGCTGGGCCTTCCGGTCCACGTCGTTCCGGGACATGAGGAGGCCTTCAAGGTCACCACCCCCTTCGACGTCGTGATCGCCGAGGCCGTCCTCGCCCGACGGAGGGCCGCCGGTGCCGTCTGACGCGCTGCCGATGGTCGGGATCGGCACCGACGTGCACGCCTTCGCCGAGGGCCGTCCGCTGCGCATCGCCGGACTGCTCTGGCCGGGCGAGACGGGCCTCGCCGGGCACTCCGATGCCGATGTCGCCGCGCACGCGCTGTGCGACGCGCTGCTCTCGGCCGCGGGCCTCGGCGACCTCGGATCGGTGTTCGGGGTCGACGATCCGGCGTGGTCCGACGCCTCCGGAGTCTCGCTGCTCGCGCATGCTGCCGGCCTCGTGAGGGAGGCCGGGCTGCGCATCGGGAACGCCAGCGTGCAGGTCATCGGCAACCGGCCCCGCATCGGGACGCGTCGGCAGGAGGCCGAGGACGTGCTCAGCGCCGCCATCGGGGCCCCCGTCCGCGTCTCCGGCACCACGAGCGACGGGCTCGGCCTCACGGGTCGCGGCGAGGGCATCGCGGCCATCGCCGTCGCCTGCGTCGTCGCCGGCTGAGCGCCTGCCCGTAGCCTTGCCCCCGTCCGTCCCACGCTGAGGAGTCCGTCATGACTGCCCTTCCTGTCGAGTCCTACCCGCTGTTCGACGGCATCGAGTTCGCCTCGATCGGCACGCTCCTGCCGAACGGCTGGCCGCACCTCGCCGTGGGCTGGATCGCCCGCGACGGCGACGACGTGCTGATCTCCACCGTGAAGGGCCGCCGCACCCACCTCAACCTGGTGTCGGACCCCCGGATCACCGTGCTCGTCAGGCCGGAGGCGAACCCCTACTCCTACATCGAGGTGCGCGGCACCGCCACCCTCACCGAGGAGGGCGGTCGCGAGCTCATCGATGCGCTCGCGCTCAAGTACCGCGGCTGGGAGCGCTACCCGGCGGATGACGGCACGGACAACGTGCGGGTCGTCGTGCGGATCACGCCCGAGAAGGTCGTTTTCCACTAGCAGGACCCTCGGTGGGGTCCGGGCGCGCATGCGCGGGACGGGCACCCGGCCGGCGGTCGGTACTGTTCGGCCTGTGGCTCTCCGGTTCTACGACACCTCAACCCGGTCCGTTCGGGACTTCGTCCCCCTCGAGGCGGGGCGTGCGGGCATCTACCTGTGCGGGGCCACCGTCCAGGCGCCGCCGCACGTCGGGCACATCCGCAGCGGGGTCGCGTTCGACGTCATCCGGCGCTGGCTGACCGCCAAGGGGCTCGACGTGACGTTCGTCCGCAACGTCACCGACATCGACGACAAGATCATCCACAACGCCGGCCACGAGGACGTGCCCTACTGGGTGATCGCCATGCGCAACGAGCGTGCCTTCACCCGCGCCTACGACGCCCTCGGCTGCCTGCCCCCGACCTACGAGCCCAGGGCCACCGGCCACATCCCCGAGATCGTCGCGCTGATGCAGAGGCTCATCGACTCCGGCCACGGCTATGCCGCGGGCGGCGACGTCTACTTCGACGTGCGGTCCTTCCCGGGGTACGGCGCCCTGAGCGGCCAGCGCATCGACGACATGCTGGCGGCCTCGGACTCGGAGGCGCTGGCCAAGCGCGACCCGCGCGACTTCGCCATGTGGAAGTCGGCCAAGCCCGGCGAGCCGCTGTGGGAGACGCCCTGGGGACCGGGCCGCCCCGGCTGGCACATCGAGTGCTCGGCCATGGCGGAGAAGTACCTCGGTGCATCCTTCGACATCCACGGCGGCGGCGTCGACCTCGTGTTCCCGCACCATGAGAACGAGATCGCCCAGTCGAAGGCCGCCGGCGACGGGTTCGCCAGCTACTGGCTGCACAACGCCTGGGTCACCACCTCCGGCGAGAAGATGAGCAAGTCGCTCGGCAACTCCCTGCTCGTCGACCAGGTGCTGACCCGCGTGCGCCCGGTGGAGCTCCGCTACTACCTGGCGGGCTCGCACTACCGGTCGATGCAGGAGTACTCGGACGAGTCGGTGGCCGATGCGGGGCAGGGCTATCGGCGCATCGAGGGCTTCCTCACGCGCGCGGCCGAGCGGCTGTCGATCACCGGTGATCCCACCGTGCGCGCCGACGCGCGTCCGGCCGCCTTCGACGATGCGATGGACGACGACATCGGCGTGCCCCAGGCACTGGCGGTGCTGCACGACAGCGTGCGCCGGGGCAATGCCGCACTCGCCGCCTCGGATGCCGACGCCGCTCGCGTCGCGTTCGACGAGGTCGTGGCGATGGTCGACGTGCTCGGGCTGAACCCCTGGGCCCAGCCCTGGGTCTCTGGGACGAAGGGCACTGCTGGCCGCGAGACCGAGGTCATCGACGCGCTTGTCCAGGTCGTGCTCGCCCAGCGGCAGGACGCACGTGCACGCAAGGACTTCGCGGCGGCAGACGCCATCCGCGACGGACTGGACCGGATCGGCATCCGGGTCGAGGACACCCCGCAGGGCGTCCGCTGGTCGCTGGACGACTGAACCCGGGAGGGCAGAACCATGGCAGGCAACTCACAGCGCCGCGGCGCGATGCGTAAGGACGGCACCAAGAAGGGCGCAACCACCGGTTCGGGCGGCCAGAAGCGGCAGGCCCTCGAGGGCCGCAAGCCGACGCCCAAGGCGGTCGACCGGCCGCACCATCCCGCGGCGCGGCGCGAGCGGGCCGCCCAGAAGCGGGCCGAGAGCGGCGCCCGTCGCGGCGGGGCCGCGGGTGCGGCTGCGGGTGGCCGCGGAGGCAGTCGTCGTTCGTCGGGCAGCATGCTCATGGGCCGCAACCCCGTGGTCGAGGCCCTGCGCGCCAAGGTGCCCGCGTCCGCGCTCTACGTCCAGACGAAGCTCGAGGCCGACGACCGCTGGCGCGAGGCGATGCGCCTGGCCGTCAGCGCCGGCATCCCCATCCTCGAGGTGGCCAAGACCGAGCTCGACCGCATGACCCAGAACGGCGTCCACCAGGGGCTGGTCCTCACGATGCCGGAGTACGTCTACGCCGACGCCGCCGACCTCGAGCAGGGCACCCTCATCGTCGCGCTCGACGGGGTCACGGACCCCCGCAACCTCGGCGCCATCGCCCGCTCTGCAGCGGCGTTCGGCGCCGACGGGATCCTCATCCCCACGCGCCGCTCGGTGGGGGTCACCGCGTCGGGCTGGAAGACGTCCGCGGGGGCACTGGCCCGGGTGCCGGTGGCACAGGTGACGAACATGACGCGCGCCCTGGAGTCCTTCCAGAAGCGGGGCTTCACGGTGGTCGGCCTGGCGGCGGATGCCGACGCCGCCCTCGCCGAGCTGTCGGCGGACGTCCTCACCGATCCCGTCATCGTCGTGATCGGCGCCGAGGGGGCCGGCCTCTCCCGGCTCGTCGGCGAGACGTGCGACTGGCGCGTGAGCATCCCCATGGTGGCGGGCATGGAGTCGCTCAATGCCTCGGTCGCCGCCGGCATCGTGCTTCAGGCGGTGTTCGCGGCCCGGTCCTGATCGTCGGGGATCGACTCCTCGTCCGGCACCTGATGGCGGACGAGCCAGGTGCCGACGAGCGGGAACACGAGCACCGACAGGGCGCCGGCGCCGACTAGGGCCGCCGCGTTGCGCGGATCCATGATGCCTGCGTCGACCTCGATGCTCGTCACCGCCACGATGATCGGCAGGGCCGTGGCCACCAGGAGGGCGAACCGTCCGCGTTGTCGCGGTGCGGGGATCGCCTTGCGGTAGATGAGGAACTGGGGGATGCCCCGGACGACGAGCAGCAGGACGAAGAACAGGATGAGTCGACCCGGGCTCTCGACGATGGAGATGATGTCGAGGTTCGCTCCCGACACGACGAAGAACAGCGGGATGAGGAACCCGAACCCGATGGCCTCCATCTTGGTCTGCAGCGAGGACTCCTCTGAGGGCGGCGAGAATCGCCGCACGATGATGCCCGCCACGAAGGCGCCGAGCACGACGTCGAGGCCGAAGTCGCTCGCCAGCGCCAGCAGCGTGATGAGCAGCAGCATCGTGAAGCGGAGCGCCGTCTGGGAGCTCGTGTGATGGCCCCGCTCGAGGATGGCGCGGACGCGGTCGCCGGCGAGCCGCGCGGGCAGGGTGGCGAGGCCGAACGCGACGAGGCCGAAGGCGCCCAGGCTGATGAGCGCCACGAACGAGGACTGGGTGCCGAGCAGCACGGAGATGGCGATGATCGGCCCGAACTCGCCCCAGGCACCGGCCCCCATGAAGAAGGTGCCGAACCGGGTGTTGAGCTGCCCGCTGTCGCGGAGGATCGGCAGCAGCGTGCCGAGGGCCGTCGACGTCAGGGCGATCGCGACGCCCAGGGTGTCGTGGACGGCGCCGCTGAGGCTCAGCGCGAACGAGAACGCGGCGGCCAGCAGCAGGGACACGCCCCAGCCGATGGCTGCCAGCTTGCCGCTCTCGCCGCGGACGGCGCGGGCCTCGAGCTCGAGGCCCGCAAGGAAGAACAGCAGACCCAGGCCGAGCTCGGACAGCAGTTCGATGGAGGAGTCGACGGTGATCCAGCCGATGACCTCAGGGCCGAACACGACTCCGCCGGCGAGCAGCAGGACGACCTCGGCCACCCTGATGCGGAACAGACCGACCAGCAGCGGGACGAAGGCGGCGATCGCGGCGATCACCACGAGCGAGCGGAACTCCTCGGACATGTCAGATCTCCTCGGGGGGCAGGATGATGCGCAGCTCGGCCGTGTCGTCGCTCGGCGACCCGATCCGCGAGCCGAGCACCGCCTGCTCGTCGGGCTTGGCGGCGAGGATGGTGGTGACGTAGTCGCTGATGGCATCCTCGAACGGCACGCTCGTGCCGGCGTCCTCGGACATGAACCAGCGGTGCTCGAGCACCTCGTGGAAGATCTGCGCGGGCTCGAGCTTCCCGCGCAGGGCGGCCGGCACCTCGGACATCACCCGCTCGAACCGCTCGGTGACCCACCGGTGCGCGGCGAACTCCTCGTCCTCGCGGCCGAGGCCGATCTTGAGGCGGAACGAGTCGAGGTCGTTGAGCAGCCGACGGGCCTGGTTCTCCTCGACGTCGAGGCCGGTCAGGCGGATGAGCCGCCGCGAGTGATGCCCGGCGTCGACCACCTTCGGCGTGACGGTGATGTGCTCGCCGTCCGCCTGGGTCTTCACCTGCAGCTCGGCGACGTCGAAGCCGAGGCCGTTGAGGCGGCGCACCCTGGCCTCGAGCTGGTAGCGGTCCTCGCGCGAGATGACGAGCGGGCCGGTCACCTCCTCCCAGAGCGCGTCGTACCGCGTGCGCAGGCTGACCCCGGTGACGATCGGGTCGATGCCCTCGTGCAGGCGACCGCCCGCCTGGAGGTCCATCAGCTCGCCCGCGACATTCGTGGCAGCGGTCTCCATGTCGTACTCGCGCTGGCCCTGCGACAGGGTCGGATGCAGCTCGCCCGTCTCGGCGTCGACGAGGTAGGCCGCGAAGGCACCGGCGTCGCGTCGGAAGAGGGTGTTCGACAGGGACACGTCGTTCCACGAGAAGCCGGCGAGGTGCAGCTGGACGATGAGGACCGCCAGGGCGTCGAGCAGCCGATTCGCGGTCTCGAGGCGCAGGCTCGACGAGAAGAGCGCGCGGTAGGGCAGCGAGAACTCCAGGTGCCGGGTGATGAGCCCGGCGGGCAGCGGCTCGCCGGTGGCGTCGCTGCGGTCGAGCACGATCCCCACCGGCTCGACCGTGGGCAGGCCGCGTCGCACCAGGTCGAACAGCAGCTCGTACTCGCGCTCCGCGTAGTGCTCCTCGACCTCCTTCACGGCGTAGACGACGCCGTTGAGGCGCACGAACCGCACGATGTGCCGCGAGATGCCGCGGGGGAGTGCGACGACGAGGTCGTCGGGCCACTGCTCGAGCGGGACGTCCCACGGGAGGAACGCCAGCTCCGGCTCGTCGAGGCTTCCGGTCAGGCGCACGGGTGCAGCCTGCCATGCCTGCGCGGGCGGC
>Ga0209277_10001629_pt1 | contig 10932 bp, 8 predicted proteins | sample JI81AbrownDNA_FD_187503 | JGI IMG/M metagenome (GOLD analysis project Ga0209277, IMG submission 187503) | Wastewater effluent complex algal communities from Wisconsin, to seasonally profile nutrient transformation and Carbon sequestration -... | ecosystem: Engineered > WWTP > Effluent > Algae... | reverse complement strand
TCAAAGTGCCAAGGAAAAGCTGACTGCGTTACATCCCCAAATGGCAGAGGATATAGAAGGTATCCTAAGGAATCCGTTGGAACCTCGCGAAGTAAAAATTGATGACATCGCTCATTCTGATTCCAGCAAGAAAACAGACGCGACTCTACCGATTCATCAACAAACAACATGTCAAAACAAAGGAATGATGGCAAATTTGATAGCAAGAATCAAAGCCGAAGGCGAACTGGAAATACTGGGTTCTGAGGAGGATCGAATGGCAATGAGATCAACCAAAAGTCCGCCTCCTCTTGAAAAGATCAGAAACACAGATCGAACTATTAGGAATTCTTTGACTCCCAAACGAAAACAGGCAACAATTACAAATCCCGAACGCAGTGCCTACCTTACTCCTCAAGTGGTGATCAAGAGTTGTCGCCGGGGCTCTAATTCAAGCATCGAACCTCCAGATCCCAACGATCTTGTGAGCATGCTCCTTCCAAAAAATCAGCCCAGACCGAGAACTCCTTTAGAGTTAGGGCAACTCGTTGCTCGTGTGGGACGCTATGGTGCAAAACCACGAGTCTAATCCTGACCGTGTACTCATAATCGAGAGCTTTTCAGCATTGATGTAACTTCGCATTAGATTTTTGGCACAGCTCTCGAGCGCTCACATAGCGCATCAGATCTAATTGGGCCAATCAATCAATCAATCAATCAAAGCACTAAAGGACATTTCAGCAAACACAGTGCTCTTTTTCGCTGTCATCTTTATCGACCAAGTAGCCTTGCCCTCAAAACTGAGGCACTGTTGACCAAAGTTGAATGTCAGTTTCATACGGTTTAATAGCTTAACTTTATTATATTTCAATTTCTTATCTAAATTTCGAGGTTTTTATAGAAATCACAAGTACAATCTAACCTACTGGTCACTAAAGCAAAGCTCTGCATGTTGTTTGAATGATATGTTTTACTTGCTACATGTACTTGCTACATGCGCCCTGAGAAGTGGGCATGATCTGCTGTTGAGTTTGAAGAAACTATGGGATCTCTCTTCTCAGAAGGCGCTAAAAACTTTGAAGTAATTTTGATACGGTTGGTGAAAAATTCAACACCTCCATCTCCTGTTATATCCATGTCTTAATAGCAAATAAGAGTGGGCATGAGAGGAGAACTTTGACCGAGAATAGCTAAATAATTTGAGACTTACCCCCGTATTTACTCAAAGTGCCATAGAGACCTCCGAAACTGAAGGGTTCGCGAGGAACAGGAATACCAATATTCACGCCCAACATTCCTGATCTGAATCGGTTTGTAAACCACTCAGCGTTACCGCCGTTATTAGTGTAAATACATGCAGCGTTACCGAATGCATTAGAGTTCTCAATAGCAATGGCTTCCTCCCAAGATTTGCATGTGTAAACTGACAGCACCGGCCCAAATATCTCTTTCTGGAGAGCGTGATCTGACGAAGACTTGTGATGGATGATAGTGGGACCAATCCAGTAGCCGCCACGTTTCTCATCCATAGCCCACATATCTTTTCTTCCATCCAACAATATCTCTGCTCCATTTGATTCGGCCTCTGCCAAAATCATAAGAATCTTATCGTAAGAAATTTTGTCAATTACAGGACCACATTGTCCGGGATCACATCCTGGGACAATTGCCTTCGCCTTTTTAACAACAGATTCGAGAACGGCTGGCTGGTCTCCCACCAACAATAAAACTGAGGCGGCCATACAACGTTGTCCAGCACAGCCAGCAAAACTGACTACGATATCAGAGGCAGTTTGTTCAATGTCACAGTCGTCCAAGACAACAAGGTGATTCTTTGCACCACCCAAAGCGATTACTCGCTTATTGAGCGAATGGCATTTGTCTGCAACCAATTTGGCGACAGGACTGGATCCGACAAATGTAACGGCTTTGACAGACGGATGCTCTAGAAGTGGCGAAACAGCTTCTTCCTTGCCTTGAATCATTTGAAATACGCCTTCGGGAAGACCTGCTTTCTCAAACAAATCCACAACTTTTGTCATCGTCAGAGGTACTTTTTCACTTGGTTTTAGTATCATGCAATTACCCAAAACGAGGGCCATTGGAACAGTCCACATAGGTACCATAAAGGGAAAGTTGAAGGGGACAATACTTGTGACTATACCGAGTGCATCCCTTCGATCTTGACAGACGGCCTCCGAGGAGACCCTGAGAATCTTTCCTTGTACTAGTTGTGGCAGCGAACACGCATATTCCACGGTCTCATTACCCTTGGCAAGATCTGCCAGAGCTTCTGTGATGTTTTTGCCGTTTTCGTGAACAATTATTTCTGCTAGCTCTTGAGCGTTGTCTCTCACCAAACCATAAAATTTCATCATGATTGCAGCGCGAGCTTTTATTGTCAATTCCTTGGACCTGAATATGCACGTCGGATTATTGAGAAGGTAAACGGAATCATCATGGTTCTTTGATACTCACCACATTGGTAAAACTTCTTCGGCTGCTTTAATTGCAGCATTCACATCGCTTCCATTGGACAAAGCCACTTTGCCAATAGCATCACTTGTTCTAGGACTAAGAACATCTTCATAATTTCCAGTGGTAGGGGGAACAAACTTTCCTGCGATATAATTGTCACATGTAACGAAGCTACTCACAGCTCTCGCGCCACATAATTTAAGATAACGACAATTAACTTCTGAATTCCATAATATCAGAGCAATCCTCGGCGCCTTGGCCCTCACCCTCGTCGTAATACAACTTAACATTTGTGGCACTATTCTTGATTTCTTGGAATACACTCCAGCACTAATTCTTCTTTATAAACAACGGTCAACTGAAGCTAACATAAATTGAATAACAACTGCATTCAAGGCTTCCGTTTCGGATTAATGAAGCGAACCAAGTCTTGTCCATTTGTTTGTGTTAAACACAAATTGTTCGAAATTCCGAACACCGCGGTTCCCTTAAAAAGATGAGAGCATTGGAACTACTTGAAGGATAAAAATCAAGTTCGCATCGCATCCGCTCAAGAAGGGAATTTTCATTTTTAAAGTGTTTCAGAATTACTGCTTTAAATATTCATACCACTTGAGAAGCTTCTAAGAGTGCATCTTATGGACAGTCTTATCTAATATAGTTTAGATCTTCCAAGTTATTATTAGAGGCTATTTTTCTGAAAGTTTATGTGGTAAATTTATCCACTTCATGTCTTGAAATAATCATAAGATAAGTACAGTGCAATTTTATGTCTTACACGAGATGCTCCTCCTTAAAGACATTCGAGCAAAGTCATTTCCCCAGAATTATTTGATGGACGGCCGAAATCACCCAAGTCAACATATCTGCTCTTCTGACAGATGACTTGAGGGACTTTCTGCAAAATGACTTGTGTAGAGTAAGTCTAGCAGAAACAACCTTTAAGCCTTCACCAAATATAAGAATTTTGCCTTTATGATTCTGTAGCCAGTGCATCCAGGAGCTATGACCCAGATACAGCACCACTGAACTGGGAAAACCAGAACATCCAGTAATTAATCGAATCCTTTATTTTCTTGCTAAATAAAAAGATTAAGTAAGATTCATCGTAAAATGTAGTGTCTTGCATGCTCAAGTGCTTTATGACGAGAAAGCAGGGTGGCAATCTAAGACTGCACCAGCTAGATCTTTAAGCAGGCTGCTTTTCGATCTAACCACGCTTTTCTGTTGCAGTTATTTGTATCCCGACGACAGTCAGATATTGCCAACGAGGTAATAGGGTAACTGCAAATTTAGGCCTTTCGATTGACCTGTCAACACATGCAACAGCAATCCTGATATTCTCGGTTCCGTGAATATACGCACCTTGGGAGTGAAAAGGCATCTTTTTACACAAATAACCTCATCATAGCGTGGATTGTTTGCAAATGCTTCAAACATTTCATGATTATTGAGATTCCATGAATTGATTTCAGACCACTCAGGAACCTCGAGTTTGTACGTATTAACAGCAATCGAGCACTATGCACATAGATTTATACATTTAGTGGATGGATTGTGTTGGCCAATTTCTCAGACTCAGTCGAGTGAGATACGCACTTGTTACAGAAATCTTTGGAATGGAATAAGTACAAACTAAATACAAAAAAGTACAAACAGCAGGAAGACGACACGCAAGCAAGCAAAGTTTTAGGCCATGATGTCAACTCATATCCGTTATTTTGAACCCAAACCAAGTTCAGGAAAATGTTGCTAATTTATTTACTAACAATTCCTATCATTTACATGTAATTCAATACAAAATGATGAAATGAATATTTTGTTGATACCACCTGGATTTCACTGATGTTCTCAAGGTATTTCACACAGTAGGAGGGCTTAACTTTTGAAATTATTAAGTACAAATTGGTATGTGACCACATGCACTTTAAACTTATCATATATATGGAGTAAAATCTTCCGGTAGTCATTCAGAATCAAGTGGGAGTTTCTGATTGCGCTAATTTCAAGATGTGGTTTTCCATGAAAATGTACTATCTTCTTCACTTGTTTCGATTTCATAGTAACTCCAGGGTCAATCCGCCTGAGAACGATTTTTGGAGCTTTTGTGCTGAAAATAGTACCAGATTTAATGAATGAGAACAAATTTCCTGCAAGTTCTCATTGGCGTGACCTGGCATGTATGTGTATGCCAAAATACTTGAGCAGGCAATTATTAAAAAACTCCAATTTCTATCTGCAAGTTTTGTTACGCGCAAACTCTGTACAAAGAGAATCCAAAAAGGAAGCATAAGCGCATGCTGCGGGTCTCCGGTGATTACTTCTAAGTATGTATCATAATTAATTGTTCACGTTGGGAAGCAGCATGCCTTGCGAGAGAAAGCACTAAGCAGAAAGAACAATCATTACATAAAAATTCATAAACTTAAACTCATTATTTAGGATTTGTATTTGAAAATCACTACTAGAGAGCCATTTAACAAACATTATGGGAACCAAACACCATCTAATTCTATATCTGTTCTTGCATTTGCAGTTCCTCTCTCATGGACGCATAATTCGTGGCGTTGTGGAATTAGATTATGACGACACATTAGTTTCAGAGGATATGCCATTTTGGGACCGCAAGTCGACTATGGACAAGAATGTCGGCAAAAATCAGCGTAAGTTGATGGAAGAGTCTGAGTTTTGGGAACGTGAGCTGACCATGAGCACAGGTGTGGGGAAAGGTAACCGCAAGTTGGCAGAAGATTCCAATTTCTGGGAGCGTCAATTGATCATGAGTTCCAAGAATGACGGCAAAAGAGCTGTTTGATCCAGGACACTTGCATACTCAATCGTTTCTAGAGTAGCATCTTTATGAAGTAATATTGTGTTTTTGTTTATCATGAAAGACGCGCACAGATGAACAAACATCAATAATACTGTGTCGGGATTTTGGAAAAAGTGCTTTGTAAACATGGTTTGATGCCCCGGTACATGGTGTTTGCTTTATAATCTGTTTACAGTAACTTAGTAGGATATTATCTATCTAGTTTCTTTTCTTATCTACGAACTCGATGCTTAGATTATAATCCTAGAGAACTGAAAGTAAAGGAGTGAAAATCATGCTCCATAGCTTTTCAAAGTATATAGTATTTAGGTCGGATTGTCAAGCCAAGGCAAAAGTCGTTAACGATGATATTCACAGTGAGATTCCCTGGCGAAGTGCATAGGATGCCGAGAGTACATAAAGCAATCAAACAGTTTTGTTGTGCCTCTATAATTGTGATTAGTGCTCAAACTTAAGAATCGCAATGAAATGTTTGAACAGATACTAGCCGAGTAAAATATGCCTGGCTGGAATTTCCAGTCGTATTGAGAAGTAATAGGTTTGTTGAGCGTTTCACTTACTTATTTATCGAGTTAATGATGTTGAAGCATTCAGATGATTAGAATCGAACTATTTTTGTGAGAAGTAAAATTCATGCGCTTAACCTGTTCGAGAAGCTGTTTGAGAAGCTGTTTGAGAACCTATTTGAGAACCTATTTGAGCACCTATTTGAGAAGCTGTTGAAGAAGCAGTAAGAGAAGCTTTTGAGAAGCCTTGGTAAGCGACGTTTCACAGCATGAAGGTTGAGTATGTGCTTGAAATTTATGTATCCTTTTTATTTGCGAATTCAGTTGAATTATTGGTGGCCACGCAAAAGAATGAATCACATATTTTTTATGTGGTGCTTCTGTAAGAAGATTTTTTGTACTAACCGAGAAACGATATGGGGCCTTAATTTGACTCAAATTGATTTCAAAGAGATTAACTTACGCGCATTATGGTGCACTGGTGCTCAGTGGGCAAATGATAGAGTGAATCAAAATACTACTAAAGGACTTGGTAATTTGAATTTCCCGCATGACAACCAGTCGCTATTAATAATAGTTATCTCAGATCAGAGATTGTTGTCTGTGCGGCAACAAACGTTGATTAATTGAGAGAAATCTTAGAGTTTATACATAAGTAATTGAAAGCCTGTTTTTTGTCAAATCAGTCATTCTCGGTCATTCTCAATCTTAGGGCTAACTCCCATAAATATGTGTTGCATAGTACATGTTATCTCCCATACAATATACCACATTTTTTCCCATGTCACTCTCACATTCCATTGTGAACCTTTGTATGCAAGATCAGCAGTATTGAGAGGTTCCTGATTGGCATCAATGGAGCACAAATGCCCTTCAAAGTCTTCCACCTCTCCTTTCTCATTTGATCTACAATGGTGTTCTATTCCAAAATCTCCTCTATGTCTCGTCATTGTTAACTGACTATATTCGGATCACTGCAAGATCACTAGCTCTTTCTTTTTCTTCATGTCAATTAATTCAACAATCAGCATTTGTGGCCAAATGCCCTCATCATCAGATTCAGTGAGATAGGTCTTTACAATCAAGTCATATACATCCAACACTGCCATTGCTATCTTTACACCATAGATTCCTCTTTGCGAGTGCTAACTTCGTCTTATTCTTCACCATTTGAAATTTCTGGCGATTGGTTTGGTTGCACTGTGTGATGGTCTTCAGTGTACTGGCTCAGCATTATCTTCATAGTCAAATACTTGCTGATAGGTTACTGGCTCAACATTATCTACATGGTCAAATACTTAACAATTTTGTGCAAGGTCAGCATGCTTCATGTGTATAATTCTTTTCCAGTTGCCATATTTAATACTTTGCAAGTAATTTTGTGGCCCACAGACATGATGTCGCCAACAAATTGTCCTGGAACTTCATTGGATTCAGAAGGAAATTCTTTCCCTCCTATGGATTCGCATTACTCAAGCAAAATCGGGTCCCAAAACTTAAAGCAAAGAATCATACTAATATCAGGGTTATGGCCTTCAAGACTCTCGAATGGTGCTCTCCAACCCAATGAGCATAAAGCGGCGAGAATAAAGCACCCATATTCCATGTACAAAAACTAAGAATAAGAAGGTGTGCCTGAATTATAGAGAAGGAAATTTTCCTTGGCCTTGATATAGCGCTCCGCGAGTATTCTGTCTGCCCAATCATGCAAGATGTACTTTTACTGACTTCAAGCTGGGATTGGTCACTCACTATTTTATACTTGGCACCTTTTTTTCTAATAACATCCAAATGTGTATTGACAAATTGTTGACACCAAAGACATTTCAATACTTTTTATTCGTACCCACACAAATTTGCACTGCGACAGAGCAATTGTCGATATCTGCAACATCTGAGTAGACTGTGTTGGTAGCTACTTCTTTTCTTGACATTGAGTGCAGTAAAGGGCGCGATGCATACTGTAGATATGTCCTGCAATCCATCCAGACCTGGCAAGCTGTGTAGTTGCATTGTTTAGTAGTTTCTGTGGAAACTTGAAGGAAATGGTTGCAGAATAGCAATGGGTCTAAAGGTCACTCATTAGCATTGGTATTCAACTGAAATTTATACAATTCATCACTAGATAACTCATTTTTGTGTGCAGAAAGGACCAGTATACTGTGAATTGTTTGAACTGACCAAATTGGTCGAATTCATCATAACTGATGTCATTATTGGCATAGTCAGCCACTGCTTAACACCAATTGTCATCAACTGTGAGTAAGTTATCATACACACCCAGATGGAGTCACTAGTGAGCACCACACATGGTAACTCCTCCCATTCTGTGTCTGTGAAAGGACGCAGCTACATAGGCCATTCCTCGTATTGAGGGGAATAGCATATCCATTGTTGATGTGTATGTGCTGCTTTCCACCAGCGGCACAAATGGACCTATCATCCAATGTATTTTTTGAAGCTTCAAGTTGTAAACTTTAATAAATGGTTTTGATGTTCGGTAAACATGTGTAATGATGCAGCATGACCAAAATCTCACCTGCTGAGACTTGGTTTTGCCTCCAGTAGTGATAATGTGAAAGTTTGTGGTTTGGTGGTTGTCAATGTCAGTGACATCCACTGCTCGATCAGTTCTAGTGATGAGCCGCACATAGCCGCCTGCAATACCACCATTTGCTCCTCTATCTACCAATGCCTCAAAAACACCTCTGAAGTGCCTAGAAACATTGTAACAGACACTATACTGGTATGTTCTTGGGTGATGATAGGATTCTTCTGATGTCAGATGCATTTGCTGCAGGACTACTTTTAGTAGCATCTTGGATTAGAATAGTTAAATCCCTAATATCATCATTTGCAGCCTTAGTTCTTTCTATTTCATCCATAAGTTCATCATCTTCGGTGAAGCACTTTGAGATTGATCTTACGCTCCAGCTTTGTTAAATTTGGATTATCCTTCCTCGCATCTGATGGTTTGAAGATTTTCCCATGCTTGCTGGTCCTCGGATGATAGTGAGTTCCACACTTCACGGCAGAGAAGTTCGTCCATGATTCTGAAATTGTCCTTGTCTAGCGAGTGCTCACCGATCCAAAGTTGTCAAAACAGTTCCTCTAATTCATCATCCAGAGAAGCTTATTGTGGATTATCAGCATCATCATCAGCAAAGTCAAAGAAGAAACTTGTGTTTGTTGACTCATTGGATATCATTCTGTTTCTTGAATGGATATCTGTTGATGTAATTTCCTGAAACCTGCTGGACAACACCCACATATGCATCATAGTCAATTGCGGTTCTCCCCTTTGCATCTTCCAAATCCTCAGTTGCTTTGACATTATAGAATGGCATTCGCCCAATGAGCGAGTTCTGTAACATTGACTTATTCATCACAGGTTGGAAAGAGCTTCTAAGGGGTTAGATTCTCATATTGAAGTACCAACTCTAACCACTAAAGGACGAATTGTTGAGTAGTTTCTGTTTATGCTAGTGTCAATCTCGTAATATTAATATGTAATAAGAGTTCTTCTATGGTGAAATAGCTCATGTGGAAGTGTATATGTAGAGAGTCAAACTTTTTATGAGAGCAAACAAAGTGGACCACTAAAGGGCAAAGCAGTGAGGAAATAAACTGAACATCCCACCTTAATAGCTGAAATGTACAAAAAGTTGTGTTGGCAATGACATCATGTATGTGAACGCCATCCCTTTCTTGATCACCATATCAATAAGTATACAGTTTTGGCTCAGCACAAGCATTCACGGATAAAACTTACAAATCAATCTAGAATGCACTACAGAAAATTATCAATATCTACACACACTATGGTTTTAATATACGAAAATACTAGTGGATTGACATTTGAGATAATGGACACTAAAATACTGCAGGGTGTAACACTCAACACTGTCGCCAACAACGAGCGTATTCCTGAAATGGCATATCATAACAATAAAATAAGCAGCTTGATATACATACAACTCAATCCCATTCAAGAAATTTCAAACCAGACTTCTTGTAGAAATTGTATATGCTCAAATATTCTGGCTGAATGATTTCACATCCAACAATGGCATTTCAAAATTCCACAGCCCACGCAACATTGTAACTGGAACAGGAATTGACTAGAATCTACACTGCAAATTAGAAAGTGGATCATATAGGCGAACACATGAGAATCATAGTAACAAACTGGAACCATGAACAATAGGTGCTCTGAGAATTTCCACCACTATGTGGCCAAGTTACTATTATCATGCAAGCAGGCCGGGCCTGATGTAAAGACTGTAACAGCCTTCCTAAGTACAAGTGTGAAAGGACCAGATGAAGAATGATTTCAAGAAGTTGAGTCGAGTTATGAAATACTTGCCTGCAAGATGAGATCTACCCCTGACCCTAGGGGCTGACCCTAGGGGCTGACCCTAGGGGCTGACAATATGGGTAAGCAAAGTGGTGAAATAATAAGGGTGATGAAAAACAAGAGGCAACAATCAAAAGAGATGATCACCATGGCCTATTCCCAGAAGAAGCAGCCAAAACATGCGAAAAGCCATACAGGTGGCATAGTGTCACTAGGAACAGGTGCAACATAAGCAATAAGACAAAGAATCTACACAAGAAGCTCAACTGAAGATGAATTAGTTAGCATCAACAATTTGTTGTCACAGATCCTCTGGACACAATATTTTATGGAATCATAAGGATATCCAACACATCCTACTAAGCTATACCGAGACAACATGAGCACCACAGTATTGAGGAAGAATGACAAAGCATCAAGCAGTAAACACACTCGTCATATTAATGTAAGGTATTTCTTCATTACGGACTCAGTGAGAAATAAGTAAATTTAAATAATGTACTGTCCTACTTGCAACATGATTATCTAATTGTAATAATATATTTGGGTTAACAACAATTGACTTTTAGTTTACTACGCAAAGTTAATTCTCATTTAACTGGTTGACACAACAATCAAACCATGTGAACTAATCTTCTAGTTGGACAGGCTTTTGCATCAGGTGCACATCAGAACATGAGATTACATTCATGGAGAGTCCATTCAAATGGAGTACATTATGCTTGTTTCATGTGTTCCATATTGCTGATCCATCCTTTATATGCATGTAAGGTATTTGA
>Ga0209277_10001628_pt1 | contig 10933 bp, 11 predicted proteins | sample JI81AbrownDNA_FD_187503 | JGI IMG/M metagenome (GOLD analysis project Ga0209277, IMG submission 187503) | Wastewater effluent complex algal communities from Wisconsin, to seasonally profile nutrient transformation and Carbon sequestration -... | ecosystem: Engineered > WWTP > Effluent > Algae... | reverse complement strand
CGTCAGCGCCCCGAGGTTGGTGGCGAAGTTCGCGATCTTGGCCTTCGCGCTGGCTTGCAGGAACGCGTACCCCAGCCACCCCACCAACGCGAACACCAGGAACGACCCCGTCCCCGGCCCCAGCGCCCCGTCGTAGGCGCCGATGACCAGGCCGACGAGGACGGCATACGAGGTATGCCGTGTGCCGGAGTGGCGCAGTTCGGTCACCGTCCCGAGGTCGGGACGCAACAGCGTGTAGGCCCCGACGACGACGAGCAGCGCGAGGATGACCGGGTTGAACGCGCTCTTGGGGATATGCAACCCGATGAGCGCCCCACCGATGGCACCGACGTAGGCGGCGCCGGCCATGGGCAGGGCGGTGCGCAGGTCCGGCCGCACGCGCCGGTAGTACGTCGCCGCGCTCACCGAGGTCCCGCAGATCGAGGCGATCTTGTTGGTGGCCAGCAGTTGGGCCGGCGCGGCGCCCGGGAGCCCGAGGAGCAAGGCGGGCAGTTGGATCAACCCGCCGCCCCCGACCACCGCGTCGACCCAACCTGCCAACAGGCCGGCCACGACGAGCAGCGCGAAGACGGTTGGGCTGTCAGGCATCCCCGAGCGGGGACTCCGGCCCGCCGAAGGACCTGCCGGACGACGGCCCATCGAAGGACCAGGCCGACACGATGTCGACCAGGTCGGTCAGCTCGTGCGCGATCGCATCAGGGGTGGCTTCGTGCGAGACCTGCTGCTCGGCGGGGATGTCTGAGTGCGGGATCCAGATCGCACGCATCCCGACGGACTGGGGCCCGTGGACGTCCTCATACGAGCGGTCACCGACATAGACACATGCTGACGGATCGGCCCCGACCGCTGCCGCCGCGGCGCGGAAGATCTCCGGTCGCGGCTTCACCCAGGGGGTCTCGCTGGAGTAGACGTCGGCGTCAACGAGGTGAAGCACCCCGTCGCGCTCGAAGATTTCGCGGTGGTAGTCGCGGGACCAGATCGTGTTGGACAGCACCCCAACGCGGATTCCGTTGTCGCGCAACCACTCCCAGACTTCCGGAATGTTCGGGTGCGTGAACGTGTGCGGCTCCCAGAACTCCCGGTATGCCGCGAGCCCGGCATGCGTCGCCGGGTGCTCGGGGTCGAGACCGGCCGTGCGCAGGATGTCATCGAGGCGCGCGCTGGTCCCCTCCTCTCGACCACGTCGCCACGCCGCGTCCTCCGCCTTGAGCACGGCCGACGCGGTGTCGTTCAGCGAGCAGGCGATCGCACCCATTCCGCGAGCAAAGACGTGCCACTGCTCACGCGGGTCGACGGTGTGCCACGGGGTGATCGTGCCGCCCCAGTCGAAGATGACGGCCTCGACCGCGCCGGGCATCTGGCCGGACGTCACGAGCCGCGGACCTCGCGGCATACCTCGGCGACGGCCTCGCCGACCGCGACCTCGCGTCGCTCCCCCGACCGGCGGTCCTTGATCTCGACCTTCCCGTCGGCCAGACCACGCCCAACGACGACGATCGTCGGAACGCCGACGAGCTCGGAGTCCTTGAACTTCACACCTGGGGAGACCCCGCGGCGGTCGTCGTAGATGACCTCCAGACCCTGGGCGGCCAACTCGCGAGCCAACGTGTCAGCAGCGACGAAGACCTCCTCGTCTTTGCCGGTGGCGACGACGTGGACATCGGCGGGCGCGATCTCCCGCGGCCAGACCAGACCGAACTGGTCGTGGTTGCCCTCGGCGACGCAGGCGACGGCGCGGGAGACCCCGATGCCGTAGGAACCCATGACGACGGTGACGAGCTTGCCCGACTCGTCGAGGACCTTGAGGTCCAGCGCCTTGGCGTACTTCGTCCCGAGCTGGAAGATGTGCCCCATCTCGATGCCACGCGCCGCGACTAGTCCATCGCCCTGGCCACACGATGGGCAGACGTCGCCGACCTTGACCTCGGCGGCCTCGATGGTGCCGTCGGAGCGGAAGTCGCGCCCGGCGACCAGCCCGATGACGTGCTTGCCGTCGAGGTTCGCGCCGGTCACCCACGCACTGCCCTCGGAGACCCGGGGGTCGGTGAGATAACGGATCCCGGTAGCGGATGCCCGCTCAGGGTCGGCGCCGAGCGCCTCCGGCCCGATGTAGCCACGCACCAGACCCGGGTGCGCCGCAAACTCGGCGTCGGTGAAGGGCACGGCGACGGCCGGCTCGATCTGAGCGGCCAGTCGCTTCTCGTCGACCTCGCGGTCACCGGGGACGCCGATGACCAGCGGCTCCGTGCGCCCGTCGGGGTAGCTCAGCAGCACGACGACGTTCTTGAGCGTGTCGGCAGCGCTCCACGCGCGGTCGGCCCGGGGGTGCGCCTCGTTGAGGAAGGCCACGAGGCTCTCGATCGTCGGGGTGCCAGGCGTGTCGATGACGAGGGCGGACGGCATACCTTCCGTCGCGATCGCCGCGGGAGCGGGGACGCGCACGGCCTCGACGTTCGCGGCATACCCGCAGCTCTCGCAGCGGACGTAGGTGTCCTCGCCGTTCTCCGCGGTGGCGAGGAACTCCTCGCTCTTGCTGCCGCCCATGGCGCCGGCCATCGCCTGGACGATGACGTAGTGGAAGCCGAGCCGGTCGAAGATCTTGATGTAGGCGTCGCGGTGGGCGTCATACGACTTGGCCAGACCCGCCTCGTCGACGTCGAAGGAGTAGGAGTCCTTCATGACGAACTCGCGCCCGCGCAGCAGGCCGGCGCGCGGCCGGGCCTCGTCGCGGTACTTCGTCTGGATCTGATAGAGGCTGATCGGCAGGTCCTTGTAGGAACTGAAGACGTCCTTGACCGCGAGGGTGAAGAGCTCCTCGTGGGTCGGGCCGAGCAGGTAGTCCCCGCCCTTGCGATCCTTGAGCCGGAAGATGTTGTCGCCGTACTCCACCCAGCGGCCGGTCGCGTCGAAGGGCTCGCGAGGCAGCAGCGCAGGGAACAACAGCTCCTGGCTGATCTGGTCCATCTCCTCGCGCACAATCTGCTCGACGTTGCGCAGGACCCGCAAGCCCAGGGGCAGCCAGGTGTAGATGCCCGGGCTCACCCGGCGGATGTACCCGGCCCGCACGAGCAGCCGGTGGCTGGGCACCTCGGCGTCGGCCGGGTCCTCGCGGAGGGTTCGCAGGAACAGCGAGGACATGCGCAGGACGGTCACGGTCTCTCCTTAGGGGGTGCCCCGGCAGGATATCGGCCCGTATGCCGCCCGCTCACCGCCGTTTCGCGGGCCCTGAACGTGCGCTGGCTGGCCCGGCGAGGCAAAGTGGTACCATGAGCGGTACCACAGCCGCCGGGGAGTTCACATGTCGATCACAGCCAGCGAGGCGCGTCGGAACCTCTTTCCGCTCATCGAGCAGGTCAATGAGGACCACACGCCCATCGAGATCTCCTCGCGCCGCGGCAATGCCGTGCTCATGTCGCGAGCGGACTTTGACGCGTTGGAGGCCACGGCATACCTCCTGCGGGTGCCTGCCAACGCGCACTGGCTGCTCGAGAGCCTGGCCCAGGCCCGCCAAGGCCAGACGGTCGAGCACGACCTCGCTCGATGAGGCTGGTCTTCACCGCCAACGGGTGGGCTGACTACACCCATTGGCAGACCGCCGACCGGGCCATGCTCAGGCGGATCAACCGGCTGATCGATGAGTCGCTGCGCGACCCAACCGCGGGAATCGGCAAACCTGAGCGGCTGCGGCACCTGCTTGCCGGGGCGTGGTCCCGACGGATCAACGACGAACACCGGTTGGTCTACCTCGTGGACGGCGAGGACCTGGTCATCCTGACCGCCCGCTTCCATTACGAATAGCGGATGTGGACCTCGGTCACTGCTTGGCGCCGACGTGGATGGCCAGGGCGTCGAGGTTGCCGACGTCGGCGGTGAACCAGCCGTCGGCCTTGACCGTCACCGTCGGCCCGGTGCACGTCCCGTTCACCAGCGCGCCGTGCACGACGTCGCAATAGGTGCCGGGCGGCATACGCGATTGGAAGGATCGACCGGCGAGCGGTGAGGTCGCGTTGTTGATGACGACGTAGCCGCGGTCGTCGCGCGCGAAGGCGATCGAGTTGCCGCTCGGGTCCTCCCACCACAGGTCCACGCCGGTGCCCTTGACGACGTTGTGGAAGCCGACCATGCCCTCGGTCGATTGCCAGCGGTGCTCGCACACCCAGCCGTCGGAGCCGCAGACCGTGTCTTTCGTCGTGCCGATCTGATCGGTCGACGGCGGCCCCGCGTCGGGGTCGGTGAAGGCATAGGACGACATGACCGTGGGCTCGCCGTAGGGCCAGGCCAACATGAACACGTTGGCCAGCGCATAGAGCCGCGGCTGCTTGTAGGTCAGCACCTGCGCGCCACCGTGCCGCTGCGTGTCATGGTTGTCGAGGAACACCCGCGCCACCGTGCCGTTTACTCCCCCAGCGAGATTGCGCAGCGCCGAGATCTTGCCCCATTGGAGCGCCGACCCCACCTCGTCGCCGTAGCTGAAGACGAGCACCTTGCCCGACCCCGTGTATTCGGTCATCGAGATCGGCTCGCCGCCCTTGTCGATCACCTCGTAGTAGCGCTCCACCGGCGTGCTGAGACGCCCCACGATCGCGGCCATGTCGTCGGCCGACAGGTGCTTGACGGCGTCGACCCGGAAGCCGTCGACTCCCAGCGAGATGAGGTCGTTGAGGTATGCCGTGATCCGCCCCCGCACATAGTCCGACCCGGTGTCGAGGTCGGCGAGGTTGACCAACTCGCAGGTCTGCACCTGGGCACGGTTCTGGTAGTCGGAGATGTCGTCGTTGGCTGCGATCCCGCAGTGGTGGAAGTCCTGGGTCTGGTAGATCCCCGGGTAGTCGTAATGCGTCCACGCCGAGCCCGCCCAGCCGGTGCCCGCATCGCCGCCGGCCATGTGGTTGATGACCGCATCGGCATAGATCTTCACCCCCACCGCGTGGCAGGCGGCCACCATGCCCTGGTATGCCGCTCGGTCACCTCTGCGGCTGGCGATCTGGTAGCTCACCGGTTGGTAGTCCACCCACCACGGGTTGTTGACGACCTGGGCATGCTCCTGGGCGGGCGAGACTTGGACCCCGGCATACCCGACCTTGGCCAGCCTTGGGCACTCCGCGCCGACCGAGCGCCAGTTCCATTGGAAGAGGTTGACGATGGTGTCGCGAGGCAGTTCGGAGCGGGTGCTGGGCGCTCCGACGCCGGTGCCCGCGCCCACCGTGCAGCCGGTGATCAGCACCAGAGCCGCCACAGTCAGCGCGGTGAGGCGGGCGGCATACCTGCGTCGGGTGCGGGGAGAGCGCATGCTGGCACGCTACCTCGCGACTTTGCCTTGCGCTCGGCCGAGGCACCGCGCCAGCGCCGGGTCAGCGCTGGGTCCCGACTCTGTGCGGGCCACCGTCGGCGGTTTCTCAGGTTTCACCCGATGCTCGCCTTCCCTTCGGTCGCCGGTCCCCGTCCCGGCACGTGGGCTCGGTTGGTTAGTGGCACACCCGTAACCCTGGAAGGAACCACATGTCGATGCGTTCGCGCCTCATCACCACGGCCGCCTGCGTGGCCCTGGCACCCACCCTGTTCGCTAGCACCGCGCTTGCAGCGCCTGGCTCGACGAGAGGCCCGAGCTCAAGTCAGTCCCCCTACCTCCTCCCCGTCGCCCCCGGCGTCAGGAACACGGCCCTGCTGTCGGTCGGTGACGCGGCGGACAACGGCTACCGGATGGTGGGCATCCCCGACGGCCTCGGCGCGTTCGACAACGGCGATGGCACCATCACCGTGCTGATGAACCACGAACTGCGTTCCGACCGCGGCATCGTCCGTGCCCACGGTGCCAAGGGCGCGTTCGTGTCGAAGTGGATCATCGAGAAGAAGTCGCTCCGGGTCCTGGAAGGCAGCGACCTGATCAAGCAGGTCGTCCTGGTCAACGGCGACTCGGCGATCGCCCGACTGTGCTCCGCCGACCTGCCCCCGATCTCGGCGTTCTACAACGCGGATTCCGGTAAGGGCTACAACGGCCGGATCTTCATGGACGGCGAAGAGGACGGCTCGGACGCCAAGGGCCGCGGGTTCGCGCACGTGGTCGAGACGGGGATCTCCTACGACCTGCCGTCGCTCGGTCGCTTCGCGTATGAGAATGCCCTGGCCCACCCCAACACCGGGGACGCCACGGTCGTTGTCGGCACCGACGACTCCACACCTGGGCAGGTCTACGTCTACGCGGGGCAGAAGCGCACCGAGGGCACGCCCTCCGAGAAGGCGGGCCTCGTCGGCGGCTCCCTGTCTGGCATCAAGGTCGCCGGCGGCCTGGACGAGATGAACAACCCCGAGTTCCCGCTGAGCAGCACCTTCTCGTTGGTGCCGCTGGCGGGCGCCGACCTGACCGTGTCGCAGTTGCAGGCCGCGTCCGAGGCCGCTGGGGTGACCGAGTTCTGGCGCCCCGAGGACGGCCACTGGGACACGAAGAACCCCAACGTGTTCTGGTTCGCCACGACGGCGAACTTCGACGGGCCGACCCGGCTGTGGAAGGTCACGTTCGCCGACGCCGCCAAGCCCGAGTTGGGTGGCACCATCGAGGCCGCATTGGCCGGCACCGAGGGTCTGCACATGCTCGACAACCTGACGGTGGCCGACAAGGGCGGGCAGCTGCTCCTGCAGGAGGACCCGGGCAACCAGGAGTACCTGGCTCGCGTCTACAGCTACAACACCCGGACCAACCGGGTCACGCCAATCCTCAAGCACGACCCCGCCCGGTTCTCAACGGGTGGCTCGCAGTTCCTCACCACCGATGAAGAGTCGTCCGGCGTCATCGACGTGTCCTCGCTGCTCGGCGAGGGCTCCTACCTGCTGACCACCCAGGTCCACAAGGCGAGCGACGATGCCGAGCTCGTTGAGCTTGGTCAGCTGCAGCTCGTCCGGGTGGCGTGGAAGGACAACGGCATCGGCTGAGCGCCGATCGATGGACCTGTGTGCGTGACGGAGTGCGTGAGAAGGGGTGATCACCCCCTCAACCGCACTCCGTCACGCACTCTGCGTCTCAGAGCAGGATCGTGGCGAAGGTGCCGACCCGCCGGAACCCGACGGCCTCGTAGGTGGCGATGGCCGGGGTGTTGAAGTCGTTGACGTAGAGGGTCGCCTCGGAGGCGACGCCGCGGAGCACGGCCGAGGTCACCGCAGCCATGAGGGAGGTCGCCAAGCCCTGACCGCGCAACGCAGGCGCCAGCCACACGCCCTGGATCTGCGCCGCATCGACGCCGACCGACCCCACGTCGGCCTTGAAGAGCACGCGCCCCTGATCGACCCACACGTAGGTCCGTCCCGACCGGATCAGCCCGGAGACGACGGCCCGATAGTTCGCCGAGGACCCAACGAACGGCGGGTAACCGATCTCCTCGGTGAACATCGCAGCGGCCGCCGGAACGACCAGGTCGAGCTCGTCCATCCGGGCCAGCCGCACCCGGGGATCAATCGCGACCCCCCAGTCCCCCGGATCGACGCCGGTCGACATGAGCAGTTGTTCGCGTCTGATCGTCCGAGCCGGCCCCCAGGCGGGCCCGAGACGCTCCCACAAGCCGGCGACCTGGTCGACCGGGCCGAAGATCGAGGCGCAGTGCCGCCGCCACCGGCGGACCTTGGCGGCGATGGCATCGAGGCTCGCGAGGTCGCACTCGACGGGCACCAGATTGGCCGAGGCCCATGCGACCGAGCGCAGGTTCCCGTCAGGGCCGGGGACTCCGAGCAGGGCACCCGGCATCGAGTGCAGGGCACCCTCTTCGATCCGGCCTGCGACGAAGCAGTTCGCGGCCGGGTCGCGCGCGCACAACGCCAACGCCTCGTCGCGATCGGCCGGCGTCAGTGCCCGGACGGGCGCGTGGGTGCGCAGCACGGCATACAGCGTGCCATGCCCGCGCCCCTACCGCCCGATTCGAGGTATTCCGCCGTCGCCAGGCGATGCCGAAATACCTCGAATCGGCGGGCGTGGGGCGCTAACCAGGATGTCACCGGGATCCGGCTCGGAGGCCAAATGACTGAGCCGGGCCTTCGGTGGTTACCCACGGAGCAATGTCCTCAGCGTCCTCCGTGGCTGCCCACGGGGCGAAGACTCGGGAGGCGCCCCAGGCCATCGCGAGCCCGACACCGGCCATGAGCCCTGCACCGGCAAGGAAGCGGGGCGTGGCCACATACAGCCCCAACGGGTCGTTGTCCGCGCTGGCGAAGCGAACCATCGCCACGCCCCAGCCGAGGACTGCGACAACCGCGGCCACCCGTGCCCAGGTCGGGATGCGTCGGTGGGAGAGCACCGCCCCGCCCAGGAGCGTCGACGGCAAGAACACCGCGCCTGCACCGAGAAAGACGCCTACCCCGAGAAGGGCAACCACGCGGGTCCACGAAGTGCGTCCGGCCCGGCGAGCGACGTCCACGACCCCGATTGCCAGGCCGGCTAGCGTGAAGACGACCAGGATGGCCACGGTGCCTGACCTGGTCGGTTCCGGATGCCTGGTCAGCAGCATCATGCCGACCCTGGCCACGACGGCGCAGGCCAACCCGGCGAGGCTCCACCGGAGAACCGCCCTCATGGTGTCCACTCCACCGGCAGACAGGCCAGGCGCGGGCCGGCCAGCCCCGTGTCGGGGTCGGTCGCGACGGCGTGGATGACGACCGACCGCTGACCGGGCAGCACCGCGAACGGGACGTGCGACACCGCCGTCGCGTCGCCGGTCTCGTCGATCGTGACATCGAGCCAGACCTCGGTCTGGGCGCTGATCGTGATCGGGTCGCCGAGGATCTTCGTGTGGTTGTAGTGCCCGCCGGCAGCCCCGCCATCGCCGGCCACGCACATACCTTCGTGCAGATGGGCGCCGTAGGTCTTCCCGACCGCTGCCGCACCGACGCCGTGCACACGCAATACCGTCGTCGTCGAGTCTCGGCGTGAGACCACGGTGACCTTGGCCGACGCCCCGTCGAAGGCCGATGCCGCCGCCGGCTGCAGATCCGAGAGGCTCGCACCCGTCACCAAGGCGGCCGCGCCCCAGGCAACCGGTATCCCCAAAACCACGAGGATCGCAGCAGCCGTGACCGTTCTGGGAACGCGGCGAGAATTCGACAGACCCATGATGTTCTCCTCGTGCTGGGGTGGTTCAGCCGGTGCGGCCGGATACCTGAATCGACGGACACCGGCGGTCTCCGGGCGACACCATGACTATGACGCGAATCTCACACGACCGGTTTGTCGCCCGGGAAGCCGTCCCACTCGTCTGTCGATGCAATGGAGGCCACTGCCGTCCCACGAGTGACGCCGATGCCAGACCCGGCCCGCGGGATCGATCCCGCCGGGCTCATCGCCACGCTCTTCCAGGCGGAGGCCGCCCGGCTCACCTCCCTCGCCCGGTTCTTCGTTGACGACCGAACGGCCGCGGAGGACCTGGTCCAGGAGGCCTTCATCAGGCTCTCGCGCTCGCTCGACCGGATCCGCGACGAGGAGCGGGCCACGGCATACCTGCGCTCGATCGTCATCAACCTGGCGCGGGACCACAACCGGCGGGGCCTGATGTCTTTCCGACACCGCCCACCCGCCCAGCCTGACGAACCGTCGGCCGAAGCCACCGCGGCTGACCTGGAGAGTCGTGCCGAGGTCATCGCCGAGCTGCGACGGCTGCCCCTCCGGCAGCGTGACTGCCTCGTCCTTCGCTACTACCTCGACCTGGGGATCGACGACATCGCCGCCACCTTGCAGATCTCGCGCAACTCGGTGAAGACCCACCTGCAACGTGGCCTGCGCACCATGGAATCCAGTTTGGAGGCTCGACAGTGACCACGACTGAGTCGCGCCTACGCGACGCCCTTGCCGACCGGACCGGCCGGCAGCCATCGCCTGACCTCTTCGAACGCGTTGGCAGGTCGATCGCCGATGACCAGACCCGCCGTGCCCGCCGCCGCCGCGCCGGGTGGGTCGGGATCGGCCTGACGGTCGTCTGTGGCGCGGCTCTCATCCTGTTGGTTCCGCGAGACTCGAAAGGACTGATCGTGAACTGGTGGATCCTCGAGGTCGCGACAAACGTGGCCCTGATCGCCATCGCCCTCTGGCTCGGCCCCTTCATCAAGAGGTTCGGCCGGGCGTATGCCGCTGACGTCTTCTACGACAATCCGCTGACCGGCAAGAGCTATATCGTGCTCACGGACGTCGTCTACTACCTCATCTTCACGGCATACATCTTGTTCACGGTGAGATTCGCCCCGTCGGTCGATTGGGCCAACACGTTCAGTGAGCGCGTCACCGCCGAGCAGTTGGCGTTCGAGGTGGGACGGATCGGCGGGATCCTCCTGATCATCGGCATCCTGCATGGACTGAACATCGTCCTCATGCCCGTCCTCGGACGGCTCTTCTCCCTCAACCGACGACTGCCGAGGGGCGGCGCTCACCCCGAGGGGTGACCCGCCCCGTCCGCCCGGTCGAGGTATTCCGCCGTCACCAGGCGATGGCGGAATACCTCGAATCAGCAGTTGTCAGCTGACTGTCACCGTCGGTGCGCCGGTCCCGGCCGCCCCGGCGTCGCCGTCGACCGGCTCGCCCATCTCTTCGGCCAAGCGCATGGCCTCCTCGATGAGGGTCTCGACGATCTGGCTCTCGGGCACCGTCTTGATGACCTGGCCCCGGACGAAGATCTGACCCTTGCCGTTGCCCGACGCGACACCAAGATCGGCCTCACGAGCCTCCCCCGGCCCGTTGACAACGCAGCCCATGACAGCGACCCGCAGCGGGACGGTGAGCCCCTCGAGGCCGGCGGTCACCTGTTCGGCGAGCGTGTAGACATCGACCTGGGCCCGCCCGCACGAGGGGCATGAGACGATCTCGAGCTTGCGAGGCTTGAGCCCCAACGACTGCAGGATCTGGTTGCCGACCTTGACCTCCTCGACGGGAGGAGCCGACAGCGAGACCCGGATCGTGTCGCCGATG
>Ga0209277_10001626_pt1 | contig 10938 bp, 13 predicted proteins | sample JI81AbrownDNA_FD_187503 | JGI IMG/M metagenome (GOLD analysis project Ga0209277, IMG submission 187503) | Wastewater effluent complex algal communities from Wisconsin, to seasonally profile nutrient transformation and Carbon sequestration -... | ecosystem: Engineered > WWTP > Effluent > Algae... | reverse complement strand
GGGTATCCTTTGCCGTCGCCGACATCCGCGACGCCGACCTGCCCGGCCTCGTGCGTGCGGGCAACACGACCACGCCCTCCTCGACCGGCGACCTGCTCGACGATCTCGCCAATGCCTCCAACCCCATGACGGGCATCGACGAGGCGGAGGCGGTGAAGATGCTCTCCTATCTCTCGCCTGACTGTAACCGCGCTGAGTGGATTCAGGTCGGTGCTGCCTTGCATCACCAGTTCGGAGACAACGGCGAGGACATCTGGACAGAGTGGAGCCGCACCGGGCAGAAGTTCGTCTCCGACGAGGACTGCCAGCGCAACTGGAAGGTGTTCCGCGAGACGCCCATGGGCCGATCCCCGATCACTCTGCGCACCGTCGCCATGAAGGCCAAGGCAGCGGGCTACACCCTACCCACACCGCCGCCTGACAAGGAGAACCCCACCTGCTATAAAGGTCTGGAGTCGTGGGCCAACTTCGACTGCCGCACGGGGGAAGACCTGATGAACACTGGCGTGGCTCGGGTAGCCAAGGCCCGGCTGACCAGCGTGCAGGAATCGGCTCTCCTCAACCTCATCTCCACTAACCTGCGCACCCGGTTCGACACGCCCCTCCCCGTGGCAACCCTGAAAAAGGAACTCGATAAAGAGAAAGCCGCGCTCGCCAACCCGCCCGGCAAGGAACAGGAGCACGTCGAGCCGCCGCCGTGGGCGAGGCTGTTCGTGTACGTCACCACCACGAGGGAGTTCTACCAGCACACGACCGGCACCAAGCTCGTCGCCGACGCACTCGATGCCGCCTACTCCCGCCGCCTGCTGCCCACCGCCGCCGAGCTGCAAGCAGCCGACAAGCCGATCACGCAGGCCACGCTGCACACGCCCCTCTACCGTCCGCAGGACTTCCTGCTCAACCACGTCCAGATTCCGGTCGTCGTGGACTACTGCTACGAACCCGCGCAACCCGAGTTCACCATCGTCACCTTCGGAGGGAGAGCGATGGCGAACACCTACCGTCGTCCGTCGCACCCAAAGGCGGAGGCCCGCGAGTTCGAGGCGTGGGCGCTCATCGACCGGCACCTGCGCAAACTATTCCGTGAGCCAGAATCACGACAGACGATGCTCGACTGGATCGCCTTCCACGTTCAGCACCCCGGCGAGAAGATCAACTGGGCACCCTTGATTCAGGGCGGTGAGGGCAGCGGCAAGTCCGTGTTCACCGACATCACTTCTGCCGTGCTCGGGGATGACAACGTCAACATCATCGCTCGTGAGGCGCTAAACAAAGGGTACAACTCGTGGGTGATGTCCTCTCAGGTTGTCGCCGTCGAGGAGGTCCGCATCAGTGGAGCCAACCGCCACGAGATTCTGGATGCACTGAAACCCTTGATCTCCAACGAGAAGATTCCCGTGATGCAGAGGTATCGCGACGAGCGGAAGGCGCGGCACTGTGCCAACTTTCTCCTCTACACCAACCACTTCGATGCGCTCCCGGTGAATCAGAACACACGGCGATTCTGGTATGTGTGCTCCGCGCTACAGTCGAAGGCGGACATCCTAGCCATCACCAACGAGGAACCTGACTACTTCACTAAGCTGTTCAGGATGTGCAACGACAACGCCTCTGGCCTTCGCGCCATGTTCGAGCGCCACCGCATCTCTCCGTTCTTCAACCCGAAGGGCCACGCCCCTGTCACCCGCTACCTGCTGGAGTTGGCCTACAACACCGCCAACGAAACCACCGCAACTCTTCGGCGCATCATCGAGGACGACGATCACCCGCTCATCTCTCACGACGCCCTCACCTCCGACGCCCTGCGAGCCGTGCTCAAGGCAGACGGCGACACGCACGCCTCGGCCCAGCACCTCGCCAACGTGTTGCAGGAGGCAGGGTATCGCCGGATGCCCGGTCGCCAGATGATCGGAGGTAAGCGCCAGTTTGTCTGGCACCGCGAAGATTGCGACAAGCCGCTCGATTTCCTGCAAAACAGACTTGACAATAAGACAAGCGGGGGCGAGGGGGTCTAGCCACTCGGCACTTAACCCAAACACACGACACCCATGAAACTGCTGCGCCACGAACACATACCAAGCGGCTACGACCGGATGACTCCTGAGGCTTTCAACAGCTACGACGAAAATCGGCTCCGAGAATCGGGGGCCGACCTCGTGGCGTATTGGTATGGCAGCGGGAGCTACGAGGGCACCGGGCATATCATTGCCCGCAAAGCAGGGCGTTGGTACCAGCACGACTGTAGCCACTGCTCCTGCTATGGGCCAACCTGCCACATTGATTTCAACGGCTCGGGCGACGAGAGCCTTGACTCCCTCCTTGCCAGTTGCTCGCAAGAACTGCGCGGATACCTCGAACCCCTTGCTGCTCTATTGCAGGCCAACCTTTAACCCCAACACCCACCCACATGAAACGCATCACCATCCTCGTCTCGGACGAGCCTACCAGCGTCGAGGTTCTCAAAGAGAATCCGAAAACCTACATCGTTCGCCTGCCGGACGGTAACGTCATCAAGCGTCACAAGATCAAGCACACCTGCTAACCCAAACACACGACACCCACCAGTATGCACATCCCCGGAAAACGCTCATCCCGCCATCGTAAACCCCAGAACCGCTTCTTCCGCCAGTGGGCGACAGCCCGCCGTCGCGACGGCAAAGACACCCTGACATGGGCACGCGACCTCATGCTCCTGCCCAACGCGCAGCAAGTGGCGCGGGTCGCTGGCAACGCTCGCCGCCTCGCCATGTGGCAAGACTCCTGCGAGCAGGGCAACGAGGCCCACGCCGTCCGCCAAAGTGAGCGGTACAACCTCGGCCTCCGTCGCTCGCGTCACGTCAAACCTCTCCGCATCGCCGCTTAACCCCAACACCCACCAACATGAAACTCGACACTACCACCCTCCGACTCATCCGCGCAGCTTCACAAGGCATCGCTGACGAATGCACTGCTATCCTCTCTGCGGACCCCGCCATCACTGGCTACTACACCACCGAAGCGGTTCCGCCTGCCACCGAATCCTCGGAACCCGCGCAGCCCGCCCCCCCAGCCCCCACGAAGCGCACTCGTGGCAAAGCCGCCGCCCCCGCTGAACCCGTCGTCGTGACTGACACGCCGCCAGTGACGAACGTCGAGCAGCCCGCTGCCCCGGCACCTGCTGCCCCGGCACCTGCTGCCCCGGCACCCGCCACCACGCTTCCCCCGCAGTCCACCGTCACGGATCAAGAACTCGCGGGACTCGCCGACGTGCTCAAGAACGACCCGGAGAAGCTCCGCGCTTATCAGGCGTGGCGTGACTCCTCCGAGTTCTTGCAGCCTGACGGCACCCTCGCTTCCGGCAAAGGCCTGCCCCTCTCCAAGATTCCCAACGTCGGCGACAACCGCGACCGTCTCCTCGAAGCCCTGAAACGGGCGCTCGTGTAACCCTTTGGGCGTGCGACCGGGAGCGCGGTCGTGAGATAGCAGGTAGAGGTCATGCGTATCCAACGACATCTGCCACGCCCAACCCTTTTTCCTCGACCCCCATGACCCCCGCACCCGACACCGCCCCAACCCACTCCCGCCTCTCACCGTCGCACGCCTTTGCGTGGACCAAATGCACGGCGTCCGTTGCCTTCAAAGAGGCCAACGCCCACCGTCTGCCCAAGGACACGTCATCCTCTGCGTCCATCGAAGGGACCAAGGCCCACACGGTATGCGAGAGCATGGTGCTTGAAGAGGCTACTCCAGCCTACGCCACGCCCGACATGATCCGCCACGGACGCGCCTACGCAGCCTACGTCAAGGCGCAGCGTGGCCCGAATCCCCTGACATGGGGCATCGAGCACCGCGTCCGGCTGTTCTACTACCCGCAGCAGCGTGGCACCGTGGACTTCTTCGCGCACAACGAGAACGGCGTGTTCGTCACCGACTACAAATATGGTTACGGCGAGGTGGCCTCCGAGGGCAACCGCCAGATGGCGAGCTACGCCCGCAGCATCATCGAGAGCACCCTCGACTGGGACACCCTGCCACCCGAGACGCCCGTCACAATGACGATTTTCCAGCCCCGCCTGCCCGGCGACCCGCAGCCGTGGGTCATCTCCTACGGCGAGCTGGTGCAGTTCACCGAGGACACGATCACGCCATCCGCGAAGCTCATTCTCGCTGAACCCGTGTGGCCCGTTGGCTGGGACAAGGCAGAGCCGCCAACCGGTTCCGCGCTGCGCTTTGCGCCCTCCGATGAGACGTGCAAGTTCTGCCCGGCTGCTGCCATCTGCGCCGCACGTCACGCCAGCAAGAACGCAATCATCCCCGAACTCGAAGACCTGCTGTTCGGCACCGCCGACACTCCGCCTGCCGTGGTGTCCCTCGAACGGATGGTGTGGCTCGTCAACAACCGCAGCATCGTGGACGACTGGTTCGACTCCATGCAGAAGCACGTCGATGGCCTCGTCACCGGGGGAGCCAAAGTGCCGGGCCGTAAGGTCGTCCTGTCCAAGGGTGCCCACCGCAAGTGGACCGACCCCAAAGCTGCGGGCGAACTGCTCATGGCGCTCGGCGTCCCGCGAGATGAAATCTACAGCGAGGAGATCGCCACCCCGGCGCAGGCTGAGAAGATGTTCTCTGACCGCACCAGCGACAACGCGCTCGCCCTGTTCAAGCTCATCACCAAACCGCCCGGCTCACCCATCGTGGTGCCGGAGAGCGACCCACGACCCGAATATGCGGTCAGCGAGGAAGCGGTGAACATGATCCTTGACACCTGAAACACTTTGCCTTAGAAGCACAACGCCACGAGGCACTACACCAAACCCGATAACACATACCATGAGCGCACCTAAAACACTGGGCCAGATCGCCCTTCGCAACGTCCTCCTCACCTACGTCCACGTCGATAAGCCGTGGGCCAAGCAGGGTGATCCCGCCGACAAGGCCAAGTTCTCCTTGACCCCCGTCATCCCGAAGAACCACCCGCAGGCTGCCGCGTTGCAGGCTGCCGCCAACGAGGTCGCCGCTGCCAAGTGGGGCGACAAACTGAACAAGAGCGTGTTCCCCACGTTCTGCGTTCGCGACACCGACCTCCCCACCGAGGCGAAGTACCGTGCCAAGGATGGCTTCGGCCCCGGCAAGCTGTTCTTCAACGCCAGCCGCCAGCCGAAGGACGGCCCTCCCGCCGTCCGTCACCCTTCCGTCAGTGGTGGTCAGGTCGAACTCAGCCCCACGGCCAACCCCGACGTGTACCCCTACTCCGGCGCGACTGGCAACGTGGTCGTCAAGTTCTGGGCACAGGACAACGTCCACGGGCAGAAGATCAACTGCGAGCTGGTCGCCGTCATCAAGACCGCCGATGGCGATAAACTGGCTGGTGGTGGCACTGACACCAACGCCGCTGTCGCCGACATCATGGACGCCCCCGCCGAGGAGGTCTGATGCAAACTACGGTGACGCCCTTCGCGGGGCGTCGCCATCTTTCGACGGAATGTTGGCTTAGAAGCAGCCATCATCTAAGGAGTAGCCCGTTGGGTCGGCTATGTAAAACACTGGACAAGTCAGCGCCGAGTCCGGTAGCGTTCTCTCCATGAGACACGTTGTAGCGAGTCGAGACCATGCTGACCTTGTAACGACTGCAAGGCTTTTAGCGTAACAGCACACCGTCACCCTTCTTATGCAGAGACCTGTGGAGGGCGGCTTGATGGCCGTGGCTGGTTCGACTCCGGCTAATGGCAATTGTTGGTTCGATTCCAACCTCTGCACCACTTCGATAAGCCAAGAGAGTCGTGCCGAGGGTTCTTGATTCCCCTCTGTATGCGTAGCCGCCAGCCTGCGTGGTATCCTTGGCGCTGGCAAACCTTTCACACTGACACACGATGATTCAGCAGCACCACGGCCAGCGATGGCACACGATTCGCAACCGGATGATGCTGGAGTACGTCGAGATATGGCGCACCGCTGACAAGGTAGAGCTGATGACGCTCTACGACTTCAACCATCGGAGCGATCCAAACGTGCAGGTATTCGACGCGCCGTTGGCAGAACTCACGAAACACTACTTCACCGCGCCATGAATACTCATCATTTGGACCTAGAATCTAGGAGCCTCGCCGACCTGACAGTCGTCGGCGGTTGGCACTACGCACGACACCCGAGCACCGAGATTCTGTGCGCAGCGATCCGGCGCAACAACGAACCCACGCTCGTCTGGTCCCCCATCGAAGGGTTCAGCGATCCCGGCGCAGAGCAACTGCTCCGCGAAATGCTGGCCGACGACGGCCCCGTTTACGCCCACAACGCCACTGGCTTCGAGGTGCCCATGACCGAGCACGTTCTCACACGCATGGGGTTCCCCGCCATCGACCGCAAGCGGTGGCGCTGCACGGCCACCATGGCACGGCGGGCGAACATACCACCTTCGCTGGAGAAGGCAGCCGAGGCACTTCGATTGAAGAATCAAAAGGACAAGGGTGGCTCTGCCCTCATCAAGCTGTTCAGCATTCCGCGCAAGGACGGCGGGCTTAACGACCCTCGCGATCACCCCGACCAATTCAAAGCCTTCCTTGAATATTGTCGCCAAGACGTGCTGACTGAGTGCGACATCGCCGAGGCGCTCAAGCATTTCGAGTTGAAGGGCTGGCTCCTCGACATCTTCCACGAGGACATCAACATCAACGGACGCGGAATGCCGGTGAACCTCGACGGGCTGCGCAAAGCACAGGCACTCATCGAAGCGGAGAAGGGTCCGGCGTTCGAGGAGTTCCGAGCACTGACCGGCCTCAACCCGACACAGAACGCCGCGCTTCGAGTGTGGTTCGCCAACAACGGGATGCCGCTCGACAACCTACAAGCTGACACCCTCGCTGCGCTCGAAGTCGATCCGACCACCACATCCGGCAGGGCGATTGCATTGTTGCAGAAGCTCGGCTTCGCGGCGGTGAAGAAGGTGGACACGATGCTCGAATGCGCCGGACCCGACGACAACTTCATAAGGGGATCGTTGCAGTTCGGTGGTGCGCAATCGACTTTTCGATGGTCAGGGCGTCTTCACCAGCCTCAAAATTTCAAACGCCCCGAGTTCGCTGAAACCGAGCAGGCGTATGAGCACATCTGCGCAGGCTGGTCGAAGGGCTGGCTGGAAGCGTGGTATGATCGCTCGATCTACAGCATCATCGCATCCTGCATCCGGCACTTCATTCACGACGCACAGGGTCCGATGCTGTCGGCTGACTACTCCGCGATTGAGGCTCGCGTGATCGCGTGGCTGGCGGGTGAGGAGTGGCGGCTCGAAGTGTTCCGCACCCACGGCAAAATCTACGAGGCATCCGCATGTCAGATGTTCGGACTCACGATGGAGCAGGTGACGAAAGCCATCCGCCAGAAATCGAAGGTCGCAGAACTGGCGCTTGGCTATCAAGGCAGCGTTGGTGCCCTCGAAAAGATGGGCGCTCTCGACATGGGCCTCACGAAAGAGGAACTCCCCGGACTGGTCAAAGCGTGGCGTGCTGCCAACCCCGCCATCACTGCTCTGTGGAGAGCCTGCGACAACGCCGCGAAGCAGGCCATCGAGCAGCCCGGTGTCTGGTTCGACGTTCGCCTCGTCAAGATCGGAGTGTTCTCCGCAGCCGGTGCCCCTTACCTCTTCATCCGGCTGCCCAGTGGTCGGTGCCTTTGCTACCGTGATCCACGCATGGAGTGGGTCCGTATCCCGAAGCCGAAGGACGAGACACCGGAAGAGGAAACCGAGCGCATGGCGCAGGTGTCCGACGACGGGCGCAAGGGCTACCGCTTTCAAGTCACCCACTTCGGCCCCGGCTCGACAGCCGGTGGCGCAAGGTCGGCAGTGTGGGGCAGGGCAACGCTCTACGGCGGCAAGATCGTTGAGAACATCACGCAAGCCGTGGCCTTCGACCTCATGGCAAACGGCACCCTTGTCGCCGCTCGCAAAGGCTACCGCATCTACTCGCTCATCCACGACGAGGCCATGGCCGCGTGGGATAACGTCGAAACTCAGAGCATCGAAGACTTCCAGCGTTGTCTTGAGACCGCCCCCGCGTGGGCCGCTGGCCTGCCGCTCGGCACCAGTGGTGAGGTGGTTCCATATTATCGCAAATAGCGGTTGACGATACCGCGGGTATGGGTAGGGTGCCTCACCATGACCCACATAATGCTCGACCTCGAAACCCTCGGCACACGCCCCGGCAGCGTGATACTCACAATCGGCGCGGTGCGCTTCGATGAGAACGGGACGTATGAAACCTTCTACGAGAGCATCTGTCGCAGTGACTCCGAGAAGCACGGCCTCAAGGTGTGCCCTAGCACGCAGGCGTGGTGGATGGATCAAAGCCAAGAGGTCATCGACGCAGCGTTCTCTGGAGCCACTAGGCTCACCAGCGGGCTACATGGCTTTGCTCACTGGCTGGGTGGGGCTGACTACATCCGGCTGTGGGGCAACGGCTCCGACTTCGACAACGCACTGCTGGCAGAAGCCTACGCGGTCGCCGGTATTCGGCAGCCGTGGTCGTTCACCGGCAACCGCTGCTACCGCACGATCAAGAACCTGTTCCCCGGTGTCGCTGTTCCGTCTGTCGGTGTCCAGCACAACGCGCTCGACGACGCCACTTATCAGGCCAACCACCTCATCGCCATCTGCAAGCAGCACAACCTGACACTCGCATGACACCCCTCCCCCTAGAACGTGACATCGAGAAACGAATCGCGACTTACGCCCGAAGCAAGGGATGCCTGTTCGAGAAGTTCGTGTCTCCAGCCAAACGTGGCGTCGCCGACCGCGTCATCATCGCGCCCGGTGGGGCTATCGGGTGGCTTGAAGTCAAGCGCCCCGGTGCCAAGCCTACGGTGTTGCAGACGGAGCGGATGGCTGAGAAGCGGAAGCTGGGCTGCAATGTGTCGTGGTGCGACAACGCGGCTGACGGGTGCAAGTTCGTGGACTCGTTGATCGCTGCCGGGAAACTCTCAACCCTACAAAACGTATGACTGACGAAGAAATCAGAATAGCGGTAGCCGAGGCGTGCGGACTCAAGTTCGCCCCCGCCGGGCGCATTGACCTATCAAACGCGTGGGAGATGTGGCCCGACCACTGGCAAGACACCCGCACGATGAAGCGTAGAATCGACGGCAGCATAGTCGGGCTTCCGGTTGCGCTGCCCAACTACCCCGAGTGCCTGAACGCGATGTACGAGGCGGAGGAGATGATCCCCCCGGACAGGATCGGGCACTACGCGATGCACCTCGTCCGCGTGGTGGGGCCAAGAGTTGTCCCGGCTGGCGAGGACTTCAAACTGTCCGCTATGATGTGGCACGCCACCGCCCGGCAACGTGCCGAGGCTTTCCTCCGAACCCTCGACCTGTGGCAGGACGAACTGGAAAGCACGCCCCGATGATCCGTCTCAAGCAAACCCTGCGCCCCGGTGTCTGCCGCGCCTACCGCTGCACCGCCGCCCCGCGCAACATCGCCACACACCCCACGTCCACGCAGTTGTGCGGCTCGTGCTACAAGGCGCAGTGGCGTGCGGCGAACCCGGAGCGTGCGGCGTTCGGCACCCAGCGTGACCATGCCCGCGCACGGCGCATCCCTTTCACCCTGACGTTCGAGCAGTGGTGGGCGGTGGTCGAGCCATCGGGCTACATGGGCGGTCGCGGCTGCCTGCGCCACCAGCTACACGTTGATCGCCTTGACCCATCGAAGGGCTACGAGGTGGGCAACATCCGCGTCATCACCTGCACGGAGAACGTGGTGCGTGAGAACGCACGGCGCGGGTACGTCGATGCCAAGATCGCCGCGTGGCGTGAGACCCACGACGCGGATGACTCGGGGCTTGAATGCACGGACACTGCCGAAGACGAGAACCCTTTCTGATGAACTACTACAACGAGATTGACGAGAAGACCGCAGCGTGGTTGCGCGAACTCATTAAACAAGGACACCTACCACCGGGAGACGTGGACACACGCAGCATAATCGAAGTAAAGCCTGATGACCTCAAACAATACACACAATGCCACTTCTTCGCCGGAATCGGCGGGTGGCCTCTTGCACTGTCTCTCGCTGGCTGGAATCCTGATACGCCTGTATGGACAGGCAGTTGTCCATGCCAGCCATTCAGCACCGCAGGCAAAGGTCTCGCGCAAAAAGACGAACGCCACCTCTGGCCCGTGTTCTTCGATCTCATCCGCCAGTGCCGCCCTGAGCATGTCTTTGGCGAGCAGGTTGCAAGCGCGATTGGGCACGGCTGGCTCGATGGAGTATCGTCAGACTTGGAAACAGAAGGCTACGCCTGCGGGGCGACCGTATTGGGCGCACATTCCGTCAACGCGCCCCACCAACGACAGCGCCTCTACTGGGTGGCCCACTCCGAACTGCAACACGAACGACCAACCCGACCACACGAAGCGGGGCTTGGATACACTGCTGGGAGTAGCGAAGCTGACGGGTTGGACGACACCCGACGCCCGAGCGATGAACGACGGGGAGAATTTGGAGACGTGGGACGCTCGGCAGGAGAAGAACAAAGCGAAGCACGGCAACGGCAACGGCAATGGGGCAGGAATGCCGATAGCGGTTCAGGTGCAGACGATCACGGGATGGCCAACACCAATGGCATTAGATCATTGGATGGCATCAACAGAGAGGAAGGACAAGGGCCAGAAGCAATTACCAAACATTGCAGCAGTGGCTGGTCTGACTTCTCCCTCGCCCAATGCCGAGACGGCAAAGCCCGTCGCATCCCAACTGAACCCGCATTTTTCCCGCTGGCTCATGGGATTCCCGCCCGCGTGGTGCGACTGCGCGGATACGGCAATGCAATCGTTCCCCAAGTCGCGGCGGAGTTCGTCAGCGCGTACCTCGAAACCCTCTGACCCGTGACCCATGACCCACGACCGCTACACCGACCTCCTGCTCTACCACCGCTACCGATACTACGTTCTCGGCAGACCGGAGTT
>Ga0209277_10001625_pt1 | contig 10940 bp, 11 predicted proteins | sample JI81AbrownDNA_FD_187503 | JGI IMG/M metagenome (GOLD analysis project Ga0209277, IMG submission 187503) | Wastewater effluent complex algal communities from Wisconsin, to seasonally profile nutrient transformation and Carbon sequestration -... | ecosystem: Engineered > WWTP > Effluent > Algae... | reverse complement strand
GGAAGTAGTTGCTGTCACACGCGCTGTAGCCTTTGCCGTTTATAAGGTTCGATGCAATATTCCATGTGCCGTTATTGGTCGTGAAGGTGGTCGCCTCTTCGTGTGCTGAAAAGGTGTAAACGGCGATTACAAAGGCAATCATCATGATTCCAGCGAGCCATAAGGGGCTGCTCTTTTCCATTTTGGTTTTTTCAAATAGAGGAGAAAATGATTGTATCTGGAGAATTATTTTTTTTAACATATTTGTTTGATTCGTTTCATTGGAAGTTGTTGTCATTTGTATAGTGTAGCATGAAGCATTATAGATTCTTAGTGACTTATATATATGTTTTTGTTAAGATTCTAAATCTTAACAAAAATGGAAAGTCCTTTCATTAAAATAAAAACGGACATGGAAGGTAACCTTCCATGTCCGCGAAAAGACGCATTTGATACAGCTCAATTTGGGAAGCTTTCAAGAAAAATGAAGGAATCAAAATTGAGTGATTGAAAATTCCGGCGTTTTACCTCAAATATCCATCCCGTCCACGATCTCCTGCCGATGTTTGCGGTAGTCGCGGAGCAAAGAATCTACACAGCGGGCGATGGTGGCGGGGTCTTTACGGTAGTGGGCGACGCCGGTATCCAACTCCCACTCACTTTCGGGGATGGTTTTCAGGTAAGCGATCAGCGCCTCTTTTGTGGATGCGATCTCTCGCATTAATTCATTTTTGTCTGTGGACGGGAATTGCTTGAGAAACCGTGCGTTGATCTTGCGATAATCATTCGTGCCATCGTAAAAATAAAAAGGTTCCGCGCCTTCGCGCAGATCACTGCACCCCGCCAGTGTGATGCGATTCCAGCCGATGAAGTGCGCGGCAATGTCCCGTGAGTTCCAGTCACCAAGCGGTTTGAGGAAGTCTTCGGCAGAAAGAGTTTGCAGGGTTTCCATGAAGGCTGCATAGGCTATGTCTAAATTTGTGAGTTGTTTGTCACGAGGGTCAAACATTGGAATCATTCCTTTCGATGCTGGGTTTGTTTACAAGAATCTCCAGCATTTTCCTTGTCGCTTCTGCAACTTCGTGGATGGCCTGTTGAAAGGCTTCTTCATTCGCTTTGGAAGGCTTTCGATACCCGCTGACCTTCCGTACATATTGCAGCGCGGCTTCTTGAATTTCCTGTTCTGTAACAGGATGGTCCATGTTGCGCAGGGGTTTGATACTTCTACACATAAAGTTGACTCCAATTCGTAGTAACGACTTCAGTCGTTACTGGTATCAATAAACTCATCCCATCCGTTTCCAAAATCTACGGGCGGAGTGAATGCCCGCCAATGTTCCCGCAGCCAATCTCTGCCTCTGTCATCATAATATATTGGTAGGCTTGACCACGGCCATTCGTACGGGTCGCTTGCATACCCGTGTTTTACTGGATTGTAATGGATATAGTTGAAAGCTGTGTGAAGGTGTCCTTCATTTCTGATGTAGGTATCTACGAATTTGTACCAGACACGGCGTTTGCCAGTCAGGCTATCTTCGAGATTCCATTCGTGAGACGTTGCTCCGTGGAGACGCTTGAGGGCTGCTGATACATCATCCAGTGACTGTACATATAGTAAAACATGATAATGATTTGGCAGAATTGTCCACGCAATGAGGTCATCAGCGATCTCTGTTATCGAATGTAGCAAAAGAGCTTCAAACTCTGTACGGCGTTGTGGTGAATTCATAACCGCCTTGTGTTCAAAGTTTACTGCGGAAATTAAATACGCCCCTGCATCTCGAAAAGGGTGCGGGGGCGCGTGCAGCGGATAGCCTCTTTCACTGCGGTAGCGGACAATGTCTTCTCGTTCTTTTTGAGATAAATTTCGGTACTCGTAGGGCATGGCGTGAAAATAACGGACGACTAAAGTCGTCACTACAGGTGCGGCCAGTCCATTAATAAAACTTCAGCCAGTAATCTTGAATTGACATTGCGATCCATTTTTTCGAGGGCGTTCTCAAGGTCAGAGACCACGCGCCGTGCAGTGGACAGGTTCAACCGTCCGGCGAGGAATTCGATCTCCATGTTGCGGTCTATGTTGATGAGTGGGGTTTCCGCGCCTGCCACGCGCAGCATCACATCCCGCCAGTAAGACAGCCAGATAGTGATGGCTTGCCGCATGGCGTCTTTGTCTTTGGAGAGTTTATCAGCGTAGGAAAATTTTTCGACGCGGGCAGCAGGCAAAAGCGTTTGAAGATCGTTGAGTCTTTCATCCCGTTTTTCAAGCAGGGTCACATCATCCACCAGACGGCGTGCGTAGCCGGGACGTCCGCCGGAGATGTGGGCGAGCAGGCGCGCACGTTCTTCATCCACGCCACGATAGATGAGATCGGCAGTAACCGCTTCGATAGGCAGCGGGCGCAGGCGCAGAATTTCACAGCGTGAGTTGATGGTGGGGAGAAGCTGTTCGGGGGTATCGGCGGTTAATAAAAGGATGGCGTGCGCGGGAGCTTCTTCGAGAGTTTTTAACAAAGCGTTTGCGGCGTTGTCGTTGGCTTCTTGAAAACGCAGAAACAATGCCACGCGATATTTTGATTGATACGGTTTGAGAGATAACGAACGCTGCACTTCGCGGATCTGATCCACCTTGAGCGTGCCGCCTTCTTTGGGCTGGTTGTCGCCATCCAATGCCTGAATGACGTTCATGTCGGGATGCTGCATGGCGTCGATCTGTTTGCAATCGCGGCACAGCCCGCAAGGGACACCGGGCGCGAGCGGCTTCGTGCAGTTTAATGCCTGCGCGAGGCGCAATGCCAACGTCCGCCGACCCAGGCCGGGAGGTCCGCAGAAAAGATACGCGTGGCGAATCTCATCGTGCGCGGCGTGTTGGCGCAGCATATCCACTGCCCATTCGTGCCCAAGTAAATTCCAATTATCAGCCATTGAGTTAAGTATCAGGTGTCAGGTGCGAGGTGTCAAGTAATTCGTGATGCGTGAAACGTGAATTACAAATCGTAAATCAAAAATCGGCAATCGTAAATCGTTTATTCCTGTCCAGCACGTAATCGCAAATAGGATTGATAACGCTCGGGATGAATTTTGTTTTCCTTCAACGCAGCCAGCACGGCGCAGCCCGGTTCGTGGATGTGTGTGCAATCGCTGAACTGGCAATGCGGCACGAGGTCGCGCAGCTCAGGGAAATACGCATCCATCTCTTCGGCTTCGGTATCCCACAACGCAAGCGACTTCCAACCCGGCGTATCAGCCACATATCCGCCGCCTTCAAGCGGAAACATCTGGCGTGTGACGGTGGTGTGCCGTCCCTTGTTCATCACTGCGCTGATCTCGTTCACGGCAAGTCCCAGCCCGGGTTGCAGCGCGTTTAGCAAACTGGATTTTCCAACACCGCTCGGTCCTGCCAGCGCGGAAATTTTATTTTTCAACGCATCGCTTATTTCTTCCAATCCCTGCTCATTTTTTGCGGAAGTGTAAATGACGCGATAACCAATATCTTCGTACATGCCGAAATTTTCTTTTGGATTTTCCACAAGATCGGTTTTGTTGGCAATAATAATGATCGGAATTTTTTGTTTTTCTGCAATGACGAGAAAACGATCCAGCATTCTTAGTTTGGGATTCGGATTCGCGCACGCAAACACAAAGATGACCTGATCGGCATTCGCCAGCAGCACTTGTTGATATTCGCCCTGCGGGCGCGGGTCTAACCTAACGAGGGCCTGCTTGCGCTCTTCGACATTTTCCAACGCCCCGCTGCCATCGTCCAATAATGTAATGCTGACATGGTCGCCAAGTGCGGCAATGTCACCCATGGCGCGGCCACGCTTTAGTTTTCCGCGCAGTTGACAAACAATAATGCCCTCCCCGGTTTCCACCCAAAAGAAACCGGATTGGGCTTTGATGATCAAACCTTTTTTCGTGATCTCGTTTGTCAAATAATCACCTTAATTCTCATCTGTTGGCGCGGGAATGCCGAACGGAGTTGGCGTATATGGCGGATAACCGATTTGGCCCCAATCATAGTATGGGCGCTGCGGGCTGCCATAATAATAGGATTCAACCATGGCTCTGAAAAGCGGCACAGCATACTCTGAACCTTCACCAATATTTTCTACGATGACCGCGATGGCAATATCAGGCAGGCTTGTGTTTTCTTCATTCAGGGTGTATCCAGCAAACCAGGCGTGTGATTTGCCATTGCCTGACTCAGCGGTGCCAGTCTTTCCTGCTACTTTAAATTGCAGGCCGCGCAGGTTGAAGGTGGCTGTGCCGCGTTTGTTTTCAGTCACCATCAAAAGCGCTTCGCGTAAGATATCCAAATTTTCCTGTCGCAAAAGTAATGTTCCGCGTGCTTCTGGTTTGAATGTGAGCACAGGGTCACCATCTACGGGCTGAATCTTTTCGACGATCTGCGGGCGGTACAACGTCCCGCCATTGGCGATGGCTGCCATGAAGGTGGCAACCTGCAAAGGAGTGACTTGCACATCGCCCTGGCCAATGGCCTGATTAACTGCATCCAATTCAGTGGCTGGGTCAAGGATCTGCCCGCTGGCTTCTTCGATCTGGTCAATGCCTGTGCGGGCGGCGAGACCAAATGCGCGGGCCATTGTGGCAATATCGCCGCCGCGATCCCAATTCTTGAACAAGTCCAAACCGATGTGCCAGAAATAAGGATTGCAAGAGCGCATCAGCCCTTCCTGCAAGGTGAGCAGTCCGGAGGGAATCTCAGAAGAAGCGTTACAAGTCTCTCCCGCTGCAATTGCATCCTGGCAGTGTGACCACGTCCAATCGTGCAGAACACGATCTTGTAATTCGGTGAAGTCATATTGGCAATCGTACGGGGTATCTTTCAAATACAATCCGCTTTCAAGAGCCGCAGAGAAGGTGATGATCTTGAACACTGAGCCAAGCGGGTATTGCCCTTGAGCAGCGCGGTTAATCAACGGTTCATCAATATTGCTGATGTTGCCGTAGTTTGACTCGTTGGTTGGGTCAAAGGCGTTTGGGTCAAAGTCTGGGCTGGATGCCATGGCAATAACGCGCCCTGTATCTACTTCCATGACGACAATGGCGCCACGGAAAAATTCAAGGGCTGACTGGGCATTGGCTTGCATATTGCTGTCAAGAGTCAGGTAGATCGAGTCTGCGGGTTGTGGGCTGCTTTGCCCAAGCGTGGAAATGATCTGCCCATCTGGAGATGTAACACGTAATGTTCCACCATGTTGGCCTGCCAGATAATCTTCAGCCCATTTTTCGATGCCAGACTGCCCGATTTTTTCGCTGCCGTTATACCCAAGGCGGCGGTATTCGTTTAATTGTTCTGGGGAAATAAATTGGGTAAACCCAACTGCCTGCGGCGCAAGACCCGTATCGAAATAATAGCGGGAGTTATATTCGGCAACCACAAGGCCGCCGGGGTTGATGGAGAGCAATCTCTGGGCTTCTTCTCGAGTCCCTTCGCACATGGGCAGGTACCAGCCGGGTCCTGAAGCGTCGATCTGATTCTGTATATCAAGCGGGTCTAATCCGCAAAGCAGACCGAGCTCTGTAGTCAATGCTCCCTGCATATCCAGGTTGATCTCGCCGGTATTAATACCAAATGCAAATGCATCTGCTTGTGTGACGATGGGCAGCCCGTTTTTATCATAAATATCACCACGGGCAGGGATGCTGTATTCCATCACGAGCTGGTTGCCGCCCGCAAGTTCTGGCAGGATCTGCGCTTCATCCCAAATGATCTTCCATTCGTTATTTTCGTTCTTCATACGGACGAGAATGTTGCGCTGAATATCGCCTGCCAGCACTGTTTTGTAGGTGATGCTGTAGCCGACCTCGGCGTCACGCGGACCGATCTGCGCGGAGTTGATTGTGAATTCAATTTCGGCGGCGCTCATGGCATTCAGCGCGTCATTCCAGCGTTTGGAGAAATCTTCGAGGGTTACACTGTCGCGGCTGACTTGGGCAAGCATGGAGTACATGGTTTCAAAGTCATCCTGTTGCAGCGCTTCAAGATACTTTGTGATGGATGCATTCTCATCTGGCGCGGGGGTGATGTGTGCCTGGGCTGTTGGCAGCGGCGTATTTGTAGTACCGCCAAGGATCGGCGGTAAACCACCTGTGCCGGAAGCGCAGCCGGTGAGGAAGATAACAATCAAAACAAGATTAATCCAGCGTAATGACTTCATTACGTTTCCTTTCAAGAGACCAATTCCCCGCGCAGGATCGCGGCTGAAACCTGACATTGATAATTCAATAGTGATTGACACGCCGTGGGAACATCAGCGGCGGGGGAGAGATCAAAATTTTGTAACGCACGCAGAACGTGACACATGGAGAGGCCCATCACACCAGCGTAACATCCCTGCATGGAGTGGACGGGTTGAAAATCGGGATGTTGAATGGCGTACGCGCCTGCCTTGTCCATTGGGTCGCCGGTTTTGATGTAGGCAGCGATTTCGTCATCTGAATAATTTCGCATCGGCACATCGGTGATGGATAATTCCGTCAAAATTTTTCCATCCAGAATTCGGTAGAGTGCAATGCCCGTGTAGACTTGGTGCGTGCGTCCGCGTAATTGCTTTAACATGCGTTCGGCATCCGCTTCGTCCACGGGTTTGCCGAGAATTTCATCATCAACGACAACCGTAGTATCCGAGCCGATGATGATGTTTTCTGCATTTGCCTTGTCTTTGACGGCCAATGCTTTTTCCTGCGCGAGGCGAATTACATACTCTTTGGGAGTCTCTCCATCCAGCGCGGTTTCATCTATATCAGCGACGTTCACAACGAAGTTCCAGTTCCCGAGCCCAAGCAATTGTTTGCGGCGCGGCGAGTTGGATGCCAGTACTAAAATATTTTTATCATTCACGCGCAAGATTCTAACACAGGTCATTTTATGAGATTAAATGGGGATAAGAGGGAAAAGTGAGTAGTGGAAAGTGGGGAGTGGGAGGTGAAATGTTTTGGTTAACCACAAAGCCGCCAAGGTTTGAAGACTCAAATATCAGGATCTTTCTAAAGGCGTTTGATGAGTTTCTTTCTTAAAGGCACAGGCTTAATGCGAATGTCGCAAATTGAGCGAATTTTCGCGAAAGAAAATAAAAATTCGCGCAATTTGCGTTAAGGGTTCCTCCTTGTGGAAAAGCCATGTGCCATATTTTCTTTCCTCTTTCATCTTTCCTCAATCAGTCGTAAAATCCACCCAAAATCTGTCTAAACAACGTGGAGGCTTAATGAACAAATTGCAGGAACGAATTATGAAAGAGGGGCAAGTGCTGGGCGGTGGAATTCTTAAAGTGGATAGTTTTGTCAATCATCAAGTAGACCCAACCCTCATGGACGACTGCGGACGAATCTTCGCAGAACTCTTTGCCAACCTCGGCGCAACCAAAATTCTCACGGCTGAAATCTCAGGCATTGCCCCCGCCCTCACCACGGGCATCCACCTCGGCTTGCCTGTTGTGTACGCGCGCAAGACCAAACCTGTCACCATGCCCGACCAAGTCTATCTCACCCTCGCGCCTTCCCACACCAAAGGCCGCATGGTCGAGTTGATCGTTTCTCCCGAATACCTTGCCAACGGTGAAAAAGTTCTCATCATCGACGACTTCCTCGCCAGCGGACAAACCATTCTCGGCCTCGTCCGTCTTGCAGAAGCGGCAGGCTCCAAGATCATTGGCATCGGCGCGCTTATCGAAAAAGATTTTGAAGGCGGGCGCGAAGCTCTCAAACCCCTCGGCGTCCCCATCGAATCGATTGCCTGCATCAAATCCCTCGATAACGGTAAAATCACATTCGTGGACTGATCTTCGACCTTTGACTTTCGACATACGTGATTCGAAAAATTCTACGCCTTCGATTTATTGCCCGACTTATCGGCTGGATATTCACCTACATGAGTTTTCTCATCCCAGTCAACCGCCTCCGTGAAACCTCCAGCCTGATTGCGTTTCATCATCCTTCTCCAAGCTATAAGTTTCACGTGCTCATCGTCCCGAAGCGGCAGGTGGATTCCCTCGCCAGCCTCAACCCGCAAGACACCGCCTTTCTGACGGACTTGTACGCCACCGCCCAAAGTCTCGTGGACGAGTTTCAACTGAAAGCCTATCGTCTCATTGTCAACGGCGGAGAATATCAAGACTTCCCGCATTTGCATTTTCATCTTATTTCGGACATCTAAAAAATGTCAAAGGTCGAAGGTCAAAAGTCTAATGTACTGACCTTCGACCTTTGACTTTCGACGCTCCACCTTTGACACAGGAAACATACATGACCCAATCCATTGCCATTCTCGATTTCGGTTCCCAATACGCCCAGATCATTGCCCGCCGCGTGCGCGAGGCGCAAGTCTATTGCGAGCTATTCCCCTGGGACGCTTCGCAGGAAAAAATCCTTTCGATTCAACCGAAGGGATTTATTTTGTCTGGCGGCCCAAAATCCGTCTACGAAGAGAATGCCCCCTTCATTCAAAAATTCATCCTCGAATCAGGCTTGCCCATCCTCGGCATCTGCTACGGAATGCAAGCCCTCACTCACGCTCTCGGTGGCAAAGTGGACCCGTCCGCAGACCGTGAATACGGCCACGCCGAAATCGAAATCATTGCGGGTTGGGGCGAGGTTTCCTCGCCCGAGGGCAGGGAGACCCTGCCCCTGCTTTCTGGGTTATCCAAAGTATGGATGTCTCACGGCGACAAAGTGACTCAACTGCCCGATGGATTTATCGCTCTCGCAAAATCTGGCAACAGTCCCTTCGCGGCAATGGGCGACATGCAGCGAAAATATTTCGGCGTGCAATTCCATCCCGAGGTGCATCACACCCCCAACGGCATAGACCTGCTCAAACATTTCGCCATAGACATCTGCGGCGCCAAGCCAGACTGGACTCCCACCTCCATTATTGATGAAAGCGTCAAACGAATCCGCGCACAGGTCGGCAATGCTCGCGTGCTCGCGGCGGTTTCCGGCGGCGTGGATTCATCCGTGGCGGCGGCTCTCGTTCATAAAGCGATTGGCGATCAACTCGTCTGTGTTTTTGTGGATACAGGTCTGCTGCGCGCCAACGAAGGCGAACAAGTCGCTTCTGCCTTTCGGGGCGGCTTGGGTGCTGAACTAATTACAGTAGAAGCCGCTGACGAATTTCTCGGCGCGTTGAAAGGCGAGATCGACCCCGAACAAAAGCGCAAGATCGTCGGCGAGAAATTTATCCGCATCTTTGAGCGGGAAGCAAAAAATGTCGGCCAGCCAAAATTCTTGGTGCAGGGAACGATTTACCCCGATGTCGTCGAATCCTCTGGCCCCGACAGAAGCAAAGCAGCGAAGATTAAATCTCATCACAATGTGGGCGGTTTGCCCGAAGACATGGAGTTTGAACTCGTCGAACCGTTGCGCTATTTGTTCAAGGATGAAGTTCGGTTGGTGGGGGAAGCGCTCGGGCTGAGTGAAAAGCTCGTTTGGCGGCAACCATTTCCAGGTCCAGGGTTGACCGTGCGCTGCCTCGGGGAATGTACACCCGAGCGTGTATCCCGTCTGCGGGCGGCAGACGCGATCCTTCTGGAGGAATTATCCAAAGCAGGTTTTCTGGGAAAAGGCGCGCAGACCTCGCAAGCCTTCATGGTCTTGTTGCCCGTTCGTTCAGTCGGTGTGATGGGCGACCAGCGCACGTATCAGGAGGCTGCCGCCATCCGCGCCGTAGCCACAGATGATTTTATGACCGCCGACTGGGCGCGCCTGCCGTTTGACCTGCTTGCAAAAATATCAAGCCGTGTGGTGAATGAAGTGGAAGGAATCAACCGCGTGGTGTATGATATTACGAGTAAGCCACCCGCTACAATTGAATGGGAGTAGGGCGTTTACGTTTTTTTTCTAAGGAGGCGTTATGGATAATTTAAATTTTGGTGAGGTCCTCACCCGCGCATGGCAGATTGTTTGGAAACATAAAGTTCTTTGGATCTTTGGCATTCTAGCAAGTTGCGCGCGCGGCGGGGGCGGGGGCTCCTCTGGCGGCGGGGGGAATTCCGGGTATCAAAGCGGCTCAGGCGATTCTCCTTTTTCCGGCGGGCAGATCGAAAGTTTCATGAATCAGGTTGGGACTTTCTTTGAGCAAAATTGGTGGGTCATTATTGTCATTGCCCTGGTGATCATTCTTTTGTCTTTGGTCTCATATTTTCTGGGAATGATGGGCCGTATCGGCCTGATCCGAGGCGTTGCCCAAGCTGACAAAGACGTTGAAACGTTAGCCTTTGCTGAACTTTGGGCAGAGAGTATGCCTTTCTTCTGGCGTATCTTCGGGTTGAACTTTTTGATCGGGCTCGCCTTTTTTATTATCTTTATCCCGCTGATTCTTTTTGGGATCATCACAGCCGGTATCGGCTTTTTGTGCATCATTCCCCTCGTTTGCGTTATGGTTCCCGTAAGTTGGGTGGTGATGGCAATTGTGGAGCAGGCGCAGAACGCCATTGTTCTTGAAGACCTCACCATGCTTGATGGATTTAAGCGCGGCTGGGAGATCGTTAAAGCCAATGCTGTTCCGGTCGTTATTATGATGCTGATCCTCGGCGTCGGAAGTGCGGTTCTTGGTCTGGTAATTGCGCTTCCTATTATTATCGCAGTGGTTCCGCTGATTATCGGCGCAGCCCAATTACAGCAATCGCTCACGCCCGCGTATATCACCGCGGCTTGTTGCGTCGTTTATTTCCCGATCCTGCTTGCCTTCAATGGCATTTTGACAGCCTACATTCAAACCGCATGGACTCTCACCTATCTCCGGCTTGCCCGTCCAAAAATGGAAGCTGCTGTTATCATTGAGGGAAATGCGTAAATTTTCTGCCCTGCTTCTTAGCCTGAGCCTTCTGCTCGGTATTGTGACTTCTGTGCGCGCACAGGAAAACCTTGCTTCTGCGGCTTTATACAACGCGGAAGCATCCGCTTTTCCAACTGTCTCTGCATTTATAGATGTGTTCGAT
>Ga0209277_10001623_pt1 | contig 10941 bp, 8 predicted proteins | sample JI81AbrownDNA_FD_187503 | JGI IMG/M metagenome (GOLD analysis project Ga0209277, IMG submission 187503) | Wastewater effluent complex algal communities from Wisconsin, to seasonally profile nutrient transformation and Carbon sequestration -... | ecosystem: Engineered > WWTP > Effluent > Algae... | reverse complement strand
TTCATTCTTATTGCTGAATTGATATTAACCCCATCACGTATAGTATTAGATCCGTACGATAGGCTTTCTTTGGTTTCGTCTATTTCTATTTCGCCAAGTGATTTTGAGGCATATTCGGCTATAGTATTGTCACCGACTGCAAAGAAAAACTTTGTCCGAAATAAATCTAGCAATTCTTGCGAACTAGCATGTCCATATATTCGCTCCAACTGGGCGATGTTCTGAATTCCTGCTACCATACAAGCTCCATATTTTCGACCTTGGGCTAGAACCATAGCAAGTGAAGGTATTTTTTGCATAGCCGGTAGTTCATCCATGACAAACCACATTTTTTCATTCTCTCCTGAATGAGGACGATCAAGCATTCCTTTAATTGCAATATTTGCCCATGCCGATAGTAAGGGTCTTAAAGTATCTAGATCATTAGGTTTAATCGAGACAAATAACCAACCTTTCCTATTTTCTCCATTAATCCATTCTTTAATTGAGAAATCACCTTTGTCTTTTAAATATTTCAATTCTTTCACTTTGCTAGCTAGGGTAGATCTAACAGAAGCCGTTCCTTTTTCTGCTTCTCTAGAGACATAACCGGCCGCATCCGTATCTGAAAAATATTTGCAAAAGTCTTTTAAGTCGGCTCTATTAATCACATGGAGCATTGATTCAATGGATCTAGTTGATTCTTGTTTTTTTAAAGCTTCTACTAATACGGTTCTTGCAGCATCTTCCCAATAGCGGTCTGTCTTAATTGATTCTCCGTCAACAAAGGCGGCGGCTAAGTTGTTGTATTCCTCATCAGTATGGCAATCATTCCACGGCAACCAACTAACGCTATTTTCAACAAGTGGATTAAGGATTAAATCAGTTTCAGGATTGTAGAAGCGGTCTACGAATTCACCGGTAACATCAAAAATAATTGCTCTATCACCACTATTCCTAATTTGAGGTATTAATTCCTTTAACATATTGGTTTTTCCGGCACCTGTTGTACCGGTTAGTAATAGATGTTGGGTTTCTGAATCTTTAACTAGTGGTAGGCCGCTAATAATAATCTTCGAAGCTTCTTTTGCTCGTCTTAAGATTTTGGCAAGTTGTTTTGGCGTAACTAAATCACTACCACGTAGTTTTTTAATTCCCAGAATATCACCGCCCCTATAAGTAAATAATATTAATGCAAGAGAGCATCCTACTGCGAAACTAGCAACTACCTCAAAAAAAGCATCTTGCTTAACCCATAATAATACTTGGTTAATACTTGCTCCATAAGGCATTACTTTCCAGAACAAATAATTATATTCTTCAGCTCTCATATGGACAAAATGTCCTTTATTGATCGAATAGAAATCTATCACTATCTGATGTTTGCCATAGAAAAACGCACCTATGCTTAATTTAAAATCAACATAACATTTAATTATAAAATAATAGATTGTTTGAAAAGTCGTATGCTGACTAAGACGGAATACGATTAATCCAAATATGCAAGCAAGACCAAAGAAACATATGTTCTTTATACCTTGCATAATCATCCGCATATTATGCGCCCATAATTGCGCTCCTCTTGTAAAATTGCTGTTACTTGCTGATGACATGACGTTTTTCTTGGTTATTTAATCTTAGTGTTTTTCTTGTTGTTAACAGGCGCAATAACAGTTTTCTTAACGGGCTTCTTTCTTTTGGACGCAAGTTTTTGTTTTTTTCTGCTATCTTTTTCTTTGCCATCTTCGTCATTGGCCAAGTGGTTTTTAATTCTTCTTCTTGTATTGGTTTCTTTTTAATTGGCACTTCTTGAGAGATGATAATAGAATTATCTTTTTTTACTTCACTTGAGGAATTGCGAGTAGTTGGCTCTGCATTCTCATTATCCTCAAGCCCAAATAATCTTTTGAAATAACCATAAGGAGACCAGAGAATTTGATTGATCCAATCCCAATTATTACCATCTTGTTTATTTTTTTTGTCTTTGTCGTTCATGATTATTTCTATATTTTAATTTTAAATTGTTGATTTATATTAAGCGTATTTTTGTCCCCATTTCATCACTACTTTGTAGGAGTATTTTCTTTGGTGATCCGGTTTCGACGAATGGTAGTTGCAAATAGCAGCGTACCAAGTCCCATGTTGTTTTTTTAAACGTATTAAAAGCTTGGCCGCATATTCTATGTTATTTTTAGGATTTAACATTTCCTGAATATTTGCAAAAGCATTTGAATGAAAGCGATAATTCAGTTGCATTACTCCCACGTCAATGTTTCTAATGCCATTCTCCCGAGCATCAGCAATTACTTTTAGAGCTTCATTATTATTCGTAGCAATTACAGCTTTTCCAGCAACATTGATAGCATGGTTATTTATTCCCGATTCTACAAAAGCAATTGCTTCAAGTAATCCACTTGGAATTCCGTATTGCTCTTCAGTTGCTTTAATTAATCTCTTTATTTTCCCTTGAACCGAGCTATTTGATGCTAAGGCATTATTGCTCGCCATGCACAAGCAAATAACTAGAAGCAAAGATTTAACTCGCTTTTTAATTAGCATAATATTCTATTTTTTCTTTGAAATTATTGATTTGTTATTCTAGTGAGCTACGGGCGATATCATACCAAAAACCATTAAGCCCCTCTTGATAACCATGTGCATAGCCAACTTTCCAAGCTTCATCTTGCAAAGCTTTTTGATATTCCTCATCAGAAGCAAAGGCTTCTCTTTTAACTCTCTGCTGAACATAATCAGCATAAAAATCTAAACCGGTTTTAAATCTCTTATCTAACTCTAATTGAAGTGGTAATTTAATATTATCTAACTTCATTTCAGCAAGTTTTGAACCTCGTTCGCTCTCTGGAAATTGCGATAAATATTCTTCTTTTTCCAAAGCTACTTTTTCTTTTAATTTATCTGTTTCCCACCAATACTTATTCCAAAGAGTACTTGTGGGTCTTTGACCACTAACTTTATCTTTTGTTCCATCTGCATGACCGGCTTTAAAACCTGATAATATATAAGATTTAAAAGGATGATAATTTGTATCATTATTAACATAAAGATATATAGAACCAGCTATTATTGCGCTAATCATTAATATTCTTGGGATTAAATACAAGCTACCTAAAGCTATTAGCCATTTCTTATATTTTACCAAAAAACTTTGCGGTTGATCCTGATTGCTCATTATACTAATCATTTTTACTTACTCTTTTTATTGTCATCTCTTTCTATACCAACTATTTCACCGGTATTGTTTCCTAGTTCTCTAAGCACCCTTAATCCTGTATGGTTTCCAGTGAGTGAATCAAATTCATCATTTTTCTCTTTAATTTTTTGAGTGGTTAATTTAGACTTACTATCATCCCCCCTCACCTTCTCATTTTCCAAATTCTGCACGACCTTTAATTGCTCTGGATTCAGGTTGTTTTTGAGAGTTTCCTCTACAGGTTTATTATACTGCAAGTTGGGATTATTTACCGCATTACTGACCACTTGTTCTAGTGGTTTTTCTTCGCCTGTGGCATCCTTGACAACAGCTTGTTCCCTGATGCTTTGGGTGTTTTGTTCGAATTTGGATTTTAAGCTATCTGGGGTTGGAATTTTTGTATTTTGGACTGACGGAGCATTTTTTTGGATTCTGGATACGTAAGCCTGATATTCAGGGGTTTTAAGTGGGTCATTAACCTTGACCACATCTTGCCCGATTGCTCTTGCTTCCTCCGGATGATTTGTTACCCAACGTTGTGCATGTGCTTTGCTTGCAAGTTCCGGATTTCTTGCCATTACCTCGTTTAAGAATGCATCATTTAAGTTACTGTTGATTGTTCCAGAATTCTTTTGTAGATATGACAATTGGTTGCCGTAAGTTTCAACATCTTGAGCGGTTTTAGCAATTTCTTTGCCGATTGACTCCTGCTGGTTTAAGTTTGATCCTAGACTCTCACCAAGTTTCTGATCTTGGCTATTATTCGTGGTAAAGTTTTGATTTTTTGCAATTGTTTTGGCTTTCTCCATGAAATTATCAAATGTTTGCCTATCCTGCTCACTCATAGTTTTACGGATATCTTCGGTGTTTGCAGCATTAGTACCCGTGCTAACGCCAGAACCCCAAAAACTTGCGCCTGCTGTAACATTTGATTGTGTACCTGTTGATTGACCTTTAGTAATATCAGTTCCTTGTGTTAAGGTTTTTCCATCACCGACTACCTGTTTCATAGAGGCAATATCTGCATCCGATATATTATCACTTTGCACCGTGCCGTTAACAAGGCTTTTTGCAAAATCGATGCTTTGAGCTTCAGTAAGATTGCTGATCTTGCTATGGCGATCAGTTAAACTTGCTAGATTGCTTTGGGCGCTGTTGTAGGAGTCGCCCACAGTAGCAGTTTGATCTTCTGTTCCCGTATGGTTATTAATTAACTGCGTTCCTTGCTCGGTTAAAATCACGTTTCCGCCATCCTGACCCATTTTCACACTATTTGCACCGTCAACAACACTACTTCCCATAATTAGTGTTGGTGATACATTATGCTGTCCTTTGGTGGTATTGTCATATGAGGTCTGCTTCATTTGCAGATTACCATCAGCCATTGCGCCGCCAATTGGCATTGCAGTGTTAGTATTAGCTAGTCCGCCGGCAATGCTGCTTAATGCATATGGGCTACCAAAAACTATTGCAAAACTAATTAAAGGTGTTGCCGAGATTAATGATTGCACGGTAGCATATTTCATCATGATTAATTCAGTAAATCCAGCTTGTCCAATGGCACTTAATCCACTAAGTCTCCAGCCACCAATACTATCTTTTAACTGTATCATCGCTATTGCATGAATGATTGTATAGAATACCGGCCATGTACAAACCCAGATCATTAATTTAATTCCTGTATTAATGAATACCCATCCGCCGGGCAACATTGCAAACGGTAAAATAATAACAAATAACATTACCACCAAAGCTAGCATGGTTGGTTGAGCGGCAGCCGGAATCATTGCCTCGGACATTTCTCCGCCAATAATAGAACCCATTGATTGCTGGAACAATCCACGAGTTGCCTGCATTCTGATTAAATCCGGATATACTCTAGCATGACCAACTTTCTCACGCCAATCATCATAAGATTCACGATTAGCATTAAGTATCATCGCTTGTTGCATCCAAGCATTAACATCCTCTGTTCCTTGCTCTAGATATTTAAAAACATCTCCTGTCATTGCTTTAATGCGTTTGGTCATTAATACTTCATTTGTTGTTGAGACACCCAAAACAGCAGCAAATTGTTTCATTAATGCCGGTGCTTTGCTTTCAGCTGCAATTTCTCCTTGCAGCATTTTGCCGGCTTCGGTGCAAGTCATAAAGCTTCCAACAGATCCATCTGGGTTTGAGGCTTTAATGCCAAGACGCTTTACTGGGTTCGTGTTTAAATACTTAAGGAGATCTTCTGCTTTTTGCGCTTCTATTTTCTTACCGCCAAAATTTCCAATTACATATGGCAACATATAGCATTGACGCAAATATTCTTTGGTGTTTCGAAGAAGTATAGGGTCTTGTATTTGTATATCCCTTATCTTAGCTACCGCCTTTGCTCCATACAATATACCGCCCGTTGTAGAACGCCCCGCATTAACGGGCAACATTGTTTCCTCAATTAATTTTGATAAACCATGTGAAATTTTCGTACCAACAGAAGTAAAAAAAGAAATGCCAAATGGTATATTATCTATTTTCACAGGCGCATTAAGTGCTACTTCATCCTTAATCCACACTGTAGTTTTTGGCGAGAACAATAGAAAGAAAGCAATCATTGACGGAATCATCCAGTTTTTGCCGAGAATTGCTATATCAGCTTTAAACGTTGCTTTTATTCCGGCATATATGCCACCAAGTGTTAAAGCCATTGTCCCAACCGGCGTTAAATATTTATTATCAGTTTCAAAAATCATTGCTACTGCATTAAATACGCTAATCAGTAAATCTCCGCCACCGTAAGTATAGATTATATATTCCATGTTCTTAGCCCCGCTCTCTTGCCATTAAATGTTTCCATATTTTGTCCGCTCGATCATTAACTCTATCGGCATCAACCATTACTTTTGACCATTCCCTACGGGCAAAAACCAATACATCGTCTAATTGTTTTTCATAATCCTTGATTATCTGGGCGGTCATTTGTTTGTTTTTTAAATAGTAAACACCTTTTTTAATCTCATTGGTTACTTTCTCCAAATGACTCACTAGCATATATCTAGCTATTAAATGACTATCCGGCTCTAATATTGACATACCGGAAACTGCATCAAGCATTAAATGATCAAAGATTGGAAAAGCTTGACCCAATGAATCCATCAAACCTTTGTCCTCTAATGTGAATTCACTTGTTTGCGCAAGGATACCAGATACCAATGTTTTTAGTTTTGTTTTTGCTTTACCTGAATAAGAATTGGCTTCGGTGATAGTTACGCTATTATTAATGGCAACCGTAAGGCAAGTAGCGTTATCGCATTTATACATACTGGTATTTGTTCCCCCTCTAATATGAGCATTCCAGCTCTCTGCGTCATTAGCAAGGCTTGGATATGGTATTACAATTGTGTCCCTAACAACAATAGTCCCAACCATTGACATTAATTGCTCGTGCATCTCTTTTGGTATACCAACGGCAGTTGCGGCCTTTATAAAGATATTGTAGTTATCCATCATTATTTCAGGATCTTTCTTTTGCTTCGCTTCTACCGCCGCTTTTTGCTTTAAGAAATTATTGCACTTCTTCCGCTGACCGCCCAGATCAACAGAACCATCAGAATTTGCCATTTCTTGACATACTGTTTCATACATTGCAGAGCTTTGAGGGGTCAGGGCAGCAAATGCAGCTTGCACGGTTTTGCATTGCCCAAGTCCATGTTGACTTAATGACATTGCTAAATCACGCAAAGTAGTCAATGTTTGTTCTATTTGAGGTGCATAAGTCTTTAAGCCCAAATGAAAACCATATGCCACAGCCTCTGATCCTATATTATTTGCAATGTTAACTACCTCCCCGCCGGAAATCATTGAAAATGATCCTAGATGCGCATCTATACCACCACATCCAGTACTCAAAGAGGGTGGGGTCATAGATAATGGATTAATAGCTGTGTTTTTGGTTCTCACAGCCATTCCACCGCCACTATAATAACCAGCTGCTGCATCTTGAAAATTGCCAGCAGTGGTTCTATTAGTATGTAAATTTTTAAATACATCGTCCAAAGCCCAGCCCATAGCATGGCTTGCACTTAAAGAAATGCCCAAAAACATAATTAATACTATTGGCTTTACCGACTTTAAAATAGTTTTTATCAAAATAACCTCTGTATATGCTTATCAATATTCTTGATGTTAGTTAAAATCTGGTTGGCGCTATTAATACCTCTTGATATAGGAAGCACCTGGCGTCCATTGCTTTTAATTAAATATAATAAAGGGGTTTCTCTAGTAGGATTGAACATTAACATCTCACCATTATCAGTAATTCCTTTGATCCCTTTGAAATCCTCACCTTTTTTGTTTGCAGCAAGTAACTGAAACCCATATTTCCGGGCAAATTCCAATACTATCGGCGCAAATGCATGACAATGTGGGCAATCTTCCGATACTTGTAGAATCAAACCCCATTCCTGACTTAATCTTGATAGTTTTTGATGAATCTCTTTGTCTTCAATCTCTTCTTGAACTCTCTTATGCAAAACATTGCTATGTGCTTTCATATCAGTGAATTGACTACTCATCATCGCTAGCGTAACTCTTCGTTCCCCGTAAAGTTGTGCTTTTCGCATCATTTCTTTTTCTATATACAGCTCTGTTAGAATATTTTCAGTTGTTGGATTATCTAGTGCTTGGCGATGAGCCTTTTTATACCTTTCTTGCAAGGAGCGGATATTCTTCTCATAAACAGGCAATTCCTCTGCTGGCGCAGTTTGAGCTGTTACCTGTTTTTGTGTATTTTCAACTTTTTCTTTTTTTTGTTCCGGTTTTTCATTATACCAGTTAAAACCCTGTAAAGATCTAATATGGTCAGATCCAAAACTGATATTTGGGTTAATCACCGGTGTTACCATTTGCAAAACAACAAAAACAATTAACCGACCGCGAATGTTCTTTGCTCTTTTCATCATCGTGCATTTTTATTTTTCTTTTAATTTCTGCATGTCTTTATAATATCTGTTATATTCATCTAGGTAATAATTCACCTTTTTCTCTTCTGCTAAATACAGAGGTAAATTTTTATATAACCGGTTTTGAATTAGATCGACGTTCTCAGGTGATGTATCCGATATTTTTAAAGTGTCCCTAAAAAAGGAGTAAAAATCACGTGTTGGATTGGACTTAACCCATAAAAAAGCGTTAACCCCATTTATTACACCTTGATTATAAAAATAATCTCTCTTTGCTACGCTCTCTTTATATTTCGCAAGGCTTTCAAGATATAATCCGTTTAACTCTTCTACTTTTTGAGCTTTTGCCGTTCTTCTTGCCTGTTCCTCTTTCTCCTTTTCCTGCTGCGCTTTAAGGCGAGCATCTTCTGCCAACCTTTTTTCTTCTTCTTTCGCTTTGCGGGCTTTTTCTTCTTCCTCTGCTTTGCGTTTTAAAATATCTCTTTTCTCCGTGGGAGTAGTATTCATATGCTCTTGTTGTAGTTTCGGTAATGTCTTAAGGTTTATGCTTGGAAAAGTTTTAAACATATTGCTCTTGCCTTTAGCAAGCATAGCCCCAAACAATTCTTCCATATCAAATTTGGAATAATCTAATTTTGTTAATTCCTCTAATGTAAGAGGACGACAATTTGGAAACTCACTACTACCCCAATCAATATTTAACTGACTTCTTCCCTGCTCGTGAAATATCCGAGCAAGTTTTGAGTTAAAACAACAAAAGTTTGTTCTCTTAACCAGGCAAGTCTTAGTAATAGATTCTCTCGTTTCGCAATACGTACCTATCATATGACATAAACCCTTGCCACGCTTTAATGCCAATCCTTTTTCCTCAGGACTGCAACTTGATAGTTTTATATCCTTGCCCCAACCTTTGTTTGCAGAACAACAATTGATAAAACCTACAATCGCTTTATCACAACCATTAGCTTCACCGGCAAATACCGTAATAGGGTTCTTACAGATTCCGCTACTTTCTTTATCACAATCTTTTTGAGCTTCATTAATGGCAGCAAGATATGCTACATTGCTAAAATCCTGATTTTCTTCAATAGTTGGGGTATGACAATTGCCACCAAGACAATAAATAGAGGAATCAGCTAAAGAATAATTCATTTCTTTTTTTGTAATCGGGCAAGTGAAGTTTCTTTTCCACCTAAGACATATACTACCAATTCGATGCTCACACTGGGAATCGACTAAACGACAATTTTCTTTTGTTAAATGAGCGCATCCATCTTTTGGCTTTGAAGTACACTCATAGCTAATCTTTTCACTCCAACAAGGGCGATTAATATCATATTTACCGAAAAACTTTTTAATTCCTTTTCTAGTGCAAACTCTTGATGTTTCGTAACATTCGTTTTCTTCAACTAATTTCTCAGCTTCAACAGTTGCTACTTGCCAATATTCTTTAGTTTGGACAAACTTTTTTCTTCTTTGCTCAACACTATAATGGAATCTGACCAAAGCACTCTTTATACGGAATCCACGATAGGTATGATGTGCTGTTAGGGCAATTGAAGTAGCGTTCTGCGGGTGTATGAGATCAACTACTATATTCTGCGGTGGTAGTACAATTGATTCCGGTAACAGATTAATTACCCGGGCACTAATTATTTCCCTGATTGCCCGATGAGTAGCCTCATTATTGAATAAGGTGTAATGAGGCAGAAAGTGATGGACATACCCTCTATATGCCTCACTATAATAACTTTTTTGCCACCATGAGTCCGGTACGTCCTTATACGGAATCTCTATAGTAGTTTTAGGTTTTCTAATGATTTCTTCTTGCTCCTCTGCTTCCAGAACCAGTTCCAACCCAACATCTACATTAAAATCCACTCCCTCGACACAACTCTTATTAATAAAGCTGGTAGTACTGGTTTCACTAGCACTTAAAGACCCACCGCCGGTTTTTGCCATTGGGTTTTGTTCTATCTTCAAAGAGTTCTTTAAGAGCGAGTTATCTGGATTAATCTTGTGCTGATTAATTGCATCCATCTTTTTTAATTCAGTATGTTGCAAGAATTCTCCAAGCTCACTACTACGCAAAGCATTATTGCCTCTACTTGTCAAACTTGCATCATTTAATGAACCAATATTTGAAACATCTCCATCTTTCTTAATAAAGGTTTTTGCTTCATCAGGATTGCCAAGAATAGTTGCATTCTTGTATTTCTCTCTTTGATTAAAAGCCTCACCCACACCGCTTGCAAATACAGCATTGCTTGCGCTTATAGTTATTAATGTTAATATTGATATTATATTAAATATTCTCATGTTTTTTTGCCACTCGCCTTAACTTCCATGATCTCCAGAGCTTTTTTTAATGTTATATGACCGCTGATTTTCTTAATTGTTTTGTCAGTATTAACTACCACCACCGCAGGTACTTGCTTAATACCAAACTGCTTAAAAAGATTTGGATTAATATCAATATTAATTCCTACTTTCTCCAATTTTGTCTTGGTTTCTGCAAATCGATTACGACCAAACTTTTCACCTATAAGACCACGCATTACCAATTTTGCACCGTAGTGATTTGCCTCATCAAAATAACTACGCAGTGATTCATCATTAATTGAAAATGACACCAAGACATAAATGCCAGGCTCTATTTGTATTTCTTGCTTTGGCAATGCAAAACTACAGCAACTAGTTGCTGTAGCTAATATCATTAATGCCAATATTTGGAATAAGGTTTTTTTAAACATTTTTTTTATTTCTTATTTTTGTTTTCTTTGTTTCCTTCACTTTAAAGTATGC
>Ga0209277_10001622_pt1 | contig 10955 bp, 12 predicted proteins | sample JI81AbrownDNA_FD_187503 | JGI IMG/M metagenome (GOLD analysis project Ga0209277, IMG submission 187503) | Wastewater effluent complex algal communities from Wisconsin, to seasonally profile nutrient transformation and Carbon sequestration -... | ecosystem: Engineered > WWTP > Effluent > Algae... | reverse complement strand
GGTCGCGCGAGGCGTCGCCGCTGGCGTTGCCCGACTGGGTGCCGACGAAGACGGTGCCGTCGGCACGGTGCAGGCCGGGCCAGGCCATCGGCAGCACGGTCGCGACGGTCACCCCCGTGGGCGCCCCGTCCGGCACGTGCTCGGGACGCAGGCTCACCGTGGCCGTGGCCGCCGGGAGGATCTCGCGCATCGCGACCCAGTCGGTCTCACCGGCCAGGCCCTCGAAGGGGCGGCGCTCGAAGGGCACCGGCCCGGGACGGGAGCGCGCGGTGCCGCGCTCGGTTCCACGCTGACGTCGAGATGCCTTGCCCATGCGCGTCACCCTAACGGCCCGCGGCACGAGCACGAGAAATCGGGGTGATGGCACCGGTTTCGTGCACCGCCACCATCGGCTGCCCGGACGTTTCGGATGCCGGGAGCGTTCAGTTGGCGCGGCGGCGGCTGGGGCCGCCGAGGGTGGCCCACACGACGGTGCCGGTGCGGTCCTCGGTGACGCCCCACTCGTGCGCGATCGACCGCACGATGCGCAGCCCCCGCCCCGACGAGAGCCACACGGTGCGCGGCGCCGGGTGCGGCACGGTGTCACCGCCGGCGTCGGTCACCTCGACCTCGACGACCTCGCCGCGGATCTTCCAGCGCACCCGGATGGTGCCGTCGGACAGGGGCCGGGCGTGTCGCAGCGCGTTCGTCACCAGTTCGGACGCCACGAGCTCGGCCTCGTCGACGAGCTCGTCGGGCATCTCGCGGGCCTGGAGGTCCGCGACGATCTCGCGCCGGATGCGACCGACCGACGACGGGTCGTGCGGCGGCCGGACGGTGCAGATGATGCTGTCCACCCCGGGGCCGGAGGACTCGACGACGACGAGACCGCTCTCGCCGGTGCGCCGGGAGCCGACCTCTGCGGAGTCGTCGTCATCAGCGGACGAGTGCGACGAGTGCGGCGGAGGAGGGGTCATCGAACCAACCTAACCCGAGGCAGCGATCCGATCGAGAACGTGTGCAGGCCGGTTCGTGATGATGACGTCGACCCCGAGGTCCAGGCACCGCGTGATGTCGTCGTCGGTGTCGACGGTCCACACGTACACCTGGTGACCACGGCGTTGGAACGCGCGCACGGCTCGCGGGTTGCGCAGCATCCGCACGTCCAGGCCCACGGCCCCGATGCCGGCGGGCAGGATGCCGTCCCACGTCATCCGCGGACGCGTCGCGTCGACGAGGTAGACCAGTGGCAGCTTCGGCGCCAGCCGGTGGGCACGCTGAAGGGCGGTGTGGGAGAACGACATCATCCGCACGTGCGGGCGCCCCGGCAGGTCACCGCCAGCCAGGTCGAAGGCCCGCAGGACGTGCACCAGCGCCTTCTCGACGTCGCTGCCGTGGCGCGTGGGGTGCTTGGTCTCGATGAGGGTGACGACCTCCTGACCGGTGTCGACGAGGGTGTCGAGCAGGCGCCGCAGGGTGAGCAGGTGGCCGCGCTCGGGGTCGGCCTCGGGCAGCTCGGTGTCGCCGGGGCGGTGCGCGGTCCTCCACGAGGCCCAGTCGAGTTCCTCGAGAAGGGCCAGTTCCAGAGCAGACACCACTCCGCGCCCGTTGGAGGTGCGCTCGATCCGGCGGTCGTGCACACAGACGAGGTGGTGGTCAGCCGTCAGCCGCACGTCGCACTCGACCCCGTCGGCGCCGTGGGCGAACGCCCTGCGGTACGCCGCCAGAGTGTGTTCGGGCTCCTCGTCGCTCGCCCCTCGGTGCGCGATGACCAGCGGGCCGCCCCGCCGCGGTTCGGGCTTGCTCAGCCCCTCTGACACGACCTCCACAGGGCCACGGTTTCACATCCGGCGCGCGAACGTGGCCGCTCTCGGCATCCGACCCGCCGGACGCTCCGATGAGGGTGCGCTACGTCCGGCATCTTGCTCGCCCCGACGACCAATCTGCCGGACGCAAGGGCCGTGCTCACACATCCGGGCGGCCTACCGTTGCACCATCGTGAGCCTTCCCCCCTTCCAGCACCTCGTCGACGAGCACTGGCGCGACGTCGCCCTCCTCGCGCACGGCCTCGCGCCCGGGCACGGTGACGACGTCGCCCAGCAGGCCTGGACGCAGGCGCTGGCCGCCTATCCGCGGCTCACCCATGCGCGCAACCTGCGGTCGTGGCTGCTCACGATCACGCACCGCTGCGCGATGGACCACCACCGCACCGCCCGCCGCACCACCCCCCACGACGACCTGTCACTGCTCGACCAGGCCCCGGCCCATCTCCCGCCCGAGGTGCCCGACGGCGACCTGTGGGCCCGGGTCGCGGCGTTGCCGCAGCGCCAGCGGGATGCCGTCGTGCTGCGCTTCGTCGGCGACCTCGACCACCGCGCGGTGGCGGCGGCGCTCGGCACCTCGCCGGGCATGAGCCGGCGCCTCGTCAGCGACGCCATCGCCACCCTCCGCCTCGACCTCCGGGACCAGCCATGACCAACCCCTTCACCACCTTCGACCCGCCGCTGGCCGGTCCGCCCGTGCTCGAGCCCACCGACGTCTCCTACGTGCTCGAGGACACCGCCGTCGGGCGACTGCTCATCGCCGTGCGCTCCACCGGCGCGGTGGTGACGTGCGCGTACTCCCCGGACACGGCATCCGAGGACCGGTGGTTGACGCGCATCGCGGGAACCGTGAGCCCGCGGGTGCTGCGTCACCCCTCCCCGACGGATGCCGTTCGCCGGGCTCTCGCGGCGTACCTCGCCGGGGGTGCCCGTTCGGTCGACGTGCCGACCGACCTCGCGCTCGCGACGCCCTTCCAGCGCGAGGTGCTCACCGGGCTCGCGGCGCGGGTCGGCTACGGCGCGCGCACGACGTACGGCGAGCTGGCGTCAGCCGTGAAGCACCCCGGCGCTGCGCGCGCGGTGGGGACGGCGCTCGGCGGCAACCCGCTGTGCATCGTGCTGCCCTGCCACCGGGTGCTGCCGGCATCCGGCGGGGTCGGCGGCTACGCGGGGGGCGCCGCGGCGAAGGAGCACCTGCTGGCCCTGGAGGCCGAGCACGTCCGCCCTCCCGCCTGAACGTCAGCGGGTCATGCCGTGCCGGGCCAGCGGGTGCAGCAGCTCGCGCTCCTCGTAGGCCAGGTGGGAGAGCAGGGTGTCGGTCAGCAGGTCGACGACGTGCCGCAGGCGGTCCAGGGCCCCCGGTTCGTCGGCGACCAGCGCCACGAGCGCCCGGTCGACGTCGTCGAGCACGTCGTGGATGACCTCGTGCTCCTCCTCGAGCCGGTCGATCACCGGGCGGGCGTCGGGGTCCTGCGCTCGCAGGTGCGGGAAGATCGCGGCGTCCTCGAGCGAGTGGTGACCGGTGACGATGCGGCAGTACGACTCGCAGTACGCCCCGAGCGTCCAGTTGTTCTGGCGCATCGTCATGGCGTTGACCGCTGACCGGGCCGCCCCCACCTGGAGGTGCCCGCGCACGACCTGGTCGACCACGTCGCGCAGCTGGGTGAGCTCGGACCTCAGGTGGTTGTGCACGTCGATGAGGTGCTGGGGCACGGCGAGCTGGGCCGGGCCGTACCCAGCCTGCTCCTGCGCGTCGGGGCGGCGCGGGTAGGTCGGTCGGCTCGCCTCGTCCCACGGCAGGATGCCGGTGAGCCGCCTGCCGTCGTCGGGCGTCGGCGTGACGACGGGACGGTTCTCACGCCCCCCGGCCGGTGCCCCGGAGCTGACCCGGGGCGCACCCGCGGACGGCTCGACACTCGACGCCGAGGGCTGCGTGGCCCGCCGGGCACGTTCCGCCGCGACGAGCTCGCGCACGGCAGGTGCCACCTCGTCACCGAAGCGGCGCACGTCGTCGGGGTCGTCCGTCGCGAGGATGTACGTCGCCATGCCCTGCTCGAGGGTGAGCTCGGCGAGCTGCTCGGCCCAAGTACGCGGCTGGCCCCGGAGGAAGCCGGCCCCCGAGCCGAAGGTGCCCGAGACGTTGTAGAGCCGGCGCACGGCCTCGGGTGAACGACCCGCGGCCAGGGCCGCCTCGTCGATGCGGGCGTTCATCGGGGCGAGGGTCTCGGGGGCGGCGTAGCCCTGGCTGGGCAGCCAGCCGTCGGCGAGGCGACCGGTGAGGCGCAGCATCCGCGGCTTGTAGGCCCCCACCCAGATGCCCATCGGGTGCGCCGGCGCGGGGCCCGAGTGCAGGCCACGGGCTCGGTGGTGCTCACCGTCGACCCGCACGCTACCCTCCCCCGCCCACAGCGCCCGGGTGATGGCAATCGCCTCCTCGAGGGCGGTCACGGCCTCGCCGGGGGTCAGCCGGGTGCCACCAGCCGCCTCGATGGCGTCCCAGAAGGCACCGGTGCCCAGGCCCAGCTCGACCCGCCCCCCGGTGAGCAGGTCGAGCGAGGCGGCCGATCGGGCCAGCACCACGGGGTTGCGCAGCGGCAGGTTCGCGACGTTGAGGGCGACCCGCACCGTCGACGTGCGGGCAGCGATGACCGAGAGCAGGGTCCACGCGTCGAGGTGGCGCGCCTGGTACGGGTGGTCCTGCACGCTCACGAGGTCGAGACCGCTGACCTCGGCCAGGGTCGCCAGCTCCAGCACGCGGTGGGGGCGCGCGGCATCCGGGGTGGGGAAGAGACCGAACTCGAGGTCGTGCCCGTAGTCGCTCACGCCGATGAGTCCGTCGGGTCTGACGTGTCTGCCGGGAGCCGGCCCGTGCCGGCGTAGCCACCGAGCAGCTCGGCCATCGCGAGGTGCGGTCGGGCATCAGCGGCCCGGCCGAGGCGCTGGAGGGTGCGGCCGAGCACGAGGTTGGCGTAGGCGTCGTCCGGGTGCTCGATGAGCACCGTCCGCAGCACCGTCTCGGCGCGGCCGAGCTGTGCGGAGTGGAAGTAGGCCCGGCCGAGCAGCACCCGCAGCTCGGTGGTGCCGTGCAGCGGTGGCTCGAGGGCGCTCTCGTCCACGAGGGCACGCAGGGAGTCGGCGGCGGCCTGGTACTCGCCGTGCTCGAACAGGCCACGGGCCTGCGTGTAGCGCTCTGCCATCGACATGGGGGTGTTCACGGGCTGCTCAACGCCTCGCCGCCGGTGGCCATTCCGCAGCCGCCCAGCACGCGCGGACGCAGCACTTCGATGGCGACGCAGCACTGCGATCGCCACGCAGCAGTTCGCCGCGTGGCCGGTAATTGCCGGGCAGCGGCCGAACGTCCGCGTTTCTGGCAGCTCGACCACGGCTCCGCGGGAGAGGATCGGAGGGTCATGACCACGAACGACCACTCCCCGACTCCGCCGAACCCCGCAGATCCCGGCGCTCGCAGCACGTCCGGCATGCGACAGCGCGTGACCGACGCGGGGCGCACGGTCGGGCGAGGGGGCCGGGCCGGCATCCGCGCCGTCGGCACCGGGGGGCGAGCGGCCGGCCGCCGGTTCCGCTCCTTCGCGAGCGCCGACGGAGCCGCGGACACCGGGCTCGCGCGCCTCACCGAGCTGCACGCGGTCAACGTCGCCGCGGATGCCGCGCTCACCGTCTCGCTGGCCGGCACCGTGTTCGCCCTGCCCACCGACGAAGCGCGCAGTCGGGTCGCCCTCTTCCTCGTGCTGACGATGGCTCCGTTCGTGCTCCTGGCCCCCCTCATCGGGCCGTTGCTCGACAGGTTCCGGCACGGCCGCCGCTGGGCGCTCGGCACGACCCTGGCCACCCGGGCCTTCCTCGCGTGGGTGCTCGCCTCGGCCGTGGTCGAGGACAGCGCGTGGCTCTTCCCCGCGGCCCTCGGGTGCCTCGTGGCCAGTCGTTCGTATGCCGTGGCACGCGCCGCCGCCGTCCCCCGGCTGCTGCCCGACGGCATCACCCTCGTCACGGCCAACGCCCGCCTCAACATCGCCGGACTGGTGGGCATGGCGCTCGGCGGCGGCCTCGCGGCCGCCCTGTCACGCATCGGGCCCGACTGGTCGCTGCGCCTCGCCTTCGCCATCTACGTTTCGGCGACGGTGCTCGCCATCCGGCTTCCCGCGCGGGTCGACTCGACCACGGGCGAGGTCGACGTCGACGGCATCCCCGTCTCCGAGGCCCCGCTGCCGACCCTCGAGGGCGGATCTCGACGCCTGCGTGCGCTGCCGCCGCTGGTGCGCTTCACGCTCTGGGTGACCTGCGGAGCCCGCGTCCTGTCGGGGTTCCTCACCCTCTTCCTCGCCTTCCTCATGCGCGAGCACCCGATCCCGGGGTGGTCCGGGCCGGTCGTCCTCGCGCTCGTCGCGGGCGCCGCTGGGGCGGGGAACGCGTTGGGGTCGGTCATCGGCAACCGCAGGCGGACACCACCTCCTGAGCGGATGGCGACGGCGATCGCCCTCGTCGCCCTGAGCGCCGCCCTCGCCACCTCGATCCTGTACTCGGTGTGGGCGCTCGTGCTGCTGGGCCTCGCGACGGGGCTGTTCGGTCAGCTCGCGAAGCTCTGCCTCGACGCCCTGATCCAGCGCGACATCGCCGACGACGTGCGGGCGCGGGTGTTCTCCTGGTCCGAGACCATCCTCCAGGGGTTCTGGGTACTCGGCGGAGCCATCGGCATCGCCATCCCCCTGCGGCCGGGGCTCGGCTTCGGCCTCGTCGCGGTGGTCGTCGCCCTGCTCGGGGCGGTGGCGATCCGGTCGCGTCACCTCGGCTCGGGTCGCTGAGGCGGGCCGTCGGGCCCGAGCGAGAGCGAAGGGATTCCCTGCGCGCCGCGACGACCTCCCGGGGCCCCCTTATCCACTCGCCTTGTATACCCCCTGGGGTATGTCCTACGCTATCTTCGACACCACTCCTCTACCCCCTTCGTGAGGTCATCCATGTGCAGCCCCGCCACCTGTCACTCCTGCGGCAAGACGACCTGGGCCGGGTGCGGCATGCACGCCGACATGGTCATGGCCAGCGTCCCGGCCGAGGCCCGTTGCTCGTGCCACGAGGAGCCCGCTCCTCCCCAGCCCGTGCGCAACGCCTTCGGCTGGTGACACGTTCGTGACCCCGCCGGTCACGCAGGGCCGTGACGCCTGGTCCGTCCCGGACATCGAAGCCCTGCGGCCCCTGGCACCGAGGCGCAGCCGCTGGGCCGACGTCCTGCTGCACCGCCGCCGCCTCGTCACGGCCGCCGTCGCGTTCCCCCTGGTGCTGTGGGCAGCCCGCACCTCCATGCCCGCAGGGCTCGAGGTGGGGGCCTCCTGGTGGGCCCTGCTCGCCCTCACTGCCACCCTGGGTTCGCTGGCCCTGGCCACCTACGTCCCGTTGGCACGAACCGACGGGACCAGCGCCGGAGGCAGCCCGTGCGCCGCGGCGGCCGTCGTGTTCGTCGTCCTCGTCGGGCCCACCCGCCGCTGACCCTGATCGTCCTGGGCAGTCGGTCCCTACGCCTAGGCTGACCGGGTGATGAGCACCCGGGCGGCCAGGCTGCGCCTGCTCGGACTCGTCCTCAGCGTCGCCATCGCCAGCGCTCTCGCCTGGGTCGTCATCGGCGGCGACCTCGACACGGTCCAGTCAACCGTCGAGTCCACCGGGGCTTGGGGTCCCGTCGTGTACGTCGCGCTGCACGTGCTGCTCACCCTCGTGCCCGTCTCGAAGAACCTGCTCGCAGGCGTGGCGGGCGCACTGTTCGGACTCGTGGGTGGCATCGCCCTGTCATGGGTGGCGTCGATGATCAGTGCCGCCGTCACCTTCGCCATCGCCCGCCGGCTGGGGCGCACAGCCGTGGCGTCCATGACCGGGCCCCGGATCGACCGGGTCGAGGAGATCATGCGCCAGCAGGGCCTGCTCGCGGTGATCATCGCCCGCGTCACGCCGGTCATCCCCTTCACCATCGTCAACTACGGCGCGGGCATCACCGCCGTGACCTCCCGCGACTTCGTGCTGGGGACCGCCATCGGCGTCCTCCCGGGCACCGTCGGGTATGCCGCCCTCGGCGCCTCCGCGGGTCGTGACGCGACGACCTTCGTGCTCGCCGGGGTCATGGCCGTGGCGCTGTTCGCGGGCTCACTCTTCCTGGGGTGGCGGGCCACCCGGCGCCAGCAGCGAAGCGCTCAGTGAGCGGATGCCGCGTGGTCGCCATCGGGTGAGCGCATCCTCTTGACCTGGGTCACGACCAGGACGACGAGCGCACCGACGGCGAGACCGATGACCGCCGAGGCCAGGGTGTTGACCAGCCAGCCCGGGAAGCCGCCACCGACGGCCTCCTCGGCGTGGTGGACGAGGTCGTAGAGCCAGTGCCAGCCGAGGTCGTGCACCCCGACGAGCAGGATGTGGCCACCGACCCACAGCATGGCGACGATGCCGACCGTCGACAGGCCGGCGAGCAGCTTGGGCATGAACGCGACGAGGCCACGCCCGACGCGCTGCGAGGCTCCCGACTCACGCCCCGCCAGGTGCAAACCGATGTCGTCCATCTTCACGATGAGACCGACGACGCCGTACACGAGGATGGTGATGCCCACCGCCACCAACGCCAGGATCACCGCACGGGAGACGAACGCCTCGTCGGCGACCTCGTTGAGCGCGATGACCATGATCTCGGCGGACAGGATGAAGTCGGTGCGCACCGCCCCGCTGACCACCGTCTTCTCGTGGTCGGGGTCACCGGCCGCAACGGCCTCGACCGCGTGCTCGTGACCGGCGACCATCTCCCAGATCTTCTCGGCACCCTCGTAGGCCAGGTAGGTGCCGCCGACCATGAGGATCGGGGTGAGGGACCACGGCAGGAACTGGCTGAGCAGCAGGATCGCCGGGAGGATGATGAGCAGCTTGTTGCGCAGGGAGCCCATGGCGATCTTGCGGATGATCGGCAGTTCCCGCTCGGGCTTCAGGCCGTCGACGTAGCGCGGGGTGACGGCGGTGTCGTCGATGACGACCCCGGCCGCCTTCGCGCTGGCGCGCCCTGCGGCGGCACCGACGTCGTCGACCGAGGCGGCCGCCAGCTTCGCGAGCGCCGCGATGTCGTCGAGGAGGGCGACGAGTCCACCAGCCACTGGTTCTTCCTTCGGGTCATGAGTCGGGGCCGCAGCCACCGTTGCGGTGCTCACGGTAACGCGATGTGCCCGGATATCGGTTGCGCGCACGCATCGCGGTCCTTGACAGTGAGCCACGTGCAGCACCACGAGATCAGCCACCACGCCCACGCCCAACACCCCGTGATGGCACCGCTGTCGGATGCCTCGGTGGCCCGATTGCTCGATCGCCTGCTCCCGTCGAGCGGGCGGCTGCTCGACCTCGGCTGCGGTCAGGGTGAGTGGATCCGCCGGGCGCTGAGCGTGCGACACGGTGTCACTGCCGTCGGGGTCGACCTCCACGTGGGGTCGGATGCCGGCGCACTCGCCCCGGGGCAGGCCTCGCGCGCAGTTTTCGTGGAGGCCGATGCCGCCGCGTGGACCGGCGGTCTGTTCGATGCCGTGCTCGCCGTCGGCGTCAGCCACGTCTTCGGAGGGCCGGGCGAGACGTTGGATGCCGTGCGCCGTCACCTCGCGCCCGGCGGACGCGTGCTCCTGGGCGACGGCATCTGGGACGTCCCGCCGACGCCGGCATCTGCACGGAGCAGGCCCGGGCGGCGTGTGCCCGGGTGCCGTCACGCGGTAGCGTCCGGCCCATGCGCCTGGCCCTCCGCATCGTCGCGGCTCTCCTCGTCCTCGTCATCGCCGCTGCCGTGGGCGGGTACTTCTACGCCCGCCCCCTGCTCGAGACGGGAACGGGGTACGCGGCGCACAACTCCTGCGCCGTGACGCTCGTCGCCGGCCGTGACGACCCCGAGACCGACCTGCCCGACAACCCCCTGGTGCCCTTCCTCACCGGGTACGTCAACGAGGCAGGCCGCTCGAGCACGTCGCAGATCCTGTTCACGCTGTCCACGCAGAAGGCCTGGTACACCCGGGGCTACGGCTGCACGGTGGGGGCCGACCGGCCCGAGGACCTCGGAGAGCCCACGAAGGTCCTCTCCGACACCAACCCCCTCTCCACGGCGGAGTCCCCGGAACCCAACGCTGCGGTCGACGCCGCCATCGCTCGAGCCTTCGGTGACGAGCTCGGCACCGTGCGGGCCGCCGAGCTCGGAACCCGCGGCATCGTCGTGCTCAAGGGTGGGCAGCTCGTCGGAGAGCGGTACGCAGAGGGCTTCACCCGTGAGACCCCGCAACTCGGCTGGTCGATGACCAAGAGCGTCGCGAACCTGCTCGTGGGGCGGATGGTGCACCAGGGACGGATCGCGATCACCGACGACTCGTTGCTGCCCGAGTGGACCGACGAGCGCAAGGGCATCACCGTCGACCAGCTGATGCGCGGCACGAGCGGACTGTCGTGGGACGAGACGTACTCGCTCGGCACCCCGATCACCCAGATGCTCTACTCCGAGCCCGACATGGCCGGGTTCGCCGCGAGCCAGCCGCTGGCCCACCAGCCCGGCACGTACCAGCAGTACAGCAGCGGCGGCACGAACATCCTGTGCGCAGTGCTCACCGACCTGGCCGACGCCCCGGACGCCGACCTGCCACGCCAGCAGCTGTTCGCCCCGCTGGGGCTCACGTCGGCCACGCTGGAGGTCGACATGACCGGCACCCCCGTGTGCAGTTCGTACCTGTGGGCGACGCCGCGTGACTGGGCCACCATCGGGCAGTTCGCCCTCCAGGACGGCGTGTGGGCTGGCGAGCGGCTGCTGCCCGAGGGCTGGATGAAGGCCTCCACCACGGTGACCGAGGTGCGCCAGAGCGAGGAGCAGGGCTACGCCGCCGGGTGGTGGGCCAACAAGAAGGCCGACGGGTCGCTCGTCGACCCCCAGCTGCCCGAGGACACCTACTGGGCGAGCGGCCACGACGGCCAGAGGGTGTACGTCGTGCCCTCGGCCGAGCTCGTCGTCGTGCGGCTCGGGTTCACCCCCGAGCTCGAGGCCGACCAGCTGCGCACCGACGAGCTCGTCGCCGAGCTCGTCGCCATCAAGCCCGCCGAGGGCTGACCTCAGCTTTCCCTCCCCATGAGGCAAACCCGACGTTCGCAAGGGTT
>Ga0209277_10001620_pt1 | contig 10961 bp, 7 predicted proteins | sample JI81AbrownDNA_FD_187503 | JGI IMG/M metagenome (GOLD analysis project Ga0209277, IMG submission 187503) | Wastewater effluent complex algal communities from Wisconsin, to seasonally profile nutrient transformation and Carbon sequestration -... | ecosystem: Engineered > WWTP > Effluent > Algae... | reverse complement strand
TTTTTACGTGTGAAACATCGATAAGCTCAAAATCTCATCACAAATGTGATCTGCACTCATAATATTCAATGCAAATATAAAAAGGTATCTTAACTATAATTATTGGTTTATTCAGAATATTCACACAGAAATGCCTCAAAAACTGGCGACAAGTCTCTCTATTGCAAACAAACTAAATGGAATTATAACAAAGTGAACTGCTAAGGAGATCATGTCAAAGATCGGCCAAATAGTGAGACAGATTTGAGACGAAAGTATTGCTTCTTAAATTTAAGTGGTGCTGGGATTACAAGTGCACACTCTCTGGAGGCTGCCGTCCAGAAACGCCGTAGTTATTATTTTGGATTAGTCTATTCAACGGCAGAGAGAGCATCAATGAAACTTATCGTAGATGAAAATGATTTAAGGTGTTCAAACTGACGAAAAAGATGATGCACCTGAGGAGTAAATACAAGAAAAAAGACAAGGTGGAGGTAGAGACCAAAGATGAAGCAACATCAAATCATTCATGTACAAGCCATTTAAAACCGTGCTGACTTAATCATAAAAACGGCAAAGATTTATGAGAGGACTACTGCGCAGAAATAGTAGCTATTAAAAAGTACAAATCATGCAACAAACAAAATATCTTGTAATGAAGGAAGAAATAAAAGAAAAATGAACAGCAATTAAAACCAATTAAACAATCCAGTTGCCATTGCATCGAAAAGTGCTAAAGGAGAAAGGGTGCCTAATTTGGAGGAAGCTGTTGTTTTCTGCAACAAAATAATATCTTTTATTCTTCAATGCCAGATAATCTTACAAGAACCCATAATAAAAATGATCTTCCAGATCATCTTCCATATCCAACAAGTATCTAATTTCCTCCTCTTCTTCCGCTTCTTGCAACTATTTCTCCATCTGTTTCAGATAAGTTTTATCCAATCAACGAAAGTTGAATCTCATGTTGTAGGGATAATTTTATTTACTTTTTTACTTGTTAGTCTTCGTCGCAGTAGTTTTTAATGTCTTGCAAAAAAGTGCTGTTGGAGAATATCTATCAAAGAAAGGGGAAATACCAACATTTTATGTGAGAAAACAGAATGGAATGGGAAAGCCATATTTCAGAGCTAACTTCAGAGGGAAGTGATGCATTTCGGTGGATGTAACAATGGAATACAGTGCATTCTTGAATATATGTGCTATTATAAGTCCACAAGTCCAAATTAATGATGAGTTGTGTCTCTGTGGTCACTGGAAAGGCCATCATTTAATTAATTTACACAAAATAACTCTACTGCTATTATGCTAGATAATATTCTAGATAATATAATGTTTTCTAATTAAAGTGTAACATATTTGGAACAGCCTTTAGCTCATCTTCAACTATTGTCAAGTTAGCCCAAGTAAGGTCTTCGAATAGCATGTCAAGGTCCATATTGATGTCAACTTATTGGGTAATTCTTTCAAAAAGCTTTTGCGTTTTTTTCCGCTGACAGGTGTATAAAACACGAATATAAACTCTGCTTTTAACTGCTTTATACTGGTGTAACCACAAAATCTGTGCACAGAAACTTTCGGGTAACGGGGAAAAGTAACGGCCAAAAATGAGACAAATGGTCGAATATTACCACAAGATTTCCCTACTAAGAACGAGCATTGGGCCGGTTTAACTGCGATCGAAAGAAATCAATTCGAATTCTACAAGACTAAAAATTCAGTCTTAACAGCTTTTTTACTATGTGTGAACGCGAAAAAATTCCTTGGTTGCAAACACGTGGCGCAAGTATGTCAGCGGAAGTCTTTCAAGTTAATAGCTTATCCGGATGACTTGGATGACAAAACAAGTATAGCAGGAAATTCTGTGCTTCAGGATATCATAGTTCAAGAGTTGGCTCATTGGTCACTGGAAAGGCTCTCATTTAATTAATCTTCAGATAACATCTAATTTAATTATAGTATGCTAAATTATAAAATACCTTCTAAGTAAAGTTTAACATATTTTTTCGCTTAGAGGTGTACAAAATATGATTTGCGGATGCTACCAATTCAACCACAAATTTTGTGCACAACCAGTTTGAGTCTTTGAGGAAAAAAGTAACTGACAGAAATGTGACAATTTGTCGGTATTACCCCAATATTACCCTATTAAGACCAACCCTTAGTTGGAGGCGCATTAACAGTAAAGAAAACATATCTTCAGGGCCGTTTTAACTGGTAGGAGTTGCCGTAGGATAATACAAAAGTTGAGTATTTGGCATTCGCTTGTAGAACTGTCTGCGTTTGAGACGTCATACCATAAAAGGTAGGATGGATCCAAACAAATAATTCCAAATCCAAGACAGAGGTAGTTTGATGAGTGGGAATAAATTCAAACCAAAATTTGTCAGCTTCAATTAGAAATACAAGCAGATATATAATCCAATACTGATAGAATACAAAAAAAATATAATATGCAAGATAAAATATAATATCCTGGATTTAAATTGATTAAGTTTATCATTTTTTGAATAGTAACATTCTTTCTAATATTCAAAATTTTTATTCATTTAGTTTATTAAAGTAGGTAAACTCCCACAAGTGCATAGGTTGCATTTGCTCTTATTCTGCATTTTCACGAGAATTTTTGAGAAAAGCCATCTCACATGAGTTACTTGAGTGTGAAGACATCGATGATGTCCAGCAATCCAGTGGCCAGATGCGCAGACAAACAAAAATGTGAGTATTCCCACACATGCCTTGACAGTGATGGATTTGGTCTGAATGCGGATGTGCCGTCCAATCTTGAATCCTACCTGATGTTGAAAACGGCACTTTTTTAGTGATTAGTGGCATCGATTCTTGAAACTAGGTAATTTATTTTTTCTGTTGAAATCAGTTTCATAAAAGAAGAAGCACTTTTGTGCAAGCTCTGCTGAAGTTTTATTCTAAAGCTTCTTTATTCAAGAAAGCTAAATGAACTTTTGAGCAGGTTGTTAGATCTATTCAAACTAAACCATAATTATTCTCATCGATTTTCAACCCAGGTCCATTCACTCCCCCCTGAAAGAGGGCCCAAAGCCCAGATCAGAGTGGTGTGGTAAGTATAGAAGGTAATTACAAGTATCACCTGTGACAATCAGTTAAAAGGGCACTTATCACCCGAGTGGTAGCCACAGTGAAGCCACAATATCTGGCTGTTATTTGCAGCTCAATACGTCCCATCCACTAGATTCAATCTTATATTCAACAGATGACCAGCTAGAATCATCCGAGTATGCTCTCATGCCAATGTCCTCTATTCAAGGATTTTGTGACCAAAATGACAGATCTAGGCTTAAAAAGCTGGTTTGCAGTGCTCCTAATCTTGCCATCTTGTCAGCCAAGGGTGACAACATGCATGCAACAGCAAGAGGTAAACCTCAACTTTCAAAAGCACTCTCACCATCTGCGCAAGCAGCAATTCTCAGGATGAGCAGAAGACTGGTACTCTGATCTAATTATCCCAAATATTCTATGATGACTGTATGGCCCTTTTCACCAAAAATGATGTCAAAATCAACAAAACAAGATTATTAAAAAATCGCAATCAATACCACTGCCTGTGCATCAAGCCTATGGGATTTTCCAACTCAACAAGTCCAGAACAGAAATGTAAAATATTATCATGCATGACTTGACAACCCTGCCAAATCAATACTCGTTCAATAAATATACTGTGGACACCTTACAACTTTCGAAGGTAAACTACCAAGCTCATATCCAAACATCTCCAGCCAGTATAGCCACAGTGTTAGGCTATAAAGACCAACAAGTGACTGAGTAAACGCAGCAGTACATGCAATTTACACAATCAAAATCCATTTAATTGCAATACTCGGCACTCTTGATTTCATTTCCCACTAGCGGAGTGGGATTGATTACTCCCACATGTGTACTTCACTTTGAATCTTCTCAGTTCGTCTTGTCTCCACCCATCTTTAGCAAACGCATCACTTTAGGTACTTTCACTACAACCAAGTCCCTCTTGCACCATCAAGCACAAAAGTGGCAGCACACACAGCTGCTGAAAAATGCATATCATCTGCTCTGCATGTTAGTTGGTACATTGGGCCTTCACACAAACATTACGCCCTGCCAGCACGTCTATTTTCCTGACCTGGCTGAATGTGATGTGCTCAAAGTTTATTTTTCCCAGAAAAATGTGTTTTCCCAGTCTCCACAACTGATTATCTTAAACAGACAGCCGCTGACATGCTATACCTTCTGAGGGATAAAAATCGCAGGCAAACTTCCATTTTACGATTTGGTCCACCAGTTCACAATGCTTTCACAGAGGTTGCAAGTATACTAGATTGTGCCATCTGCATTCCACCTCATTCCAAAGCATGCCACCAAGTGCCAAATCTTAGGGTGCTAGCTACCCCTGCTGCAGCTTTGAGGTTGCTACCTGCCCTGTCCTAGATCAGAGGTCGCTTCCTACTCCTGACATGAATCATTCTCCATTCTCTTAAACATACAGCCCGGAACTAAAAGTTCTTGAGTTTAGGCTGTTGTTAAATCAAGACTAGAGGTTGAAAAGTAATTTTAAATTTACTCGCATATACTCGATTTAACAACAAGTACAGTATTAGATGAAAAGGCATCAGCTACAAATTTACGTGGATAAGATCTCTTGTATGATCATAAGCCTTACATCATAACTTGTAAAGATATATTGTCAGAGCCAATAAAAGTTTTTTGAACCCACTGATACTTCCAAAAACTTGTATGGCCTGAACTATTAATGAGAAAATGTTTAAAAAAAATTCATGTAGGCTTTTAGAGAGAGGCCATGATCAACAAGTTTTCTATCCTTTATTTTTATAAAAAATGCATCATTTGTAGAAACACGATTTTTCAGATGTAATTTTGGCAAGCAATACGAATTTTCAGAAATTTACTAACAAGCTATGGACGACGTCTACCAGTGAGCGGCATCCCCCCACAGTTACAAGATAGCTAAAACTTACAAGTGGATGTACCGGTAAAATCTAATACTCTGGAAGACTTTGAGAAAAGAGAAGACAGAATGTCTACATGTGCACAGAAAACTACACAGCAGAAAAATGCTTTAAAGCACCAGCCTATTTTAGTATTGGAGGAGAAACCGGACTCTCTATTATTAATGTCTTTGAAATATTTAGAGTATGACTACCTTTATGATATTGTCACCACGAAAGAAGAAAATATCATGGATTAAAAGTATCCAGCTGATAAAAGTAATCGTCATGAGGTTAAGAAAGTAGCAGAAACCATAAAAGAATTTGTAATATGTGATATAGTGGAGATACCATCATGTATCATTAAATCGAAGTGGATTGATCACACCGACCTATGAATTTAGATGTGGATAATTTTGACAAGTTCCATTTCACTATTGCTGCATCCTTGTGAATTTGCAATAGTTAAGCGACTACTCCTCAACTTGCTGTTACGTCAATGCAAGTGAAATCTTTCCAAAGTGGACGCGATGAAGTTAAATGGATGAATTTTTATTGGGGAGTGTAAAAAGTGGTTCTGTATTAACCTCAATGGGTAAAAGCTGCGAGTATTGATGGTTTATTTAGAGAGATGGCACAGAGGATCGCTCCTTGAATGATGATCAGAATAGTTATGTGTTTAATGGAATGTCTCAAGCAACTACCGTAGTGCAGGACAAGCATTAGCAATAATCTGAGCTAGCGAGAAGGATCATGATGCTAGATATCTTTATAAGGAGATGAATAATTTCTATGCATTAAATTCCAACATGATGTATTTGGAAACTTCATTGCAGAAGCACCTTATGAACTCGACAATTACATTCACATTAAGGCTGAACAACTTAGCAACGATCGACATATCATCCCAAAGTCAAGGGAGCGCATGACAAGCTCAATATTTTAGGGCTATTATGACAAGCCAGTTACAAACTGCTCTTTAGGGCTATTATGACAATCCAGTTACACCTTGCACTTAAGAGAATTGATTCATCTACGTCATGAAGCAGTAGTGACGGATGCTTAAGTACGACAATTCATGATTACTACACTGCCGCTGAAGCTTAATATAAATAACTTCTTTGACTCAGATTAGAATTTGATGTTGATTTATGTTGTGTCAAACAATTGTATGAGGGGCTTGTATGCGTTTACTTGAATCACCTGATTTGGAACAGAAGGTAGATATTATTGGTGCAACTGATAGACTGGATTTGGCATGACAAACTAGGGCACTTTATCTATTACAAGATCGGGTTGTTAAAAAGTTGGCAAAATCGGTTGTGTGTGTCAAATTTGAAAGTAATTGTTCTATCAGAGTGAAGAGTATGGGCTGTATATATTAGAGACCATCCCCGCAAGCGAGGATTGTAGCAGAAAAATGTGACTCATGTTGGTTATGATTTCAAGCTGAAGAAAAAATGGACCCAAGTATGCGAACTATGCCACTGCTGAACAATATCAACAGATGGGTATTTGTTCTATCAGAGTGAAGATAATGGGCTGGATATATTTGAAACCATCCCGAAAGCGAGGAGTAGAGTAGAAAAATGTTGGTTATGTTTTCAAGCTGAAGTAAAAAGTGGACTCAAGTATGCCAACTCTGCCCCTTCTGAACAATATCAACAGATAGGGCTCGTTTGGATCCCCAGGTGCAAATGAACTTGAGTTTCTGCATGATGGTCTTCTAACAATAGAAAGGTATCAGGGTTTTATGTTTAATAAGAAAAAAAACTACACAAAATGAAAATGTTAGTTACCTATTTTTGCATTGTAATGCTTAATAGTAAATGAGTATTAACGAACAATTAAATGCAATACCATAGAAAACGGGAGATAGAGTAAAATTTCAATCGCTCTATCAGTGGCTAAATCCAGGACAAATGTGGTCACTTTAAGGGTATTTGAGCGAAAATTGATGAATTTGTCAATGCCATATTTTCTAGTTATTTTCTCTACATTATTATGTTTGCTAATTAAGATCAATAGTTTCATAGAATTCTTGTGTCTTAAAGGTTGTTTTAGTTTTTTACTAATCATTTCCTAAATAGAAATTTTGTCAGGAGAAATGCAAAGTTTGAAATTATTGTTAATTGCAAACTCGCAAAGGACAGAACCACCTGGATGATCAGTAAATTTCGAATCATTAAACTGCTGAGTAACTTCACAAATCAAATTTAAACTGTTAAGTATCTTCACAATTCAAATTTAAACTGGTGAGTAACTTTACAATTCAAATTTAGTCTAAATATTCGTAGACAGGATAAATCTGTAGCTAATAGCATGTATAATTGTCTAAACTGGATAGCTTAGTTGATTAAATAAGCCCTGTTTTTACTGGGGAAAATATCCTACTTCGTCTGATCACATGTAATCATGGTCAGCAGTGTGTGGTGTACATAACACACCCTCACATGTGAGATAAATGGTTGGCTGTGTGGAGGTTGAGTGGGCACATCAGCAGATGATGAGCCAGTGGATGGTGTTTATGAAGTAGTCTTCACGGTTTTGTTTGCCACTAGCCCAGAAAAGATTAAACTGGCCTTGTGCAATCCTATCTTTGATCTAGTGGTAGCACATGTCAAAGAATGCTTCATGTGAACTTGGACTGCAAGGATGTCATGGGCAGTAGAGTTGTCAGTCTCAAGAGCAGATTGAGAGCGTCCCAGTTCCACCAAAGTGTTGAGCATGGGGACTGCGTCCTGGGCACCCAAAAATATGCCTGCCGTCTCAGTTTCAGAGGATGACGCCAGAAAACCACATATGGTTTTGACTAGTGAGAGTGTAGAGTGTGGTGAATCGACTCCTGGAATCAGGTAGCACCAGATAGTGCCGCGTCTGAGACCAGGGAAAGAATCATATCACTCGCATAAAATGTATAACAGCTTTAGGATGCATGTATAAATAGACCATTAGTTGTCTGCATATTTTCATTGTTATTTTTGTCGGTTTGGCGTGCTGGTTGGAAATTTCATTGAGCAGGGGCAGTATAGTTGGATTGACAGCACATGCATAATATAGAAAAGTTCCAGATATTGCTTGTAATTGTAATTGTTTGTTGCTTGTTCATCCAGAAGAGGGGAATTATCAGTGGTTGAGTATTGAGTTGATTTCTGTAGATTGCCATTGTCTATGCATGTAAAGCATGTTGTGAAATACGAGGCTCAGGATTTTGGGACATAATCAAGCATGGAGATATCTATATGACGACTTTCGTGATTCTAGTTGATTGTTAGACCAAGGTATGAGTCACCAGACCAGTCAGTTGTAACGGAATATTTGTCTTGGATTACTGTAAAAAGAAGGTTTGCGTCATCCTTGTTGAAGTGTTTGATGCCAATATCGTCCACTGCCAAAGTGAATGTGATTGGGTGAGTGGTGTGGTACCATATTCCAGGTGCAGTGTTGGGCATTAAGCCCTTAATTTTTTTGCATTAAACCTTAACGCACTTGAATTTTTAGGGGTTAATCAAGACCTTAAATTTCAGACTATTTTTATTGTGTTTTGCTACTTCAGTGATTCAAAGAAACCTCTCCAGTCAAATTTGAGGTCAATCATTGCAGCAAGACTTATGCTTAAATCAAAAACAACTTCATCATTGATCACTGTCAATACTTCCTCATCACTCTGCACTGACTCCTCATTATCATCAGATGGAATATCCACTACACCTGAATCACCTTCAACTTTTTCATTTTCATTGTCATTCTCATGCGACATTCCCCAGCTCCATCTAGAACAACAGCAATAACAACAATACCATACTTCACTTTGATCTCATCAATTATTTCATACATTTTCTCCACCATAAACTTGTCATCGTGTGTTTTTGATGTCACATCCTCCATTTCATGCAGTAGATAATCTTTAGCACACATAAGCATTTGTTCAAATAGTTACTGCTCTTTTGTATTCTTCCAAGCATCTACAGCAAGATTAACTCCTCCAAAACTATCAGAATGCGCTTTCATTACTGCAATCATTTCAGTAAACACTTGGTCATTTTCGGAGTCGAGAATTTTTCCGGAAACCGCTTTCCTTTTTGGCATCTTCGCAGTGCTTTTCGTCATCTTGAACAGCTTCTGGACATGGAGAGACTCAGTGTAGTGGAATGTAAGGTTTGAATCTAGACAAGCATAAAGATTCTGCTTCTGAAACTCATCATATTCTGTTTTAGTCATTGGTGTTGAAGATGAATTCACAATGTGAAAAGTCTGTTGGGTGAGCTTGTGTTTTGTATTCTGATATTCCTTGCAAATCTCCTACTCAAGATAGTTGCATCTCTTTAGATGTATGACCATCCCATCCTTTTTCTCAGAAATCTTTGCGTCGCAGCCAGTTGCCTTGTACTGTGTCCAGAAATGGATTGAAATAGTTCTACTCCTTTAAGGGCATCTTTAACGAAGCCGTACAATAAAGAATGATTAGTACTGCGGAGTTCCGATCTTTTTAAGGGTCAACATGGCCCATCCTTATTAAGGCTTAAGATTTAGGGCTTAAACCTTAAACCTTAATTAATCTTGAACTGAATATGAATGAAAGGCACATAACCATACAGTGCTAAGCGTTTGCATAATTGTTCATATGCCAGTATGGATGCCTTTTTGAGCCCATACATGCCTTTTTGGATTTCAAGATATCCATAACCTTTGCAGTCAAAGTAATCTGGTGTTAAGTTTTACTCAATATGCACTTCTGTTGGAATTACAGGATGTGAAAGCATGGTGGAGAAAAGAAAAAGGGTCTTTGATGTCTTCTGTGCAATACCTGGCGCCCATGTGCATCTGATATTGTGCTATTGATATGTATTTTCGCAATGACTGCTAGTGACCAAATATCTTGGTATGCATCAAGTTTGTCACTGCCTACAGCCATCCTGACTCTGTAGACTTCAGTTTTGTTTGGGCACATTGTAAATGCAAAATTGCAGTAGGTTTCCTTGCATCCTGGTGGCACTTGAGAAGGTTTGATGAAGAATACCGTGTTATTGCCACTGATTTCCTTATGGGGTATGCAAAACTTGCAAAATTTTATGGAACATCTGCCAATTTCATTTGCAAGTGATTTCAACCACAAGGTCTTGTCTTCAGCTGCCAGGAGTGTGTCTGATTCTGCGCATCCAGTGACTGGGTCAAGGAATTTTCTGGCAACAGTAGCATGGTTCTTGGTGGTGTTGAGTAGGTGTGGTGGAAGAGTCACTCTAGGAGCTGGGACAGGGGTGGGTAACACCATCAGAGATGCTACTTGGTGGTCTGTTTTGACTGATATCACGTTTGAGTCACAAGTTTAGTATAGCTGCAACCTTGTCAAAAGCATTCAGAATTGGTGGGCCAAAATTTAGATGGAAGTTGCTTAGGTTTTTATTTTTCAAAAGGTATCAGCTGTTGTCTGTTTGAGGTAGTCCATATCAGAAACTGAGGGAAATGAGTTTTCCTGGGAAAAATTAAACTTTTAGCACATCACATTCTTCCATGGTGTCAGGAAAATAGATGCAGTGGCAGCAGTAATGCTTTGATTAAAGTTCAAATTATCAACATAATCTGCCATGTGGAGCAAATGAATGGATTTTGTCAGCTGATGTGTGGGCTGCCACTTTTGTTATTGGTGGTGCAAGAGGTACGTGCTTGTAGTCAAAGTTACCAAAATTGTATGCATGTACCAACAAAGATGGGTGGAGATGGTAGAAATGGAGAAAATTGATTACTTCTTGTGCGAATAATCTATCCCACTCTGTTAGTGGGAAATTGAAATCAACTGTGCTCAGTATTGCAATGAAATGGTTTTTGAATGTGTGAATAGCATGTTTTGCTGCATTGATTAAGTGCTCTTCTGGTGGGACCAACTGATAGTCAATTTTGTGATTGGAAAATGCTGCTTTCAGATCCTGAGAACACGCATTGTCGATAATGCAGTGTTGTATTTGATAATCTTTGGAGATCAGAGTGTTGATTGTCTTTTGCCATTCATCTTGATTTGTGGCT
>Ga0209277_10001618_pt1 | contig 10966 bp, 12 predicted proteins | sample JI81AbrownDNA_FD_187503 | JGI IMG/M metagenome (GOLD analysis project Ga0209277, IMG submission 187503) | Wastewater effluent complex algal communities from Wisconsin, to seasonally profile nutrient transformation and Carbon sequestration -... | ecosystem: Engineered > WWTP > Effluent > Algae... | reverse complement strand
CCACGTGGAGCAATATTCAACAGATTTTGTGCTGTGTTTATGTGAGCGCCGAAAAAAAGCGCTGTTTGCTTAAACGAAATTTAAATATAATGTGCGTTGTGTTTAAACAAAATTTAAATATGATTTCTAAATGGTGTAATACATTCTAAATACTGTTTAACATACTTTTTTTCACGGCCAGCTGTGTAAAATACGATTAGACGTCAGAAAAGCTGTGGCTCTTCTTGGATCTCATGGATCCTGTCACACTACCGAAAAAAGTCATTGCAGTTTTTGGTAGTTTTTGGTAACTGCCGAAAATGCCAGAAATGCACAGATTGTACCCAATTCGTACCCTTTTTAGCCCTGTTAAGAACAGCCCTTAGTGTTGTTTTTGATTATAATTCTACCCTTGAGAGTTAATTGCTCAGAAAGTGTTAACTTGAGAGTTGATTCAGAAAATTTGACTTATGGTAGTATCTGGTATACATCATCATTTCATACAAAAATATTACATAGACCGTTGATATACAAGTCAAGAAAAATGGTAGGCTTCAAGAAAGAAAACCACGTGATGTTTTACTTCATGTGACACTTACAAGAAGCGATCAATCAGACATCAAGTACCAAAAACTTCGAAAAAACTATCAAAAAGTAGAAGGAAAATTACAATTTTTATGTTGTTTACTCACGCTTCATGCAGGAGATGCTAACAACGACATCAAATAAAAAATGCTTTACTGAGATAAAGGGGGATTATGACACCAAACCCGTTGAAAGTTATATACTAGAGAGAAGTATGTCTTCTCACAATGACTCAAAAACTATCTCGCCCAGGTTCATGTCAGGAATATTACTTTCAACAGAACTTGAAATAACCATCGAAGAATTTTACGACGAAGTCGTGCGCATTTTTGCAAGACACCAACTAAGGCAACGTCAAAGCTTTGGTCGCCATCTTCATTTTTGTATTCATCTGCATCGTCATCAAGTTCTTCTTTGAATGTATAGCCCAGTTCTTCTTGTTCAAGTACATGATATAGTCCATGATCAAATGCATAGTGTTCCTGTTTAAGATCATCCAGTTCTGCTTCTCCTGTGAGTTCCTTGAATTCATCTTCTTCTTATATGGCGTCTATCTTGGAGGCGAAGAACTAGATGACCATTGGAGTTAAATTCCAGGATTTTCAGTATGCAACCCAGTGAATTTGGTCCCATTAACGAGTCATTGATTGAGGCAAGGGAATCTGAATTGATTTCGAGAAGTAAAACTGGAACCAACTACTGGAATGGAAAAGAAACTTGACAGGAAACTTGCTTATTCCAAAGCACTTATTGAAACATTTGAAGAAGAGTATCTGTCGTCAGTTGTTCACGAAGATATTGCAGCCTGCCTACAGTTTGCAAAGATTCAAAAGACATTTTCATGTACTAAGATATATCCATTCAATTTAACTTCCCTACCCCCGAACTTGGCCACTTTGCCTGTCTCAGTAGTGGAGTTGGTTGTTTTTATTGAAATTTTCGCACGATTTGCCATTTTAATTCATCGCCCTTTTCAATTGCACTACCATGTCTGACTGTGGCCTTTTGTACCATAGATTTTGTACCATAGAAAATTATTTTTTATATGTTGTAATAACACGTTTGTTGTTCAGCGTTCATGCTGAATACTATTCAAGAAATTCAAATGCTCACGTAGCACTACGACCGTGAAAGACCAGTGTTAAACATTAATCAATAGTTTATTTATGAGTTCTTTTGTAATTGATCATGTGTATTTGGTTCTCACGCCAATAATAATTCCGCCATACAACTTCAACATTGCATCAGTCTCATCCAAATATTTTCTTGTTCCTTTTAATTATTTTCTGAAGTTTCTAACACGTACTATACCAATTATCTTCAGTGCAGTTATATTATTTTGGATGGCAGTGTATAAATCTGCTGCATTGACTGACTTCAATTACAATATTCCAACATTCCAATGATACTTGCATTTTTAAATGCTAGGTCAGTGACATTGCCAATTTTGTCTGCGGGTAGTGCTTCTGTTTCTTCTGGTGTTGCTTTTGAGTTTGACTCTTTTATGCCGCTTCAATTATTCTCTTGATTTAGACTGTCAATTCAATTTTGTTGTTGTCCAGTCTTCGATATTCCAAGGAACCCAGTCACATCAGCATTTACATTGAGCTCCATCTTTAACTCTTTCATATTACTCAAAACACCTTCGATATCTGTTTTGTTAGGGCTATTATAGAACAATATATCATCTATGCATACCAAACGAATCAATTTGTTTGATACAAAAAAGACAAGAAGGATCTGATATTCTGTCTGGAATTTCTCCTTCGGAACCACTAGCAGATCAGGGCCATTTGGCGCCTAACCTCCATGGTCGCTTTAAACAGTATTCTAGTCAAATTCATGTGGAGCTCCCTCAGAAATTGAATTTTGTGATTATAACTCAGAGATTGGAAGATTTCTTCGAATTTTTCGCTCGTAACCAGAAAGACTTGTATTCATGGTCTAATCATTTTCGTCATCTTCGCTATCATTTATTGTTTGCATTGGAAGTGTCTGTACTTTGGTGGAGCTTGAGATCAAGAATAAATACTGGACAAACTCAAACGTGCGAGTATTCAAGGCAATAAAGTTGGAATGTACCTCCAAAGAAAACGACAGAAGACCGAAATAATTATTGGGAGTATGGATTTATTTTTGTAAGTGGGATGTTTAACGTCAATGGACCAGAGAACATTAACTGCTTGAAGAATGAAGTTTCATCACCCTCCTTCGTTTGAAACTGTTTAAATTGCTCGTTTTATCCCTCTATTTTGGTGATGTGAAATTGCCTCATAGAAAATGCTGATTTTGGTGTTAATTTATATGTTGTATAAATAAATGCCCTTAAAAAATCAATCATAAGTCAAGAATTAAACAATCACTCCAGGGCCGAGACACTTGTTTTCAATTTTATTGAGATCTTCAATTTTAAGATTCAATCTTGTGTCGCAGATTTATAAATTGAGAGAGATAATGTTGATCGTTGCTGTGTCCTGCTCAACTTGCAAATTTGGCAAATTTGTAGTGTAGAATTCGCTGAGGCAGAATTCTTTGATTGAATATAAAGGAACTGTCCAAGAATAAATAATAATGCCAATCAAGAAGTTGATTCTGTTCTTCAGTCAAATTTGGTTTTGTTATACAAAAATAGAACATAGACATCGCACAGGAAAACGTAAAACATCATGTTTGAAATTGATAAATTATTCCATTGCGATATCATGTAAAATTGGCCATGAGTATGATACAGTGAAAGTATAATGCATAGAGCCAGTTAGAAATAGATCTTACTACAAGTAATACATTGATATAATTGGTTTGCTGTTTGCAGAAATTTGCCATCATACCGTCATCTCAATAATTTTGTATTAGGAAATAGATATCACATTGCCGAACATCAATAGGAAGAGCAGGTGCAGAGTAACTTTGTTTTGATAAAAAAGGAACATTATGAGAAAGTTGATGAATGTGAGACGAAGCCCAAAACTATAGCACAAGTGACTGCGTTCTTTTTAAATGAAATCTAAGTTAGCATATCATTCAATGTTATTTGCCTTTGCAATCAAACTTTTTCATGTTAATAATTTATCTTCACCATGAAATTCCATGCAATTGTATTTGAATTGACTACTGTAATGGACATATAGTATGAACGAGCAGTTCGATCTGCAACCAAGTTCTCTCAAATACTTTCCTAATATCTTGCCCATCAAAGAATTTTTGGTATGGATTAGCAACGCATCCAAAATGGCACACACATGTTGTGTTTACAGTTGAAACATCTTAGAATAGTACAGACTTTGAATCCTAAACTTTTCTAGGCTTATATTACCTGCTTGATGGATGTCATGATGGTCTTGTTCTTCATGTCCTTCACTAGCTTAGTGGTACCAAGATGTATATTGCATGACATGGTCATTACGAATGGTATTTTATTGATGAACATCAAATTGACCACCTATGTCACATTTTTGTGTCAATCCATGATGTGAATTGTCACGTGCTCTTGGGTGGTACATGTCATTTTTCCCTTTAATGATCCAAGATTTGACCACATGTCTTCCACTCTTAGAATGTCTTTCTTGTCACAGGGCAGTTTGAAATCAAGGTCTTGTGTATATAATCAACTAGATCTTTAATAGAAGGCCTAGCTATGATATTTTGAAGTACACATGCATTTTTAGCACTTGAGTACTCTGTAACAGTGTATTCATTAAACTTATCTTCTAGTGTTGTACAAAGTACTAAATCATCGTTAACACTTGAGTATAAGATCCCCTTTTTCAAGGGCATAAAGACATGTCGTGTACAAATGCAAAGCCTTCATAGTCTTCATCACTAAACATACCATCATCTTTGGAGGACTCATCTTCAGAACTTTTTTCTTTTTGTGGAGTTTCCACTTGAGTATTTCCTCCGACTTCTCTCCTGTCGCCATCTGACTTGTACTGATTCTTTGTCAGAGTTATCATCTTTGTTGATAAGCATACAGTGTCATTCTTTCCTCCTGATGTCTTTGGCAATTTCTCTTTGCACTCATTGGAATAGTGCCATGCTTTCTTGCATCTTAAACATGTTATGTCTTTCATTTTGTAGGATTCTTCTGTTCCTTTTCTTCTTTCACTGTTGTGAAGGCAATAAAATCATTTGACTCAGTTCTATTATTGTTGTACTTACCCCCATATTGGTTTTTAAATTTGGATAGTACATAGCATGTCTCTATGACAGTTCTTTGGAAATAAAGATTTCTTTCGTACATTTATCTGCTCCAATCAGAAACAGGATTGCATGATGTTCTTCAATGACACTATTTTCCACATCAGCTTTCTGACATTCAGTTGGATTATTGAAGCTCATTCTCTTCATCATAAAGTTTATGCCATTGACATTCCTGTGTTATGTCCCAGTTGCTCACATACCTTTATGTATGTAGTAGATTGGTTGCAACACACTATAGAGACTGATGATGTCATGTTGGATCCAGTAGTAGTTAGTGATGGTGATTAAATGGTTATATACCATGTGGGTGTCATCATCCCCTTTGAGTAGATAATTTTCTTAATGCATCTCAGTAGTCCCAGGCTATCCTGCATATTGTCTATGTATTCATAACCCTCACTATTACATTCTTGATCTTTAAGTACAGGGTTGCAGACTAGCAGTGCTACTGCATACACTGCCTCCTTAAACTCTAGTAACTCCTCTCACTTAAAAGTATTTTGTGCCATAATTCTTCACATCTCCTTCTGAATAGCCACAGCACTCTTATTCAGTTTGGGTGGGGGGAAGGTTAGTAGCCTATCTTGTTTCAAACTATTCATTATGTCCACTATGTTCTTGTATGTTGTGGATGCATAAGGACTGATTCTCAGATTAAAATTCATGAAGTATATACAACAAAAGCTTATATATTTTCTATTTATGGTGGTGCTGGATAGAATCTACAAGAGCACAGTCTCTGGAATAAAATCTAAGGATGTTTTAGTTTCAGCTTTGAGATAGTAGTACCATTCAGAGGGAGGTAGATTCTCAGTGGACTCCTTGAAGCTGTTGTTGATGGAGTTATCCTTGATGTTGGGTTCTTCAATTTTGTTGTTGTTATTATGGGATTGATTATCTGGATGCTATTTAGATGTCTGATTTCTTTGATAGGTGTTGTTGCTAACTGTTGTGATGCATTAGCATCATTTTTGAAGCATTCAGATAAAGAATGTGATGTTGCATTGTGGAATTGACAAGACTTGTTGTTGATGACTTGCTGTTATTGCTGTTATTGTGATATTTGTTGGAAATTTGTTCAAAATGATGTCATATACTTTTGTGGGTCTGATGGTTGTTACTCCATGATTTTGTACATTTGGTTGGTTATTGGAATGAGGAGTTTCTTCCTCTAGCTCCATGTAGTATGTTACCAACTGATAAAGGTGGTAAAGGTGGTTTTTGTATTGCTGGTGCAAAGAGCTCTTGTCAAATAATTCATCTTGGCTCAAAACTATGTTGAACAAAGGGGTATAAGAGGAAGGTCCTGGCAAATTTCCTTGATGCAACTGACAAATTCTTTCACTGCTATGACAGGGTTTACAAATGTTGTGTAGTCAATTGGTCAGATCTTCTCTAATTTCAGCTGGAAACCTATTGGCCATTAATTGTTGGATTGCATTATTGAGTGTGATGGCAGTTTAATTGTTGAGCGCAATGTGAGTTACAACTGCTTCCTCAAAGATTTTAAGGCTTCTCCATTAAGTAACATTCTGATAGTGAGCATGAGATTGGATGGAAATGTGTACCAGCCTTGGATACGATGGATCTTCTCAACTTCGTGTCTCCAATGGTGTAGTGCCTCCAAAGAGCCAATTTCAAAGATCGGCACCTTGAGGGTAGTAGAAATAATATTTTCAACACAGATAGAAATATGCCACAGTGTATCCTCAATGGATTTCTAAGATTTCTAAAACTCTCGTTGGACTCGAACCTGCCACTAGATTGATGCAAAGCTCACTATTTTTTTTATCAATGAATTCTAAAAAAGCTATCAAGCACAGGATCGAGAACGTACTGCAGACAGTTGCACCAACATTACTCAATAAAACCCGCTGCACCGTAGTTCTCAGCTTGTAACCGGTTATGCCTTAAGCTTTTCAAGTGCGGAGAGAATCAAATCCGGATGACGAAGAATATCTAGGTAGAAAGTCTATCAGTGACGCAGTTACATAAAAAGCAATTTTTAAAATTCATTGTCTATGCTACTTCTTTCATGTTGCCCTTTGACCTCTGATTGATGATGTTCTGCCGTCGTGCAGATTGCACGGATCTTCTCAGACGTCTTTATCCTGATTTCTATAGAAGGCTTAAGAGAAAACAAAACGCTGATCAAGAAGAATATATATGACAAAAACCTAAATTCAAAAATTCACGGCCTATTCCACGTCGTGATGTCAATCGGTACTGAAGCGATTCAGGTTGCCCTTCGCTATCAGATTGACGAAATCCATCTGCACTGCACCTTTGTTCTGTCCTTACCTATTTGAATAAGACTATTTAAACGCCTCTGACGCATTCACCCAAAAACCAAATATGAAAATTCACGGTCTATTCGAATTCGTGACGTCGAAGGTACTGCAGCGATTGTTATCTCTCATTGATGAAATCAATCCGCACTCTTGCAGATGGCACCGTTGTTCTCCGAGTGTCAAGGCTTTGTCATGAATTAAATCGGAGGCTTAAGACAATCAAATCAGTGAGAAGAAGACTTTTGAATTGGTGACGCTAAACGGCACTGAAAGGATTCATATAGCCTTGTAATTGATCTTTCTCTTCAATAAGAAGGCTTAAAAGAAACAATATCAGTGATCGAGAACAAATATAACAATTATAACGAAGTTAAGTTCGCATCATAATTTTCACATTTAAGGTTAACATTGTCGATGGCTAGGGCTTACGGCAGAAATTCTAACATTTGGTCAAAATGACAGATAACAATCCACTCAAAAAAGAAAATAAAAAATGCAAGACAAAAAGTGAAAACATCTGCCAGGACATTGATAGGGCTAAAAAGTCAAGAAAGTTCAAAATGAATGACGACAATCAACTAAGAAAGAACCACCAAGACATCTTGTCGGATTCTGCTACAAACCCATTTATCAATAAGTCAAATAGCAGATGTGCACTGCGAAATGTTAGATATGGTAGAGTTACAAGTAAATTTCTTCTTGATCAACGGATGTCCAACAAAGTGTTAGGTTATCATGCTCTAGTATTTGAAGAGCTTGACAAGAGTAGTTCTTTTTTCAAGCAGAGCTTCCAATTGTGGAGGAGAAGATTCAAAGAAAAATGTGTACAGAAATTGGACCCAAGCTGTGAAGAAGTCATACAGGCTGTCCATATTGTATATCCATCACAATTTCAGATATATTTTGCAAAGAATTTAGATTGTACACCACATTATACGATTACAAATGAAAATGACTTAAAGGCATTCATCCAACTTGCTCAAGAGCGAAAACATTTGACTATTCATGAATACCTCCCAAACAAAAATTACAATGATCCATCAAACTTTCTTGTGATATTCAACTTCTATAACCAACAAGAAGAGCAAGCAGCCAAATTTTTTCTTAACCTGAAGAATTTTATTGAAAGTACAAGTTTTGTAAAGTGTTGCAGCCAAAATTTAAACACAATTTGTCCAACTCGAAAGATCAAATCTGAATCACGAGGCTTTATGGAGGTGGATGGAAGCAAGTGGACAAGGCCTTACCCATTTCTTTCAGACTTTACTGATAACAAGAAACTTTGTAAGCCTGGGATTAGTGGGAAGCTATCCCAGCCCATTAAATCTCTTTCAGCAGGAATTGCTCATCGTTTGGGTCAACTTATGATGTGTATGTACAATGATTTCATGCCAGTCTATCATGATGTTAGAAGAAGATATGAGTGTGCATCAATTCTGTACAATGACTTGGTGGCAGACTCTACATTTGTAGATGATGAGTTGTCTGAAAATCCTTTTGTTTTTGAGGGAGTTACTGTTATACAAACTTGCTTGAATGATTGTCTTGATATTCATGTGGATACTTTGAATGATCATAATACAGAAGGTTATAACATCACCAGTGTGGTCTGCATCTGGACACATGATACAAAAAAAGAAGGACTACCTTTACGAACTGGTGTGGTTGCATATTCACGACAATCATGTGCTAGCTGGATGAATCGTTTAAGAAGAGCAGAGAATACAATGCAGGAAGGAATTTCTGCCTATAGAAAACTGAAGTGGGTAAAAAAGAGTCTTTTTATTAAATATTAGGCAAAATGTTTCAATACTTTATATTTCAAACTGAAATGGTCTTTTATGACTGACAAATTCTGATCTGAGAATATTTCATTAGCTGCTTGCTTTGAGCCCTCATCTATGAGCTTTTCTTATGGAATATGCTTGTTTGAAGACTCAACATGAAGATTTGGATTTTACCAGCTTGTATTCAGCCACTTGATTCTCATGTTGTTACAATGTGGCGTTTTTTCTTGAGATGAATGTTTAAAAATATAATCATGTCTAGGTTATAAAGCTTGCCATGCTGGTGAATTTATCGCACCCAATATCCATTCCCTGTGAGAATGTAAAGCAAGTCAAATTTTTACACTGAGACTTTAAACGAACAAAACAAAAGTGAAGAAACAGGAATTAAAAATATGATTCATTTGTGGATACATGAAACAAATCCAATGACCAGTATCCCAGAACAGTAATATATTGGGTCTATTTCAACTATGATATAAGAAAAACCATTGATGGCAAAGCTGTTTGAATGCTATCAAAGAAGTAATGTCAGATTACAAGACAGATCTATGGATTCCGCTCATCTGTGAAAGGTGAGTTAAATGTTGATTACAGGTTATGCCTTGAGAAATTTTAGTTCTCCTGTATGACATAGAAATGATCAGCAACATTAAATGCCATACCACATCTTGTGTGCCAACTTAAGACTATAGGATCTATTTTGTGCAATGTAATGACATGTAAGGCCTCAGGCAAAAAGGTCTGAATTAAAATAGATTATAACTAAAAGAATATATAGCAGTAATTGATGTAATTTTATTTTATATCGATATTCGAAGGCTTTTGAAAGGACCTTCTGTGGAGAGCAGCATTTATTTTGTGCACCAAAAGCTTTTGTTGTGTGTGTGATAAGTGAAGGGTTGGAAATCCTAGAACAAAAAAGAAGTAATGCCATAATTGTGACGATAAATAGATGAGATGGTGGCGCTCAAAGGTACAAGACAAATAGAAAGCCAAGGTCAAAGGGAGACAAAAGAGACGATAAAAATTACAAGCACCTAAATGATAATTCGAAATGAACTGCCAGAAAAGAAAAACAAAAGAAAAATGCCATTAGATTTAAAATAATGAAACATAAAGCCTAAGTGGCTTTACTAACATTATTGACAAAAGCGATTCCCATACCCTTCCTCTGAACTAAGGGCTAAAAGATATTAGAATCCACAAATGGAATTAAAGTAAAGCAATTCCTGTATAGCCAGAATAAAGGTCCACAGTGTACTACATGAGTAAAACAATATCGTAACTGGACAATTATATGACCAACATGGATAGCAAAATTACCATCTTCAACAATCTTTTCAGATTTCAAGTGTACACCCTAAAAGCAAAGGGGGAATTTTCTAGTGACTTTATTGTTAGTTTTGTAAGGGTTATCTAGAAGTTCCCAGAAGAATTCCGTATGTATATCAAATAAAAGAAGAAGAAATCAAAATCACCGAAGATGTCTTGATAATGGCTGATTATTTGGCTTGAGGGGGGAGATTGGAATGCCCCATCCAAAGACCAAAGGAAATTTTCTAACAGCCAGACTAGAGTCCCTGACAAAGAATAAGAAGAGTAAAAAAGGTGAAACATCAACAAGAATTATGAGTGAAAAATATGGTACCAAGGGACCAAACAAAACAACGGGAAATGTTTCACTGGTGCGTGACAACCAAATGTGAAAATTGTGTAAGTCAGTAGAATGCAAAACCTAAGAGCATTGAGGTGCAAACGGCAACACAAAAAAGTGACAATGAGTTACAGCTAAGCAAATACTGAAAACGATCAGGGAAGATGCGAATCCATCAAATGATTTACAAGTGTTTGGCTAGCACAATTGTAGGGAGTTATTATCAGCAGATATATTGTGCAGAACAATTGTAAAAAATGGAATTGTGTGAGCATAATCAATCACATATTTATATACTACTTCAGTCAAAAATCATATTAGGCCTACGGCAGTGCTTGGAGAAGCAAACACCTATAACATCAAAAGAAAGAAAAAGAAAATCAAAGGTTGAGTGAGAAATTCTAATTCAGCAATGGGAAATGAATATTTATTGCTGTAAAATGAATAACACAGGATCAGAACAAGAC
>Ga0209277_10001617_pt1 | contig 10968 bp, 9 predicted proteins | sample JI81AbrownDNA_FD_187503 | JGI IMG/M metagenome (GOLD analysis project Ga0209277, IMG submission 187503) | Wastewater effluent complex algal communities from Wisconsin, to seasonally profile nutrient transformation and Carbon sequestration -... | ecosystem: Engineered > WWTP > Effluent > Algae... | reverse complement strand
ACCTTGTCCTGCCGTTTTGTTACTGCTGCAATTCGGGTAATGGAAATAGAAGATGTATTGGTGGCCAGAATTGCATCTGGTTTGCAGATCGTATCAAGGTCTTTAAATATTTTCAGCTTAAGATCTCCGTTCTCGGTAGCTGCCTCAATTACCAGGTCAGCATGTTTTACTCCTTGTTCAGTTGAGGTAAACGTTTTTATATTCTCCAGCGACACGCGCTTAGCTTCGGCTGTGATCAATTGTTTGCTGACTTGCCGCTCCAGGTTCTTGTCAATGGTGGCGATTGCTTTTTTTAGTGATTCTTCGGAGATATCGATAAGTGATACGGTGTATCCATACTGTGCAAATACGTGAGCAATGCCGTTGCCCATGGTACCTGATCCGATTACTGCAATATTCTTCATAGGGTGTGTTGATGATTCAATATTAAATAAAAAAGCCATGCAGGTGGTGCATGGCTTTCAATATAAAATTGAATGAATTACTTAGTTGTATCGCTGCTAGTGCCCTGATCGGATGGAGTAACCGGGAGGGTAGTAGCAGGTGCAGCGCCTTCTCCTGCGCGATCCAGCAATTCGTTCGTTGTTCCGGAGTTCGGGGCAACGAAGTTTGTGGAGAGCGAAAGAACCATAATGGCGATTATGAATCCCCACGTTAATTTTTCTAACAAATCGCCTGTCTTTTTCACCCCGATAATGTTGCTGGCGCTTGATCCACCCGCCAGGTTAGACAACCCGCCTCCTTTGGAGTTCTGAGCTAACACAACCAATACCAGTAAAACAGCAATAAAAATGATGATTCCAACAATGAGTGTAAACATAACTACTTCTTCAGGTCTTCAATTTGAGCCGCAAAGTAAGTCTTTTTTTGTGGAAACTTCCAAATCAGCTTCTTAAGAACCTCAATGGCCTTCTCCTTTTTTCCCTGTCGGATCAGAATTTCCACCAGTGTTTCGGAAATCACATTGTCGGCAAACTCTCCGTTTTTTACTTCTGTGAGGTCACCGGCTGTAGTCATTTCAGAACGCGACTTGGCCGTGATGCTCGGCTGGGCCTTTATGAACTGGTCGATGATCTCGATTTGTTCTTTAGTCTTCTCGTTTTCAGGTGCAAGTTTTTTCTTGGTTGTCTTGATTTCCTCAATCAGCGGATCAGCCTTAACTTCTATTACTTTTTTCGGACGGCCAACAGGTTTTCGGACAGCTTTTTTCTCGGGCAAGGCAGGGATTCCGTTCTCAAACGCGATCACCATCTCTTCAAAATTATGCTTGAGTTCATGCAGCCGCTTGAGATCTTTCAATACAGCTTCTGCATAGTCAACTGAATCTTTTTCTGCGGTTATGGTAATAGAGGATACAGTAGAGGTAGTCGCAGTTTCTTTTTCAGTAACAGCCATTCTTGCCGCTGACATGATTTCCTTCAGTACGGAGCGATCTGTGCTGTACACCGCTGCAGACTGGAGAAATGCCTGTTGATTTTGTAAATTATGATCTTTGCTAACCCGGGCAGCAAGCGTATGAAGAAGCTGGCTGTATGGATATTGATCGCAAAGTGAGATAACATCCGTTGCCTCCTGAGATGAGGAAGCGGTGTAGTGGTTCAGGAGTTCAGTAAGTTGCTTTTTGTCCACACCGGAATTTTTGACCCTAGTAAAAATAGGACTTTTTTACCAATTGGCAACCGAAGCGTTAAAGATGTCCAGGCTGATCTGCTCGAAGATTTGCCGGATCAACGACTCTTCAATGTCTGCCAGGTTTTGGTCGTTGCTAAAATCTTTAAAGAAAGAGAAACTTTTATCCTTAAAGCTCATCTCTTCCTGAAGTGTATTAATGTAGTTTGCCTTAACGGTAATCGTTAACCGGGTGGAAGATGCTGTGGTGTTTCGATCATCACCGTTTGACACTGGCGCAATGGGAGTGATGCGATAATCAGTAATAACGCCTTCGAGCGTTAGCTCACCATTCGATTGTACGATGCTGATGTTTGTATTTTGAATAAAGTAATCTTTCAGCTTATTGGTGAACGTCTGACCAAGGTTAGCAGGTCCGAGCTCAGTGTTGTTGTAAAACTCTTCGATGGCTAATGTTTTTGCTGTCGTGGACGTACCCTGAAATCCATAATTAACTGCGCAGGAAGTTGTAATGCAGAGATAACTAATGATCAGCAACGCTGTTACACTATTCTTCCAGGTCATATTGTTTTATTTTGCGGTACAGGGTTCGTTCGGAAATACCCAAATCGCGTGCCGCGTTTTTCCGTCTGTTGTTATTTTTTTGTAGGGCACGAAGAATCAGTTCTTTCTCTTTTTTTTCTATCGAAAGCGAATCGTCTTCTGTTTCATGCGTTATATCATGAACTTCTTCCTCATCGGTTTCTTCGTGAACTTTGGGAACGGCTGCAGCATAATTTAACAGCTGTGATTCTGCAGCAGGAACGGCATCAATACCCTCAAATAATTCAGGGTTCTCTTTCACCATTTGCGTAGCATTTCCACCTTCGCTGAAGGCGCGCAGCACAAGCTTTTTCAAATCGACCATGTCCTTCTTCATATCGAAGAGAACTTTATAGAGGATATCGCGCTCTGAAAATGAGTCAGCACCTCCGTTACCATTTCTGTACAATGCAGGTAAGCTTTTTTCCTGCGGAAGATAGTGCAGCAATCGTTCGGTATTAATTTCTTTATTATCGGTTGAAAGAACGGACATCTGCTCAACAAGATTTTTCAATTGACGGATGTTTCCGGGAAACCGATACTTCAATAAGTTTTCCTTGGCATCATCTGTTAGGGAAATCGGCTTCACCTTATATTTTTCTGCAAAGTCACCCGCAAATTTGCGGAACAATAATTCTGCATCTTTTCCACGCTCACGCAAAGGCGGAACATAGATAGGAACTGTGCTTAGCCGATAGTAGAGATCCTCACGAAACTTGCCTTCTTCAACTTTTACCATCAGGTTAACATTGGTGGCGGCAACCACGCGTACATCGGTCTTGATAACCTTGGAGGAACCAACCTTAATAAACTCTCCGTTTTCAAGAACACGTAGTAAACGTGCCTGTGTGCCCAGCGGCATTTCACCTATCTCATCGAGGAAAATCGTTCCGCCATTCGTTACTTCGAAATATCCTTTGCGCGCTTCATGCGCCCCCGTAAAAGAGCCCTTCTCATGGCCAAAAAGTTCAGAATCAATTGTTCCTTCCGGGATGGATCCACAGTTAATGGCAATAAACTGACCGTGCTTTCGCGGACTCAGACTGTGGATGATTTTAGAAAATGATTCTTTACCGCTTCCGCTTTCACCGGTGATCAGAACCGACATATCGGTTGGCGAAACCTGCATCGCCACGCGTACAGCGTTGTTCAGCAGGGTAGAAGCCCCGATAATGCCAAATCGCTGTTTTACACTTTGTATTTCTGAGTCGCTAATGTTCATGTTATTCAACAGCTTTACCAATCAATGTTCCGCGGGTAGAACGCTCCACTAAAACATTTACATATTGTCCCTTCTGAAAGTTCTCCTTCGGGAAAACAATTACTTTATTCTGAGAGTTGCGCCCTTGCAAAAACTCTTCCGACTTTTTTGAAAATCCTTCAATCAAGACCTTATAGATTTTTTGCTCATTCTGTTTATTTCGGATAACAGCGTGTTCCGTTTGCAAACTGATGATCTCTTCAAGTCTTCTCAGTTTAACGTCTTCAGGAACATCGTCTGCATACTTCTTTTCTGCTAGTGTTCCCGGCCGTTCAGAGTACGTGAACATATATGCAAAATCATACCGCACACTATTCATCACGGCAAGGGTACCCTGATGGTCTTCTTCAGTCTCGGAACAAAATCCACTAATCATATCCGAAGAGATACCGCAATCTTCACCCAGGATTTCACGGATTCTCAACGCTTTGCTGATATACCACTCGCTTGTGTAGCCCCGGTTCATCAGTTCAAGTATGCGCGTACTTCCGCTCTGCATCGGCAGGTGAATGTTTTTGCAGATGTTCTCATACTTCGCCATGGTAAACAAAACCTCATCGGTAATGTCTTTGGGATGCGATGTTGAGAACCGGATGCGTAAGTCAGGATGAATTTGCGCAACCAGTTCAAGCAGGTTCGCAAAGTTTACAATTTCCGTTACCCCGTTTTTCTCAAGACGGGCTTTGTTATTTTCTTCTTCACTCCACTTATAGGAGTCAACGTTCTGTCCAAGCAACGTTACTTCGCGATAGCCTTGATCAAATAGTGCCTTGGCTTCAGCAACGATAGACTGCGGGTCACGACTGCGCTCACGGCCACGGGTAAACGGTACCACGCAAAACGAGCACATGTTATCGCATCCACGCATAATCGAGACAAATGCCGTTACGCCATTCGAGTTTAAGCGAACCGGATTGATATCGGCATAGGTTTCTTCGCGTGATAAAAATGTGTTGATGGCTTTATCACCTTCATCAACTTGTGCAATTAGTTTCGGAAGATCGCGGTATGCATCCGGACCGGCTACGAGATCAACAATCTTCTCTTCTTCAAGCAGCTTGGTTTTCAAACGCTCTGCCATGCAGCCGAGTACGCCAACCAGTAATTCTGGTTTCCGTTTTTTGAAACCATTGATATGCATTAGGCGATGACGAACAGTTTGCTCGGCTTTATCGCGAATAGAACACGTATTCAGAAAAATAACATCTGCTTCGTTTATATCGGAAGTTGTATCAAAGCCGTCTTGCTGTAAAACCGAAGCCACAATCTCACTGTCGGAGAAATTCATCTGGCAGCCGTAGCTTTCTATATATAGCTTTCGACTTTTACCTGTACTGGAATCCTTTGACGTTTGATACGTCTCGCGCGCCTCAGTTCCATCCAAAATGCTCAAATCGTCAATTAATTGCTTCATTATTCCTCATAAGGACGCAAAAATACAAATTTTAGTGTTTTTTTGTGACATCTTGTCAGTACAGATTTTTTAGAACCCATGCCAGCCATAATCAGATCAGTAAGAGGTTTTACCCCAACGTTTGGGGCCAACTGTTTTTTTGCCGAGAACGCTGTGATTGTAGGCGAGGTAACCATGGGTGAGAATTGCACCGTATGGTTCAATGCGGTGGTACGTGGAGATGTTCACTCCATTACAATTGGCAACAACACCAACATTCAGGATGGAGCAATTATTCATTGCACCTATCAAAAAGCCAAAACGACCATCGGAAGCAATGTCTCTATTGCCCATAATGCCATTGTTCATGGCTGCACAGTACACGACAACGTGCTGATTGGTATGGGTGCCATTATCATGGATGATGCAGTAATCGGAGAAAACTCGGTGATTGCAGCGGGTGCGGTTGTGCTCGCAGGTACAAAAGTCGAACCCGGCAGCATTTATGCCGGTATGCCGGCAAAAAAAGTAAAAGACATCGGTGATGATATGAAAGAGGTTATTCAGCGCACCGCGCGGAACTACCCGATGTATTCCGAATGGTTTAAAAATCCGTGATTTTAACTCAAAAGCTGGTAGGGTCTGTCTATTGGGTGTAGCGGCATTTTATCCATGATTGCCTCTTTTCTTTAAGATAAGTTGCTATATTCATGAGCAATCTCAAGTGCTATGGAAACAGTAATAAACAAAGGATACGATCCGAATGTAATCCTCGATTACAAAAAACGGATGACAACCCAGGGCAGGGCATTCCTCGTGGATGAAAGCGATGACGATAACAATGAGGAGTATCTTCACTTTTATTTTGTCGGAAAAAATGATGCTGGATTGGAAGTTATATACGATGCTGTGATCTACACCTTGCGCATGCAGCATGAAAGTGAGTTGTTTGAGATTGCCGAGCATCGCGCAGCCAACCATTTTCCGGATTATAAAAAAATAGCCTACGAAGAAGATGAAAACGGTGATCTTTCAACGCTCGATAGCCGCGAAGAAGAGATTGGTTTGTTTATGGCTGAGGTAATTTTGGAGTTGGAGGAAGAGGAAGCCGTGAAAGTTCAAGAGCACGTTGACATGGATAATCATGTGGATTTTGGAATTGCGTTGGATATTGGCCTTCAGGTAGAATCCATCACCCCCGAAGTTGTGGAGAAATTCATAAACGATTTTAATAACGACACCATTCAATTGGATGATACGCTGTATTCATTCCAGACCACCGAAGAGGAAGCCGAGCAATAATTGGATCGGTGTCACATGTAGGGATGCAAAATCCTGTCCCTAAATGCCCTAAATAATTTTCAACACCTTTAATCCCCAATTCCGGGGCATGGTGCACAATTAAGGCTTATCATTATATTTGTGCCCTTAATTAACAATAGACCCCGGAAATGAAGAATTTGTCGCTTATCCTCAACGCTGTGCTGCTGGTTGCAGTTGCTGTTTTATTTTACCTGCATTTTTCAACTGCAAGCCCTAAAAAAGTCTCGGGCTCAGAGACGGCTACTACCGGAGATCTTACGGTAGCCTTCATTAATGCTGACTCATTGATTGAGCAATACGCGTTTATCGATGATCGTAAGGTAATCCTGGAAGCAAAAGTAAAGAAGTTGGAATCGGATTTCCGTAACCGGGCCGAAACGTTGCAAAGTGAGATAGCCGCTTACCAGCGAAACGAATCAAACATGACCATCGGCCAGGCAAAAGCATTGCAAGAAGACTTAGGTAAGAAACAACAAAACCTACAGCTTTTTGAACAACGTGTTAATCAGGAAATGGGAACAGACCAGCAGAAACTTATGAAAGACCTGTATGACCGTCTTCAGGCTTTCTTAAAAACATATTGTGAACAGAACAATGTTCAGATGGTAGTTAAGTACGACCTGAGTAGTGATGTGATGTACGGAAAACCAGCATTGGATATTACAGAGGCCGTAGTGAGTGGGTTGAACAGTGAATATGCAGCTGAGAAAGACGGAACAAAAGTTAACGCTGATACTACAGCAAAAAAATAGTAGACATTACCCTTACGTGAAACGGCTCGCCATTCGGGAGCCGTTTTTTTATGTTTATATTTGTTGAGCTATGGCTGGCGTCCCGGAATTTCTCAAGCTTAGATCAGTTCAGCAGCGCCAGGTTGCGCTCATGCTCGCCATTGGTTTTTTCATGGGCGTGTTCATAGCCACCTACCAGGTCACGGCAGATTCCATTTTCCTTAACCGATTGGGTCAGTACCTCGACAAAGCATTCCTGGCTGCCGGTATTTTAGGTATAGTTTCTACAGCGTTATTCTCTTATTTTCAGTCAGTTATACGGTTTTCGATCCTTACTCAGATAAGCGTTGGGATCATTCTTCTGTTTACGGTTGTCGTGTACATGCTCCTGCATTATGGCAATCCGGAGTGGCAGACTATTGTGATTTTTACGATGTATTGCGGCTCTGGGCCAATGATCGCAATTCTCCTATTGTCGTATTGGGGAACCTTTGGACGCTTGTTCAATTTCAGGCAGACGAAGAGCATTATCGGCTGGATTGACACCGGGCAATTGGTTGCGGCAATTCTTGCATCATTCTTAATTCCATTTACGGCCAGACTTGTTCCGGATACAACCGACTACCTGCTGGTGTGTACGTTCAGTATGTTTATTGTTGGCGGACTTCTCTTCGTGGTCGCTACCACGTTCACGCTTTCTAAAAATGACCCGTCCGAGTTTGATGAAAACGTAAAGAAAGAGACGACCATTACCAGGATGTTCTCCGATAAGTACATCATGATCATGTCGCTTATGCTCCTGGTGTCCATGACTGCATTTGTATTGAATCAATACCAGTTTCAGCAGATGGTTCAGGTTCAGTATCCCGATCAGCGTGAGCTTACGAACTTCAATGCATTCTTCATGGGCGCGGTATATGTGCTTAGCCTTGTAATGCAGACATTTATCAACAACCGGATTATTGGTACGTATGGTTTACGAATCTCGTTGTTGATCCTTCCTTTCGTTCTGGCTGTATTTTCAGTAGGTTCGGTAATTGCAGGGTTTACATTGGGGTATGATAAAGTAGGGTCGCCTTCCGGTTTTATTTACTTCTTCTTGTTTGTAGCGATGAGTCGCTTATTTAACTGGACATTACGCGATTCACTTGAAAACCCGGTATTCAAACTTCTGTTTATTCCGCTGGACAGCCGCCTTAGGTTCAATATTCAATCGAAAGTAGAAGGTATAGTAAACGAAAGTGCCCGGTTTGTTGGAGGTGCACTCATTTTTGCACTCGCGTTCATACCGTTCTTCAAAATTGTTCATATCTCCATATTCCTGGTGGGGCTTGTAATCGCCTATTATTTTGTCGTGAACAGGCTCTACGGAGGTTACAGAAACAAAATAAGACTGAAGCTTGAAAATGCTGATTATCAGCAAGATAAACTCGAAAGAGGATTTACACAGGTAACCCGAAAGCTTGAAACCATGTTGATGGAGCCTGATTCGCGGAAGGCAGTGTTTTCCTTCAAGTTGCTGGAGAAAATTAATGCCAGCCAAATGTCAGTTTGGGTGAACAACCTGATCAAAAATCAGGAGGAGTCGGTTAATAACTATGCGCAGGAAAGGCTGAATGAAATCAAGGGTCTTTCTGTGTCGGATAAGTATGTCATTACAATGGACTCCAACCGTGTAGATGGTTCAGCAAAAAATGTATTGAGTAAAGCGGATCTTGAATTGATCATTCAGAATGGGGGAGATATTACCAAAACCCGAATTCAACGTTTAACAAGGTCAACCGATCCGGACGATCGTCAATATGCAGCTGAGCTCTTACTACACACATCCGCAGATGAATCCATTTCATTCCTGATTGAACTACTTAGTGATTCTGAACCAAAGGTCAGGAACACCGCTATTCGTTCTTCCGTAAAGAAATGGAACACCGAGGTCATTTATTCACTTATTGAAAACCTGGGTAATCCGATATATAGTAATCAATCGATGAATACGTTAATACTCATCGGTTCGAAAACCTTACCGATGCTTGACAGTGCCTTCTACCGAAGCAGTCAGAGCACGCAGGTAATGCTGCGCCTCGTTCAGGTAATGGGTAGAATTGGCGGGCAGCGCGCGAAAGATATTCTTTGGAATAAGATCGACTATCCAAACAAGGTAATTGTGTCTCAAGTGCTTCTTTCTCTGGGTGAATGCGGATTTAAAGCCGGAGTGTCGCAGATAACGCGTATCAAGTATGCAATTGAAACGGATATTGCCGATATCCGCTGGAATTTAAGTGCTATACAGGAGGTTGGTGATGAAGGCTTTAATAGCCAGATAGTCAATTCGTTAAGAGGTGAAATTAAGAACGATATTGAGCACATTTATATGCTGCTCGCGATGTTATATGATACGCGATCGATACAGCTTGTAAAGGAAAATATTGATAACGGAACGACTGAAAGTATCACGTATGCCATTGAGCTTTTGGATGTGTTCCTTTCCGATCAATTGAAGCAACGCGTTATTCCTATTTTGGATGATATCCCGGACTCTGACCGGATCAATAAACTCGATATGTTTTTCCCACGTGTTAAGCTTGACTCCCGGCTTGCGCTCAAATTCATGATCAATCGCGATTTCACGCAATCCAACCGCTGGACGAAAGCGTGTATTCTTTACCAAATTGGGTTGAGTAAGCAAAACGACTTTAAGCTTGACTTAATTGCGCAAATGTTCAACCCGGATAACCTGGTGCGCGAAGTAGCAGCCTGGGCATTACATCAGATTAATGAGAAGGATTACACTAAAAACGTTGTGCGATTGCCTGAAGAGCAGCGAAAGCAACTTAATGAAATCGTAATTGAGAAGCGAAGACTGAGCAATCTTGAGGAAGTTCTGTTCTTTCAGAAAATTGACCTGCTTGAAGGCATTTCAGGTATTACACTTTCATATCTGGCGGATATTAGTGAGGAGATACAACTTAAGGAAGGGCAGAACCTGATCCTGGACGAAAAAGTCAACAATGATTTCTACGTGCTGATTAATGGATCGGTAGACTTTTATGAGAAGGGGATTTTCGTATCGCAGTTCTCCCGCGGGCAGTTCATTGGCGAATTGCTGGCTAAGCCTAACTACTTGAATACTAATCTTATAATTGCAAAAACAAGCGCCAGCATCATAAAATTCAATAAAGACAAGTTTTATGAGCTTCTGGCCGACAATGTTAAGCTGGCCGATAAGGTGCTTCAATACGCCTAAATTTGGTTTTTTCGCATTTTTTGCCTTATTTGAATCACATTTTTTTAGACTGTTCGAATATTTATATTTTTTAAGCTAATCCTGAAGTTGGCCGGCAGCATTTTCGAGCTAAATGTTTAACTTTCAGGTTGTCTGTGGTGTATGCTAACGAATTCTTTACAAGCTGAGGAAATTGTCACGCATCCTGAGGATCAAACAACGTTTGTTCCCGGGACAACGAACCCATTTCCGGGACTCAGACCTTTTACAGTAGATGAATGCCACCTGTTTTTTGGTCGTGAAGGCCAGGTAGACGACATTTTGGTTAAGCTTTCCCAAAACCGGTTCGTTTGTGTGATGGGTTACTCAGGCAGCGGTAAGTCATCGCTGATGTATTGCGGACTTGTACCTGTCTTGTATGGCGGATTCGTAACGCATTCCAGCCCAAACTGGCATATCCTTGTAACACGTCCGGGCGTATCGCCCATTCAAAATTTAGCAGAGTCTGTTGTTGACTATCTAATCGCGCAGAATCGGATTTTAGTTGCAGACAAGGCTATTCATAAAGCAATCATATTATCCGTACTTCGCAGCGGCTCACATGGGCTGGTAGAAGTAGCCCGCTATCTGCAAAAGCACCATGATGAAAACGTCTTCCTGATGATCGACCAGTTTGAAGAACTGTTCCGGTTGCAGGAGGAAATTTTGGAGGAAGACGCCATTAACGAATCTCAATTATACGTAAATCTTGTTCTGACAGCGGTACATCAGCGTGAAGTTCCGATCTATTCAGCCGTTACGATGCGTTCGGATTTCATTGCGAGCT
>Ga0209277_10001615_pt1 | contig 10975 bp, 10 predicted proteins | sample JI81AbrownDNA_FD_187503 | JGI IMG/M metagenome (GOLD analysis project Ga0209277, IMG submission 187503) | Wastewater effluent complex algal communities from Wisconsin, to seasonally profile nutrient transformation and Carbon sequestration -... | ecosystem: Engineered > WWTP > Effluent > Algae... | reverse complement strand
AAATGGGGTTGGATTAAGGTGCTGGCAGCGTTCTTTTGGTAACAACAAGTAACAGTGAGGCGTGACATGCAAGACGAAACAACCGGTGACAAGGTCATTCTCGCGCTCGATGGTCTCGACATGGACGAGGCTACCGACCTCGCCGAGCTCGTGGGATACCGCTGCTACGCGGTCAAGATCCACAATCTTTATGATCGCTACGGCACGGCGGCGATCATTCGTCTCAAGCAGGCGGGAGCTCAGCGTGTGTGGGTGGATGCAAAACTCCACGACATCCCCAAGACGGTCGAACTACGCGCCAAGGCGATCAGCGATGCCGGTGCGGATATTCTCACGGTGCACGCTTCGGGCGGCATCGAGATGATCAAGGCCGCCGTCGATGCCTTCAAGGGCGAGGTCTATGCCGTCACCGTGCTAACGTCACTCGACGCAGAGCAAGCTCAAGATACCTATGGTCGTCCAACGCATGAGGTCGTTGGTCGCTTTGCTCGGTTGGCGGCTCATGGTGGTGCGCACGGGGTCGTGTGTTCACCTCATGAGGTCAGCGGCCTTACGATACGGTCGGATATCGGGAACCAGATGAAGTTCATCGTCCCCGGCATTCGCCCCATTGGCGCGGATGTCGGTGACCAGAAGCGCTTCGACACGCCTCGCACCACCTTGCGCAACGGCGCTCACCGGCTGGTCATCGGTCGGCCAATCACTGCGGCAGTGGACGCGGTCGCGGCGTTCGAGGCTATCGAAGCCGAGATCGCCTCGGCCGAAGAAGACTGAACCTGATTCGAACCGAACCCTCTCGTTCTCCCTTTAAAGGGAGATGTCTGCCACGCAGACAGAGGGTTCGGTTTTTGATTTTATAGAAGTTTGGGCGTAGGATCGTTTTATCTATGTCAGACACCGGATTATCGAATATCAAAATCGATGGCGAAAAGCTTCTTGCGATTGAAGATGTTTTAGGGATGGAGAAAGCCCGTGAAAAGGCGAATGACCAGAAGACAAAGGCTTTTGGTCTTTTGGCGGGTTTGCTTAGCCGTCCAAAAGCAGAGGATATTGATATCACCTATGAAGAAAAGCATTATGATGCTTTTTGGCATGTCTTGGGCAAATCACGTTTTGAATATAAGCGCCGCAAATCTTTTAAGGTGCCGGTTGAATCTGTCGTGCAAGACGTTGAAGCGTTGGGGACGTCCTTTCAAACATCCTCACAAAAGTATTTTGAGATTGAAGGTGTCGAGCGTTGCGTCGAAGAGCATCGCGAAGAGGTGATTGTGAATGCCAAAGACGGTTCACAGGGTGACTTCGTGAAGTATTTGAAATATCCGGTGAAGCAAATTGCTTCTACCGACGAACTAACGAGTGACGGTACGGCGATTGTCGCGATGGATGCGAAGCCAGCGTTTTTGGTACGCAAAGTTGTGAATGAGCTTATTAAGCCGATTCAAGCTGACCAGATTCTCGACGAGCAAATCGGTATCACTGAATTAGCTTTGTACTTTGTCCCGATCTACACCTTTGAATTTCATTGGAAGGCAAAAGACAAGCGCGTCACGGTTTCTTTTGACGGGGCAACGGGCGAATTATTACCACAGCCAAATAAGATTACCGAACGCATGCGTAAGTCGTTTTCAAATGACGAATTGTTTGAATTCGGCAAAGAAGTCGCCAACTTTGTGCCAGGCGGCGGTTTGGCGTTGATGGTCGGAAAAAAGGCGGTAGATCTCTACGACAAGAAATAGCTCTGTTTACGAAAGTTTTGGGGGATAGAAGATCTGAATCTGATCAAACCAAAACTGATAACCCTCATCACTCGGATGAAAGAGATCTTCGGCGTAGTATGTGTTTGGATCTTTTGCAAACGGATCTTCGTCGGCTTCGTGAAAAAGGTCGACGTAGTCAACCGCGAGTTCTTGCGAGAGCTTGATAAAAATTTCACGTACCTCTCTCGTGCGTTTGGTAAACGCCCATCGAGAAGGATAGGGAAAAAGAACCGATGTCCCAACATTGCCACAGGAGACAAGTATCACCTGATCTGAAAGGGTATTTGCCATGATGAGTACCTCTCTTAAGTCTTCTTCTACGTCAGCCAAGTCGGTATGTCGCACAATATCATTGCCACCAATGTGGATCTCGATGAGGCTATAGCGCTTGCCTTTGAGGGTTTTGAATTGTTCTTTTACGTCGGCAATTTTTGCGCCATTTACGCCAAGATTGTCGATGGCGGCATTTGGATAGCGTTTGCCCAATAAGCCGGCGAGCGAAGTTTCTGGTGAGGATGCGCCTGTGCCAACGGCGGTGCTGTCGCCGATAACGAGAATGCGTTCATCACTAAGGTTTAGGTCGCGTGAAAAGGGGACGGCAGTACGTGCCAGTGCCTCGCCAATACGGATCAGGTTGCTCGTTTTGAGGTACTCGATCGCTACATAGATCAACAAGAGCGTGAGCGTAAAGAGAAAGATTTTCATAAACCGAGCATAACAGACCGTAGCCAATCTTTGGAGGTTATTTGCCTGTTTTGGTGGTTCGCGATAGGGTGTAGACGTCCTTTAACAATGGAGGTGCCCGTGATTATCTATCTCGTACGGCATGGTGAAAGCGAAGATAATGCCAATGGCATTGTCGGCGGCCGTCGAGAAGCAAGACTCACGGCCCGTGGTATCGCACAAGCTGAGTCGACAGCGGCTTACTTTGCAAGGCAGGGGATACGCCCCAGTGTCACCTATACTTCAAATCAAGTGCGTGCAGTAGCGACCGCTGAAATCATCACGACAAAGCTCTTTCTGCCATCCGCGATGATCAAGTCAAGTTTGAAAGAACGTGATCTTGGTGATATTACCGGTATGCGCAAGGAGTCCATCGGGGCCAAGACGGCTGGTGATATGATACTCGGGCACGATAACCGTCGCTTTATTCTCGCGCCAAAGGGCGGAGAGACATTTCCCCAAGTCATTGAGCGGGGGCAGAAAATACTCGACTATACGAGGATCAATCATGCAGGTGAAAGCGTATTGCTCGTCACACACGCGATCACTGGTCTCATGATCATGGCCACGTACTATGGTATTCGCTGGGAGGAGGCTCTCAGAAAGTACAGACTGGGTAATGCCAGCATCACGGTACTCGATCGAGACACGCGCCCTCAAAATGCCACCATCTATGAGCCTCACTAGGCTCTCCAAATGCTGAAGCCCCGCCACCTGCGGGGTTTTTGCTTTGGATGATTGACATGATTATTTAAATATGAAATGCTGGCGCCGGTACCTATAACAGAGGAGTTACGGATGCTACGAATCGCCACCGAAGAACGCAAGCTGCAGTATGCCCTCTTTGTCGAGAAGACGGCCCTGTCAATCAAGGTTGACCGGGACTATGCTCGATCTGTGGCTCCAGAGGTGATTTCTATCGCCTTTCGCAACCGCGGGCCGGTGACCAATGCCAATGATATTCGTGCGCTGGGAGAATTCATCCCGTACCGCGACGGTGTGGCTTGGGGCTACGGCTCTTGCCTTCGCGTCGAGACGCTGGACCATGCAACCGAATGCTGGATCATCGACATGCCAGCCTGGAGCGAAGATGACGATCTCGAAGCGTATTTCGCTACTCATGCTCAGACCGTCTACACACTCGATGCTGTCTTCACAGCGCTGAACGTCCCAAACGAAAAGGCGACATCGTTCTGCAAGCAGCGCCTCGAAGTCGACCTCTCGTACGACTATCGCCAGGGAGCGTTCACCATCAAGGCCGAGCTCTCAGCGCAAGCTGCCGAACATTTGATGTTTTTGGGGCGAGGCGAGCATCGCGATATCGAGCATTCGATGCGCGAGGTATTCGCAAAGGTCGTGCCGATCGGTGCCAATATCGGCGAAGAAGACTTCTACTCGCTCTACGAGAATAGGCAGCAGCTCGCGCTCGGTATTCGCGGTGCTGAAATTCGTGGCCAGAAGACGGGGTCTGGAGGTTGCCTACTCGTCCCCAAGAACGTCACGTGCTCTGACCAAGTCTTCGGCTTTCTTGCTGGACTCGCCACGCTCGACGACATTCTCTCGGACTTCCTTCCTCCGCATCTCTGAACGTTCGCTCTGCGAACGAAAAACCCCCGCTCGTGAGAGTGGGGGTTTTAAATTTATTTTAGGTGGAAGGTGCCGTAGTATTTCACGGCGTTATTAACGTAGGCCATTCTTAACGGATCTTTGCTGATACGTTTTTCCAATTGCTTTAGATCTCTTTTTTCAAGTGGAACCAATGGATACTTCATCCGGTAAAACCGATTAAAGAATTTATGCAGCACAACGGATCTGTCAGCATGGCGGATGTCCTCATAGATCGTCAACGGATTAACCCGTGGCGATTTTTTAAGCTTGTCCTGTATGTTTACTATTTCACGATACTCTTCTTTTGAGATGGCGATATTCTGGCCCAAGAAAATGGTTGGGGGCTTTGGTTTTGGTAAAAGTGTTTTTCGTAACTGTACCAGCTCTTTTTTGAGAAATATTGGATAGTAGGGTGTATCACTCGCTCTCACGAGAGGTTTGCCATTGTGATCTTTGATATTAGCAAAGATTGGCCCAAATGATGTACCTCCGCGATAAGATTCACGAAATGATGTAACCATAATCCATTCATCCCTTCTTGGTAAGACGACCCCGTTTCTTTTTTTGGCATAATCATTCAATGCCATGCCAAAAAATGTGTCTTCTCCTTTATTGATTGGCTTGATGCCTCCGGCACAGATAGCGGCTACAGCGCGCGAGATCATGTGCGCGCCTGAAAAGATTGTTGGATGAAATTTTAGCTCAGGACTCTTCTTATTGAGCGAACTCAAGAGAAAATTCCAGCGCGCATAGTTGCGAAAAGTCGATATGTGTTTTTTAAAAAACGCTTTATGGTTTTTATTCTTGCTATCAATATCTAAAACAAATTTCAAACCACCTGCTGCACCGTAGGCTTTGTTTTTATTAAAGTCTTTCCAGACAGTCTCTAGATATTTTTTGTTGGACGGAAAGCTATCAGCATCCGTTTGAATAATGAGGCCATCACGGTTTTGATCGAGGTATCGTTTTGTTACCACGTGTAGACCGTAGTTTCTTGCTTCACCTACGTTACCTGCTTTGAGCTCACGGCCTTTGTTTGAACGGTCAATAACGCAGATTTTTTGGTCGTCTTTTGCCTTATTTAGAAATGCCAAAATACTCGCATTTGCTTTGAGTACGTCAGGCGAGCTTTTCTTGAGAGGTGGGTTGTTTACGATGAAGATGATCTCGTAAAATCTCTTATCAAGCGTCTGTTTTGAAAATGAGGCAATCTGTTTCTTTAATCGCTCAATCGATTCATTGTAGACGGGTACGAGAATCGTGATGACCGTCTCTTGTTCTAATGCGGGTATCGGTGTCTTTATACTTGAGACAACGCTATGGCATTGTTTGCGTGCTCGAAGAATGTCGTTTCGAGGATAGTCAGCAAGAGTCAGAGATTGATGCATGGAGTGATTATAGTAGCCGTACCTTGATAGGGCAATTCGTTCATTGCCCTAGATCATTGGTACTATTTAGTTTTCTTGTTTTTAGAAATGATACGTTCGTAAACGTTGAGGTAGCCTTGTACCATTTTTTCTACACTAAATAACTTCTCGACGCGCTTGCGGCAGGCACTACGGCTAATGTTTCCGATCTTTTTAATGGCCTCGGTCATCTCTTCGACGCTATTAATGACATAACCGGTCTCGCCGTCTTGAATGACTTCGGGTACTGAGCCGCGGTTCCAGCCGATAACTGGTACGCCACAAGACATTGCCTCGATCATCACGAGACCAAAAACTTCATCCCACTGGATTGGGAAGAGTAGTCCTTTTGCATTACGAAAAAGCTCAATTTTTCTTTCCAAATCCGCTTCACCGACGTAGCGAATATTTATCCCATCGATTTCAGGCTCAATAAATTTTTGCCAATAGCCTTCATTCGCATAGCTACGCCCAGCGATAAGCAATCTTACGCCAGCGGCTTTTGCCGCCTGAATAGCATGATGAATGCCTTTTACCTCAGTGATGCGACCAATACACAAAAAATAATCTTTTGGCGTATCGTTGAAGGTAAAGAGATTTGTGTCGATACCGTGATAAACATTAGCAACCCAATTCAGCTCAGGCATTTGCTGGCGTTGTGATAATGAAAATGAAATGTATCTATTATCTTTATACTTGATGAGAAGCGGCTTCATCTCTTCAGTAATAGTTGTATGAACCGAACTAACGGTAGGTGTCTTAACCATCCCAGAGTAGAACGAGCTCAATAGCGTGAAGTGTGAGTGGATAATGTCAAAATCTGCTGCATTGTTATAACACTGCGAAATAAGCGAGTGGGTATAGTTGCGGCGCACAGACTCAGGCAATTCAGAGTCTGAAATTTCAACAGGAGGAAAACCATGTAATTTCGCCTTTGTTACTGAATCACTTGCACCAAAAAGGGTGACCTCATGGCCTTTTTCGGCAAATGAATCTGTCAGTATCCCCGTATGTGAATAGATGGCGAGGTTTGATTTAGCGTTAACGGGGTGCACGTTTGATGCAAGCTGAGCGATGCGCATAGTTCTTTCATTTAAGGAGTCAAAGAAACCCGATGTATAACGTAATATAGGCAGGATTATGCACAACTTAGCCAAATTTGTCAATACCCGATAAAAGTAACTTCATTAATTCTTGGCCAAGAAAAGGCCTTTTTTATGCTGAAACCATCTAAAGCCGGGGTTCGTTATATACGTATATCCATTGCTTTAATTTTTCTTAGGCCACGATGTCGTAGGTATCTCTAGATTTTTACATGGTTAACGAAATCAGGTAATCTCGATTGCAAGAAATACTCGAATAAGATTATTAGGGTATGAGATATGAACATCGCAATAAACATCATCCAAGGGGATTTTGGGGGTATAACTACAACGAATCGAGGGTTGGTGAATTTGATTAATAAAAATGGCGACAATGTTTTTGGGCTAGATTTTTCAGATCAGTATTCACCAGAAGTAGATCAGACTGACTCGCCAAATATTCGTAAGCAATTTTCGGGATATAGGGTTGTTTTTTGCAAAGGCGGCTACAGTATCTATCCTTGGAGTGGAATCAAGGCCCTAAAGAACGAATGGAAACAACAAATTGAAGATACAAAACAATTCCTTCTCTTGAATGATATTCAGGTTGTGTTTATCAGTGGAGGGTATTTTGGGCCATGGATACTCTCAGTTGCGGCCAAGGCATTGGGTTTACCAGTTGTTTTGCGGTACGCTGGCGTGTTGAGTAAAGAGATGTTATTCGAAAATAAAGGGACCAGTAAAAACGTACTTGCATGCGAGCGAGCTATAGCTAAGTCGGCCGCCCACATTATTTATCCATCAGCTTTGTGCAAAAAAATCGTCGAAAAGACAATCCTTAAAGCCACTGCCATTAGAAGTTCGGTCATTCCAAACCCTCTTACATATCCAGTACTGAGCCGTTATTCAAATACGAGGTTTGACGGTATGTTAAAGTCAATTGCATTCGTTGGTCGTTGGAATGGTATCAAGAATCCTCAAGCATTTGTTGATCTGCATAACTGGCTGTTAAATGATCGTTGGAGTCACCGAGCGTATATTGTGACCAGTAGTAAGAAAATCAACGATATTGTGCCTGAATCTATTGAACGTGTGCCTCAGATGAGTCATGACGATGTATACCAGTTTTATAAAAGTGTTGGATTGATTGTGGTGCCATCCGTTTTTGAGACATTTTGCAACGTGGCCGCAGAAGCGTTATTTGTCGGGACTCCTGTTCTCGTTTCTGAGAATGTTGGTATTTCAAGCTATCTACAGGAGGCAGGCCTCGGCCGGATGGTCATCAAAGATTTTTCAGATATCGAGGCCGTGGCGCTTGCTACGAAAAAACTTTGTGGCACGAAGATAAGTGCTCGTGAGCAAAAAGCATTGCGTAAAATCTTAAATACGAAAAGAAGCTACGAAAACATCGTTCACGTAATTAAATCAGTTGATCAAGATTAATACACAGTCTGAAAAATCAAAGAGAAAATTCCGTATTCAAGCTAAGCACCATCTGAGTACTTGTTTTGCTTATCAAATGTTGAACCCCACTCATGATGTGCATAGACCTTCTCATCGCCCTTATATATTTGACCTGACCAATGCACAGGAAGAAGCGTGTACGAAGGCCAAAGCATTAGTGTTTCAGGTCTGTCTCGCTCTATCTGTTTTTGCATGTATAGGTTCCCAGTGGTTTTCCACGGTGTCCCAGGGGCTACATCTTTAAGTCCTTCGATGAGCCTGTCGGCAAATAGGTTGCCTTTGGTGCAAGCCAAGAGTGGCGAAATTAATCCAGGTGCAGCGATTTCATTTTCATATACTGAGTAACAATCATACTTTGTATCAGTAAAAAGTTCATCGACAGGATGGAGGCAAACAGAATCGGCGCCAGGCATAAATCCGCCTGTCTCATAGAGCATTTCATACTGAACAAGATCTGCGACTCCCGGCCAATTTTTTTGTTCTCTGTAGGCATCTACAAGTCTTTGGTTTCGCCATGTACGGCCAAAAACATCTTCGTTGCCTAGCAAGATATGCTGCCAGTCTGGATGCTTTTCTTTCCAGGTGTTTATCCACTTCATCGGCGCTGGCTTATCTCCAACCCAAACGGTGTACATGATTTTAGGGATGGTGAGGGGAGTGGTGTTGGCTGTATTCATAATTACAGAAGACCGTATCATAGTTTAGTTCTGAAATATAGATCTGAAATCAAAAAACAGATGACATTATCGTCATCTGTTTTTTATACCTATTTTCGTAACAATCCGCCCCATTCAACCAATGTATATCCATCACGTGATGGCGTTGTGATGGTTGGGGCTTTGATAGTGGTATTGCTCGAGACAGGCGACCAGTCCATAAAGATACGAATAGACGTTTGTGGTTCTGGGCTTACTGAGAGTGGTACGTTCTTGCTCCATTCATCTGTGACGAATGAGATACGCATCGTGTTGTACGGTTTCATGATCGGCACCCAGAAGTCCATGAAATCTTTTGATTCTTGTGCGTTCAACCCGTATTGGGCAAGCGTCTTTTGTAAGAAGGATTCGACCTCATTACCTTTCACGATAAAGCCGGTGGTTGGTGTTTTATAGGTAGCACCGTAGCCTTCCCAGAATAATGAACCGTAGGTGTTACCGTCTGCCATGGTGAGTTGGCCGTTTGGTTCAGCGACGGTCGTCCAGCCTTGGTGTGGGTAGGTTGGTTCTGAAACGGTGACATCGATTGTTGGTGGGAGTTTAACGCTCACTTCGGTGGTAGTTGTTGGGTAGAGGTAAATGACGGGTTTGCCGCATTCGGCTACCACGGCAACGCCTTCGGCGGTATAGGTTGTCCAATGGCCCATGACGTCTTTATAGAGAAAGAAAGGCAAGGGCTTAGTTTCTAAGAACTTTTCATAAGAGGGTTTTTGTCCATTCACCCAATCTGGCGCATACCAGGTTTCGTAAGCAGCTTTATAAGCGGGATGGTTCTTATTGATTACTTGATAGATTTCTAATGAGTCTGAAATCTTTTTAAGATCGCTTTTTGTGAATAGGACGGTTTTAGGGGACTCCTCATCGAGAGGTTTTGTATCGACGTAAGCTGCGCTATAGCGTGTTCCGCAGCCGCTACCTCGCAGATCTATCCCGCCCAAGATATATCTTGTCCCAGATGAGACCGTGAGATTAAGATCGAGTTTGCTTACCGGCAAAAAAGACTCTTCAGAAGTAAATAGATTCATCGCTTTATGAACAACGAGACCGTTCTTCAAAAGAACAGAATAGTAATTCGAACCAAGATTGCGATAGATGGGTAGGCCATCAGGGTTTTTTTCTATTTGGATATCCGGTCCACTGAAGCCAAGAGGGTTTATATCCCAAAGATAGCTAGTGTCACTCGCGGATTGAAAAAAGAGAACGCCATTTTTTGCTGTTGCCTTTTGATCGCCCAGGGTAAATCGGTAATTGATTTCACCTGCAATGGGTTGTGAATATTCGTCAGCATGAAGATATTTAATATCAGTTGATTTTTGTTCAATCTTTGGAGCAACGGCGAAGTATCGATAGATAAATCCGCCCATGGAGTCTTCACGGTATAAGACAAGGTAGTAGTCTTTAAATTCTGCTGGCTCTTGAATGTTACCGATGATGGCATAAGGACCTAATTCTGAATCGCCATAAGCATATGTTTGTAGCTCGGGTAATACGGACAATTCTGCCTCCGTGGCTTTACGTGGCGTCTTCCAGTCTACGGTAAGTTGCCCAATATCGATAATGGTCGTTGACGCACTATCCACATCTTCCGTTGATGTCGCTTGTGTTGTTGGTAAGGTATCCACTGATTGAGGTGGAACCGTAAAAACAGGGCCTTGAGAATTTGGCCCAGCACTGTTCTTAAAGAGTAAATAGCCGTTCACGGCGAGACTGGCGACGAGCGCTGTGATGACGGTAGCAATCAGAGCGTGCTGAGCCGTTGGAGAAAGTTTCATATTTATGGTGATTATAGTCTGTCTTGTCTAACGAGGGTAGTCTGCATCTGTGACAGGTAAGTAGACATCGCCTTGGCGAACGGTTGGGAGTGGGATGATTTGGGTGTTCGTTGACGTTTCGATGGTGGCCCAATCTTGTTTGGTTGATGTCGTGACAACGTGGTCAAATCCCCAATAATAACGTCTTTCAGGACTTGCGACGGTACGGCTTGAGTCGGTATAAAGCGTCGTTGTGACATGCTCAGGTTCTTGTCCGGTGAGGCCGTAGCGAACGATGGCGTGGCTTGTTCCTTCGCGAATACTCCAGCTCTGTGCGAGACGTAGCGAGTTGGTATGGGCTAAGAGCGTACCTTTTAGGCCGAGCTCTCGGGCGACGGCGAGCGTGATGCGGGCAATGGGAGGATTATCGATCTCCATCGTTTGCCAACGTTCTGGGTCTATCGAGAG
>Ga0209277_10001613_pt1 | contig 10991 bp, 10 predicted proteins | sample JI81AbrownDNA_FD_187503 | JGI IMG/M metagenome (GOLD analysis project Ga0209277, IMG submission 187503) | Wastewater effluent complex algal communities from Wisconsin, to seasonally profile nutrient transformation and Carbon sequestration -... | ecosystem: Engineered > WWTP > Effluent > Algae... | reverse complement strand
TTCGGAATGGAGATGCTTCCCTCGAGAATTATCGTCCTCCTAATCCCTTTGCAGCAGGGTTTAGTTCCGCAGCTTTGCGTGTCAAGCAGGTGACGTATCAGGAATTGTATGAAGTTGTAGTTCCCTACATTATTGAGAAAGGACTGTTCAAGCCATGATGCCAAATACAATTGAGATACCTAAGGAACTAAGTCCTTGGCAAGAAACGATTCTTCCTAACTTCGACAGGCGTAAGGTCTTCGTCCTGCCTGGTGCTTTCTACTCCCAGATTGTAGCCCTCATGGCTACATGTAACATGGAGAAGGCAGACACCATCAAAGAGGCAGACATTGTTGTGTTTGCTGGTGGGGCTGACGTTAACCCTGCTTTGTACGGACAACGCCCTTTGAGGGAGACGTCTTGGCACGCTGAACGTGACGACGTAGAGGTAGCTGCATGGGTCGAGGCAACAGAACGTAATAAGATTCTGTTCGGTATCTGCCGAGGTGCACAGTTCCTCCACGTCATGAATAGCGGCCAGCTATGGCAGCATGTTGAGAGTCATGGTGGTTCTAACCATATGATTGTTGACATTGAGACAGGCGACACTGTTGTTGCTAACTCTATTCACCACCAGATGTTGATGCCCAACGACGAATTGGAAATCATTGCTGTCTGTAAGCAACAGGTGTCCACAACCTTCCTTGCTGACGGTGCTGAGGGTAAAGCTGAACTAGAGATTGAGGCAGGTGCATATGCAGACGACCGCTCATTCTTCGTACAAGGACACCCTGAGATTGGGTCAGACACCTATCGTTCATGGTGTATGAATCGTTTGCTTGAGCATGTCCTTGATTGGGAAGACTTTGACTTAGAAGGTATTGACGATGATGATAGTGAAGAAGGAGAAAAGTTTTGTGCGGCATAGTCGGAATAGCGGGTAAGATTACCCATCAAGCAAAGAACGTAGTATTCAAAGACTTCCTTGACGTCTGTCAGGTTCGTGGTCGAGATTCTACTGGTGTTATCAAGGTTCGTGACGACAAGGACCAGTCGTACACATGGGTTAAGTCTGTTGGCACACCTTCCAGCCTGTTTGATTTCCGTAAGTATGAGACGGAGATTGAACGCGGCGACGCTGTTGCCCTTGTAGGCCATTGCCGTCACAAGACTTCGGGAGAGGTGTCTGTCAAGAACGCACACCCCTTTGACTTCCCTGATGAGGGTATCATCGGTGTTCACAACGGCACCCTTCGCAACCAACATACTCTCGACGGACACCATTACTCGAAGGTGGACTCCGAGATTATGTACGAACACATGTCCAAGAACGGTGCCAAGGATACGTTCGAGAAAGTCAAGGGGGCATATGCCTGTGTATGGTGGAACAGCAACGACTCTACTCTGAACTTCTTCCGTAACGAGGAGCGTCCTCTCTGGTTCACGTGGTCTAAGGACATGGACATGATGTTCTGGGCTTCTGAAATCTGGATGTTCGCTGTTGTCGAGCGTAAGATTGAGCTGTGGAAAGGCACTGACGACCTTGGCAAGGACAAGTATATCCAACTGCCTATTCACAAGCTGTGGTCATTCACCATCAATTCCAAGGCTCCTAAGGACGAGCGGGTTTTAACTATGAAGCCTATAAAAAGCATCGAGCCTGAGAAAGAACCCGTCCGCAGTACCACCAACGGGTACAACCCCAACTACGGAGCTAACTGGAACCGTGCATCGGGTGATGATGGAGGCTGGGTTAGGGACACTAGTACAGGACTTTGGAAACCTGCTGATGAAGTGGAAAAGGCCAAAGGAGGAGAGGTAACCAACCCTTTCCTTGGAAGCAAAGAGGAAAAGAATGGTCCTCCCGACGACGCGATGGACGACGAACTCCCAATGTCACTCCTGCCAAACCCAGTGGCTATCATTGGCAATCCGGACGCGTCCACGAGTACAAAAATTGGCAACGTCGCCTTTATGAGGAATTCTGTGCCGAATTTGGATTTACTGACGGTATCGAAGAACTCTCCGAAGTTTCCAAAAAACATTCTCTCCCAGCAGGGAACGAATTCGAACTCCTCTCCTCCAACCAGCAAAAGAAAGCTCTCAATCGTATCAAACAATACTGTAGAAAAGCAGGGGTGCGTTTTAACGGAGATAGCTCAACGACGAAAGGAGAGCCGTCCGCCAACGTCGGTTAGAGAAGTAAAGGGAGTAGGATGGTTTATCAATGACAACTTTAAGGAGATTGAATATTCGCTTGAACAGTTTGAAAAGAACACAGGTGGAGTGTGCTGCCATTGTAAGACACCGATAGGTGACTTGCATGAAGTACACGAATTTATTGATAAAGAAAATTTTGTTTGTATGTCTTGTGTCACACCGGCCCAAGACTATAGTGTAATGTAATTAGTTGTTCATAAATAGGAGTATTAGATTATGACATTTACTATCGGAGCAGACCCTGAACTTTTCCTCAAGGAAAACGGTAAAGCAATCAGCGCCTTTGGCATGGTTGAGGGCACAAAAGAATCCCCGTTCAAGACAGGCCGCGGTGCGTACCAAGTAGATGGTATGGCCCTCGAGTTCAACATCGACCCTGTCTCTACCAACTATGAGTTTGAGAAGTTCAATCTGAACATCATCGAGACCATCGCTGATATGAAGGACCGTGTCTCTAAGAACGGGGACGGAAAGAAGCGTTACGGTTTCAACATCACGGCGACACAAGACTTCGACCCTGAGTATCTGGCTAACCAACCTAAGGAAGCACTCGAACTTGGCTGCGACCCCGACTACAACGCCTATACTGGTGAAGTAAATCCGCGGCCCGACGGTTCTGTTAACTTCCGTACGGCAGCAGGACACATCCACGTAGGGTGGGGTGCCAACATTCCTATCGACAATGACGAGCATCGTGAGATTTGCAATAACTTTGTCAAGGTTCTGGACGCCACTGTCGGTATGTTCATGACGTTTATTGACCGTGACCCTCGTCGTCGTGAGTTGTACGGCAAGGCTGGTGCGCTGCGGTATAAGCCTTACGGTGTAGAGTATCGCACTCCATCTAACGTATGGATTATCAATCGTGACCGCCGTGAATGTATCTATTACTTGGTTAACAAGGCAATTGAAATCATGAAGCGCGGTCCGTTTGACCCTGTCCACTGGTGTGGTTTTAACGAAGAACAGATTATTGAAATCATCAACACTGGGGACCACGAACGCGCAAAGATTGCTGTAGAATATATGATTCCCTACAACCAGTGCTGGACAAACGTACAGCGCGATAAGCGTCTCGTTGCAGGAGCAGTTGACAATGGCTGATATATTCTGGGCAGACACAACCCAAGCCCGTGAACGCTTGGCTAACACCGTTGTTATGTACGACGGAGAACCTGTTCTTGTTCTCGACATCCTTAATGGTGACGACTATGACGACCGTGTTCCTCGGGCACACATACAATATTGTGCTAAGATATCTGACACACCTCAGCGCAAGCGTCTCGACTCTCCGAAGTTCAACAAGTTTCGTGACCTCCCTCCTCTCGGGTTCCTTAACGACCCTAAGTATGGTGCTGTTCTTCTTGAGCGTCGGGCTGCTCGGTCACGCTTACATGGTCTGTGTGATACCAACGTAGCTTGCTTCTATTTCTCTAAGGAGAATGGTTATGAGATACGTCGTATGGACGGTGGATGGAAGCGTTACTACCCCTCAGAAGGCTTTATCGAGTCGTGTCAAGATGTGTTTCCAACTCTTGAAGAGGTGCTGCTAAACATCAAGGAGACCACTAGCATTGCGTTCTCCCGCAAGTTTGCAGTATATCGTGACGACCTCGGTCTTCGCTGGTTGTATCGTAACGAGCAGCGTATCGGCTTGTTCCCTAACGCTAAATCTCTTTGCTTGATTTCTAAGTTCAAGTTCTACCGTGAAGAGATTATGGCTGAACCTAAATTTACACTTGACAGCATACAGGAGTATTGATATAATGACTAGTAAGTTTATGGATACCTACCGGAAGAACAACTCCAAGGTCAAGGAGATTCCCGGTCTCAAACTTAATCGCCCTCTCTATACGGGCAACGTGCCTCTTGGTACGCTGGGTATTGAGCTTGAGATGGAGGGCCGCGGTCTTATCAATACTGATGGAGCTGTCGCTGACCTGTCCGGCTCCTCTACAGGGGCTCGCTGGTCTGCCAAGCACGACGGTTCTCTCCGTAACGGAGGCATCGAGTATGTTCTTACTACTCCGTGTTCGGTAGCAGAGATTGACCCTCTCGTTACCGGTCTGTTTGATAAGCTTAAGCTGGCTGGCTCTCGTATTGAGAACAGTAATCGTTGTTCTACTCACGTTCACGTTAACGTAGGGGCACAGCGTATCAATAAGCTGACGTCTATCATTGTTCTCTGGGGTATCTTCGAGGAGTTCCTTATCCGCTGGCATGGTGTGAACCGTACACGTAACCACTTCTGCCTGTCGTTCAAGGACTCTAAGACCACTCTTAATTCGTGGCTTGGTATGCTCCGCAATGGACAGTTCCCTAATCAGGATTCTGGTGCTAAGTATTCGGCACTCAACATCCTCCCTCTGTGGCGCTTTGGTTCTTTCGAGTTCCGCTGTGGCCAAGAGCCTGACGACCCTGCCAAGGTAATTCTGTGGGGCAAGTTCCTGCACTACCTTGTACAGTACGCCGTTAACAAGTACGAGAACCCTAATCAGATTGCTTACGACATCTCGGACAAGACTGCTATTGTTCTTCTTGAAGAGATTTGCAGCCAAGACCCTGCATTGCTCCCGTTCTACAAGGAAATTATTCATGGAGAGACAGACAGAAGTTTTAACGAAGGCTGTATGGAGTCATTTCGTTCTGTGCAAGCCCTTTGCTACGAGTTTCCGTGGGATGATTGGCTTCCGCTTATCGGTAAGGAGTACGTCCCGAACCCTTTTGCGAAACAAGAGAGGGTCGCGATGCGGTAGCCCCACCGTTACGTTTTAGAGGAATTCTGCGTGAAAACATAGAAGTCTTTGGAGCAGGTCGTCCTGTTCAGGCGCTAGACGATGCTGTTGAAGAGGCTGTTCCTGAACCTGCCGAAGAACCTTGGGACGATTTCGTAGCGAGGCAGCGTGCAAGAGAAGTCCTTCAAGCTGCTCGTCGTGTTGACTTGGGAGTAGGTCTCAATGGAGTTCGTCGTGTAGGTATCTGGGACCCTGTCATGCAAAGATACAACATAAGAGATGAGGAGTAATTACTATGGCTATTAAAATCTACCCTTATAAACAGGGGTCACGGTCTGCCCGTGCCCTTGCTGATGCTCTTGGGGGTCGCGTTCTGCGGCTCCAAGGGTCTGCGTATCGAAGACGCCCTCAAGATACCATCATTAATTGGGGCTCTTCTGCTACTAATGATTTCACCACAGGTTTAAATACTTGGCAAGCTGTTTCTAGGGCTGGCAATAAGCTCAGGTCTTTTCAATCTATGCAAGAAGCTGGCGTACAAATTCCACAATTCTGGACACAGATGGAGGACATACCTGATGATGCGTTCCCTATTGTTTGCCGTACGATTCTCAATGGCCATTCTGGTGCTGGCATTGTTATTGCTAATAATCGTGGGGAGTTGGTTCCTGCTCCTCTTTACGTAAAGTACATGAAGAAACGTGATGAGTATCGTATCCATGTTGGTCGTAGGCTAGTCGGAAATATTCACGGCGAAGATGTCCATGGTAACGGCATCATCGCAATACAAAGAAAGGCAATACCTAATGGAACAGAGCCAATTGATACTCGCGTCCGTAATCACCATAATGGGTATGTGTTTGTACGTAATAATGTTGAGCCCCCTCAACAGGTGGTGGAACAAGCCTCCTTGGCAATTGCTGCACTCGGTTTGGATTTTGGGGCTGTTGATATTATATGGAATAATCATTATCAGTTGGCTACAGTTCTGGAAGTAAACACAGCTCCGGGACTTGAGGGTCAGACGATTACTGACTACGCTAACTACTTTAGAGGATTGATATAATGATTTTGCTTTTAACTTTGCTGTTTATCAAACATTTTGTATTTGATTTTCTATATCAGCCTCCATATCAGTGGCAGAATAAAGGTACATACGGTCATATAGGGGGCATTGTTCACTCAGGTCAACACGCTTTAGCTACTTTTCTTATTCTGTTGTTTTTCATTTCAGCGCCAGTTGCAGCAGCTATATCTGGTCTTGAATTTTTAATTCACTACCACATGGATTGGTTCAAGATGAAGTACAACAAACTTAAGGGTTGGACAGCTACAACTCACAATGAGTTTTGGATTCTACTAGGAGTGGACCAACTAGTTCATTCGTTAACCTATATATTGATTACCTATTTAGCATTGACAAAAGGATAATATAATGAGATGTAATATTTGCGACGCAGTTTTGTCGGACAAAGAGATACAGTTTAACCGTGACCACGGAGACTGGGACCCTTGTGGTCGCTGCTTAGATGTGATAGGTGAAGTGTTTAGTCATGAGCCAGAAGGTATCATTGACGACCAACTAGAGTTTGAACTTTTAATCCTTGATAATCAGGAGGGTAAACCAGATGTTGAAGAAAGCTATTGACAAGGTGTTCAATCCGGGTTATAATACTCATACAGGGTTAGCGGTTAGTAATAGGGATGAATATACATTTGATAAAGCTATTACTGATAGGGTCTTTGCTAACATAGAAACCTTAGACAAAGCGATGAGGGAAGCTACTACTAATATAGACATTGACTATGTCATTGCAGGAGGAGCAGTAAGAGATGGTCTAATGGGGTTGCCCCCTAAGGACTATGACATCTTCCTTAACCTTAGTCGTCTTGACCCTGAGGATGAGGATGGTCGGGATGATTTAATCACCCTCCTTAACTACAACTTCCACGACAAGGTGCGCGCAAACATTCCTCTTATTAGAGGAGATTTTGAAACCCCTTGGACTGTACATAACGAAGCATACAAAGCTATGGAAAATACCTTCTTCGTGTACGAACACGTATTCGGAGGAGAAGAGGAGCCAATGGCGGATATTGGTAACGACAACACCTACCAACTTATCTACCGTAAGAACAATCCTGACATAGGAACAGACCCTTTAGGATTTGTAGTCAACAACTTTGACTGGCCTCTTACTAAAGCCTACTACAAGGATGGCAAGGTGTTTGTAGGACAGGAGTTTGCTGATGCGTTCAAGACTAAGAAGATTTCTTCTACTGACCTAAACACCTCTCGTCGTATTCGAGCATGGATAGGACGTTACCCTGAAGATGTGCACTTTGATTGGAAGATGGACCTTGTTCCTGAACCTAAGTTGGACACTCAACTCAAATACTACAACACAATATTTGACAGACCGATTGCTCGTCCAGAGCCGGCTCCTCGACTAGCTATCCGAGACTGGGACCCTGAGGAATGGCGACTAGGCGTACGAAACGCACAATTTGTGGGAGAACCCGGTCGTGTAGTTCAAAATCCTGCTCAAGAAATTGATTGGCCGCAAGCCGCAGAGCTTCCTCCTCGTGAAGGAGTAGTACAACTTAATAACGCACAGGCTGAAATAAATATAAACCGTGCCCGAGAAATTTTTAGGAGAGTAGATGAAAACCAAGCCCAAGACGCACCTGCCGTGCCCGAAGTGTAATTCATCAGATGCATTTTCCATACAGGATAATGGCTGGGGGAAATGCTTCTCTTGCGGTACAAACATAAAGGTTGATAATAATAATATGAATGACAGCAGTAGTGAGACTATGCAAATAGCTACACAGAAGCGAGAGACTACACCGTTTACTGACGTTACAGAAGTGTACCGTCCGTTCAAGGATCGCGGCTTGACCAAAGAGACAATCGAACGATACAAGATACACGTAGGCAATGAGAACGATAACTTCCTTGCCAAGTATCCTTTGTTCGATGCTGAAACTGGAAAGCACCAAGGGAATAAGGTCCGATACAAGGACAAGGGTTTCTCTGTAGAAGGTGACTTTGTAGGCGCCGGCCTCTTTGGCAAGCATGCGTTCCCCGCGGGGTCGGCAAAGGCAATCACAGTAGTAGAAGGACAGGATGATGCAGCAGCAGCTTACCAAATCATGGGGTCTAAGTATCCCGTTGTGTCCGTACATTCCGCGGCGACTGCAGAGAAAGATGTTCGTAAAGATTTCGAGTATCTCAATTCCTTTGACACAATCGTCTTTGCTTTTGATGCTGACGAACCCGGGAAGAAAGCGGCTAAAGCTGCAGCTAGTGCTGGTTTCCCTCTCGGAAAAGTAAAGGTCCTTAACCTCCGTAAGTTCAAGGACGCCAACGACTACCTCCTCAACGGTTTATCTGAGGAGTTTACTAAAGAGTGGTGGCAAGCACCAACGTACAAGCCAGATGGGTTGAAGCTAGGGTCAGAGATGTGGTCAGAGATTAATGACCGCAAGGATTCCTTTACTGTACAATACCCATTCAAGGGTCTCAATGACCTGACCTTTGGCATTCGTTTGTCCGAGCTTGTAATCGTTACAGCAGACACGGGTGTTGGTAAGACATCTATTCTTAAACATATTGAGCATGACTTGCTCATGAATCCAGAAGTAATTGAGAAAGGATATGGTGTTGGACTATTACACCTTGAAGAACCTAATGGCGATACTGCTCTTGGCCTCCTCAGCATCCACAATGGTGTTCCTTACCACATTCCGGGTGTGGAAAGGGTTGAGAACGACTTACGTAAAGCTTACGACAGCGTGGTTAATAACGACCGGCTTGTTCTTTGGGACCATTTTGGGTCTAACTCTGTTGATAAAGTTATTGACAAGGTTCGACATATGGCTGCTCTCGGGTGCAAGTATATTGTTCTTGACCATTTGTCTATTATTGTGTCGGACCAATCGGGTGACGAGAGGAAGCAGTTAGATGAAATTGCAACCAAACTCAAGACGCTCACGATGGAGCTGGACATCGCCGTCATTGCTGTCATACATACAAATAGACAGGGTCAGATTAGGGGAACGGCAGGTGTCGAGCAATTGGCTAATATCGTTGTTCGATTGGAGAGAGATAAGATTGACCCATCAGAGTGGCGCCGTAACATCACTAAGATTACGGTGGAAAAGAATCGGTTCTGCGGATATACGGGACCTGCGTGTTACCTTTGGTACAACAAAGACACAGCACGGTTAACAGAACTGGACGAGGAAGAGGCCGCCCTCTATGAAATTGGCGGAGAACGCGGAGACACAGAGGACTTTTAAGAATGTATTTAAGCCCAACGGATAAGCATTGGGCCATTGATATTGAAGGAGACGGATTACCAAGTGCAGTAATCTGGTGTATGTGCGTACAGAATGTGGTCACACGGGAGAAGCAATCCTTAGTGGGCCACGACGCCATACGCCAGTGGATTAACCAGAAGCTAGCAGACGGGTGCAAATTCATAGGCCACAACATCATAGGCTATGACGCACCTACTCTCAATCGGCTTCTCGGCGTACGGATAGGAATGAATAGCATCATTGACACCATGGTCATGTCGATGCTGTACAACCCTAGCCTAACAGGCGGCCACAGCCTAGAGTCTTGGGGTCATCGCCTCAAGTTTCCTAAGCTGGGCCACACTGACTTCTCTCGGTTCAGTCCCGAGATGCTAACATACTGTGAGCAGGACACTAGTCTCTGCCTTGCTGCGTACGAAGCATTGGTCAGCCGAATGGTTAAGCTAAAGTATACTGACGTAGGTATTGAAGTTGAGCACAAGTCGTGGCAACTAATACAGAAGCAACAAGAAACAGGTTTCGCTTTCAACATAACTGGTGCACATATCCTGTACGCTAAGCTACGTGAGGAAGAGAACCTTTTAAGGGATGAAATCCATGAATACTGGCCCCCAACTCTCGAGCATGTCGAGACGTATAAGCGACCTTACAAGAAAGATGGCAGTCCAAGCGCTAACTTTACCCGACATACCGAACAATATACAAGAGTTGAAGTCCGCGGAGACGAGTATCTCTGCTTTGAATACGTTACTTTCAACATCGGAAGCCCTGACCAACGAGTTGAAAAGCTACTTAGCCTTGGCTGGGTCCCCCAAGAGTTCACCAAGACAGGTAAGCCTAAACCAACTGACAAAGGAAAACTCACACCTTCCCTAGTAGCTTTTGTCGAGACTTCTGATAGACCAGAGCCCGCGTTAATTGCTAAATGGATAGAGATAAACTCACGGGCCAACATGGTCAACACATGGATGGAGGCGTACAATGAAGATACCAAATGTATTCACGGGAATATCTGGCTTGCCAATACTCTACGCTATCGCCATAGTAACCCCAATACTGCTAACATTCCTGCTGTACGTATTCGAAAACTGGACGACAATACAGAGGTTCCTCTTCTAGGAGCAGAGGGTGTTTATACTTATGAAGCCCGTAACCTCTGGACCGTAAGGGACCTAGATAGGCGGACACTGGTAGGCGTTGATGCTAAGGGAATACAACTACGGGTCTTGGCCCACTATCTTAAGAACAAACAATTTACGGAGGCTGTACTTGACGGAGACCCACATTCCTATAATCAACAAGTTGGAGGATTTGGAACACGAGCTGTTGCAAAGACTTTCATCTATGCTTTCTTGCTTGGAGCAGGAGACGGTAAAGTCGGTCAGATCATTGGAGGAACGACGAAAGATGGTCGAGAAATTAAGGAACGATTCATTGGCAATTTCCCGGGACTTGAACAGTTACTCAAGAAACTTGAAAGCCAGATTAGAACAACTGGCCGTATTAGACTTTGCGACGGGACTGCCCTTCCAGTCACAGCAATGCACACTAGGCTTGGCTACCTCCTGCAAGGAGATGAGTCAAGACTGATGAAGAAGGCAGCTATACTTACAGCTGCAGAAGTTAGACGTAGACGATTAGATGTATTAAAAGTAGGAGATATACACGATGAATGGCAAAATGACGTACTCAACGAACACGTATACGAATTTAAAGATGACGTTTGCCCAG
>Ga0209277_10001610_pt1 | contig 11008 bp, 11 predicted proteins | sample JI81AbrownDNA_FD_187503 | JGI IMG/M metagenome (GOLD analysis project Ga0209277, IMG submission 187503) | Wastewater effluent complex algal communities from Wisconsin, to seasonally profile nutrient transformation and Carbon sequestration -... | ecosystem: Engineered > WWTP > Effluent > Algae... | reverse complement strand
TTTCTCAATGTCGCGAGGTGGAACATACAACTGGAAGGTCTTACGAAGAGTTTCTTCTTTATGCATTGTATTGTCTAATTTCTTTTGTAGCGAATAATATCCATAAGACACATAAAATGTCATCGTTGTCACCAAAACTAGAATAGAATCTCCGCTGACTTGAATATTTGCAAATGCAGGCAAGATTTGGTATTTTTTATTCAATAGATCAAAAAAAGTTAGCAAGAAAGGAATGAAGCTACTTATAAAGACAGGCAGTGCTCTTTGATTTTTTTTAAATAATTCGCGAGCAGTGAAAATAAATAGAAGAATACAAGAAAAGAGTAAATAGGGAACATGATACTTTGTATTTATTATCTCAACATGGTAAATATCTTTTGCAAATATAAATAATCCAAAGAAAACAACGCCACCTGCGAGAATGGTTAAAGGAACAAAATGATATTTGCCTTTATAAAGAATTGCAAACAAAAAAAAGGAAAAAATAGGAAGCAAAAAACAAAGCATTAGATATTCAATGTATTTAAGGATAACTAGGTTTATCCCCAAATCTTGCTTCAATTCTAAACGACAAAATTCATAAATAGTAATTCCGACCAGAAAAACAGCAAACCAGAGATACTCCCTATTAGCCGTTCTAGATAAAAATAGAATAAAAAATAAAAGGGAAGTAGAAAGAAACAGAACATTTTTACTAAGCCCATAAGCCTTTGAGATTTGATTCTGGGTAAGAATCCTCTCAAAATCATCGAGTTTAAGTATGCCAGCGTAGATTCCTCCTCCGTCCTCTGCGTAAGGATTAAACTTACTAGCCTTAACAATTAATACATTGTCTTCTTTTAGTCCATGTTCGTAAATGGGCAATAGAATCGGACTCTCATAGAATAGCGAATAATTGCGTTTTTCCTTCAATTCAGTAGAAGAAATTAATGTTCCATTTAGAAAAATTCTATGTTTGTTATCAATAAATCCAAGAAAGATTCCCCAATCTACATTCTCGGTCAGTTTTACCTGAAAAGGAATGCAATAGGCGAAACTCGTAAACCGTTTATACTCCGGATACTGAGAAACAGTCGCCGGAATTTTTATTTTCAAAGGAAAATCTTCGCAACGCTCGGGTGTTCTTTCATTGATACTTTCTAGTTGCATAAATCCATACTCACCTTGCAGAAACTTTGTATGTTCAAAATTCATAGGTTTGCAGTAAAAAAGTAAAATCGCTGCGAAAGCGAAGAAATGATATATTTTCCTTGTAAATTTCATTCTATATGCAAAATTAAATCCAAGTTGATATAAAGCAAAACAATAATTGCTACCGAGACAAGAAGGGAAATACAATGATTTTTTATTTGGCAACTGCGATTCTTCTTCATTTACTTCCAGATCCTTGCGAAAAAATTGCTGCCCCCACCAAAGGACAAATCTGGAAATTCGATTATGTATGGCATTACTCTCCTTTGAAGCTTCGAACAAATTCCATTTGCGCAACTGACACACAGGAATTCTTTTACATCAAACAACGAGATCGGGCAAGTTTTATCGCAATGAAAAAAGTAAAAATTACAAAAGAAAGCAGTTGCAAGAACAATTCTTTATTCAATGGAAAACAAAAATTATTCCGTGGTATGCTTGATAGCTCTAAAGAGGGTAATGCCAATTTGTCTACCGTGAAAGAAAAAGAAATTCTAACTGAGATTGCACTTCTAAATGACAAGATCGATCATGCCGGCACGTATGACTGCACACCTCTCAACACTAAAGGTGTGACTGATCCCGATGATATGTGGGAAACCTGTGAATGCATTCTCTATGGATTTTATACAGGTGGTAAAATGGGACTTAGCGAAAGAATAATACAAAGATAAGTTTTATAAAAAGATAATTTTGGGGATGACAGTATTTACAAGTAGAAATTACTATTTCTTATATTTAAACTTAGGAAAATATTTTGCTAAAAAAATTTACAATTACAAAACCATCTATAAATATTCTGCCCGCACTTAAAAAAGAAATTGATACAAAAACAAAACCACCGGGATCACTCGGAAAACTAGAAGACATTGCAATGCAAATCGGTCTCATCCAGGAGACAATTACTCCTAAATTAAAGCGACCAACGATTGTTGTCTTTGCAGGAGACCATGGACTCGCAAAGGAAGGCATTAGCCCTTATCCGCAAGAAGTAACACATCAGATGGTAACGAATTTTTTGCGAGGAGGTGCGGCTATTAACGCTTTTTGTAGTGCCAATAACCTTGAATTAAAAGTTGTAGATGCAGGCGTGAATTATGATTTTGAAGGAGCAGAGAATCTAATTCATGCTAAGATTGGATTTGGAACGAAGAATATTCTAAAAGAGCCTGCCATGTCAAAAGAAGAATGCGAGAAAGCAATGGAGCATGGTGCCTCAATCGTAAATCAAATCTTTGAACATGGATGCAACTGTATTGGATTTGGAGAAATGGGAATCGGCAACACAGGAGTATCCGCCCTACTCATTAGTAAATTGCTCAGTCTTCCTCTCGAAAATTGTGTAGGGAAGGGAACAGGGGCTAATGAGGATCAGCTACTCAAGAAAAAAGAAATCTTAAAGAAAGCAAGCTCGATTCACCCAACAACAGATTCTTTCTCTATTTTACAAACATATGGAGGATTTGAAATTGCTATGATCGTTGGCGCGCTCTTACAAGCAGCAGAGAATAAAATGGTAATTTTAATTGACGGGTTTATTGTCACGACCGCTCTACTTTTTGCGAAGAGTTTTTCTAGAGAAGTTACGAATTATTGTATTTACAGTCATTTATCGGGAGAGAGAGCACACGAAATGATTTTAGGTAATGTAGGGGGCAAACCGCTGTTAAACCTAGGAATGCGATTGGGAGAAGGAACTGGCGCTGCTATTTGCTATCCGATAGTTGCCGCTTCTGTAAAGTTTCTAAATGATATGGCTTCATTCGATGAGGCAGGAGTTACAAGTAAATGAGAAGAGAATTAGAACTATTTTTTACAGCTTTGATGTTTTTTACTCGCCTACCAGTTCCCACACTGGACTATTCACAGGAGAAGCTAAATGCGTCTTCTCGCTATTTTCCGCTAGTTGGTATTCTTGTAGGAACGTTAAGCGCAACAGTATTTATGTTCTCGAGTATAATCCTTCCTCTAAAAGTCGCAGTTTTACTGTCCATGATTGCCTCCATTTGGATTACGGGAGCCTTTCATGAAGATGGATTTGCAGATGCCTGTGATGGATTTGGTGGTGGATACACTAAGGAAAGAATTCTAGAAATTATGAAGGATTCTAGAATTGGAGCCTTCGGGGCAATCGGAATTATCCTCTTACTGATATTAAAATTTTTACTCCTTTCTGAAATTAACCCGATGATGATACCAATTGCAATTGTAAGCGGACACGCCATCAGCCGCCTTATTTCGATTAGCCTTTTATATTCTATGGTATATGTAAAAGAAGAAGGAAAGGCAAAACCCCTTTCTACTGCGCTCCCTTTAGGCTCACTCATTGTCGCGAGTATTTTCGGGCTTCTTCCCCTACTTCTTTTTAAGAAGATATTCATTCTACTGATTCTAATTCCTTTACTTATAACGCGCTCGTATCTATCCTACTACTTCAAAAAGCATATCGGTGGGTATACGGGAGATTGCCTCGGTGCCTCTCAACAGGTAAGCGAGATTGTTTTTTACTTAGGAATCTATTTATTTTTACAATGGAAATTTATTTAGTTCGGCACACAAAAGTTTCTGTCAAAGAAAATACCTGTTATGGGAATTCAGATGTCGGTCTAGCTGATAGTTTTATAAGGGAAGCAGAAGTAGTTAAATCAAAAATTCCTAATTTAGAATATTTAGTCTGCTACTCAAGTCCGCTGACTCGCTGCAAGCTTCTAAGTGAAAAACTAAACTGCAAAGAAATCAACTTTGAACCAAGACTAAAAGAATTAAACTTCGGGGACTGGGAATTAAATACCTGGGATAGGATTGGCAAACAAGCATTTGACGCATGGCATCTTGATTTTGTAAACAATCCCACTCCCAATGGAGAATCTTATTTTGAGCTTTATACAAGAGCAGTCTCCTTCTGGCAAGAGATTGCAAACAAAAAAGAAAGCCTAATACTGATTACCCACGGTGGTGTCATTCGAGCCTTACTTGCACATATTCTTGGCTTCCCACTCGAAAATTCCTTTCGAATCAAAGTAGATTATGGCAGTGTAACCAAGATTGTTTTGGCGGGTGAATATTTGACTTTAGAGTATGTAAATGGATAAAACTTGGACTTTCCTATGCACGTAGATGAAGTAAAGACACTTTCTAAAAATATTTTTCCCCGTTTAGATTTAAAGGCTACTCGGTAATAACTATAGCCAGGAGAACTTACTTAAAAACATTTCTACGCAGAAATTCTTGCTCTCTTTCCAATTCATGAATTCTATTTTTCATTTTATAGATTACCTTCCCCTGTTTGGAAAGCGTTAGTTCCCAGGGACGATTGTCTAGAATGCAATGGATATAGGACACAAATGCTTCTGCAAAGTCATCGAGTGCATTGGTTGCCGCGTATAGAGTTGTAAATCTAGTTTTATGTAAGATTGGATAAACTTGATCCCAAACTAAATCCAACTTTAACGCAGAAGAATCGGAAGAATAAAATTTTACCTTAGAGCGAAATGGAAAGGTCTTTGTATCATACTTGCTTTCCTTCTCGGAAATCCATATTTCGCGAAAGAACGGATACTCTTTATAATCCGGTGTAGCCATTCGTAAATCGGGACTGATACCGAGAGTATTCGAAATGATATGACCCATCTCATGCAGCAAAATATAGCGAAGCGCATTATCAATCGTATTATCTCTCTCATTTTCGATTTGGATTTGGAGAGAAATATCGCCTAATTGAAAGGTGGATCTTTCTTTGTAAGTAATCCAGTCATTTGCCTTCTTATTTATCACAGAGCTATCAATGATAATAAAACCACCAACAGGCTTTTTCTTTTGATTGTCATAGACAAACCCCGATATGCCTGTGCCGCCTAACTTTTCACAAAAATAGATTGCAAATAGGTATTTATCAAATAAACCCTTTACTTTAGGATGAAACGTCTTAGAAATGCCTTCTAACTTTGCCCTCATTCCTTCCATAGAAGTAGACTCAGTAGGAATTTCTGTAAATCCATCAATTTCATTTATTCGTTTAGTAAAACTAATTCGAGTCGAATCTATATTAACCGCGCGCGTAGTCCAGTCACCACTTTGCGTCGGATAATTTCGAAAATCCGTAGCTGGATGCTCATTTAATAATTGAGCGTATTCATTTTTCTCAAATGCTTTCTTATTGCAGCTTGTAAAAGATAGAACTGAGCAAAGTATTAGACAATACTTTAGAAGAAATTTCATGGACGAAAACATAAGGCTTGAATTTAGAATTAGCCTTCAAGTCTTCACAGTTTACTAACAAAGTAAATCCCCTGTGACTTTGCGGCTAATCTTTATTACATCTCGTTTTGTAATTGATCTAGTTTCATGCTCACATCTGTATTAGAAGGATTGCTCTTTAAGAATTCCTTTAATACAGAGATTGCTTTTTCTTTTTCATTCTTAGAGTAAAACCATAAATCAGCGAGTTCCATAACGGGACGTGGATTGAGCGGATCTTTTCTGCGTAGGAGTAAAAAGATTTCTTGCGACTTCTCTGTTTCACCCATGAGAATGAGAGTCGAAGCTTTCCCGAGTAATGCAAAATAATCCTCATCTGATGTAAGAATACGGTTAAAGCATTCGAGTGCTTTTTCATATTCCCCGAGTCCACGTAGACTATCTGCATAGCGGTTAATGATGAGTTTGTTGTTCGGATCAAAGTGGAGAATTTTTTCCCAGAATACAATGGCACGTTTGAATTCCTTTTTTCCTCTGTAGGATTCTGCAAGCCCGTAGAGTGCGAAGAAATTTCCTTCGTCTAGTGATCTCGCTCTTTCGTAATATTCAATCGCTCTATCGAAGTCTTTGATCTTACGATAGCTATTTCCAATTTCAGTTAGAATTTTAATATTATTTGGTTGTGTAGCTACCAGCTTTTCCCACCACTTAATTGCATCCTGATAACGCTGGCAGGCAAAATAAAGATGCCCTATACCCACAATTACATATTGATCAGTAGGATTGATTTGCAGAGCGGACATATAATAGATTTCGGATTCTTTAAAGTTCTTTAATTTTCGATGTGCATCTGCTACTCTACTTAAAATCGAAGCATCAGACATTGTGATATGACGATATTCTTCTGCGATATGAATTACTTGGTTCAACTGCTTCATGTCTCTGTAACAGTTCATTAGCCCCATGATGGAAAACTTATTGGATGTATCTAGGCTTAAACATGTTTTATAATACTTAATTGCTTCTTCGTAGCTTTGGGTCTTATAAAGTAGATCCCCCATACCAACTAATCCATACGTATTATTCGGATCAGTTACTAAAAGCTCCAAAAATTTGTCTTTCGCATCTTTGTATTTTCGTTGATCAATCAGCTTATAAGCCTCTTTCGCAAGAGTTTTTATCTTATTAAAGCTCTGGTCTTCTGTGTTTAATTCTACATCCGTTTCATTCATATTGTCAGAATATTTTTAACATCTTTAAGGTCAAATTTCTATAAAGTTTGGAAATAAAATAATTCAAGGAAAAAGACCAACAATTTACTTACGATTTTTTCTACAGAAAATATTAGCATCTTAGAATTTTTTTTAATTTTCTAACGATTCTAAAAAATTTTCTTAACAAGCACAATACAATTAAAAAACTGTAATACATGAGAAAGAGTATACTTTTAATCCTTGTTTCCTTGACTTTTTTTGTCTTATGTAAACCGAAGATGAAAGAAGCGGAAGCACAAATTCTAGGGACGCGCTATTCAAAAATAGATCAGCATATTAGTTCCATTCCAGGCTCAGCCAAAAAAGAGCATAGAGTCACACTTGTCTATGCTCTAGAAGAAGTCAATGTCTTAGAGAAAGTCACTGAAGACAAAAAAGATTTTTATAAACTCTCTACTGTTACAGGTAAAGAGGGTTATTCTCTAGCGTCTAACTTTTCAGAAGCAGTTTTATTTGTTGTGAAAGATGGGCTCAGTGCATTTAGAAAGCCTACACTCACGGCAGGAACAAAGGGTAAGTTTGCGCTTGGATCTATCTGCTTTGTGAAAGAGATTCAAGGAGAATGGGCAAATGTAGATTGTTTGACCTCGAGCGTCAAAGATGGATTAGTTGAAGATTGGTATGACGTATGGATTCAAGCTGCAGACGAGAGACTTTCGAAAGATCCACTCCTCGGTCAAACTGCTTTATTAATTAGAGAGGCTTATAAAATCATTACGAAAGCAAATAAATTAACAGGAACAGATAGGGACAAATTGCTATTAGACGCAAAGGACAGGCTAATGAAAGCCTATGAGAAAGAAGATGTTTTGCAACCAGTCGTCACATCTATTCTTATAAAATATCAAATGATGGACGAGCCACCTTCTACACCCGTTGCTCCACCAGAACAAACGCAAAATCCCAGTAACCCGCAATGACGGGAATATAAAAATATTAATTTAAAGGATAAATCAATGTCAGGATCAGAAAAGAAAATTACAGGTGCAAGATTATTAATCGAGTTAATGGAAGAAGCAGGCATAGAGGTTTGCTTTGGTTATCCGGGAGGAGCCATTCTCCCTTTTTATGATGAACTCTACAAAAGTAAAATTAAACACTACCTCGTAAGACACGAGCAAGGTGCAATTCACATGGCAGAAGGTTATGCAAGAGCGACCGGCAAAATTGGGGTATGCATTGCCACATCAGGACCGGGGGCTACCAATCTTGTTACAGGTCTTGCTGACGCTAAGATGGATTCAATTCCTATTCTTGCTATCACGGGACAAGTTGCTACAAGTGCGATAGGAACTGACGCATTTCAAGAAGCAGATATTTTTGGAATTACAATTCCGATTACTAAATACAATGCACTCATGAGAAGTGCTGATGATATCGCAAGGCATTTTGAAGAAGCCTATAAGATAGCGTTAGGCGGAAGACCTGGACCTGTTCTATTGGATTTCCCAAAAGATGTTCAGACGCAGTTGACTTCTGTTCGTAAAGCTGACAAGCTAAAAATTGATGCTCACCATTATACAAAGCCCGAAATCGTTGGAGATGTAAAAGCATTTGCTGATGCCATTAACAATGCAAAGCGCCCTCTTCTCTACGTTGGTGGTGGAGCAATCAATGCAAATGCAGCAGAAGAAATTAAAACACTCGCTCTCACAGGCAACATACCAGTAACCACAACTCTCATGGGAATCGGTTCTTTTCCAGGCGAGCATCCTAATTCAGTTGGAATGCTTGGAATGCATGGAACGGCTTACGCGAATAAGGCGGTGTTAGATTGTGATTATATTCTAAACCTCGGTGCTCGCTTCGATGATCGCGTTGCAAAGATTGGGGAGTTTGCAGAGAATGCCGTTCGTGCTCATATCGACATCGATACAGCAGAATTCAATAAGCGAATCGATGTTGACTATATCTTGCATGGAGATTTAAAAGACGCGCTAAAAGCAGTGATTCCTCATATAAAGAAAGTAGACAGAACAGATTGGCTAAAGCATATTCAAACGCTTAAGGCAAATCATCCTCTCGACTTTGATAACTCTACAGATAACAAAATTAAGCCGCAAGACTTTATTCATAAACTCTATGAAAAGACAAAAGGAAAGGCTGTTATCACGACTGATGTAGGACAACATCAAATGTGGGCTGCTCAGTATTATCTGTTCGATGAGCCTAACAACTGGTTAACCTCCGGTGGACTCGGAACAATGGGTTATGGTTTGCCCGCTGCGATTGGAGCAAAGATCGGAAGACCGGATAAGACTGTAATTTGTATTTCCGGTGATGGTTCTATCCAGATGAACATACAGGAATTAGCCACAATCACTATGTATAATCTTGGAGTTAAGATTCTCATATTCAATAATAATTTTCTGGGTATGGTGCGTCAGTGGCAAGAGCTATTCTACGAAGAAAGATTCTCGAATTCCGAATGGAATTATAATCCTGACTTTGTAAAGGTAGCAGAGGGATATAAAATTCCGGCAATGTGTATCTCTAAGAAAGAAGACATTGATAAGGCTTTGGAATTTTTCTTGAAAGACGACAAATCAGCGTTACTCGAAGTAGTAGTTCCCGCAGAGGAAAAAGTATTTCCAATGATTCCGGCAGGTAAGTCACAAAAAGATATGTTAGAATTTAAAGATCTAGCAAGTTTGAAGGCAGCAAAATGAAACACACATTAAATATTCTCGTAAACAATCATCCAGGCGTAATGAGTCATGTATCAGGACTCTTTACAAGAAGAAGTTATAACATCGACTCTATCGCAGTTGGTGTAACAGAAAATCCTGATATATCTAGCATGACAATCGTTTTGAAAGGAGACGATGCCGTTGTAGACCAGGTAAAACAACAACTTTTGAAATTACCAGATGTTTTAAAAGTAACTGATCTGTTTTACATGGAAGCAATTACGCGCGAGCTTGTTTTATTAAAAGTTGAGGCAAAAGACAGTAACCGCACAGAGATCATTTCTCTTTGCGGAGTCTTTGGCTCTAAAATTGTAGATGTAACAGATACTAGTCTTATGATAGAATTTTCTGGAAGCGCAAGACAGGTAGCTGCTTTTATTACAATGATGACCAAATATGGAATTCTAGAAATGGCTCGCACCGGACAAATTGCGTTAGCCTGTCAAAACGGATAATGATAAACAAAAAGAAAAATTTTAAACTAAAGTTAGAATATGGAGTAAGACTTGTTCCTTCTATTGGGACTTGTCTTGCTACAGATAAAATCACTGTCGATGGAATGCAGGTTGGATATATGTATAGAGATTATCCGCATGATGAAAAAGACAGTGGATGGAGATTCATTGCAGGCGTAGAAGACGAGGATTACATGAATAATGCGGAGAATCTCGAAAGATTCGATGTCAATGCAATCGCAAATCACGATAGAGCAATTATTGATTATATTAGTCTGCCTGTTGAGACAAGACTGAAACGAGTAGCGGGTAAAGACGAATTTAGAATAATGGAGTAGCATGAAAACGGTTCACGCCCATAGATGTTAACCACTCAATGATTGCTCATGGAGAAGAAATGAAATTTATGGTTTTCAAGGTAGTAGCGGCACTTTCAATGATTCTTTCAACAATTTCACTGCAAGCGTTGGATAATATCAGATACTATTCCCCAGATCGCATTTTCTCAGTCTTATTACCCTCGGATTGGAAGCAAACCGAAAAAGAAAACAGGTTTGCAATAGAATCATCAAATGAAAATGTGTCGGTTAATGGCAGTGCTTACCAAAAGGAAAAATCTAGCCTACAAAACTTCGCAAATATTCGATGGGACTTAATCAAAAATAGCCTGCCTTTTTATAAACAAATAAAGACTCCTTACTCTTTTGATCTGCCTGGAATGAAAGCTGTCGCTGCTGAATATGCAGGCACATGGCCAGGAGACAAAAGACTAACCTATTATTTTGTTGTCTGTGCACAATCTGGTGACAAATATATATCTTTATCTTTCACAATGGCGCCAGAGGAATTTTCTAAAAATATTCAATATTACAAGACTTTATCACGCTCCCTGCAATTTGAGAAAGAAGGATCACCATAACTATGGAATGCTCAATACAACGGACCGCCAAGTTTCTGTTATCCTCATGTTGTAATTAACAGAATCGATGTCTTTTTGTTATTGTCTCTAAAATAAATATGATTTTTTTTACCTGTCCTCTAAAAGACTATTATAGTTCACTGTCAATTGCCGATTCAGCCATATGTAAATGAGGCAATAGAACGAATTGAAAACAGTATTCTCTATAAATAGACTTTTCATTTGACAATTGGTATAATTACTTGAATATTTTTACATATGAAATAGATTTGTAGATGAATC
>Ga0209277_10001608_pt1 | contig 11016 bp, 8 predicted proteins | sample JI81AbrownDNA_FD_187503 | JGI IMG/M metagenome (GOLD analysis project Ga0209277, IMG submission 187503) | Wastewater effluent complex algal communities from Wisconsin, to seasonally profile nutrient transformation and Carbon sequestration -... | ecosystem: Engineered > WWTP > Effluent > Algae... | reverse complement strand
ACTGGAGGCCAGGGCGGCGACGGGCAAGCGGCGCGCGAGGGCCGAGCAGCGTTACTCCGACCTGCGCCGCCTGCACGGCTACGAACTGCAGATTCTGGACGCCTTCGACACGTTCTGCACCGATCAGCAGCTGCGGTACTACCTCAGCGAGGGCAGCATGCTCGGCGCCGTGCGGCACGGCGGGCTGATCCCGTGGGACGACGACGTCGACGTGATGATGCCGCGTGCGGACTACCGCAGGTTCGTCGAGTTGGCCCGGTCGCAACGGTTGCCGAAGGATTGCAGCCTCGACTGCTTCGAGACCAACCCGCGGCACTGGGTTTTCGGGGCCAAGCTGCAACTCACCAGCCCCACCGAGTTCCGTCTGCCGCAAGTGGCGCACGTGTCGAGCTTCAACGGCCCCTACATCGACATCTTTCCGGTCGACCCCGTGGATCGAATCAGTGGCCCGACGTTCCGGCTGCAGGCCTTCCTGCTGCGGCTGCTGCGTCGGACGCTCTTCATGAGCTCGGGCCGCTCGCGCGGGTTGCGCCGCAATCCACTGGTACGCATCCCGCTGTACCTGCTGACCCGGGTCGTTCCGACCAGAGTCATTCATCGGTTGGTGGTATGGGTGCAGTCGGAGTTCAACTCGCGACCGGACGCGGGGCACTGGGCGAACCTGTGCACCTACTACCCGATCGACCGTGAGGTCTTTCCCCGCGAGTGGTTCGGCGAGGGGCAGCGGGTTGGTTTCGAGCAGCTGCGGATTCCGGTGCCCGCCGCCGCCGAGCAGATGCTGGAACAGATCTACGGCACCGACTACCGCGGCATCCCGAGCATTGCCGTCAAGCGGACGCGGTCGCACGCGTTCACGGTTGTCGAGCCGACACCGTGATCGGCGCGCGGCCCACCCGTCCGGCGGCGATGTACTCGAGCGACACCTTGTCACGGCTGCCAGGAAAGTCGGGCGGTACACCAACGATCAGAGTGCCGGGGCGCACGGTGAACTGCGCAGGGTAGATGCGTTCTTCGTCGGCCAGGCTCTTCGATCGAAGAACCACGCTGACCGCTTCGTAGGTGAGCGCGTCAGGGGCTCCGGAGAGGTCGACGACCAGCTCGGCCCGATCGCCGACCGTCAGGTGTGCGGTCAGGTCACCCAGTCGACGCAGCGGCTCGGCGCATACCTGCGGCGGTAGATCGGGTATCAACTGCCGGTAGGCGTGCACCGCCTCGGCGCCGTTCGTGACAGGTTCCGCACAGTCGCCCAGTTGGGTCAGGAAGCGCCCGAGGTCGTCTGCGCGCCCGCCGGCGGTGAGGAACCACTGCACCTTGTGCCGCGCGAGCAGGAAGGGTGCCGAAGCGACGTCGTCGAGACTGAACGAAGCCGCGTAGGGTGCTGCCAACCTCACGAAGCCCGCCCGAAAGTCCGGATCGTCCGCCGCATGCTTGGCGTGGATGAACAGTCGCATCAGATCGGCAAGACGCACGTACTGCCGCAACGACCGGTCGGCCTCGTCGCAGAACAGGGCTTCCACGTCGGCGAATCCGTCCAGCCGGTCGCGAAGAACCTCGAGGCTCCTGGTGCGCTGGGTGATCGACAGGCCCTGGCGATCGTCCCCACGGTCACGACGCCAGAGGTACGCCAGTTGGCCCACGACGCCGATCCGGCGACTGCGCGTGAGGGCCAGGCAGGTGAAGAAGCGGTCGGCGTACAACTGCCCGGGCCGCATGAACACGTTCTCGCCCAGCAGGAACGCGCGCCGGTACAGGCGTCCCCAGTAGTACGGGGCCATGGTCAACTCGGGATGAGCGCGCAGGTCGTCGGTGACCAGCGGACGCGCCCAGGTGATCAGATCGGCGGAGTAACGCATCCGGGTGGGCCTACCCCCGACCACCGACAAGGCTCGCCCGATGGTCACATCGAGGCCATCGGCCTCGGCGGCCGCGTGCAAGGAGCCGAGTGCCTCCGGCGGCAGCAGATCGTCGGAGTCCATCAGGAAGACATAGCGTCCACGGGCAGCGCGGATGCCCAGGTTGCCGGCCACTGCGCCGCCGACGTTTCGAGCCTTCACGATGAGGCGGGCGTGCGGTAAGGAGCCCCAGTTGCGCAGCAGAACGCCCTTGGTGGCCAAGTCTGAGGCCACGTCGACGACGACCACTTCGAAGTCCTGAAAGCTCTGGGCGGCGATCGAACGGATGCACGCCGCCAGCCAGGGCGCGGTGTTGTGAACGATCAACACCAGGGTCACCGCAGGAGTTACCAAAGCAGTTCCTCCGAGGCTTCGCCGGATCGGTTCGGGCCGCCGTTGGCAGGTGAGGCCACCGGCCCCAGCTTCTCACGGCCCCCGCCGATCGCAGGCCGGCCACACCGCCTTGCCTTCGACGCCATCGGGGTCCCCGGCGCTAGGTTGGGCTGAGTGGGTCGGGCAACTGAGTCTGGGCGCGCACGGGACGCACGCTGACGACAACGACTATCGAGGATGACTGCTGACACATGCCCAACGTGATGGTGTTTCCCTGTGGATCAGAGATCGGGCTCGAGATCCACAACTCCCTTCGGTTCGCCAAGAACACGCGGCTGGTCGGGGTGTCATCGGTGCCCGATCACGGCCGCTACGTGTACCGCAACTACGAGCAGATCGCGTCGTCCGTCGGTGATCCGGAACTTGTCGACGAACTGCGCACGCTGATCACCCGCTGGCAGATCGACGTCCTCTTTCCAGCCCACGACACCGTGATCGAAGCACTTGCACCGCTCACCCCGGCCGAGCTGGGCGGCGCACAGCTGATCGGTTCGAACGCGCTGACCAATCTGACCACCCGCTATAAGTCCAGGACCTATCAGGCCCTCAGCGGGTTCGACTTCGTGCCTCGGGTCTTCACCCCGCAGACGGTCGAGGCCGCGGATTTCCCGGTCTTTCTCAAACCGGACGGGGGGTTCGGGTCGCGCGGAGTCGCGGTCGCCGAGACTCCCGAAGACCTGGACCGCCTGCTGGCTGCCGACCCCGAGCGGATCGCTGTCGAGCTGTTGCCCGGACCCGAGTTCACGGTCGACTGCTTCACCGATCGTCATCGCCGCCTCCTGTTCGTCGGAACGCGCACCCGAGACCGAATCCGCAATGGCATCAGCGTTCATTCGCGAGCCGTCCCGACGAACCCCGAAGTTCGAGCAATTGCGGATGCGATCAACGACACCATCGAGTTGCGGGGTCCATGGTTCTTCCAGGTCAAGCAGGCGGCGAGCGGCCGGCTCAAGCTCTTGGAGGTGGCCCCGCGCATCGCCGGCACGATGAACCTCTACCGCAACCGTGGCGTGAACTTCGCCCTGCTCGGCATTCTCGACCGCCTGGACGCCGACGTATCGATTCTCGACACCGGCTGCCCGGTCAATGTCGACCGCGCACTGATCAACCGCCACGAGCTCGCCTTCGACTACCGGTGCGTCTACGTCGACCTCGACGACACCCTGGTGACCGACGGCCGGGTCAACGTCTGGCTGTTGGCATTTCTGCATCAGGCCAGAAACGCCGGCAAGCGGGTCGTCCTGTTGACCAGGCACGCCCGGAACGTCGATCGGACTCTCGAGGCCTGCGCCATCTCGCCCGCACTTTTCGCCCAGGTCATTCACCTGACCGACGGCTCCCCCAAGAGCCGCCATGTGGACCGCTCGGACGCCATCTTCATCGACGACTCGTTCCGCGAGCGCGACGACGTGCATCGCACCACGGGTGCCGCCGTGTTCGACGTGGATGCAGTCGAGGCGCTACTGGACTGGAGGATCTGAGATGAGCTCGAACGACTCGCTCGACGTGGCGCCCGTGGTCACCGTGGTCTGCATCACCTACAAGCACGAGCAGTTCATCGCACAGGCGCTGGACAGCTTCCTCGCCCAACGCACGACGTTCAAGTTTCAGATCTTCGTCGGCGAGGATCATGGCCCCGACGGTACGGCCGCCATCATCCGTCGTTACGCCGAGCAGCATCCCGGCCTGGTGATCCCCTTCATTCGCGACCAGAACATGGGAGCGCAGCGCAACCTGGTCAACCTGTGCCAGCGGGCCGGCACCAAGTACATCGCCTTCTGTGAGGGTGACGACTTCTGGGTGGACGAGCTCAAGTTGCAGAAGCAGTACGACCTGATGGAGGCCCATCCCGAGTTCGCCGGCTGCTTCCACAACACGCGGATCGAGTCGGACGACGACTGGTATCTCGGCTCGTACTACATTCCCGAACCCAACGGCGACCGGTTGCTGCCCTTCTCGATTCCGCACTACGACAAGTCGGCCCGGGTGATGCGGATGGGCTACTACCTGCGCTTCGGCCCGGCGCACACGTCGTCGTACTTCTTTCGCTGGAACTACGACCTGAAGATCCCGGACTGGTACTTCGAGACGGTCTTCGGTGACCACCCCATGATGGCCCTCCAGGTGGGGGACAGGCCGCTCGGATTTCTGCCGGAGGTGATGTCGGTGTACCGACGTCATGCGGGCGGGATCATCATGAGCGAGTCGGAACGTGCGCACCACCTGGCGACCAGGCGTGACTGGCTGATCGTGTTGGACGGCCTGGAGCGCCACTTCGGCGAGCACTACGGCACGTTCGCCCAGGGGGACATTCGGGCGCGCATGGTGACCGAGATGCGCAACTACCTCGCCCAGGCGGTCAAGTCGCACGGCAGTTCCGCCCTGGCCGACATCATCGCGGCCCATCCCCGGGCCTTCGCGCTGATGGTGGACGATTACGTAGCGACGTCCAGGCTGCGCAACCGGCTGATCGCACGACTGTTCGGCTCCGACCCGGCCGGTTTGCGGGCCGCGAACCTACCGGCCGCTCTCACCATGATCCCGGCGCATGTGCTTGCCAACGGCCGAATGAAGCGGCGGCGTCGCCGTGAACTCGACTACGCGCAGTTCGCCGCCGTGCCGAAGAAGACCGGACTGTGGCTCTTCATGTGCGACAACCAGACCTCGTTCCGCGACAACGTGCGTTGCTTCTACGAGTACGTGATCGAGTGTCACCCCGAGATCGAGGCGTACTGGCTGACGAACAGTCTCGACAAGTTGAAGCTGCTCCAGTCGGAGGGCCTTCCGGTGGTGAAGCTGAGAACCGCCCGTTCTCGGGCTCTGCTCAGTCGGGCCGAAGTGTTGTTCTGCCAGTCGCTGCGCGAGGACATCTTCGAGATTCGCGGATTCAATCCAGGACTCAAGTTGGTGCGGCTGCTCGACAACCCCTACTTCTCGGCCCGCAGCCAACTCACCCCGCACCGGGGTCTGGAGACCTCGTCCGACATCGACCGGTACGCGGGCGAGGACGGTTCGCCCCGCCAGTGGGCGCATCCGGGCAACCTGGTGGTGACCGATTCGGGCAGGCAGGCGCGCGAGTTGGCCGCGCTCGTCGGCGGCACCGAGCGGTCGGCCACGATCCTGAGAGTTCCGGCCGAGTCCCGGCTGCTGTCCATTCCGGAGACGCTTGCGCCACCCGACGTCCCGCACGTTCTGTTCACGCCCGGTCACATGTCGATGGAGCTCGCCGAAGAGACCGTGCAGTGGCTGGTCGAGGCTGCGCCCGAGTTGAACGAGTTGGCGCGCTCGCACGGATTCGCCTTCCAGCTGGCCACCCGGTGGCTGGGCCGCTACACCTCGCTGGTGCGCGACCGGATGGCGTCACTGGAGCACGTCAACCTGCTCGAGGTCACCGACATTCACGCGCTGCTCGCACAGTTCTCGGGGGCGGTGACGGGCGTGACCAAGACCTCCTACAGCCTGTTCCGTCTCGGCGTGCCGGTCGCGATCAACCCGGTGGGCTACGACATCGAATCGCTGGAGCGAAAGGGAGTGGACGGTCTGCTGCCCGGGCCGGTCTTCGGTAACTGGATGGATGCGATCACGCATCTGGTCGATCACCTCGGCAGCCCGAGCGCGCCACCGAACGCGCAACTCATCCGCAGTCACTTCGGGCTGGCCGACAGCATCGACGAGAAGTCGCCGCAGCTGCTGTTCGACGGCGTTCAGGATTGGCTACGAAAGGCGAAGGCATGAGCATCCTGGTCGAGCATCGCGGGCACGAGTTTCTCGTGACGCAGGGTTATCCGCTGGAGGACCTCCTGCGGGTGCAGAACCGAAGCCTGGAGATGTTTCGCGCCGTGGTGCAGGTCTTCGATCGCCATGACATCGATTACACCCTGGGCTACGGCTCGCTGCTCGGCATGGTGCGGCACGCCGGCTACATTCCGTGGGACGACGACGTCGACTTCTTCATACCCCAGACAAGCTACGCGCGGGCGATGCTGCATCTGCGTCGCGAGTTGCCGCGACATCTGATCCTGCACGACAAGCGGAACGACCCGATCTACTGGGTGACCTGGGTGAAGGTACGTGACCTGCGCAGTTTCGGCCTGGAGTCCACCTGGAAGATCGACCGGCGGTTCAAATATCACGGCGTCGCCATCGACCTGATCCCCCTGGCCGAATCGACCACGGGCGAGCTCGCCTATCAGTCCAAGTCCAAGCGACTGGGGCCGAAGTTGGCCAAGCTGGCGAAGGCGCCCAAGCCCGGACTGCGCAACAAGCTTCGGCACTTTCCGGGCCGGGCGGTGGAACGCTCCCAGCTGACCGCTGCGCTCGGCTTGGCCAAGGTCGAGCGGCGGGTGCGGCGCAAGGCCACCCTGGTGGCCGCCCCGGGCACGATCATCGAGACGAGTTTCGCCTACGACGACTTCTTTCCGATTCGCAAGGGCGGCGGCCGATTCGAAGGAATGGCGGTCAACGCCCCGAACCGGCCGCAGAAGATCCTGACCGCCATGTATGGCGACTACGAGGCGCTACCGCCGGTCGAGTCACGCAGTCCGCACTTCGAGTACGTGCGCTTCTACGACGAGGAGCGCCGTTGAGAGTGGTAGAGCCTGAAGTACTCCCGGTAGGCGCCCGAGGTGACCTGGCGTAGCCACTCGGGATTGGCTGCATACCAGGCGATCGTCTGGTCGAGGCCCTGGTCGAGGGTGCGGGACGGACGCCAGCCGAGCGCCGAGACCTTGCCGTTGTCGAGCGCCAGCCGCCGGTCGTGGCGGTCACGATCGGCGACGTGTTCGATCAGCGCCTCGTTGGCCTTGAGCTTGGCCAGCACGGCGCTGACCACCTCGAGGTTGGAGTGTTCGGAGCCCCCGCCGATGTTGTAGACCTGCCCGGGGAGGCCTCGCTCCAGCACCACGTCGAGTGCGCTGCAGTGGTCCTCGACGTACAGCCAGTCACGGACCTGGTGGCCGTCGCCGTACATCGGCACGTGCTGTCGCGCCCGGCAGCGCTCGATGACCAGCGGGATCAGCTTCTCGGGAAACTGGAAGGGTCCGAAGTTGGACGAACTTCGGGTGATGGCGATCGGTAGACCGTAGGTCTCGTAGTACGCGGCGGCCATCAGGTCGGCGCCGGCCTTGGACGCTGCGTACGGGGTACGCGGGGCCAGCTCGGACTGCTCGGTCAACAGTCCGGTGGCCCCGAGCTCTCCGTACACCTCGGCGGCCGATACCTGGATGAACCTGACGGCAGACCCGGTCGCCGCGCCCTGCCAGGCACGACGGGCCGCCTCGAGCAGAGTCTGGGTACCGACCACGTTCGACTGCAGAAACAGGTCGGGATTCTTGATGCTGCGATCGACGTACGACTCGGCGGCGAAGTTGACCACGGCATCGATGGTGTAGTCCGAAAAGACTTTCGTGACCAGAGCCCGGTCCTTGATGTCGCCGCGCACGAACACGTAGCGGTCGTCGTTCTCGACGTCGCTCAGGCTGACCAGGTTTCCGGCATAGGTGAGCGCGTCCAGGTTCACCACCCGGTACCCGCCCTTGCGCAGCAGGTGGTGGATGAAGTTCGACCCGATGAACCCGGCGCCGCCGGTGACCAGCATTGTTTTCATTTCAGCCTTCCGGAACAGCCGCGTCAGCGTATTGAGAGGATGATTTCGCAGATCCGGTCGACCTCGTCCAGGGCCAGGTCGGCGTAGAGCGGCAGGGTCAACACCCGTTCGGAGACCCGGTGGGCGATCGGGGTTTCCGCGATCGGAAATCTGCCTTCGAACACCGTGAACTGCGACGTCAAGGGATGGAAGTAGCGGCGAGCGAACACGTCCTGGCGGGCGAGGGTGGCGGCCACGTCGTCGCGGCTCCGTCCGAAGGTGACGGGATCGAAGAGCACTGGAAAGTAGGAGTGGTTGTGGCGCACACCCGGAGGAATCTGGCTCAGGGTGATGCCAGGTACCCCGGACAGGTTGTCGCGGTAGCGCTTCGCGACCTCGGCCCTGGCCGCAATGCTCGCGTCGACGTAGCGCAGGTTGCAGATGCCCATCGCCGCGGCGAACTCCGTGAGCTTGGCGTTCGTCCCGATGGATTCCACGTTGTCACCGCCGAGTTGGCCGAACTGCCGCCAGGCATTCAGGCCGTGCACCAGCCCCTCGTCCCCGAAGGCCAGGGCGCCGCCTTCAATGCTGTTGAACACCTTCGTGGCGTGCAGGCTGAACATCGACACGTCGCCGAGAGTTCCGACCGGAACCCCGTTTCGCGAGATCCCGATGGCGTGGGCGGCGTCGTAGATCACCTTCAGCCCGTGCTTGCGAGCGATCGCGCGGATCTTGGCATCGTCACAGAGGTTGCCGTACACATGCACCGGAAGGATGGCCTGCGTGCGGTCGGTGATCCGCGCCTCGATCTGTTCGGGGTCGAGCACGTAGGTGACCGGATCGATGTCGCAGAAGACGGGCGTGGCCTGGGATCGCACCACGGCCAGGGTCGTGGAGGCGAAGGTGAACGGAGTGGTGATCACCTCGCCGGTGATGCCCAGGGTCTGCAGCGCGCCCTCCAGGGCCAGATGGCCGTTCGCGAACAGGGCGAGGTGTGGCACCTGCAGGTAGGCGGCAAGTCGCCGGGCGAGTTCCTGGTGCTTCGGCCCTGCGTTGGTGAGATACCTGGCCTCCCAGATGTCTCGCAGTTCGGCGATGTACTCATCGATCGGCGGCATGGCCGGTCGCGTCACGTAGATCGGTTCGGGGGGCAAGTCAGCTGTCCTCGCAGTCTCGGTGATCGCCTGCTCCGGCCCGCATCGCGCGAGAGGATCCGAGCCACCACTCGTCTAGGAGACTAGTGAACGACTCAACCACCGGCAATCAACCCCCCGGGCGCGCCATCGGTGGCTACGGGAGCGTCCGAAGTGAGCACGAAATCGTGACTCGAACCCCGCTCGTTCTCGGGCGGCAGCGTGCGGTAGTCGCCGTAGGTGGTTGTCAGAACCAGGTCGTACCCCGTGGGCGCCGGTAGTTCGTGGCCCTCGAACACCAGGGCCACCGTGTCGGCGAAAGCGTCCGCGGGCAGCACCTGACGAGCGACCGGATGATACGTCGCGAGGGTGGCCAGAAAGGGCCGCTCATGGTGGTTGTGCACCGTGTGCGCCCACTCGAGTTGCCGGTGCAGCCAACGGGTGCTGACCCCTCGGGCAGCCACCCGCAACAGCCTGCGCCGCAGGTTCGTGGCCGGCTTGGTTCTCAACTTGTGCACGAGCAGGCCACGCAGAAGCCTGATGTAGGTGGACTGCAGCCGGAGCCCGACTCCGGCCGGCTTGGGCACGTAGTCGATCGGAAAGATGTCGATCAGCGGGCCGTTGTCGGGGCTGAGATGCTCGATGTGCTGCTGCCTGAAGAGCGGGTCGCCCTCGACCAGGCGCACCTTCATCACCGGCGACCAGTAGTTCGCCACCGTGGTCGAGTGCTGCACCTTGTACTTCGGCGCGAGCAGCGGTGGGGCCAGGCGAAGAAAGCGGTCGTACTCACTGCGTTTCATCAACAGGTCGACATCGTCGTCCCAGGGAATGAAGCCCTGGTGCCGAACGGCGCCGAGCAGCGTGCCTTCGCCGAGAAAGAACTCGATGCCCAGTTCGTTGCAGGCCGCCTGCACGTCCAGCAGGATCGCGAGTTCCTGGCGCTGCAGCTCTTTCAGGGCGGCCTCGTCGAACAGCGGCGGCGCGCCGTTGCCGTGCCCAGGAGTGCTCACGCCGGGCCTCCCCTCTCGTCGCCGTGCGGATCAGCATAGAGGGGGGCGCCGACACTGCGCGGTGGGTGGCATCGCTACCCTGAGCCGCATGAGCAACCCGTGGCGCCCCGAGCTGTGGACCGAGGTGCCCGGCTTCGAGTTCACCGACATCAGCTACCACCGGGCCGTCGACGTGCCCGCGGTGCGGATCGCCTTCGACCGTCCAGAGGTGCGCAACGCGTTTCGTCCGCACACCGTCGATGAGCTCTATGCCGCGCTCGACCATGCCCGACAAGCCGCGGACGTCGGCTGCGTGCTGCTGACCGGCAACGGACCATCGGCCAAGGACGGCGGTTGGGCGTTCTGCTCCGGCGGCGACCAGCGCATCCGGGGGCGGTCCGGGTACCAGTACGCCGAGGGCGAGACCGCCGAGAGCGTCGACCCGTTGCGCGCGCAGGCCGAGGGCGGACGGTTGCACATTCTCGAGGTGCAGCGGCTGATTCGGTTCATGCCCAAGGTGGTGATCGCCCTGGTCAACGGCTGGGCAGCCGGCGGCGGACACTCGCTGCACGTGGTCTGCGATCTGACCATCGCCTCGGCCGAGCAGGCCCGGTTCAAGCAGACCGACGCCGACGTGGGTTCGTTCGACGCCGGCTTCGGGTCGGCCTACCTGGCCCGGCAGGTGGGCCAGAAGGTCGCCCGCGAGATCTTCTTCCTGGGTCAGACCTACGACGCCCAGCGCGGCTACGAGATGGGCACCGTGAACAAGGTCGTGCCGCACGCCGAACTCGAAGATGTGGGTTTGGAGTGGGCGGCCCTGGTCTGCGGCAAGTCCCCGACGGCGCAGCGCATGCTGAAGTTCGCTTTCAACGCGGTCGACGACGGGCTGATCGGCCAGCAGGTGTTCGCGGGCGAGACCACGCGGTTGGCCTACATGACCGACGAGGCGGTCGAGGGTCGGGACTCGTTCCTGCAGAAGCGCAAGGCGGACTGGTCGCGGTTCCCGTACTACTTCTGATGCGCCC
>Ga0209277_10001605_pt1 | contig 11021 bp, 11 predicted proteins | sample JI81AbrownDNA_FD_187503 | JGI IMG/M metagenome (GOLD analysis project Ga0209277, IMG submission 187503) | Wastewater effluent complex algal communities from Wisconsin, to seasonally profile nutrient transformation and Carbon sequestration -... | ecosystem: Engineered > WWTP > Effluent > Algae... | reverse complement strand
TGGCCGTGGTTTGGCTTTGCGTGCTGGTCGTGCGACTTTTTCAGACGCGCTTCGGAATTTTGGAGCGTTGGCTGGCGCGGCTGACCTGGCCTTCGTTGTCCTTCCGCTTCAATCCAAGCTGAGAATTGGTCTGCCAGCTTTCGCAAAAATATTCTCCCAGCTAAGTGACCAACAAACGACAGTTGAAGAAAAAGATACGGAATGGGTCTGGACCATCCACAAGTGCCCATGTTGTTGGGGACGTTCCGGCGCTGACAAGCCAGTTTGTTTCGTCGCAGCCGGTTTGTTGCAGGAAAGCCTCAAGTGGGTTTCCGGCGGCAACGAATTCCGTGTGAACGAATCCAAGTGCGTTGCAATCGGAGACAGTGTCTGCGAATTCATCGTACAAAAAGAACCAATCTCCTAACCGAAAAGAATCTGGCATGACAGACACCAAGTCCAAAATACTCATCGTTGAAGACGATCTTGACGTGGCTGAAATGCTGAACGCGTATTTCCGCGTTCAGGGTTATGAAGTGTTTACAGTGAACTGGGGGGAAGATGGTGTTCGCTCTGCGCAGCAAGACCACCCGGATCTCGTCATTCTTGATATCCGCCTGCCTGATATTGATGGATATGAAGTAGCTCGCCGTTTGCGTGCCGACCGCCGCACTTCTGATATCCCGATCATTTTTCTTACCGAAAAACGTGACCGCTCCGACCGTCTTCAAGGGTTGGAGATCGGCGCAGATGATTACATCACCAAACCGTTCGATGTTCAGGAATTACGACTGCGCGTCCGAAATGCTCTAAAAAGAGTCAGCCAGGGTTCGCTGACGAACCCCGTCACTGGTTTGCCTGAAGGCGCTCTTGTAGATGAAAAACTCTCTGAAGTAATTGGGCGAGAAGGCTCTGCCTTATTATTTGTCATACTCGGAAATATGGATTTGTTCCGCGAAGCCTATGGTTTCGTGGCTTCGGATGATGTCTTGCGGGCAATTAGTTTGATGATCGTCAACACCATGCGCGAAGTCAGCCGCCCTGAAGATTTCCTCGGACACTTAACCGGTACGGATTTTGTCCTTGTTTTGCCGCCGACCAACCTCGCTGCCTTAAGCGAAAAGCTGCAAACACGCCTCGATCAATCCATGGAATATTTCTACCCTATCAAAGATCGTGAGCAAATAGCGAAACAGCCCAGCAAACTCATGGCAAAGATCGTTGAAATTCCCTCGCTGAAAACCAAGTTTGCAAATGTGGAACAGATACGGGGAGAGTTGTTTCGTCATAAAAAGTAAAAGGATTTTTCTTGCGAATTACAGTTGTGACACCTACATATAACGAAGCGGAGAACCTGCCAAAACTGGTCTCCGCTTTATTTTCGCTTCCACTGGATTTACAGTTGCTTGTTGTAGACGATAACAGTCCGGATGGAACTGGGAAAATTGCCGAAGAACTTGCAATGCAACACCCCGGTCGAGTTGATGTACTTCATCGCCCGGGCAAAATGGGGCTTCGCTCGGCATATCTAAATGGGTTTCAGAAAATATTGGATAGCGATACGCAGGCCATCGTCCAGATGGATGCGGATTTTTCTCATGACCCTGTTGCACTTGTCCATATGGCGGAATTGCTCAAGACGCAGGATGTCGTGCTTGGTTCTCGCTATACAGAAGGCGGCTCAGTAGATCAGCAGTGGCCGCTTTGGAGAAAAAGTCTTTCCGCTTTTGGAAATTTTTACGCGAAAACAATTCTAGGGCTGCCCTTGAACGATGTCACTACTGGCTATCGAATGTGGCGCCGCGAAACATTGAATCAGATGCCTTTTGAGCGCATCCAGTCGAATGGATATGTTTTTCTTGTGGAAATGGCCTACCTTGCCCACTGCCTGGAATTCAAGATTGGCGAATCCCCGATCTATTTTGCAGACCGCCGCTGGGGTAAATCCAAAATGTCGATAAAGATTCAAGCGGAAGCCGCAATGCGCATTTGGCAGGTTTGGTGGAACTATCGTGATTTAAAGAAGGCTGGTCGGTCAGCAAGATTGTAGAATTCTGCTCAATCCCTACCCAAAACCCTTACTCTCTGATAATATAACACCTGCACGCCGAACTACTGATGTCAAGCCCTCGGCTTTTCCCGTCGGGGGTTTTTGTGTGTATAAGCGAAAATTTTGGAACTCAATCCTGGTAACAGGAACAAAATATTTTTATAAAGACTGCAGAAGTCTTTACTGGAAGAAGAAACCATGCAAATTGAAAGAACCGACCTCCGTAATATTGCCATTATTGCCCATGTAGATCACGGCAAGACCACTCTTGTGGATGAATTATTAGGCCAGTCTCATACATTTCGTGAGAACCAGCATGTAGAAGAACGTGTGATGGACTCGAATGATCTCGAACGCGAGCGAGGCATTACCATTCTTGCGAAGAATACTGCCATCACTCTTGTAGACCCGGCCACCAAAGCTCCAATCAAGATCAATATCGTCGATACACCCGGACATGCCGATTTTGGTGGTGAAGTTGAGCGCGTTATGAACATGGTTGATGGTGTACTTCTGCTCGTTGATGCGGCGGAAGGCCCTATGCCCCAAACCAGATTCGTATTAAAGAAAGCTCTCTCGATGGGGCACAAGGCTATTGTGGTTATTAATAAGGTTGACCGCAAAGATGCCGAACCCGCCCGTGTTCTAAACGAAACATTTGATTTGTTTATTGAACTCGGTGCCACGGAAGAACAGGCAGACTTCCCGGTTATCTACGCTCAAGCTACTGCTGGAAAAGCTGGACTCACTCCCGACCTCAGCCCCGATTTGCAGCCCATGTTTGACACAATCCTCAAACATGTACCCGCTCCCAAAGTAGACCCGGATGCCCCTCTGCAAATGCTCATTACAGCGCTTGGCTATGATGATTATCGTGGCGTCACTGCCATTGGACGTGTCTTTGCAGGTACGATCAAGGTCGGGCAGAAAATGACCCGCATGAAGTTGGATGGCACCAATTCACCTGAAACTGCTCGTTATCTTTACACCTTCAAAGGCCTCAATAAAGTTGAAGTGGATGAAGTGAAGGCAGGTGATATTGTTTCACTGGCAGGCTTGGACGGGATCGCCATTGGTGAGACTCTTGCAGATCCGGCTAATCCCGTTGCTTTGCCAACGATCAAAGTGGAAGAACCAACCGTTCGTATGACGTTCGGTGTGAATACCTCGCCATTTACAGGCAAAGAGGGAACTTGGGGCACTTCACGAAAATTACGCGAACGCCTATTTGAAGAACTTCGCACCAATGTATCCTTGCGTGTGGAAGAAACTGAATCGGCTGAGAACTTTCTTGTTTCTGGCCGTGGCGAATTGCATTTGGGTATTTTGATCGAAACCATGCGTCGTGAGGGATATGAATTCCAGGTTTCACGCCCTGAAGTTATTTATCACAAAGCTGATGATGGTGTTTTGCTTGAGCCCTATGAAGAAGTGCATGTCGAAACCAGCAATGAGACAGTTGGTGTTGTTGTGGAAATGCTCGGAAGCAGACGCGGCAAGATGACCGAGATGCATGATGCAGGTCAGGGAATGACTCGCATTGTGTACATTGTCCCGACACGCGGTTTGCTTGGCTTCCGTTATCAGTTCCTCACCTCCACTCGCGGAGAAGGTGTCATGCACACTATTTTCCGTGGATACGATGAAATGGCCGGACCAATGGCTTCACGCCCGCGTGGTTCCATTGTTGCCTGGGAAGCCGGCACGACTACAGCCTATTCACTCAAGAGTGCTGAAGAACGCGGTATGTTGTTTGTTGGCCCCGGCGTGAGTGTGTACGAAGGCATGGTCGTTGGCGAAAATGCGCGCGGACAGGATATTCCGATCAATGTTTGCAAGAAGAAGCATCTCACCAATATGCGCGCATCCGGTGGCGATATGGAAATTCGTCTTACTCCACCTCGCAGCATGAGTTTGGACGAGGCGATCGAATACCTTTCAGATGATGAACTGTTGGAAGTAACCCCTGAAAGCTATCGCATTCGCAAGCGTATCCTTTCCACCGATGAGCGCGGAAAGCAAACGAAAAAAGTGAAAGAGCAGATGGGCGAATCGTAAATTTGAAATTCAAAAAGCCTCACACCTGATGTGAGGCTTTTTTATTGCCAGTTATTAAACTTAGCAGCTTAAGGTAATAATTTTACTATTGTTGGAACCTGCTTCATTAACGATCACCACGCTATACCCCACGCTTTGACCAGCCAGCAACGTGATCGTTTCCTTGAATTCTATACTGTTGGCTGCGAGCTCGGCGGCTAACTCGTCATTGCGAATGATGCGATAGCCGGTTTCTCCATCCTGGTCTGCCCAACGAATGGTGATGTTGGCCTCATTATTTATGTAATCACAGGAAATATCCCATTTTTGAAGGCTCACTGTATCTGGCGCACCACCTTGCGGGGTTGGCGGCGCAGTGACTGTTGGAACGGCAGCATAGCTTCCTGTTGGTGTGGCGAATTCGCCAGATACCCAACAAGTACCGGCAGATGTGGATACGATCCAATAATTGGGAGAATAGAAACCGATGATTTCAACCGAGGTGTTCGGGAGGATTTGAGTCACTCGTTCATAATTTACACTGGGGCCTGTCCGGCAGTTTGTGACATCTCCCACGCTGATCATTGGTTTGGAATACGTTGGCGTCTCCGTAATTTCCTGCCCGCTTCCCGAAGTTGGACTTGCAAGCGGCTGCTGTGTGTTCGAGGACGAAGCGATTGCGGCTTGCACCGTTAGAGCAGCTGCCGTAGCGACTTGCGGGTCTGGTGCGCCTGAGGATGGCATATTGCAGGAGGAGAGGATGATTCCTGCCACAAGCGCCAAACCAAGGGATTTTTTCATGATGATTCTCCGATAATATTTTATGTTGTGATTGGTAATTTAGTTGGAAAGAGAAAGCTGTTGTTGACGAGCTTATAAGGCGTCATCCAATGTTGATGGTTTGAATCAACTGAAGGATAGAAAGAGGCGCACTGAACTTCATCATATTTGTTGAATGGAGGAATGAGAATTTGAAGATCAACATTCAGGAATTAGATGAGGGTTTCAGGTTTGAGCGAAAAGAAGAGTTCCAGCAGCTTCGGGTCGAAAAACCGTTCTTCCTGCTTCATGATGCCCAGCGCCTTTTCAGGCGTATATGCGGGGCGATACCCTCGCGGACTTGTGAGCGCATCGTAGGTATCTACAATTCTAAGGATGCGGGCCTCAATGGGAATGTTTTCCCCTTTGACCTTGTTGGGGTAGCCGGAGCCATCATAATTTTCGTGATGATTCAAAATCGCCAGGTGAATAGCCGGATCGAGTTCGAGAGTTTCTATTAACTTTGAGCCGAGAATAGGGTGCTGTTGGATGGTTAGATATTCTGTTTCAGTGTAGCGGCCATGTTTGTTGAGAACATGATCGCTAATGGCTGCCTTGCCGATATCGTGTATCTTTGCTGCAAATTCCAAAATATCCAATTGTTTAGCTGGCAGGCCGAATTCCTTCCCTAGTAAATAGGCGAGTTGGCTTACATCATCAGAGTGCCCATTTGCGTGTGGGTCCCGCATTTGCAGGATCGTTTTAATGAAGGAGATCAAGTTTGAATCTTTCATGGCTCTGCTACGTTATCCTTTGGGAAAACAACCGCATTGCAAGAATCATTCTTGCAATGTAGATTTGAATAACCATTCTATTTTAATTCCTGAAGGTTTTTAGCAATGCCAACGGATTTGAAATTATTCGCCATCTCCTTCCAGCCAGGTGGACATGTATTCGGGTTTTTCCATTTCGAGGGCGTGCTGTGTTAACTGCAGCGGATGAAAAGTATCGACCATGACGGCGAGTTCCTTGGTTTCAGTCTTGCCGATGCTGGCCTCTGTCATGCCGGGTTGCGGGCCGTGTGGCAAGCCAAAGGGGTGCAGGCTGATGTCGCTGCGGTCTATACCTTTGCGGCTCATGAAGTTACCTTCGGCATAATATAAAACTTCATCAGATTGGATGTTGGAGTGGTTGTAAGGGGCAGGAATGCCTTCGGGGTGATAGTCAAATAGGCGTGGGACGAAGGAGCAGACGACAAAGTTATGTCCGTCAAATGTCTGATGGATGGGCGGCGGCATATGCAGGCGACCCGTGATGGGTTCAAAGTCTTCGATGTTGAATATCCACGGGTAGAGATAGCCGTCCCAGCCGATGACATCAAAAGGATGATGATCGAGCACATGGCGGGATAATCTGTCGCGCACTTTCACACGGACTTCAAATTCGCCGCGTTCGGTGTGGGTTTCTATTTCTTCCGGGACTCGAATGTCTCGCTCGCAATATGGGGAATGTTCGAGCAGTTGTCCGTAGTTGTTGCGGTAGCGTTTGGGTGGTTCGATCTGGGATGGGTTTTCAATGGTGAAGAAACGTGCTTCGCCATTTAATTCCATTTGCCATGTGACGCCAAAAGGAATGACGATGTAATCACCTTTGCGGAAGGGTAGGTTGCCAAATTGACTTTTGAGGACTCCTTCGCCTTCGTGAACCCACCATGTTTCGTACGCTTGAGAGTTGCGATAGAAGAAGTCCATGCTGTCTTTGGCGCGGGAGATGCCGAGGATGACGTCGGAATTGCCGAGGAGTGGAATCCGCGCGGTGACAGGATCAGGCCCGAGCGGGGTTTGATCGGTGGCAAAGGCGCGGTGGCGGATGGGGCCAAAGTCCACATATTCGGGTTTGGCGGGGCCGAGGTCTTCTGTCCTCTTAACGCGTGGTGGCAGGAAGTGATGATACAAAATGGATTGGATGGAGGAGAAGCCTTCGAGCCCCATGACTTCCTCACGATATAGTTTGCCGTCTGCTTTTTTGAATTGGGTGTGGCGTTTGTGGGGAATGTTGCCAAGTTTATGATAAAAGGGCATTTCGATTCTCCTTGTCTAAAGTTAGTTTGCTATCAAAACGTATGTGTGCGGACCTTTAATTTTTGACTGGGTAAGCGCTTCATCCGCTTTTTGCTTAAGTAATTCGCCTGTGAGAGATGAGCCGCCAGAGTGACTGCTTGCGCCGATTTGTAAGGAAAAGGTGAGAGCATCATCCACCTTGCTTTTGAAAATGGAAATTAGGCGCTCACAAACGGTTCTTGCTCCAGCCTCATTGGTGGTTGGGAGCAGAACATATAAACGATTGCCAGTCATTGATGGGATATCAACGGAGCGAATGTGAGAATTGATCTTGGCAGTGAACGTAGTGTGCGCTTTTTGAAGAGCTTCTTCATCCATTGCGGATGGCGTTGCTTCGATCTGGAGCAGGGATAAAGGCATTGGATATCGCTGAGATCGGGAGATTTCATAATCGAAGAGAATTTCGAATACATCTGAACTGTATACTTCTTCACCTCGAGACATTAATTTTCTCATCATGCGCTCCGTTGTTATGGATTATAGATCACGACACTTTCCTGTTCGTTCGGGTCATTGCGCGCTACCACGGCAATGACTTCTTCAGTTTCGCTTAAGTTCACGGGTTGATGCGGAAGGTTGGCAGGGATGAAAAGGAAATCCCCTGCTTCGTTGATGCTGGAATGTTCCAAATTCTCACCGTATTTTGTTTCGGCACACCCCTTGACTATGTAAATCGTTGTTTCGTACCCATTATGATAATGAGCAATGGCCTTGCCACCGGGAGGGATGACAACCAGATGCATACAAAGATGTTTCGTTCCGGCGGTTTGGGCAGAGATGCCTTCAAAGTTTGGCAGTTGCTGCTTGGAAATAAAGGTTTCTTTTGGTCTAACCGTAACGATCTTGTCTGTGGACATGGATTCCTTTTTATGGGTTAACAGTAATGGATTGGATTAAAGAGTCAAGCAAGGTGAGGGATGGTTGGAATGAGTCTGGGCTGGCTGCGGTGAGGGTATCGGTAATGCCTTGGTAATAGGCTGTCAGCGCGGCTGTGTCTGTGATATCGCTCGGGTAGGGATTGGGCAGACCATCTGCATTGGGGTTTTCTGCTGTGGATTGTAACGGCAAATAGACTGGGAATAGCGCCGCGATAAAATATTTCCCATCACTGGTCAAGCCTTCATAATGGTAAAAGCTATTATCCTTTAAAATAGGGCCGGGAAATTGAGCATACTGGGAAATCATGCTTAAGCCATTTCCACTTTTGAACGGAATAAATTTTGCCTGTGCCGCATATTGCTGTGCCGCGGCTCCATTGAATGGAACGGTGGGTAGATTGTCATTTGTGAGCGGTGTAGCTGGGCTAGCAAGAAGCGCCTGTAAACGTGTGAAGCTGCTTTCCGCCCACGAGTTGACAGCAACGTACTCGGCTGCTGGGTAGATGGCGATCACTGCCTTGAAAAACTCACCCTGCCGTCCTGTGTAATCTGTTAGAGTGAACTCAATGTACTCCGGAGCCACGCCCCAAGGGCCGCCAACTGACTCGTCTGCCGCAGGAACGACTTCCGATGTGGCTCCACCGGCCAATCCTTCGGGGATGACAAAACTAACATTCTGAAACGAAACAGGGATTCCGCTGGGTTGCGCGGTTGGAACCTCGGTGTTTGTCGTTTCGACGATTACCTCGGTTGGCTGAGCGGCTGTCCCCGGCATATTGCAGGCTGATAGTAGGGTCATCAAAACGATTGAGAATATCAAAACCTTTTTCATTGTTGGCTCCTGTGTTTGATTAATACCCAGTCACTTGCATTGATTCGATCATCGCATCCAGATACTCAAGATAGGGTGTGTAAGAAAAAGTGTCGGTGCTGTTTAGCTTTTGGGCAACGGCATTGAGATACCCTGTAAAATCATCTCCGTTGAATGGAATCCCGTCCGCGGGCAGCGGGCCATTCGGGTCGCCATCTACAGCAAGGAAAGGCGCGTTGATGGGTAGGATAGCCTGAACATAATACTGACCATCATCTGTCACGCCTTGATAGTAATAATGTAATTCAGTGTTGTTCACGGCTTGAAAGTTCATGAATACCTGCGTCAGATAACGAACGCCGTGCCCGTTCTTAAAATTGACCGCGTGGATCTGTGCCATGAAATCACTGTCTAAAGTTTCAGGCAGCGGCTGGCCGTCTACATATTGCAGAGATTGAATCTCGCTAATGGTTTTGGCTGTGCGCTCTGTGTATTGAGCGTATTCTGCCGCGCGAAAGATTAAGATGTGCGGCTCAAGTTGTGTTCTGCTCAAGGCGTAAAGGTTCAGCGAGAGTTTTACATGCTGCGGCATGGTTCCATTGGAAGGGTTAACGAATGGATGTTCAACTTCCGTATTTGTAACTGAAGTCGCGTCGTTCGCAATTCCATTTGGAATTAAAAAGGAAACTTCTGCCATGTTTACGGGCGTGCCGTCCGGCGTGAGTTGTTCACTTTCCTGTGTCGCTTCTGCCACTGGTGGTGCGCTTGCCGTCAACGCGCTGAACGTGGCCGCTACAATTGTTTCCACGCCCTGTTCTGCTGGCACAGATGTTGCCGGGTTCGCCAGCCCACATGCCAGTGCAAAAAATAAAATCCCCGCCAAGCCTAATAACTTTTTATTCATGATTCTTCCCTCCGACAATATTTTTTAGAATCCCAATCCGTTCAATTTCCAATTCCACAAGGTCGCCAGCATTCAGCCACGGGCCTTCGGCTTTGGTCAATTCCAGCAGGCAGCCCGTCCCAACCGTCCCCGAACCGATCACATCGCCAGCCTGCAATTCACAAGTGTCCGATGCTCTGGCAATGATCTCGCCAAACGACCAATAAATATCTTTGAAGTTCGCTTTGGATATTTCCACACCGTTGACTCTGGCAACCATATTGAGATCGTACACGCCTGATCTGTTTACTGATCTATCGGCAAGCGCTTCGCTCGTCACGATAACTGGTCCCAAAGACGAGGCAAAGTCTTTCCCTTTGGCGGGGCCCAAGCCCGCCTTCATTTCGGTGCGCTGCACATCCCGGGCAGACCAATCATTGAATATCGTGTAGCCAAAGATGTGATCGGGAGCATCCTCAGGCTTGATGTTGATACCAGACTTGCCAATGATGACGGCGATCTCCAGTTCAAAATCCATTGCTTGAGTGTAGTGTGGATATGGGATTTCGTCACCTGACCCATAGATACTATTTGGATTGGTGTAGTAGAAAATAGGGAATTGATACCATTCCTTCGGAACATCGCGTCCACGGTTTTGGCTGGCAGTGCGGACATGCTGCTCGAATGCGTAGGCATCCCGAAGGGTGGTGGGTTGGATTGGCGCATGAAAGCGGACTTCGTCCACAGCAAAGGATTTGTCCGATGTGTGTTGTGCGGCTTCACTTGCACCAATGCGAATGACCTCGTGCATGTCTGCAAAAGGCAACGGGTAGACTCTGTTGTTCGAGACCAGAGCAGGTGTCGGTTGAGAAAGAGGCGTGCTGATCGTGGCGAATATCATGGGGAGGAGTCAAAAGTTGAAGGTCAAAAGTCAAATGATATTAGACTTTTGACCTTCAACAATTATTATAGGTTGCCGCGTCGATCCTGCTCAAGTTCAAGCGATTCAAACAGGGCTTTGAAATTGCCTTTACCGAATCCCTGTGCGCCGTGACGTTGGATGATCTCAACGAACATGGTGGGACGGTCTTGAATGGGTTTGGAGAAAATCTGAAGAAGGTAGCCTTCATCATCTTTATCAACGAGGATGCCGAGTTCCTGAATGGTTTTGTAATCTTCTTTGATCTGTCCGATGCGGTTGGGAAGCATTTCGTAATAGGTGTTGGGCACGCGCAAAAATTCAACGCCGTTCTTGCGGAGTTGCTCAATGGTGCTGAGAATATCACCGGTGATGATGGCAATGTGCTGCGCACCGGGGGTGAGATAGTAATCGAGATATTCTTCGATCTGGCTTTTGCGTTTGCCTTCAGCAGGCTCGTTGATCGGGAACTTGACGCGGCCATTTCCATTTTGCATCACCTTGGACATGAGCGCGGAGTATTCAGTGGAGATGTCCTTGTCGTCGAAGTGCATGAGCTGACGGAAACCCATCACCTGATGATAG
>Ga0209277_10001603_pt1 | contig 11028 bp, 9 predicted proteins | sample JI81AbrownDNA_FD_187503 | JGI IMG/M metagenome (GOLD analysis project Ga0209277, IMG submission 187503) | Wastewater effluent complex algal communities from Wisconsin, to seasonally profile nutrient transformation and Carbon sequestration -... | ecosystem: Engineered > WWTP > Effluent > Algae... | reverse complement strand
TTTTGCGGTACGCATTCAACTCTGGAATCACCATGGCCGAGGAAGTATCCCGCCTGCTGTTTCTTTACTGCACCTTCCTGGGCGCCACGATCGCAATGCGTGAGCGGCTCCACCTGGGGGTCGATTCGCTGACCCGCCGGCTGCCTGCTTCAGGCAAGCGCCTGTGTCTTGTTCTGAGTCTTGCGTTGATGTTGTTCTGCTGCGTTCTCGTGGTGCAGGGAAGCTGGGCGCAGGTGCTCATCAATGCTGGTGTGAAGATGCCTGTGACTGGTTTGTCGGTGGCCGTGGTTTACGCCGCTGGCCTCATCTTCAGTGCGTCCACTGCACTGATGGTTCTGCACGACCTCGCGATTGCAGTGAGTGGGCGTGACCTTCCCGACTGGGCCTCGTCGTCTGCCGAACAAGTGATCTCAGACGATGCCGATAAAGCATCTGCCGAACTGATCCTGGCCAGGAGGTCAACATGACATTCGCCGTCTTCCTCTTTTCTTTGGTCGGCTCCATTGGCATCGGTGTGCCAATCGCATTTGCACTCATCCTGTGCGGCGTGGCGTTGATGGTTCATATGGACATGTTCGATGCACAAATCATCGCGCAGAACCTGACAAACGGCGCCGACAGCTTCCCTCTCATGGCCGTGCCATTCTTCCTTCTGGCCGGAGAGATCATGAACGTCGGCGGGCTTTCGCGTCGAATTGTCAACGTGGCCATGTCGCTTGTCGGGCACTTCAAGGGAGGGCTTGGCTACGTTGCAATCTTGGCAGGTTGCCTGCTTGCGGCACTGTCAGGTTCGGCCGTTGCAGACGCGGCTGCGCTGGGGGCCTTGATGGTGCCCATGATGGTTCGCGCTGGTCACGACAAGAAAACGTCAGCGGGTCTGGTCGCGGCAGCGGGCTGTATCGGTCCGGTGATTCCGCCCTCCATCGGCTTCATCATCTTCGGTGTTGCTGGCGGCCTGTCGATCACAAAGCTCTTTCTGGCAGGGATCGTCCCGGGCCTCCTCATCGGCGCTGCATTGTGTATTGCCTGGTGGATCGTGGTGCGCAAAGAGCCAGCAGCCACTGCGCCCAGGCAGACTGGGGCACAACGCATCAACGCGGTGCTGGCGGGGCTTTGGGCGTTGCTGTTGCCCGTGATCATCGTGCTGGGCCTGAAGATGGGGGTGTTCACGCCCACTGAAGCAGCAGTGGTAGCGGTGGTCTATTCGCTGTTCGTTGCCGTTGTCGTCTACAAGGAACTCAAGCTTTCCGATCTTTACGAGGTATTCCTTGCCACGGCCAAAACCTCGGCAGTGGTGATGTTCCTGATCGCCGCTGCGCTGGTTGCAGCGTGGTTGATCACCGTGGCCGATCTGCCTGGGGTGGTCGTGGAACTGCTTGAGCCCTTGATGGACAACCAGTTGTTGCTTCTGGCTGCAATCATGTTGTTTGTCATTGCCGTCGGTACCGCGATGGACATGACGCCCTCCATCCTCATCCTCACCCCGGTTTTGTTGCCGGTCGTGAAAGCCGCAGGCATTGATCCGATCTACTTCGGCGTGCTTTTCATCATCAACTGCTCCATCGGACTCATCACACCCCCGGTGGGCAGCGTGCTCAACGTCGTGGCAGGTGTTTCCAAGCTGTCACTTGAAGACGTAGTGAAAGGCGTGCTGCCTTTCATCCTGGCAGAACTCGCCGTACTGGTTTTGCTGGTTCTCTTTCCCCCCCTGGTGACCGTTCCCGCGCAATGGTTTGCTCGGTAAGGTCCCGCATTCATACCAACCACAGGAGACATCATGAAGTCAATTTTTCAAAAAGCTTTCGTCGGGGTTCTGGCGTCTGTCGCACTTGCCTGTTCGGCGCAATCGTCGGACATCAAAGAGAGGACTCTGAAGTTCTCTTTCGTTCAGCCCGCAGACAGCCACATGGGCTTTGGCGCCAAAGCTTTTGCCGATCTGGTGGCGCAAAAGAGCGGCAATAAAATCAAGGTCAGGCTGTTCCCCAACGGCACCCTGGGCGGCGATCTGCAGACGGTATCTGCGCTGCAAGGTGGCACGATTGAGCTGACAACCATGCCCCCTAGTTTGCTCGTCGGTCTGAACAAAGAATATGGTGCTTTCGACCTGCCATTCATGTTCAATGACTTCCGCGAGGCGGATGCCGTTCTGGATGGCCCGGTGGGCAAGCGTTTCCTGGAAAAGGCGCCTGCTGGGTTGGTGGGGCTGTCCTACTGGGACCACGGCTTCCGCAACGTGTCAAACAGCAAGCAGGCGATTGTCAAGGCTGAAGACTTCAAGGGCTTGAAGCTCCGCGTTGTGCAGACGCCCTTGATGATCGAGAGCTTCAATGCCTTGGGGGCGAATGCCGTTCCGCTGTCGTTCACGGAGCTGTTCACGGCCATGGAAACCCGTGCGGTCGATGGTCAGGACAACCCCATCGTGGCTTTCGAGACCAACAAGTTCAATGAAGTGCAGCGTCATCTTTCCTTGACGCGACACGTCTACAACCCCTTGATTGTTCTGTTGAGCCAAAAGGCCTGGGACAGCATGACTCCTGCCGAGCGTGAGGTGCTGGCTTCTGCGGCGCGTGAGACGCGAATCGAGCAGCGACGTGTATCTCGCGAAATGGAGCAGAAGTCGATTGCGGCGGTCAAGTCCAAGGGCGTGACGGTTTCGGACGTGTCCCCCGCCGAGCGTGCACGCATGCGCGAGATGGTCAAGCCCGTGATCGAGAAGTTCACTCGCGAGATCGGGGCCGAGGTCGTCAACTCATTCCTGAATGAAATCGGCAAGGTACGCACCGCGTCGCAAGCGGCACCGGAACAAAAAACGGCCAGCTTGAAGTAAGGCAGATTCGAGCGAATGGCTGCATGAGCTGCAGCCCAGCGCAAAAAAGCCCAGGTGATGGGATCACCTGGGCTTTTTCTCGAGTGGCTTGTTTTTTTAGCGTTCTATTCTGGTCTGTCTGCCCACTCACACGACAAGGGAGCCCTTCAGCGAAAGGGGCATCACCAGTTCCGTTGTCCGAACTATTTCCCTGTCAAGGTGCAACATCCACCATCGGGTAACTCACCAGTAGTTGCCCCGACTCTTTTTCGAGCGTCACGGTCAGACGCTGGCTATCGTCTTCAGGGTTCAGCAATGCGGATAGCAGCGAGAGCTGCAGTTCGGCCACGACAGCGACCACCATGCCATCTGGCAGGCGTTGTGAGCGGGCCAGGTAGAGTACGCGCTCCGAATTGAGGGGATTCAAGGTGGGAGCGCTGACCATCAGTCCCGCATAAGGTTGTTGCAGCACGGCATCCAAAAATCCAGCCGGCATCGGCAGCCCCAGTCGTTGCGTGCTGGGTCGGGCGCCGATCAGCGCACTGCCGTCAGAAGCAATCACCGCAATGTCGCGCAGCATCAAATTTTGCTGCAAGGCGGCGCGAACAAGCCGCGACAGGTTTTTTTCAACTCCAAGCGTCTGCACACCCCTAGATGGAGGTGGTGTTTCTGTGCGCTCCTGTGTGATCCAGATACTCAGCTCGGCCAGCATCATGTCCACGCTTACCAAATTGCGGTTGATGTCGGCCTCGCTGTTTTGCGCGACACGGGTTACCAGTGTGCGAGCGCGCTCAAGCGCTTCTGCGTGGTCGCGATAGAGCAGCGTGGTCGCAAGTGCCATCACGATCAGGATCAACAACGTTGCCGCCGACAGGACGGCCCACCTCACGCGGCGCAGTGATCCCTGCATTGGAATCGCCCGGAGGGTGCAGATGGACTGTCCAGCACAACGCAGTCCATCCGGCAGCGCTAGGCGCTTTGAGCCAGCAATCCCGCGGGTTTCCGCCTTCTTATGGGTGCAGATCATGGCCTGGTCGCCTGTGTTTCAGCACGTATGCCCGTAACCGGAGCGAGAAGCCGATTCCAGACGGGAACACAGGTATTGCCACAACGCTGAACCCAGGCCGGCAAGACGCTGTCGCGAAAGGAAATACGAAGCTTGCTCTCGTCAACCGCATTGGTCTGAACTTCTTTCATGAGCCCGGTCTTGCCAGTCAGGCAGCTGCCGCGCCCGGTATTGCAAGCCACACCCTCATCGGTTTGGCGCTCGGAATCCGCCCAGATTGCGGCCTCCAGTTTTGGCAACTCCGTCTTGATCAGAGATTTCATATCCGGCGGAAGTGCCGTCCATGCACCCAGATTGGCACCAAAAACAGACAAGCCCCAAGTGGTCGCACTGGTGTGCAAATGGGACGCAACTTCCTGCAGGCCAATCGCGTTTCCGGACATGGCGCCGGTAATGGCACAGTCCACATTGCCGCTTCGCATGCCCGAGACGACCGCAGAAAACTCCGACTGTATGGGAACAGCTCCAAATGGGCGGATCAGATCTGCCTGCGACGGGTTGCTGATGCGTACACGGCGGCCCGCCAGGTCCGCCAGTCCGGTGAAAGAACGGCTACAGAAAGTGACCTGCGCTGGATACGCATAAATCGCCAGAACTTCGATGCCGTGGCGCTCACGCATCGTTTGCTCCAGGTGAGGCCGAAAAGCCGCGACCGAGCGTCTGAGGGCTGCCATGTTGGGGTTCATGCCCGCAAGATCCAGTGCCGCCAGCTCAGGGTCGGCCGACAAGATGCCGCCCATCAACATGGTTCCAAAAGGCACCACACCCAGTTGCATCAGGCGCAGCATTTCGTGGGTGCGGATCCCGGCTTTGTCAAACGGGACAATCTCCGTCGTGATTTGTCCGCGACTCAATGCAGGCAGCGTCTTTTGCCAAAACGGCTCTTCTTGGCGCGGAAATTGATTGGCTCCGGCCAAGCCACCGACGATGCGCAGGCGCAGCGGTGCGTTCTTGATGTCAGAGGGATGCGCGATCAATGGAAGCAGCGTGACTGCCAGCAATCCGGACTTCAGGAAAATCCGCCGGAGCTGATCGCCGCGAGCGACAGTCTGTCGGGGTAAATCGCCAAGGGTTGTCATCCTGAACCGTCTTGTTTCTGCAAAATTGAGAATCAGAGAAGCTTTTTTGCATCTTAACGCGGTTGGGCCACAACCAAATTCAGTTGGAACTCTGGCGTCGACCGTATGGCCGTCTTGGTGGCTCGGGCAACTGAGGTTGTGGTCGCTGGCACCGACCACGCGCAGTGTTTGCAAAGCACCCTGAGTTGCCCGGTGGTGGGCCTCTCGTTCGGCGCGGCGCACGGCGGCGGGACTGGGTGCGTTGCGCGACTTGAATTTGTCTTCATCCCCTGGCTTGGGTGCAACCGTGGGCAGCCACGGCGTGCGTTTGCCCGGCACTGCAATCTTCAGCGTCTGCGCGAGGTACTGGCCGGTGAGGGACTGGGTGTTGGACTGGATGGCGTCAAAGTTGCCCTGGGCGATGACGCGACCGCCGTGCACGCCCGCACCCAGCCCCATGTCGATGATGTGGTCCGCCGCGCGCATCATGTCTTCGTCGTGTTCGACCACCAGCACGCTGTTGCCAATGTCGCGCAGGTGTTTGAGCGTGTCGATCAGGCGGTCGTTGTCGCGCTGGTGCAGGCCGATGCTGGGTTCGTCCAGCACGTACATCACACCGGTCAGGCCGGAGCCGATCTGGCTGGCCAGGCGGATACGTTGCGATTCGCCGCCGGAGAGCGTCTCGGCGCTGCGGTCCAGACTCAGGTAGTTCAAACCCACATCGTTGAGGAATTTCAGGCGCAGACCGATTTCCCGCACCACTTTGGCGGCAATGTCACCCTTGGCACCGTGCATGGTCAAGCTCTGGAAATAGGCAAAACTTTCGCGCAGCGTAGCGCGGCTGATTTCAAAAATGGCACGGGCCTGGTCACCCTCGCCAATCTTGACGTGGCGGGCTTCAAGCCGCAGGCGCGAGCCATTGCAGGCCTGGCAGTGCTGCGTGCTGCGGTAGCGCGACAGGTCTTCACGCACCAATGTCGAATCGGTCTCGCGGTAGCGGCGGGCCATATTGGGCAGGATGCCCTCGAAGGGATGCTTTTTGGTGAGCTTCTTGCCCTGCGAGGCCCCCGAGTCCATCACGTAGCTGAACTTGACCTCCTCGTCGCCCGAGCCGTGCAGGATGGCGGCCTGCACGGCTTCGGGCAGGGATTCAAACGGCGCGTCAATGTCAAACTTGTAGTGTTTGGCAAGGCTCTCCAGCATCGAGAAGTAGTAGCCATTGCGCCGGTCCCAGCCCTTGATGGCACCTCCGGACAGGCTCAGGGACGGAAACGCCACGACGCGAGCCGGGTCAAAAAAGTCCTGTTGGCCCAGGCCATCGCAGGCCGGGCAAGCGCCCACCGGAGAGTTGAACGAGAACAGGCGCGGCTCCAGCTCGCTAATCGAGTGGCTGCAGACGGGGCAGGCAAACTTGGCGTTAAATAAGTGCTCTTTAGGGCTGCAGCCCTCGTCAATGCTGCGTAACCCGCTATCGTTTTCGGAGTGACTGGGGGCGTCCATCTCCAGCGCAATGGCGCGCCCATTGGCCAATCGCAGGGCGGCTTCGAAGCTCTCGGCCAGGCGTTGCTGCATGTCGGGGCGCACCTTGATGCGGTCGATGACCACGTCAATGTCGTGCTTCTCGGTCTTCTTCAGGGCGGGCAGATCGTCAAACTCAAAGGTCTTGCCATTGATGCGAAAGCGCACATAGCCCTGGGCCTGCATTTCGGCGAACACGTCCAGGAACTCGCCTTTCTTCTCGCGCGCCACGGGGGCCAGAATCATCAGCCGCGTGTCAGCCGGAAGCCCAAGCACGGCGTCCACCATCTGGCTCACCGTCTGGCTTTGCAGGGGCAGGTCGTGGTCCGGGCAGTAGGGCGTGCCGGCGCGGGCGAACAGCAGGCGCAGGTAGTCGTGGATCTCGGTCACCGTGCCCACCGTGGAGCGCGGGTTGTGGCTGGTGGCCTTTTGTTCGATGGAGATGGCAGGCGACAGGCCCTCGATCACGTCCACATCGGGCTTGTCCATCAGTTGCAGGAACTGGCGCGCGTAGGTGGACAGGCTCTCCACATAGCGGCGCTGGCCTTCGGCGTACAGCGTGTCAAACGCCAGGCTGGATTTGCCAGAGCCCGACAGCCCGGTGATGACCACCAGCTGGTTGCGGGGGATGTCGAGGTCGATGTTTTTCAGGTTGTGCGTGCGCGCACCCCGGATGCTGATGGTCTGCTGCTGTAGCGCCCGCGCCAGGTAAGTGCCGTGTGTGTCATGGGGCACCGGAGTGCCATCGGGAGTTGAATTCAAGGTGGAAACCGCAGTAAAGAGGTGTTGAGCCGCGTTTGGGGAAACCCACCATGATAGTGACAGATGCCTGGCGGCGCTGGTTGCCCGGTGGGGCGGAATTGGTTGGGCTTGGGTTTGTGAGTCAAATCGGGCCGCAGCCCTCGTGGAATGTGCGCAAACAGCTATCAATTCAGGAGTTTTTGGCGCATCCAGCCCACACGTATCCGCTTGCGGGTGGGCATCCACCGATTCGGCTCCAGCCTGAACGCTCATGTGCACTTCCACGTCTGTGTGGTCGATGGAGTGTTTGAGGAGGTGGCGGGCGAGGGCGACGCTGATGCCGCCCCTCAGATGCGCATCATCGCGTTCATCACGCACAGCGCCGATATACGGCACATCCTGAACCACATTGGGGTGGAGTCAGAGCCCCCACACATTGCCCCGGCACGTGGACCGCCCTTGTGGGATGACTGTGACGCGCAGGTGGGCGAGGGTGCTGACGGCGAGCCAGATTGGGACATGGCGGCGCAACCCGCGCCAGACTATGAGGTGGACCAGAGCGTCAATTGGTGAGCGACAAAAAACAGCGATTTAGACCCGCTGCGGGACGGGCTACGCGCGCAGTAAGCCTAAACGGAAATGCACACAGCGGGCTCGCCATTGGGCGATTTGCGATCACTCAAACTGAACAGACCAGGGGACTTCGGAAGCCCAAAACCCGTGCCATACTTGGCCTCATGGGGTTGAATTTCCTATCCGTTATCCGTGAATTTCCTATCCGTTCACCCATCCCGAGTTCGTACAGCCACCTAATAAAAGAGCCGGATTTGCCTTCATGTGCGATGAGAAGGGTTGGGGACGTGGTCAATCTGCATTCCTATGGTTTGAGAGTAGTCGAGATTGAGCATGCCGGTGGTGGCATGACGCTGCGCCGCGTTATCCCTCAATGCAACATCGGCCGATGCGCAATTTCAAACCGCTCTGCCAGGTCCGCCAGTCGCTTATCAAGCGTCCATAACTCAGCACCAGGCGTGATCAGTGTGGATGCCAGCAGGGTCATATCAACCAACCCGCACCCCAGTCCGTACAGCTTTTCACGCTCGATAAACGCCAAGACCTCGCGCAAACTCGCCTGATTGCAGGGCTGCAATAGTCCCATGTGGCTCAGCGTCTGGGCGCGTGGTGCCGGTGGTGTTCCGCAGGCGATTTCTCCGATGACCATGGGGTGCGTTAGCGCGAGGTCTTGCCCGATGAGGTCAACAAGCACATCGTTGCCGTGTCTGAAGTGGTCTATCCACACCGAGGTATCGATGAGCACATTCATGGCGAAACCGGCTCTTCCCGGCGGCGTGGCACATCCCGAATCTCAGGCATGGAACCACCCAGCGCAGCAAGGCGTTTCGCGGCTTGCACACGCACAAAGGTTTTGATGGCTTCTCGGAAAATATCTGCCTTGTCCATATCGGGATCGGCCACTTCCAGGGCCTTCTCAAAAAGGGCGTCATCAATCGTAACTGTAGTACGCATGGAAAAGTCTCCTCATCAAAAATGATGCCATTGTGCATCACGCACATCATCCAAGCAAGTTCGTGCTGAAGCTATGTGTGAATGGACTATCGATCAACCATGCGCGGCCAGCATGCGCCGCAAATGGTCTGACAGCGCCACTTTCAGTGCTTTGGGTTTGACGATGTCGAACACCAGGTTCAGCCGCGCCAGGTCGCGGGCAAAGGCGCTCAGGTCGTCGATTTGCGCGTCCACCCGGATGCTGCCGCCCCGCTGCTCGGTCAGCGTACCGATGCTGGCCGGAATGGCGCGCCGCACGGCCGCCAGGTCCGCCCGAAAGCGCAGCACCACCGCGTGTGCACGCGCCAGCCGGGCGATGGACTCGCGCAGATACGCCAGCACGTCAAACGCGGTGGGCCTGCCAAATGACTGGGGCAGCGCCTGCACCGCCTGCACACGGTCCAGGCGGAAGGAGCGCAGTCCCTGGCGCAGGTGGCAATGGCCCACTACGTACCAGGCGCCATACAGGTAGCCCACGCCATAGGGGTCCAGTTCGCGCTCGGTGGTGCTGCCGTCTAGCGCGCGGTACACCAGGTGCACCCGCTGTGCGGCACTGGCGCAGCGGGTGATCTCGGCAAAGACAGCCGCATCACTCGCGGCCTGCGGGCGCGTCAGGTCCAGCGCCACCACACCCTGCAGATCGCCTACCTTGCGACGCAGCGACGCCGGCATCACCCGCTCCAACTTGGCTTGCGCGCTGGCGACGGCGGGCGTCATGTCGGCCAGCCCCAGCTCCCCGGCCACGCGCAGCCCCACCGACAGCGCCAGCGACTCGTCGTTGCTGAACATGAGTGGTGGCAGCTTGAAGCCAGGCATCAGCGCGTAGTGGCCGTCGCGGCCGCGCTCGGTGCGGATGGGCACACCAAAGCGTTCCAACTCGACGATGTAGCGGCGCACCGTGCGGCGCTCCACGCCCACCAGGGTGGCAATCTGCGCACCACTCAGCGCGGGGTGCGATTGCAAGAGTTCCAGCACGGCCAGCACGCGCTGCAGCGGTTTTTCCATGGGACGCATGGTACGCCGATATAGGTCATATACGGTCCTATATGGCACCTAGACTGCGGCCTTCTTCACTTCCGCACGAATGGATTCGCACCATGGCACCCGATCTCTGGCTCTACTTTCTGGCCGTGCTGGCCGTCATCCTGCTCCCCGGCATGGACATGGCCTATGTGATGGCCAGCAGCCTGTCCGGCGGGCGCCGCGGCGCCGTCAGCTCCGTGCTGGGCATTGTCAGTGGTGGGGCCATCCATGTTGCCGTTGGCGCCACGGGCATGGCGGCGTTGATGCTCGCGTTCCCGCAACTGTCTCGCGCCATGTTGCTGGTGGGCACGCTGTACTTGCTGTGGATCGGCTGGAGCATCTGGCGCAGCGCCAACGATACCCCCGCGCAGAATACGCAGACACCCCTGTCCAGCGGCGCCGTCTATTGGCGCGCTGTGACGACCTGCCTGCTCAACCCCAAAGCCTACGCCTTCATGCTTGCCTTGTTTCCAGCCTTCTTGCACAGCAACGGGCGCTCCCTGGTGATGCAGGTCCTGGCCCTGGGAATGATCACGGCCGCCACCCAAATCGTGGTCTACGGCACCGTTGCCGCGCTGGCCGTGCGGGCACGTGACCTGATCCGCGCCCGCCAGAGCCTGATTGCACGCACCATGGGCGGTCTTCTGATCGTCAGCGCGCTGCTGACGGCAACACGGGCCTGGGCCGGCTAGGCCGTCCCCCTGCAATCACGCCCTTTCCCTGCCCTGCCCCCCCGTCATGCACATCGTCGTCAACGAAGACCTCAAAGCCTACATCGATCCCCTCACCCCCGATGAGCACGACGCTCTGGAGCGCAGCCTGTTAACGGAAGGTTGCCGCGATGCCCTGGTGCTGTGGGGCGATGTGCTGGTGGACGGCCACAACCGCTACGGCATTTGCCAGAAGCACGGCATTCCATTTCAAACCCTGCAAAGCACGCTGTTCAAGACCATGGACGACGTGCACCTGTGGATGATCGACCAGCACCTGGGCCGGCGCAGTGTGTCCGACTTCCAGCGCGGTGTGCTGGCGCTGCGCAAGCGCGAGATCCTGAACGAACGGCGCCTGAAGGCCGAGCCTGCGGTGGAGCCGGACAGTGCACCGCCCGCCGCCCAGGGCGGCAAAGAGTTGCCGCGCCAGGCCGCCAAGCGCGTGCGCGAGAGCAAGAAGCGCACGCCCGCAGCGGAGTCACCGGAAGCCATGCCGGAATCGGTCGAGGCATTGAAGGCTCGGATCACCCAAGCTCTCCA
>Ga0209277_10001601_pt1 | contig 11044 bp, 13 predicted proteins | sample JI81AbrownDNA_FD_187503 | JGI IMG/M metagenome (GOLD analysis project Ga0209277, IMG submission 187503) | Wastewater effluent complex algal communities from Wisconsin, to seasonally profile nutrient transformation and Carbon sequestration -... | ecosystem: Engineered > WWTP > Effluent > Algae... | reverse complement strand
CATCTGGTCGAACTCGTCGCCGGCGCCCAGCTCGTGGCCCCTGACGCTCGCCGGATCCGGTATGCCGCCAAGCGCGACTCCGCGACCGCGCAGCGACTGCGGGCCGCCGGCCTGCCGGTCCTCGAGGTGCCCGATCGCTATGTCTCCTCGGAAGAGACTGCGCTGATTTCGTTGGCGCACAACGGACTTGCCCGTCCGTTGACGAAGGGCGAACCCTTCGTGCAGGGCGGCCGAGACAGCCACGGGCGGCGGATCGAGCCATCTGTTGTCCTCAACGCCGAGACCGTATGGCGGGTGGCCCAGATCGCAGACCGCGGACCGCGGTGGTTCCGCGCGCACGGCACTCCCGCCGAACCCGGTCCCCGCCTGGTGGCGATCTCCGGTGCAGTGCCCCGCCCGGGAGTCCTCGAAACCGAGGCCGGTATGCCGCTGCGCACCCTCCTCGCCGCTGCGGGCGGGCTTGCGGATGGCGCCGAGGTGATCGGTGTCAGCGGGTTGAGCGGTGTCCTGCTGCCGCGCGCGGCAGCGACCGGAATGCGTTGGGACAGTGGTGATCTCGGCCGTTTCGGCGGCAGCATCGGCCCTGGCATCCTGCACGTGTGGGACCCGGCGCGCTGCCCGGTTGAGCACGTCGATGACCTATTGCAGTATGCCGCGGGCCAGTCCGCCGGGCAGTGCGGGCCATGCATGTTCGGCCTGCCGGCGATCGCCGCCGATTGGCACGCTCTGTCCACCGCGCAGGATTCTCGCGCCGCAGACGCTCGGCTGGAACGGCGGATCGACCTGCTGCCGGGACGCGGTGCGTGCCGCTTCCCTGACGGAATTGCCCGCTTCGCTGCCTCCGCGCGAAGCCTTTTGGCGGACCACCTCGCGGACCACGCGGCCGGGCGCTGTCCGCATCGAGATCGGAGCAATCATGCCGCCTGAGACCACGCTGCCTTTGGAGACCGTGGGTGCGACCGCCACCATCGCCATCGACCGGGTGCTGTGCACCGGCCACGGCATCTGCGCCCACGTGCTGCCAGACCAGGTTTCCCTCGATGAGTGGGGCTATCCGATCCTGGACGACACCACGGCCGAGTTGGCCGCCGCGCGAGCGGCCGCGCGCTTGTGCCCCGCGCGGGCGATCAGGCTGCGGACTCCTGGGTGAGCCATTCGCCTTCCGCGCCAAGCCAATTCACGCCCTCGGCCGTCTCGATCGGAGCCTCGTGTGGCATCAGTGGCCTGGTGTGACGGTCAGTTCCACCGTGTCGTCCACCGCGCGGAAGCCGAGTCGTCGATAGACGCCATTGCTCGTGGAGTTGGCGAGATCGGTGAACAGGCACGGCGTGGCGCCCTGGTCGAGGATGGCCTGAGCGGCGACGGCGGTGACGCCCGCGGCATACCCCCGGCGACGGTCGGCCGGCGGCGTATAGACGGGGCCGATGCGCGCATAGCCGAAACTCGGCGGGCGGGCCGCCGCGCTGGCGACGATGCGACCCTCGTCCTCCCACACCCACTGGCAAGCCTGCGCGATCTTGTCGGCGACGACGGCCCGGTCGGCATCGAGGCGTTCGGCAGGCGGTGGGCCGGCAGTGCGCACGGCTTCGTCGTGGAAGGCCCCGACCCACTGCGCGAGCAGGTCGATTTCCCCGGCGTGCGCCGGCCGGCCGCGACCGGGCACGCCGATCGGCGCGCGGAGCGCGTCGAGGCGGAAGAGGCGGGTCGCGGTCGTGCACTCGATCGCCGCAGGCCGGCCGACGGCCAAGCGTTCGCAGAAGGCCCATGCCGCCTTCGGCGTGCCATTGGCCCCGGCGGGCTGCTCGCCGGCTGCCTGGACGCGATCGGCCAATCGCGCGGCACCCTCGGGGTCCAGATCGAGCAGATAGGGCGGGAAGTCACTCGTCCGCATGGCGATGCCCGTGACCTTGCCGGACGAATCACGTTGCGTCGCAAACCAGTACGGCATCGGCGCGAGAGTCACGGGTGAGACCGTGCCGTTGCGGATGGCTGCGAGCGTCGAGGCAATGACGGTCGCCCTCAGCGCGTGCTCGGCGAGGAAGTCCTCGGCGTCGGCGGCGAAGGCGTCCGCATCGGCATACAACAGCAGGGCCACGCGACTCACAATAGGTCTCCGGCGCGGGTCCTCGCCTGCGGATTTCCTGCGCGACAACGGCAACCGGCCCCCGCCGGGTGGGCGGGGGCCGGTCGAGGAGATGGTCCTATGAGCGCGGCAGACGCTGGTGGATGTCCTCGCTCATCCGCACCACGGCGAGATAAATCTCCAGGGTCATCCGAATGAAGGCGAGATAGATGAGGGCGAAGACCGGCCCGAGAATGAGGGCAAAGAGACCCATTCCCGCGCTGTCCGCGAACCCCGAGATCACGAAGAGCAGCCAGAGACCGGCGATGCAGACGGTCGCGAGGATATAGACGAACCGGATGATCATCGGGGTGATGAACTTCGAGAACGAGAAGTCGAAGAGCGCCGCGAAGAAGCCTCCCGGCGACCCCGGGGAACTCATGCCGGTGCCGCCCGGCACGGCGTAGCCACCGGTCGGCGGACCATAGGGGTTGCCAGCCGGGGGCGGGCCACCATAGGGCGGCTGAGCGCCATATGGCTGATTCGCCTGCGGGTCCGGTCCCGGCGGGGGAGTGGTCATTGTCGTTCTCCAGTCATTGGTTGGATTGCAGCCCTGCTGACTCATCCTTTCAGGTGGTCCCCGGGGAAGGCACGCACCGACGCGGGGAAGGTGGCGTGAACCACGCCAAATAGAGTGGAGCCATGACCGAGCTGATCAAGGTTGCCGTCATCGGCGCCGCGGGCCGGATGGGCTCGACCGTATGCCGTGCCGTCACCGCCGCCCCGGACTTGGACCTCGTCGGTGGCTTCGAGGTGGGCGAGGACCTCGGTGACCTAGCGGGCGCGCACGTGGTCGTCGAGTTCTCGATCCCCGATGCCTCCCTGGGCAATGTCCTGCACTGCGTGGAGCGGGGTGTCCATGTTGTCGTCGGCACCACCGGCTGGAGCCAGGACAAGCTGGCTCGGCTTCGGGACGCGGTCGCCGCGCGGGGCGATGTGGGAGTCCTCATCGCCCCGAACTTTGCCATCGGGGCCATTTTGATGATGCGTTTCGCGCAGCAGGCGGCCCGTTTCTATGAATCCGTTGAAGTCATCGAGTTGCACCATCCCGACAAGGTCGACGCCCCGAGCGGCACGGCCGCCCGGACGGCGCACCTGATCGCCGCCGCGCGTGCCGACGCGGGGCTGGGGGCCGTCCCGGACGCGACCACGCTGGACCCGGACGGTGCCCGCGGGGCCTTGGTCGACGGCATACCGGTGCATGCGATCCGCCTGCGCGGGCTCGTGGCCCATCAGGAGGTCCTCTTCGGCGCCATCGGTGAGCAACTGACGATCCGCCATGACAGCTTCGATCGAGCCTCGTTCATGCCGGGCGTCCTGGCCGGCGTGCGCGGTGTCGCCCGCCATCGCGGGGTCACAGTCGGCCTGGAGAACTATCTCGGCCTGGACTGACGCCTCGCCAGCGCCACGGTGCAAGCGGTCAGTGCCAGCCGAGCAGCCGGAGCAGGGCGGCGGTGGCGGCGGCGGCGCCGACCACGAGGAGGAAGTTTGCCTTGCGCCAGAGCAGGACGCCCGCGACGGCCACGGCCGCGAGCCGGGCATCGAGGACGACGCGGTGATCGGGGCCGGCAAAGGTCTGGGTGACGATCAGGCCCGAGAGCAAGGCAGCGGGCAGCAAGGCACTGATCCGCGAGATCCGCGGGCCCGCCAACCAGCGAGCGGGCACGACATAGCCGGAGAATTTCAGCACGAAGGCGAGCGCGCAGGCGGCGGCCACGGTGGTCCAGGCGTTCACGGCGTCGGATCCGCCCCCGGCAGGCCGGCTTCTTCATCGGCTCGCTCATGGCGGCCATGGCGGGCGAGGCCGATAACGACCGCGGCGAATGCCGCGAGGATGACCGGGATGCCCGAGGGCACCACGGGGATGGTCAGCAGGGCGATGAAGGCCGCGAGCACGGCGGCGGCGCGCCCGTCGCCGGTGGACAGGCGCGGCCACAGCAGCGCACAAAAGGCTCCGGCAGCAGCCGCATCGAGACCCCAGGTCTCGGGCTCGCCGAGCGCATTGCCGGCCAGCGCGCCGACGAAGGTCATGAGATTCCAGCCGGCCAGCACTGCCATCCCGGTCACCCAGAACCCGAGCCGTTGCGCAGCCGGTTCTTCCTGGCCGATGCCGACGGCCGTGGATTCGTCAATCGTTATGTGCGCCGCGAGCAGCCGCCGCAGCCCTCGCACGTGCAGGAATTGCGAGGTTTGCAGGGCATAGAGCCCATTGCGCACCCCGAGCAGGGAGGCGGTGGCGATGGCCGAAGCACCCGAACCGCCCGCGCCGAGGACGCCGACGAGGGCGAACTGCGAGCCGCCGGTGAACATCAGCAGGGACAAGGCCTGGGTCTGCAGGATGCTCAGGCCTGAGGCGACGGAGAGGGCGCCGAAGCTCACGCCATACAACCCCGTGGCGATGCCCACCGAAAGTCCTTGGCGGACAACCTCTTTGCGTCGGGCCTCGGGCAGTGCCAGCTCAGCCGGCATGCCCGTCCTCCGCCTCCTCGTCGTGGTCGGCTCCGAGAATGGCACGGACGCGGACCTCGCGCAGGGTGGCGCCATCGGGCGAGACGATGCGATCGCGAAAGGCGCCGTCGGCGCCGAAACCGGATCCCAGCAGGAAGCCGCGGGTGCCTTCGTCGTCGGCGGGGAGCCACGCGGTGACCTCCCGCGCCCCCAGCTCTCGCAAGATGTCCACGCACGCATTGAGCAGCCGGGAACCGTGGCCTTGGCGCCGCGCGAGCGGATGCACCGCGAGGACGGTGATCTCGCCGGTGCCTTGGCCCGTGTCGGGATCCTGACTGGGTCCGAAGGCGGCCATGCCAACCACCTGAGCCCCCGCGAGGGCGACGAAGAGCCGGTGTATGCCGTCCGCCGGTGGTGAGCTCAGAGCCGTCCGCCAGCCCTTGGCAAAGGACTGCGGGTCGAATTGCGCGCTGACCTCGACCGGCAAGCGATCGGCATAGGTGTCGATGAAAACCTGCGCCTGCACCTGCCCGATCGCCGGGGCATCGGTCACACGGGCGGCCCGCACGCTGGCATCGGCCTGTGGCCCGAGCGCGGATTGCTCGTGCCCGTCGCCCGCGCAGTGGTCGTGGCCCATCACAGACCCTCGAAGCGCGGGGTGCGCCGCTCGCGGAAGGCGGCGACGCCCTCCCGGACGTCATCGCTGGCCCAGGCGCGGGCGAAGGCCGCCTCATAGATCGCCAGCGTCGGGCCGTCGTGCACGGCGAAGCCGGTCTTGGAGCCCGCTTGCGAGAGCGGCGCGAGGGGGACGGCCGCTGCCGCCACGTCCTGTGCCGCCGCGAGATCGCCGCGGCGCTGGGTGAATCCGAGCCGCCAGGCATCCTCGGCGTCCAAGACCGCCGCCGTCATCGTCAGCAGCCGCGCCGCCCCCTCACCCCAGAAGCGCACGAGACGATCGATCGTCCAGTGATCGACCATCAGCCCGAGCTTGGCCACGGGCACGGCGAACCGCGCGTCGTCGGCGACGACCCGGACATCACAGGCCAGGGCCAACTGCATACCCAAGCCCATGCACGACCCCGAGATCGCGGCGATCGTCAGGATCGGTTGCTGGGCCAGCCGGACCAGGACGGCCCCGAGGTGCCGGGTGAAGGCGACATCCTCCAATTCGCTCAGGTCCGCGCCGGCACAGAAGTGCCCGCTGGCCCCGGTGAGCACGATCGCGCGGGCCTTCTCCTGGACTGCGCGAGCGATCGCCCCATCGAGTTCGTCGAGGGCCTCGGCATTGAGGGCATTGCGGCGCTCGGGGCGATCGATGGTGATCGTCGCGACCGACCCGGTGGTCGAGGAGGTGATTGGCACCCCCGCAGCCTACAAATCCGCGCCGACAACCCGCGCATAGTCGACGATCGTGTATGCCGGGTGTGCCCACCGCTCGCGCACCCGCCATTGCTCCCAGTTCACCTCGGGGAAGAAGGCGTCGCCAGCCGGGCGCAGCGGCACATGGGTCAAGATCATCCGGTCCGCCAGCGGCAGCGCCGCGGCATAGACCTGCCCGCCCCCCGCCACAAAGACCTCCGCGACGGGACCGGCGAGCGCGAGGGCCTCGGGCAGGCTCGCAGCCGCCTCGACATCGCTGTGCTGCCAGCCCGGATCCCGCGTCAGCACGATCGTGCGCCGCCCAGGCAGCACGCGGCCGATGCCCTCGAAGGTCGCTCGGCCCATGAGCATGGTGTGCCCCATCGTGGTGGCCTTGAAATGCGCGAGTTCACCGGGCAGCGACCACGGAATCGCCCCGTGATCGCCGATCACGCGGTTCTCGGCGAGGGCCGCGATGAGGGTGAGGGTCGTCATACGGCAATCGGGGCCTTGATCGAGGGGTGCGCCTCGTAGCCGGCCAACTCGATGTCGGCGAGGTCATAGGCGTCGATGGAGTCGCGGGGGGTGATCCGAATCGTCGGCAGGTCGTATGGCGTGCGGCCCAGTTGCTCGCGGGCTTGCTCCAGGTGGTTGAGATAGAGGTGGGCGTCCCCGAGGGTGTGGACGAAGTCGCCCACCTCGAGGCCGGTCTGCTGCGCGATCAGGTGGGTGAGCAGGGCATAGGAGGCGATATTGAAGGGCACTCCGAGGAAGATGTCGGCGCTGCGCTGATAGAGCTGACACGACAGCCGCCCCTGTGCCACATAAAACTGGAACATCGTGTGACAAGGCGGCAACGCCATGGCGTCGACATCGGCGACATTCCAGGCCGAGACGATATGCCGCCGGCTCGACGGATTGGTGCGGATCGACTCAATGACCGCGGCGATTTGATCGACGTGCCGGCCGTCGGGGGTGGGCCAGCTTCGCCACTGATAGCCATAGACCGGTCCGAGTTCACCTGCGTCGTCGGCCCACTCGTCCCAGATCGTGATGCCGCGCTCCCGCAGCCAACGCACATTCGTCTCCCCGCGCAAGAACCACAAGAGCTCGCCGATGATCGAGCGCAGGTGCAGCTTCTTGGTGGTCACGACGGGGAAACCGGCAGACAGGTCGAAGCGCATCTGGTGCCCGAAGACCCCGATCGTGCCGGTCCCCGTGCGGTCACCGCGCTCGACGCCCTCGTCGAGGACGCGCTGCATAAGATCGAGATAGGGCCGCATGCGAGCAAGACTAAGCGTCCCATCAGACACCGCGAGGCGACGATAACCTTGGGGCCATGACTGCTTCCCCGTTCGGCCGCCTGTTGACTGCCATGGTGACCCCTATGACCCCCGATGGCGAGCTCGATCCGGTGGGGGCCGCCTCGATCGTGGAGCACCTGCTTGCCGCCGGGCACGATGGCATCGTGGTCAACGGGACGACGGGGGAGTCGTCCACGCTGACCTCGGCGGAGTCGATCGAGATGGTCGAGTTGGTCGGCGCCGCAGCGGGCGACCGCGCCGCCGTCGTGGCCGGGGTCGGCAGCAATGACACCCGGCACGCCGTCGAGATGGCCCGCCTGGCGGCCGCCGCCGGCGCCGATGCGCTCCTGCTCGTCTCGCCGTATTACAACCGGCCCACGCAGGCGGGATTGCTCGCGCATTGCCGGGCCGTGGCCGATGCCAGCGACCTGCCGGTGCTGCTCTATGACATTCCCGCGCGCACCGGGATTCCGTTCACGACCCAGACGCTGATCGAGCTGGCTGCTCACCCGCACATCGCCGGGGTCAAGGACGCCAAGGGCGACCTGTGGGCGGCCTCCGAGGTGATGGCCGCCACCGACCTGCTCTGGTTCTCCGGCGCCGATGAGGTCAATCTCGCCCATTTGGCCCAGGGAGCCGTCGGGCTGGTCAGTGTCGTCGGCCATATCGCGGGGAGGCGGTATGCCGAGATGATCGCCGCCGTCGACGCCGGCGATCTCGCCACCGCGCGCGCCATTCACCTGGCTCTTATCCCCCTCGTCGAGGCCCTCATGCACACCAGCCAGGGCGCGATCATGACCAAGGCGGCGCTCAAGGAACTCGGGGTGATCGAGCACGCCACCGTGCGATTGCCCTATGTCGAGGGCAGCGAGGCGGACCTGGAGAAGCTCCGGGCAGCGCTCGCGGGGGCCGACCTCGCATGATCCACCCGCATCCGGACCTGACCGAGCCCGGCCCGCTCGCCGAGGGCGCTGTCCGCATCCTCCCGCTCGGCGGGCTCGGGGAGATCGGCCGCAATATGACGGTCATCGAGCATGCCGGGCAGTTGCTCGTCATTGACTGCGGTGTGCTCTTCCCCGACGAGCACCATCCCGGAATCGACCTGATCCTGCCCGACTTCGGACCGATCGCCGACCGGCTCGAGCAGATCCAGGCGATCGTCCTCACGCACGGTCACGAGGACCACATTGGCGGGGTTCCCTTCCTTTTGCGGATGAAGCCCGACATTCCGTTGGTGGGCTCGCAACTGACCCTCGCCCTGGTCGAGGCGAAGCTCAAGGAGCACCGGATCACGCCATACAGCCTCGCGGTCACCGAGGGGCAGAGCGAGCGGCTCGGAGTCTTCGACTGCGAGTTCGTCGCGGTGAACCACTCCATCCCGGACGCCCTCGCGGTGGCGGTTCGCACGCCGGGGGGGACCCTGCTGCATACCGGCGACTTCAAGATGGACCAACTCCCGCTCGATGGTCGACTGACCGACCTGCGCACCTTCGCCCGCCTGGGAGAGGAGGGTGTCGATGTCTTTATCACCGACTCCACCAATGCCGAGGTGCCTGGCTTCGTCACCCCCGAGCGCGAGATCTCTCCGGCGATCGACAAGGTCTTCCGGCACGCCGAGCGCCGGATCATCGTCGCCTGCTTCTCCTCCCACGTCCATCGGGTGCAGCAGGTGCTCGATGCCGCCGAGAAGGCTGGGCGCCGGGTCGCGATGGTTGGACGCTCGATGGTTCGCAATATGGGGATCGCCGCCGACCTCGGATATCTGCACGTGCCCGACGGGATCTTGGTCGACTTCAAGAAGCTCGGCGATCTGCCCGACGATCGGGTGGTCTTGATCTGCACCGGCAGCCAGGGCGAGCCGATGGCCGCGCTCTCGCGGATGGCCAACCGGGAGCACCCCATCGACGTCGGGCCCGGTGACACGGTCCTGCTCGCCTCATCCCTCATCCCCGGCAATGAGAATGCTGTCTATCGCGTGATCAACGGCCTGATGCGGCTGGGAGCCACCGTCGTGCACAAGGGCAATGCTCGCGTGCACGTCTCCGGGCACGCGGCGGCGGGGGAGTTGCTCTATGCCTACAACATTGTGCGTCCGAGCAATGTGATGCCGGTGCACGGCGAGTGGCGCCACCTGGTGGCCAATGGTGAACTCGCGATCGCCACCGGCGTGGCCCGGGATCGGGTGGCCGTGGTCGAGGACGGCATCGCCGTGGACCTGATCGACGGCCGGGTGCGGATCGCCGGGGCCTTCGATTGTGGCTATGTGTATGTCGATGGCTCCTCCGTCGGTGGCGCCGATGAGGCGCTGCTGAAAGACCGCCGCATCCTGCGCGATGAGGGTTTCATCTCGATCGTCGTCGTCGTCGACTCGGTCAGCGGCAAACTGGTCGCCGGCCCTGAGATCTCCGCGCGCGGCTTCGTCGAGGACGCCGAAATCTTCGAGGATGTGCTGCCCAGCCTCGAGAAAGCCCTGGCCGATGCGACGGCCGGTGGGGTGCGCGACACCTATGAATTGCAGCAGATCATCCGGCGCCAGGTCGGCAGTTGGGTGGGTCGCAAGATCCGCCGCCGGCCGATGATCATCCCGACAGTGATCGAGGCCTAGAAGGCCTCTGACCTGCGATAATGGGGTGTTGGCGGGCCGAGACACGCCGGGGCGCGCAATCGGCTTGCTTTACTTGCTGGTAACAATGTCGCGATATTGACGCTCACCCCTCGGGGGGAAGGCAGTCACGCGCAGCAGATTCTCGTGCCGTCTGGGTGCGGGACGGCAGTTGGCGAGGAGCCGGAGACCGCTCCCCGGTGTTACGCGTGTGAATTCTGGGTCTGGCGTGACCCATCGCGTAGCCTGAGACAATGGCGACCCGTCCGTCCTCTTCCCCCGCTCGCGGTGCTCGCGCCGCGGCGCGCCCGACGTCAGGGACCACCTCCCGGCGCGGCACCTCCAGCAGTTCCCGCCCGCCGGCGCGCAAGCAACCCCAGCGCCAGGCGGGGCCGACCCTCGCGGGCCGGACGCTGCGCGGCGGGGCCAAGGTGCTCGGCGGCGGGGCGCGCCTCGTCGGCGTCGGGGTGCGGCGGGCCAGCGGTGTCGATCTCGAACCGGAACACCGCCGCGACGGTCTCGGGCTGTTGCTGATCGCCGCGGCCGTGCTCGTCGCGGCCCGCGAATGGTGGGGCCTGCGCGGCATGATCGGCGATGCAGTGCACGCGATCGTCGCGGGCACCCTCGGCCAGGTCGCCTTCGCCTTGCCCTTGGTTCTGCTGGCCCTCGGGATTCGCTTTATGCGCGCCCAAGCGGGTCAGGCTGCCAACACCCGGCTGGTGGTCGGCCTGTCCTTCCTGACGCTGGCCGCGACGGGGTTGGTGCACATCGCCCACGGCATACCGACTCCGCAGCAGGGTGCGGCGGGGATGCGCAGCGCGGGCGGGGTGATCGGCTTCCTGGCCGCCAGCCCCCTGACCGCGGGCGTGAGCGTCTATGGCGCCACCGCGCTGCTGCTGCTGGCCGGCCTGTTCAGTCTGCTCGTGCTGACGGCGACCCCGATCAACGCCATCCCCGCGCGCTTGCGTACCTTGCGTGAGCGCGTCATCCATCCCAACCCGCGGAGCATCGCCTCGCCGGAGGGACCGGCCGACGACCCGCAGCCGCCCCCCACCCGTGCCGCTCGACGCGCCACGCGGACCTCGGAGGACGGGAGCCAGCCCGGGTATGCCGCGGACACGGCATACGAGCAGGCGGCGGTGGTGGCCAAGGAAGGCCGGCGCCGGCGCCGCGGCGCGGCATCGGCCGAGCCAGCCGCCGAGCTGAACC
>Ga0209277_10001600_pt1 | contig 11046 bp, 14 predicted proteins | sample JI81AbrownDNA_FD_187503 | JGI IMG/M metagenome (GOLD analysis project Ga0209277, IMG submission 187503) | Wastewater effluent complex algal communities from Wisconsin, to seasonally profile nutrient transformation and Carbon sequestration -... | ecosystem: Engineered > WWTP > Effluent > Algae... | reverse complement strand
CTTCGGGGGTTCTGGTGGCTTCTGGGGTTTTGGCGGCATGTCTTTGGCCCTTATGGTGGGTTCCGGCTGTTTTGTGGGGGGTGGCTTCGGGGGAGCCACGATGGGGGGGATGGATGCAGGGATGTTGACGCCGCGCAAGACTCCTTTGCGACGTGCGGTCTCAAACTCCCTCGGTAGGGCATCCAGCCACTGCTCGTTGTCGCAGAGGACGGCGGGCTCGACGTTGAGGGCTTGTGCGATGTAGACCCACAGGTGGGTGGGTGAGCAGTCGGAGCCGCTGAGGATTGCCTTGACGTTTTTGACAATGAAGTCGCCGCGCTTGTAGTCCATCGCGGCGGTGATCGGGTCGGCGATGTCTTCGATGGAGATGTTTTTGGCGGTGATAATGAGGGTGGCGTTTCGGGCAGCGGTCTTGCTGCATTGGCGCCAGAGGTTGATGCTCACCATGTCGTCTTGATCCTTTGTTTTGAGTTGTTGGATTCTTTCTTCGGCGGGGGTTGGCGGAGGTAGTGGAGGTGGCTTTGGGGCTTTGGGTGGTCTCGGTTGCCTGGGTTGCCTGGGTTTTGGGGAGGGGGTGTGGATGGTGGGGCCGCCGCTGTTGGCCCCGTCGCTCTGGGCCGCCGCTGGGACTGGTGGGGATGGTCGAAAAGGGAGCTGCGGTTCGGTCTTCGGTCGAAGGTTGCGCGCGTGGGCGTACATCTCCTCTTGCTCGGTGATTTCTGGCTTTAGGAGAGCCCCGAAGATGCCTCCAAAGCGGTTGATCTTGGCGAGTGCCATCGCCTCGATCTGGCGTATGCGTTCGCGGGTAACACCCATTACCTCGCCGACTTCGTCTAGGGTCGCCCCGCCGTCGTGGACCTCGACGAAGTCGAGCACGCACATGGAGCTGCGCCAGTGGATGGGGTTCAAGATGCGCAGCGATACGTTTAGGCCTGGATTCTCGCCAGATCGCATTTTGGGGTCGAAGGCGAGATGGTACTTGCAGCGCATGTGCAGGCAGCCACCAAAAAAGCGTTCTGGTGGGCAGTCTGCGCGTGTGGCTGGGATGGGGGGGAGGGTCTCGGCGAGGCGTTTGTTGCGGCGAATCTCTCTTTCGAGTTCTTCGATGTCTTCGGGGTCGTCGTCGTTCTCGATCTCCTCACCCACATCCTTTTTTCTGCTCTCATCTTCGATGATCCAGTTTCGTTTTTTCGGTCTGCCCCTCATGGCAGAGCCGGAAGGGGGGAACTTGGGCTAAAGAACCCCAGGTGTCCGCGCATGGGGATCATGCTCTCAAACGCGCGGGCCTCCGCGATCTCAAAGCCGTAGGGGCCGAAAAACCACGGCGAAGTGCTGGTGGTGACGCAATCGGTGAAGCGCACGGCCCCGATCACTCCGCCCCGGTCAAGCGCCGTTCTATCCGGCACCTTGATCTCTGGAGCGATCCGGCGCACGTCCCTCACCACCGTCGCATAATCAAAATGCGTCATGCCCTTTGACGCGTGGATGTAGCACCATCCGCGATATTTTGTGTGCCACGTTCTGTTTTCTATGTCTTTGTAGCCGTTAACAATTAACCATGCCCACGGCTGGGTGAGGCTAAGGACTCGGATTGGGCTCGGCATTGTCTTTGATCTCCGTCGCAAAGGCGCTCTGGACTTCGTAGTCTTCGATCTCGTAACCGTCTGTCGCTGCATAGAACATCGGCGAATGGCAGTTTCGCGCTGCGTCTTCCGCCATATCCCTATTATATGCGTTGCATGTATATGTCACGTCAACGATCACGCGCATCTTAACCTCAAACTTCCTTGTATCGCTCACTTTTTGTCTCCTAACAGGTAAGGCACCATAAGCTGAGAAAACGTGCTGTAGATGCGACTCAAAACGTCTTTCGACGGGGATAGCCCGACCGTCAAGTGCCAGTCGCGGTCCATGAAATTGTGGAGTCCCAGGATGTAATTTCTGCGATGGTCTAAGAGGGTCCGCACTGCCCATGCTTTGACGTAGCTAGCAAGGAAGTTTCCTTGTTTGTAGTCCTCGGGTGAATTGTTGACCATCATGTCCATGAGCTGGATTCCGACGTGCTGATACATCATCGGATCGCCCGCGCGCCCCACCAAGAGTCTGTGAACGTAGTGTGGCTCTGGCCTAAGTCCTGGGTTTCGGGCAAACGCTCGGGCTGCAAACAGCCACGACTCGGCTTGTTCTCTGGGTGTGTTGTTGTGCCGCTGGATGAGGTCAAGGCAGCTCACCAGCAGCGCCTCCCGGTCGATGCGCGCGTCATCCCAGGGGCTGGACAGATCAATCTTCGCCTCCAGGCAGTCGCAGGCCCAGAGGGCGTCTGTCTGCGCGGTGCGTGCGCACGTTGCACTGAGCATATCGCCCAGTCCAGATGGCCAAGCGAAGACGTGCCAGGATGGATGGGTACACGCGATGCACCCCAGAAAGCCGACATCGCCCACGATAGGCAAGAAGCGCAAACGCGCCTGCCCGCTGGACCAAGACACATCGTGACCGAGGCCGTGCAGAAACCTCACCGCCGCGAGGTCTACGTCTACGCCGTCCGTCTTGGTGTATCTGAGGACGGCCCCGGCGCCGCCCCTGCGGTAGAGTTCGCGCAACCACGCGTCCAGTGCCTGTGGATCGCCGTCACGGGCCAGCCTTTCGATGCGTTCGGTGTCCATTATCTCCGCTCCCCCGTCAGCCAATCCAAGAGCAGTTTTTGCTTAATGCTGGTGTATTCAACAACGACGCGGCTGAGTTGTTCTGACGTTTGCTTGCGGTCTTCGACGAGCGCGTGGGCTATTTGTTTTTGCACGACCAACGCATCAATGTTTCTGCTGATAAAGTCCATGATCTGAAAGGTGGTGCTTGGTATCGTGTAGAAACTCGTGACGCCCAACAGCTCATTGATCCTGTTTCGCAGGTTGTAGCGTTTGCCTAGCCTCACATCTTGCCTGAGCATGTTGACGACGTCGAAAGGGCCAGGAAACACCGGGGCCATCGCGGCATTCTGGATGTCCGCGAGACTCACAAGCCCCCCTTTATTTCTGAGCTTCTTTGTGTAGTCGTACCGCTTCAACGTGTCCGCCTCCAAGACCTTGGCGTCGAGGCAATCACACAGCCAAAGGCGCTTGATGGTGTCGCTCCAAGCCATCTCGAAGTATTCGGAGATGTCTGTGAACTTCACGCCGAAGCTGATCGCTTGATCCAGCCTGTATTTGAGGTCTTGTTCGTCGATTGAGAGGCGCTGATAAAGCGTCGCGGGCTCGCCGTTTTCGCCGCTCACATAGTAGACAAAATCGTCTTCGACGCGGCGGTAGTAGTGGCCGTTGGCAAAGCACGGGCGCCCGCTGGTGAAGTCGATGAAGTCGGACGGCGGGAGGTGGACGGGGATTACTGCTTGCCACCTGTACGGGCGCCCCTGGCGCATGAAGTGAGCGCCGATGCGCGTACATAAGATGGGGTGGCGTGGATGCTCTGCGATGAAATCTTTGATGCTGTCGCCGCGCCGGATCACCAGTGGAATCAACGCAAGGGCGGCGCTTTCGTCTGTTTGCGCCAGGATGCGCAGGCGCTCGTAGTTATCCAAGCGGACCTCCTAAGAGGCGATCAAACATCAGCCCATTGAACGCGGCCATCGCAAGTTGCCTGGGCTTCATCAATTCCACGCTTGAGAGTGACGCGTCATAGCAGGCCGAGCCAAACACATCGGCCATTCCGTTTAGCATGGGGATCACTGAAACCCTGTTATCGCTCACTTGGTTGAGGTGGGCGAAGATCCTGTTTTGGAGGATGCTGGGGCCAGTCGTAATTCGCGGCATGATGACTGTCAGATCGCAGGCGGCCCGCATATCCACAAAGGTCCGCACCTGATAAATGACGGTTTCAAAGCGAATTGTCTTGAGATAGGCTTGCGCGCCTGTGTCGAGGTAATTGGCTATGTCCGCGATGCTGATGAGCCTGTCCAGCAGCGGCGGCGGCATATTCGGGTATCGCACAAGAGACTTGCCCTCCACCGCTCTGACCTCGAAACAGTCGAGTATCCAGTGCCGGAGTGATCGGTTGTCCCAGGAAAATACCTTCTCGACGCCCCAGGCCGGGACGCACAGCACTACGCCAATAGCGTCACCGATATATTCGATGATCCTGCTTTTGTGGACTTCCCTGCGCACAATGATTGCGCTGTTTGTGGGATCACGCTGCAATACATACCACTGCACGACCTCGCCCCGGCGCAAGGCCTCGCGCAAGAGGTGCATGGTGGCGTCTTGGTCTCCGCTCTGTGCGAGCATTTTGAGGCGTTCGATGTTGTTCTCGGTCAAGTGCTGACTCCCAAGAGGCGATCAAACATCAGGGCTTCAAACGCAGTCATCGCCATTTGCTTATGTTTTGTCTGTTTATCGGGTGGTATTGAGATGTCGTGGGTGACGTTTCTAAAGACGTCCGAAAGTTCGCCAAGTATCTCAGAAACGTGGCTGGAATCAGAAAGATAATCGTAAACCGTTCGTCTTAGTAGTTGGTTGGCGTGGTTGCGGAAATGGTGGGGGCCATCCTTGAATCCATCATCTAAAACCGCCAAAGCCTCATAATAGATGTGCCGCACGCCAGCTATGAGCATTGACGCGTCGCGCTCGCCAAGTTCCACCAAGGTTTTCCGCGCAATTTTGAGCATCCGAGAGAAGCGGGGCATGGGGTCGCGTATGGCCAATTTGTGGTCAGCCAACGAGTAAACGATGTCTTCGATGCTCATTTTCCCATTGTACCACCTGTCCTTGTCAGAGACCCGAATGTCGCCGCCGTCGATCACCTTGACCTCAAAACAATCCAAGAGCCAGAGACAGCGTTTGGCGGCGGTCCAGGGGTAGACGCACTCGACGTCTTGGGCTGGGATCTCAAGCACCACCCCAGAGGCATCGTCGATGTGCTGGATGATCTTGTCTTTTGGCACTTCAACGCGCCGGACCATCTCGCCGTTTTCGTTGCAGCGGATTTCGACCCTGTCGCCGTCGCTCATCCGCTTCACCCCATCGTGGGGGCGCTGGATGAGCCAGCGTGAGGCCTCCCCGCGTCGCAGGCCTTCGCGCACCAAGTGTTCGATGGCCTCTTTATCGCCTTCGCGGGCGAGCATTTTGAGTCTTGTGAGGTCAACCGTCATTTTGTTATCCGTATATGGGCGTGGCTTCGCGTTTACCGATCAAGTATTCGAGCATGATTTTGGAGAATGTGCCGTGGATGTTGGCGCGCACCTTATGGTCTGCGGGGGTCATTCCAAAGGCTGAGACTCCAGGCCGCTTGCCCACGAGAACACTGAGCATCATCGGTAAGGTCGTTCTGGGGAGCAACTCGGGGACCAGCACGGGGGACGTCACGCCGCCGATGATGCGCTCGAAAATCTGCACAATAGGGATAATCGAAAAGTTTTGGTCGCGTCGGTTGACGCTGTTTTTACGAGCCCTGATCCTGGCTTCTGCCATGAGAGTTTCGGCGCGGTGCGGCTGGCTGCCAGTGACCCATGAACTTCTGATTTCTTTAAGTCTACCGTGCAAAAGTTCGATGCAACTTGTGTCTGGCAATTCGACGATGTCTGTGGGCATGGTGTAGGAACCATCGTAGTTTTCGCGGATCTTGTTGTCTAAGTCACACGTCAGCGACACCCGCGTCTCAAAACAATCGCAGAGCCAGAGGCGCATTTGGTAAACGGTCCAGGGCAGTTCAACGTAAAAAGAACTCTCGGGGGTGGGGTTATAACGAAAAAACACAGCGCTGACCGGGTGTTTCGCTGTGTCAAAAGGTGTGGAGCGAATGGGGTTGAGCGGGATGTCTTTGTAACTCAGTTCGCGCAGATCAAACCGATGCGCGTTCTGTGGGTCGCTGTCCAATACCCCCCAGACTGGACACTCCCCCGCGTCGAGGAGCAAGCGGGCGGTGAATTGGCTGATGCTGTCGGTTTGCTCTTGTGTGGTGGCGCTGCAAAGGTCTTCAAAGATCGGTCTTGTGAGGCTTCCGCGCCGGACGTGTTCTCGCACGCACGCAAGCGCGGCCTCAACATCGCCTCCACGCGCGAGCATTTGGAGCCTTGTGAGGTCACTCACGGTGTGCGGCCTCTGGGGTCAATCTCTTGGCCCATCGCGCGCCGGATGGCGCGGGGTCTGGGAAGTCTTCGTCCAGCTCACAAAGCCGCGCGGCGATGTCTTTTTGGACTGACAGCGACGCGAGGTCAAAGATGAGGGGGGCGAGGCGCGCTTGGTCAGCGTTTGGCCGGACCCGCCCAGCCAACGACACCGCGAAACCCACGACCGCGCTCAGTGCGTCCTCGAAAAAGCTGGGGTTGAGCCGGACGGCGCAGGAATCGTCGCTGGAGCGGTGGATTCCGATGCTCCACAGGGTGCGTTGATGCCAGGGGGTGGGGTATTTGGCGGGTGCGGGGAAGGTTTCGTGCTCGAAGCTGTCCCACAGCAGGCAAGCGGAGACTTGGATGTGCAGAGGGATGACGCGGTGGGCGGTGCATGTGGCTTCGGGTATCCGAGCCCGCGCGCCGATGGCGGCCATCGGCTCCAGCGTCAGCATCTTCGCCGGATTGATGGCCTCGGGGGAGGGCAGGGGGCCGCGCACGGGGGTGAAATGCAGGCTGTGGAACACCCCACGGATCTGGGAGAGGGCGAGGCGCTCGAAGCGCGGAGCAACGGCTCCCGCCGCGAGTCTTGAGAGTCTGTCGTTGTGTGGCATTGGTCCTACTCGGCTTTGGGTGTGGGGTTTGGGGCGGGGGGCGGTGTGTGTCCGCACCAAAGGTTGTCGATGATCTCATCGACCGTCAAAAGGATGTCCACCGCCACGCTTTTAGGCGAATGGGGCTCGACGCGTTCGGGGTTGAGATCCCATGTTCTTAGGCGCTTCGTGCCGTAGGGGCCGCTGAGGTCTAAATACACGACGGAGAAATAGTGGACGCTGAGGCCGATGGTGATGGTCCATTTACGCAAGCGGGCGGTAATGCTTGCCTCCTCATCGTTTGTTACCCACTGGATCTCCTTAAAAGTCCGTTTCAACGCCCAATGTGTCTCGACGAGAGCAGCAAGCGCAAGGCTTCGCCAGAGCGCCTGTTTGCCTTCGGTGTGGATGGCCTCGGGGGTATTCCTGAACGAAAAGTCTTTAATCTCCGCTTGCATTACCAACCCCCCACAGTGCCATCCCAAGGCTTTGTGACGCCGTCGCAGTATTTTACATCCCCGAGGCCGTAGACTCGAAAGCTGGTCATCCTGCACGCAGCCACCGAGCCGCTATGTGGGCCGGATGTGGATGAAAACGTGTGTAGCCAATGGTGGATTTTGTCGTTTTGCTCGTCGTAGTTGCTCACCCTTCGCACGATAAACGCTTCCAGTTCGTCGGCGGAGGCCGCGCACAGCATCTTGTCCACTTGGCTGTGCAGAGCTTCGGCGTCGAGTCGCAGCTTTCTGACGGCGCACGCTGGGGTTACTTTTGATTCTATTATCATCTGCAACCAATGCCTGACGCGGGTGTCTGGGGGGTATCCGTGAGAGAATTGGATGTAGGCGTCCCTGGCTCTCTCGTTTGTGATGATGGCGGTTATATCGGAGGGGCCGGACATGAGTATTTGGTTGCTTGAACTCTCCTTCGGTTTGGCTGTCTGGGCCGTAAGCAACGCGTTGCAGTGTGCGATGGTCTTGACCAAGAGGTCTTTGAAGGCCACGTCGGGGGATGTTCCGAAGCCGTGGAGTTCTCTTGTCCAGCGGGCCTCCACAAAGGGCGGTCCCTTTTCGCTGGATGCAAACGCAACCTTAAAGTCTTGTCCTTCGCCGATCTTAACTTCACTCATAGTCATTCTCCTATTCCGGCGTTTTCTCGCCGAGGTAATACTGAATCAACAACTCCGCGTGTTCGGCGTGGAGTGTGGTCAGGTTTTGCTTGTAAAGCGCGCGCATGTGCGTGCTCGGGGCTTCCTCTGGGGACAGAAAATAGAGAGGGCGAATGCTCTCGTAGACGCCGCCAAGCGCCTCAAAAGCGTCACTGTGGGTGACTGAGACGAATGCTTTAACAGCGTGGACTGCGTGTGTGAAGGCTGGGTTGTTTTCGATGCGCTGGGTGAGGTCCAAGAGACTGCCCGCCGCCGCTTGCATGACGTCGAATAACTCATAAAAGCCATTATTGAATGGCGCATTACGGCTGAGGTTTATCGTATCGTCAAGGTCTGATTCAAAGTGCGAATACCTACCAACACACCAGTGAGCCAAGTCCATTGTGAGCCAACGCACCGACCGCGTCATCTCATGGGCCAATTCGCGGGCAATCGCGGGAGACCAAAGGCATTCGAGGCGGGTGTAGGGGAGGCATTCTGGGCGGGTCGAGGGGTTTCCCATCGCATTCCCCCCGGCCATGCAGAGCCACCGTTTCTTGGAGCCCACAAACAACTTCGTGCCAAGAACGACGCGACTATTTACGACCTGATCTTCGTATCCGAGGTGGCGCCTCATGCAGAACCTGGGGTCTGGGATGAGTCCACTGGGGAAGACATTGTTTTCGGGCGTTGGTTCGCTCTGCCATTTGGTTTTTCTTTTGATGTTCGCATCCAAAAACCATCGCCCGATCACGCGCAACTGCTCAATATCCTCCCGAGCGGCGGCTGCGCGGGCCAGGATCGTGAAGGCCTCCACATCCGCCGAGCGCTTGGCTACATGCAAGAGAGCTGCGGCTGCGTGAGCGTCGTGGGGGGCGAGCTGCTTGAGGCGTTCGGTGTCGGTGTGCATGGTTGGGCTCAGGATGTAGCGGTCGCAAAGTCGGAGTCGTTGGCCATTTCGTCGGCGATGCCAAGCTGCTGCACGAGGATGTCCCTGATGGCGTCGTGGATGTTGACGTGGCTTTGGGTCATGCGGGCTTTGATCTGTTCGATGGTTGAGAGTTTGAGGGTGATTTTCATTTTAGCGCTTTGGACCACGGCCTGTCTGCGTTTTTGCGGTTCTGTGTTAAGGCGACGGATAAAACTCTGTTGAGCCTGCAACCCCCAGAGCGGGGCTGCTTGGGCGTTTGTGAGGCCCGCTGCATTCTTCCAGGCCCGCAACTCCGCCCCGTGTACGAAGGGTGGATACAGGGAGGGGATATGCTTATCGGGGTGCGACATCGCGCCCTCGATGAGATGGCGCGCGGTCGCCGAGGGATTTGTCAGGGTCTTGTCCCGCGCGAAGCGTTCAATGTGCTGCTTGATCTTGGGAGCCATCGGCACCGTAATTGATCTTGTTTCGGCTTTCGCTACTTCGGGGAGGGTATCGGTATCGACGAGCGTGATGGTGGCGATAGCCTGGATCGTGAAGACGAGGGCGGGTGTGGAGTCGTTTTTCTTGGCGTAGATGCGCACCTGGGCTTTTGATCGGCCTTTGAAGTGGTCGTTGTACTTGTGGTTGATGGCGGCCAACACCCGCGCGCGGGCCGCCTCTTGGGGGGTCATGTTGTCGTCTGGGCTGACGCGCCGGACGTGCGTCATCTTGCGGGGTTTCTTTTGTTGGTAGCCGTCAGGCAGATCGACCTCAAAATAAACCGGGATAAGATTTGGGTCGTTTGATGGTGTGCTCATAACCTTTCTCTATCACTCTTGTTTGAGCGACGTGAAGAAACGCTTAATCTTCTCGGTCGGGGAGAGGTAGCGTTCAATATGGATTTCTTTGTTTATCCTGGGGGGGATGACGGTGAACGACGTTTCGACGGTATGAACCCCAGAGAAGCAGGGGCGTTCAGCCTTGGTTGTTGTATAGAAAAAAACGCGCATTCCCCTGTATCGCTCTTTGTTCGCAAAAACTATTCTGTTATGAACGTCGGCCAACGCATTAAAAACTTTCTGCTCATACTGTTTAACAAAGTCGTTGAGTACCCGCTCAATACCTGACTCGTCGCCAGATTTTTCCATGTCGTGAATTGTCGCGTTAAGTCTGATGGGATCATCTACGCTCCACGCGAAGATTCCAGGGTAAAAGCCCGCGCGGCCCCTCCAATGTTCGAGGCGAAAGAACATCCGCAAGCCCTTTTCTAAGTTGTAAGACCAGAGTTCTAGGTACTTTGTGTCTATCTGGTCGGTGGGGCTAAATGATTGTTTGATCTCTGTCTCTGTACTCACCACGTCCCTCCGCATGTGATTTTATATATCTCAGCCGCCGCCGTCCGAGCCTCGACGAGTTCCGCAAGGCGATGTGCGCGCTGGGCAATCCCTCGCAGTTCTGCGGATGTTAGCCGTCCGGCTGGTCGAAGATCCTTTATGCACGTTTCGAGGATTTTGCGCGAATCGACGATCTCGTGTTCAATATGCGCAAGTATCTCGCGTGCTTTGTTTTTTGTAGCTTCATCGACCATCTGTTATCCCCCTATTGATAAAGGCTCGGATGCTCTCTCGTCTGGCATGGCGCCCCAGAAAATCTCGACTAATCCTCAGTAAATCACTTGCGTATTGATAGCCTATATCGGAGCCGTTTTGGATATGGATGACCAATTCGCCAGCGGTGAGCTGCATTCCGTCAAGGGTACGCCACAGCACGGTGTCTGGTGGGACTTCGCCGACGAGGGCGGCCATGAGGTCGCGGCTCAGTGAGGGGGCGAGACCTGTTACTCCGCAAGTCGTGGCGTGAACAGCGAACGGGAGGGGTTCGCAGTAGGCGCCGCTTTCGTGGTAGCGGATGTTTCGCGCCAATGAATCGGTGTCGGTGAGCCAGCAGGAACTGCCGCCGTACTTGAACTCGCTCATAATGTAGCCGTACTGCGCATGGAAGAACCAAGGGAGGACGCATTCCCCCCCATGTCGCCATGTGTCGTTGCCGTGAACCATGCGAGCGGACACCTGCGCGGTCAGCGCGAGGGTGCGGTAGATGCCTGATGGGTCATCGCTCGGTATGTGTATGTTGGGCGCGCAAACGACGCTAAAGAATCCCAGCGTTTGGTTGAGTTCTATTGTTGCGACGGCGGTGCCGTCGAGGTAGGCGGTGATGGGTTTCGGCGAACGGGGCTCGTTCGTGAGGGGGTCACAGTCCAATTCCAGCTTCTCGGGGTATTTGCCGTACTCCGCGAATACCG